>Ga0213827_1000297_pt1 | contig 47234 bp, 44 predicted proteins | sample MC6MC0898MG_FD_180669 | JGI IMG/M metagenome (GOLD analysis project Ga0213827, IMG submission 180669) | Enriched soil aggregate microbial communities from Iowa State University, Ames, United States - MC6-MC0898-MG | ecosystem: Environmental > Terrestrial > Soil > Unclassified | place: USA: Iowa...
CCAAGTGAACAAGGATGACTCGTTCACCACCACCGTGGCGCTCAAAGAACAAAGGAGACTCCTATCAGGCGTTACCTGGCTCAGCGTCACCCTGTTCGGATTCGGTTGCACTAGGCAGACGAATTGGACGAACCGGTACCACTGTAGAGATAGCGTGCTTGTAGACCATCTGGCTGACGGTGTTCTTCAGCAGGATGACGAACTGGTCGAACGACTCGATCGTGCCTTGCAGTTTGATCCCGTTGACCAGGTAGATGGAAACCCCAACTTTCTCTTTACGTAAAGTATTCAGGTAAGGGTCTTGTAGCGAATGCCCTTTTGACATGTGCCGCACTCCTTTAAGGATTAAATAATAAAAAAATAGGTAAGCAGAAAGCTTTCAGCCGTCACACCCCCAAGGATAGACGGCAATTGCAAGGACTCAGCTCAATATGGAGACCGTTCCCAGGTATTTCAAGGCGCGTGGCAGATTGTCGCAATCAAGGCTGTCCAGCCAGTGTAAATCAGCCCAACTGCGCAGCCAGGTGAACTGGCGCTTCGCCAATTGGCGCGTGGCGATGATTCCACGCTCCTGCATCTCGGCTGACGTCAGCTTGCCATCCAGGTAGTCCCAGACTTGTCGGTAGCCTACAGCGCGTATAGACGGCAACCCCGAATGCAGGTCACTTCTTTTACGCAGGGCTACGACCTCGTCAATGAACCCCTGTTCCAACATTTGTGTGAATCTTTGTTTAATTCGCTCATGCAGCACCTGGCGATTTGCCGGGGCAATGGCCAAGTTTGCGACAGTATAGGGCAATTGTGGGCGTCCCGAAGCGCCTGCTTCAGTACTTTGCGCAGATTGTCGTGCGCGCAGCTCGGTCATGCTCTGGCCGCTGGCCCGATAGACTTCCAGCGCCCGGCTCAGGCGCTGCGGATCGTTGGGGTGGATGCGGGCCGCGGAAACCGGGTCAATCACCGCCAATTGATCGTGCAGGGCCTGCCAGCCAAGGCGCGCCGCCTCTGCCTCGATTTCGGCACGGATCTGCGGGTCGGCGGCGGGCATCTCGGCCAGGCCGTCGATCAATGCCTTGTAATAAAGCATGGTGCCGCCCACCAGCAGCGGGATCTTGCCGCGCGCGGTGATCTCGGCCATGGCCTCAAGGGCATCGCGGCGGAAATCCGCGGCCGAATAGGCGTCCGCCGGGTCGAGAATATCGATCAGGCGGTGGGGGAACTCGGCCAGCAAGGCCTTTGAGGGCTTGGCCGTGCCGATGTCCATGCCCCGGTAGACCAGCGCCGAGTCGACGCTGATCAGCTCGCAGGGCAGCACCTTGGTCAGCTCGATGGCCAGGTCGGTTTTGCCCGCAGCGGTCGGGCCCATCAGGAAAATCGCAGGAGGGAGCTGACTCATCAACGACCGCGCAAAAACAGTTTGTCCAGATCGTCCAGGCCCAATTGGGTCCAGGTCGGTCGGCCATGGTTGCATTGACCGCTGCGCTCGGTGTTTTCCATGTCACGCAGCAGACCGTTCATTTCCGGTAAGGCCAGGCGCCGGTTGGCGCGGATCGCACCGTGGCAGGCCATGGTCCCGAGCAACTCATTGAGGTGCGCCTGGATGCGGTCGCTGGTGCCGTACTCCATCAGGTCCGCCAGGACATCCTGCACCAGGCGATTGGCCTCGGCCTGCTTGAGCAGCGCCGGGATCTGCCGAATACCCAGGGTTTCCGGGCCCAGGCGCTGCAGCTCGAAGCCCAGGCGCTGGAACCAGCTGACGTGCTCTTCGGCACAATCGGCTTCGCGCTGACTGACCGCCAGGGACTCGGGCACCAGCAGCGGCTGGCCGCTCAGGCCTTCGCTGGCCATCGCCACCTTCAGGCGCTCGTACATGATCCGCTCGTGGGCGGCGTGCATGTCCACCAGTACCAGGCCCTGGGCGTTTTCCGCAAGAATGTAGATCCCCTTGAGCTGCGCCAGGGCGTAGCCCAGTGGCGGAATGTCGTCCTGGCCTTCCGGCAAGGCTGCGGCATTCGCCTCGGGCAAGGGCGCAAAGAACTCGCGATAGGCCGCCTGGGCCTCGGCCACCGGCACGCCTGCGCCTTGGGGGCGTGGCGTGTATTGGTACTGGTAACCGGCACCGGCGCCCGAGCCCGGCGCAGCGCCGGTATTGAATGTCGGCTGACCCTGGGGTTGCTCAAGCAGCGCATTGGCAGCCAGGCGCATTTCCCCTTGCGGGCCGAACTCCCCGGCTTCAATCCCGGTGGGGCGAACCATGCCGGCGACCGGTGCTGGCGCTGCCAACTGGTCTTCCGGACGCACATCGCCAAGGGCGCGGTGCAGGGTGCCATACAGGAAGTCGTGAACCATGCGCCCATCGCGAAAGCGCACTTCGTGCTTGGTCGGGTGCACGTTGACGTCGACCGCCGCCGGGTCGACCTCGAAAAACAGCGCGAACGTCGGATGGCGCCCGTTGAACAGCACGTCGCGATACGCCTGGCGCACCGCATGGGCCACCAGCTTGTCGCGCACGGCACGCCCGTTGACGAAGAAATACTGCATGTCCGCCTGACTGCGGTTGAACGTCGGCAGCCCGACCCAGCCCCACAGATGCAGGCCATTGCGCTCGATTTCGATCGGCAATGCCTGTTCCAGGAAGCCCGCGCCGCAGATGGCTGCCACCCGCCGCGCACGGGCCGCATCATCATGGGCTTCGTGCAGGCTGAGGATGGTCTTGCCGTTGTGACGCAGGTGGAAGGCCACATCAAACCGCGCCAATGCCAGGCGCTTGATCACTTCTTGCAGGTGATCGAATTCGGTTTTTTCAGTCTTGAGAAACTTGCGCCGCGCCGGGGTGTTGAAAAACAGGTCGCGCACTTCCACCGAGGTGCCCACCGGGTGGGCCGCCGGCTGGACCCGGGGCGCCATGTCGCGGCCTTCGGTCTCGACCTGCCAGGCCTGGTCGGCATCCCGGGTGCGGGATGTCAGGGTCAGGCGCGCCACGGAACTGATGGAGGCCAGGGCCTCGCCGCGGAACCCCAGGCTCATCACCTGTTCGAGGTCTTCCAGGTTGCGGATCTTGCTGGTGGCGTGACGGGCCAGGGCCAGGGGCAGGTCATCAGCCGGGATCCCCCGACCATCGTCGCGAACCCGCAGCAGCTTGACCCCACCCTGCTCGACATCGACATCAATGCGCCGGGCGCCAGAGTCGAGGCTGTTCTCCAGCAACTCCTTGATGACCGAGGCCGGACGCTCGACGACTTCGCCAGCGGCAATCTGGTTCGCCAGGCGTGGGCTGAGCAGCTCAATGCGCGCGCCGCTGTTCACCAAGTCGTTCATTCCTTGGCCGCCAGTTCGGTGCCGGGAATGTTCAGGTGCTGGCCGATCTTCAGCTCATCGGATTGCAGGTTGTTGGTGCTGCGCAAGGTGGCCGCAGACACCTGGTAGCGCACGGCAATCATCGCCAGGGTCTCACCCGGGCGCACGGTATGGTCCCGCGGGCCCTGGGCGATTTTTCCGGAATCACGCAGCCAGGCAATGTAGGTGCCCGGTGGCGGGTTTTGCTGGAAGAACTGGCGTACGCCACTGCTGATGGAGCGGGCCAGTGCCTGCTGGTGCCCCGGAGCGGCCAGTTTCGAGGCTTCGTTGGCGTTGGAGATGAACCCGGTTTCCACCAGGATCGACGGAATATCCGGGGATTTCAGCACCATGAACCCGGCCTGCTCCACCCGCTGCTTGTGCAGCGGCGTAACCCGGCCGATGTTGCTCAAGACCTTCTGGCCAACGTTGAGGCTGGAGGTCAGCGACGCGGTCATCGACAGGTCGAGCAGGACCCCGGCAAGCATCCGGTCCTTATCGTCGAGGCTGACGTTGCCGGCGCCGCCGATCAGGTCGGAACGGTTTTCGCTGTCAGCCAGCCAGCGTGCGGTCTCGGAAGTCGCCCCACGATCGGACAGGGCAAACACCGAAGCACCGAAGGCAGCTTTCGACGGCGCGGCGTCGGCGTGGATCGAGACAAACAGGTCAGCGCCTTTCTTGCGGGCGATTTCGGTACGCCCACGCAACGGAATGAAATAGTCGCCGGTACGGGTCAGTTCGGCGCGGAAGCCCTTGATGCCGTTGACCTGGCGCTGCAGTTCCCGGGCGATGGCCAGAACCACGTCTTTCTCACGCTGGCCGCGCGACCCCGAGGCGCCCGGGTCTTCACCGCCGTGACCGGCGTCGATCACCACAATGATGTCACGCTTGCCGGGTGGCGCAGGTGGTGCGGGTGGCAGCTTGATTGCCGGCGCGGACGGCGTCACCGGCACCGCCGGAAGGGTCGCGACGCTCGGCGTCGGGGCCGGTGGCGGTGCGGCGTCGGCCGGGTTGTCGAACAGGTCGACCACCAGGCGGTTGCCATACTGCGCATTGGGCGGCAGCACGAAGCTTTTTGGGGTCACGGCCTTTTTCAGGTCGATGACCACCCGCAGGTCGGTCGGCGTACGCTGGGCCGAACGCATGGAGGTAATCGGGGTATTCGCGGTGGCGACGTTCAGTGGCGCGCCCAGCACGGCACCGTTGATGTCGATCACCAGGCGATCCGGGGCCGTCAGGGTAAAGACGCTGTGCTGGACGGTACCAGACAGGTCAAACACCAATCGCGTGTTGTCCGGTGCCCGCCACAGGCGAACACTGTTGACCTTGGTCGCGGCCACAGCGTCAACGGCCAGTGCCGTAAGCAGCATTCCTACGACAGCAACCAACGCGCGAAAGCGCATACCTAACCCCATCATTTATTTGAATTCCAATGCCAAAGCGGCACACCAGGTCTCGCCACGCGAGCTCTGGGGCAACAAACTCAGCGAACGTCCGCTGTCATGCGGGCTAATGGTAATGGTCAGGTCGGGCTTTGGCAAAAAGCCTGCACCCTTCTGGGGCCACTCGATCAGGCACAACGCATCGTCTTCGAGGTAATCACGAATACCCAGGTACTCCAGCTCTTCCGGATCGACCAGGCGGTACAGGTCGAAGTGGAAGGCGCGAATCTCACCGATTTCGTAGGGTTCGACCAAGGTAAATGTCGGACTTTTTACTGATCCTACATGGCCCAGGCCGCGAATGATGCCCCGGGACAGGGTGGTTTTACCCGCCCCCAGGTCACCGTCCAGAAATACGATGCCATGCCCCTGGGTCACTTGGGCAATACGGGTACCCAGCGCCACCATGGCGTCTTCATCGGCCAGATACAGGGTTACTTCAGACACGGTGCTTGCTCCTCCAGCAACTGACGAATGGCGGGAATCAGATCACTGGCCGCCAGCCCTCGGCCCAACTTACCTTCACGCTCACCCGCCGTGGCATGCAGCCACACGGCCAGCGCAGCGGCCTCGAACGCAGCCATCCCCTGAGCCAGCAACGCCCCCAGCAAACCGGCCAGGACATCGCCCAGGCCTGCAGTGGCCATGGCCGGATGACCACGATCGCAACGATAGACACGACCATCGGGACTGGCGATCAGACTGCCCGCGCCCTTCAATACGGTGACCGCATCAAATCGCTGGCTCAACGCGCGCGCTACGCTAAGGCGGTCTGCCTGAACCTCAGCTGTCGAAATCCCCAATAGTCGTGCCGCCTCGCCCGGATGCGGGGTGATCACGCAGTCCTTGGGCAGACTGACGCCACCACGGGCCAACAGATTCAGCGCATCGGCATCCCAGACCTGAGGCAGCGCTGCGTTGGCCGCCGCCGACAACAGGCTGCGCCCCCAGGCACCCTGCCCCAGCCCTGGACCGACCACCAGCACCGACGCCTGTTCCAGCGGGCCCATCAACTGGTTCGCCGACGAGGTGCCGAGCACCATGGCTTCGGGCAACCGGGCCAGTGCCGCCGGCACATGCTCGCTGCGGGTGGCCAGCGAGACCAACCCGGCCCCGCTGCGCAAGGCACTCTGGGCACTGAGCAGGATGGCGCCGCCAAACCCGCGGTCGCCGCCGATCAATAACACATGGCCAAACTGGCCTTTATGGGCGCTCGCCGAACGGGCGGCGAGTCTCGGCAAATGGCCGGGGTCCAATGACTGAACGTCGGGTAAAGGGTGATTTGTCTGCGGCATGCGTCTTCGGGCTCCGATGTCTGGCAGAATTATACGCACCTCAGCTCCGGTTTCTCTTGTCTCATGCCTGCAATTACTACAGACCTCCCCGCGCTCGCCCAATCGATCAAGGACTGGGGCCGCGAACTGGGCTTTCAACAAGTCGGCATCAGCGGTCTGGACCTGGCTGAGCATGAGCAGCACCTGGAGCGCTGGCTCGCCGCTGGCTACCACGGCGAAATGGAGTACATGGGCGCCCACGGCAGCAAACGCTCACATCCCGAGGAGCTGGTGCCGGGCACCTTGCGTGTGGTCTCGCTGCGCATGGACTACCTGCCGGGCGACACCAATATGGCGCAGTTACTGGCCCAACCGGAAAAAGCCTACGTCTCGCGCTACGCCCTGGGCCGCGATTACCACAAGCTGATCCGCAAACGCGTGCAGCAACTGGCAGAAAAGATCCAGGCGGTGATCGGCCCGTTCGGCTATCGAGCCTTCGTCGACAGTGCACCGGTACTGGAAAAAGCCATCGCCGAGCAGGCCGGCCTGGGCTGGATCGGGAAAAACACCCTGGTGCTGAACCGCAAGGCCGGCAGCTACTTCTTTTTGAGCGAACTGTTCGTCGACCTGCCGCTGCCCGTGGACCCGCCCCACAGCACCGAACACTGTGGCCGCTGTACCGCCTGCCTGGACATCTGCCCGACCAACGCCTTTGTCGGCCCCTACGTACTGGATGCGCGACGCTGTATTTCCTACCTGACCATCGAACTGAAAGGCCCGATTCCCGAAGAGTTGCGTCCGTTGATCGGCAACCGGGTGTTCGGCTGCGACGATTGCCAGATCGTCTGCCCCTGGAATCGCTTCGCCCGCCCCAGCGGCGAAAGCGACTTCAAGCCCCGCCACAACCTGGACAACGCCGGCCTGGCCGAGCTGTTCCTGTGGGATGAAGACAAATTCCTCGGCAGCACCGAGGGCTCGCCCTTGCGCCGCGCCGGTTATGAACGCTGGCTGCGCAATCTGGCCGTGGGCCTGGGTAACGCGCCGTCGAGCATTCCGGTGCTGGAAGCCTTGAAGGCCCGGGCGCAGCACCCTTCAGAACTGGTGCGCGAGCACGTGCAGTGGGCCCTCAGGCAACATCAGGCTTCGTCGTTGTAGACGAACTTGGGCATTTCCCAATGAAAGCGGATCGCCAGCAAGCGCAGCAGGAATCCGCCGAACAGGGTGATCAGGATCGCCTGCTCACCCGGCAACTGCAGATACAGGCAGAACATGTAGCACCAGGCAGCCGCAAACGAGACGCTGGCGTAAAGCTCGCGACGGAAGATCAGCGGGATGTCGTTGCAGAAGATGTCGCGCAGGATGCCGCCGAATACCCCGGTGATCACCCCGCTGACAGACGCCACCAGCATGCCGTGGCCCATTTCCAAGGCGGTCATGCAGCCGATCAGGGTAAACGCCACCAGTCCCACGGCGTCGAGCACCAGGAACAGCGAGCGCAGGTGGCGCATCCAGCGCGCGGTGAACACCGTGAACATCGCCGCCACCGACGTCAGCACCAGGTACTCCGGGTGCTTGACCCAGGTCAGCGGGTAATGCCCCAGCAGCACATCACGCACCGAACCACCGCCCAGGGCGGTGACGCAGGCGATCAGCACCACCCCGAACCAATCCATGCCCCGACGGCCGGCAGACAACGCGCCAGTCATGGCTTCAGCGGTAATGGCAATCAGGTAAAGCATCAGCAACATGGTGGCGGTCCTTGCAGGAAGGCGCGCAGTCTAGCCATTTCGGATCGGCACCAGAAGAGGGCACATGCTGATCAGCCTGCTTTGCTGGGTCAGGCCTTGATGAAGTGCTGGCGGTAGTGCTGCAGCTCGGCGATGGATTCGCGGATGTCGTCCAGGGCCAGGTGGGTGCTGCCCTTCTTGAAGCTGTCGCGCACGTCCGGTGCCCAGCGTGCGGCCAACTCTTTCAGAGTCGAAACGTCGAGGTTGCGGTAGTGGAAGTAGCTTTCCAGGGATTTCATGTGGGTATAAAGGAAGCGTCGGTCCTGGCAGATGCTGTTGCCGCAGATCGGCGACTTGCCCTTGGGCACCCACTGCTCCAGAAAGACGATCGTCTGGGCTTCGGCTTCGGCCATGCTGATGCGGCTGTCGCGCACCCGCTGGGTCAACCCGGAACCGCCGTGTTGACGGGTGTTCCACTCGTCCATGCCGGCCAGGATCTCGTCGCTGTGGTGAATCGCGATCACCGGGCCTTCAGCCAGGGTGTTGAGATTGCTGTCGGTGACAATAGTCGCCATCTCGATGATGACGTCGGTGTCAGGGTTCAGACCGGTCATTTCCAGATCGATCCAGATCAGATTCTGTGGGTTTTGCATGTGTCGGCTCCTAAGCAGTGTTGCGCAGTTTAGCCTAGGCAACCCCCTGGGCGTGCTAAACTCGCGGCCGTTTTACCTAATCGCTGCATTATCAACACGGAACACCCATGGCCAAACGCCAACTCAATCGTCGTCAAAACTGGCGCATCGAAAAGATTCAAGGCGAGCGCGCCGCCCGCGCCGCCAAACGCGAATCCAGCGCCGTGCAAGCGCTGGAAGGTGGCGACCTTGGTCCCGAGCAGACCGGTCTGGTCATCGCTCACTTCGGCGTCCAGGTCGAGGTCGAGGCTTGCGAAGGCGAACTGGCCGGCCAGGTGTTCCGCTGCCACTTGCGCGCCAACCTGCCCGCGCTGGTGACCGGCGACCAGGTGGTCTGGCGTGCCGGCAACCAGGGCATCGGCGTGATCGTCGCGCAACTGCCACGCAACACCGAGCTGTGCCGTCCGGACAGCCGTGGCCAGCTCAAGCCGGTCGCGGCCAACGTCGACATGATCGTCATCGTCTTCGCCCCGCTGCCCGAGCCCCACGCCAACCTGATCGACCGCTACCTGGTAGCGGCCGAACACGCCGGCATCCGCCCGCTGTTGCTGCTCAACAAGTTCGACCTGATCGACGAGCACAACGCCCCGGCGCTCAACGCCCTGCTGGCGGTGTACCGCACCCTCGGCTACCCGGTGCTGGAAGTCTCGGCGCACCACGGCAATGGCATGGAAACCCTGCAACAGCAGCTGGACGGGCGCATCAGTGTGTTTGTCGGCCAGTCCGGCGTCGGTAAGTCGTCGCTGGTCAACAGCCTGCTACCGGAAGTCGAAACCCGCGTCGGGCCGCTGTCCGAGCTGTCTGGCCAAGGCACCCACACCACCACCACCGCGCGGTTGTTCCACTTCCCCGGTGGCGGTGAGCTGATCGACTCCCCGGGTATTCGCGAATTCGGCCTGGGCCACGTCAGCCGCGCCGACGTCGAAGCCGGCTTCATCGAGTTCAACGACCTGATCGGCACCTGCCGCTTCCGCGACTGCAAACACGACCGCGAGCCGGGCTGCGCCCTGCTCAAGGCCCTGGAAGACGGCCGCGTGCAGCCGCAACGGATGAACAGCTACCGCTCGATCATCGCCAGCCTGCCCGAAACCAGCTACTAAACAGACGCACTCGCCGCTCCAGCACGGATGGAGCGGCGGGCCGTTCGTGTCGCCCGCCAAATCCCCTCACCTTTTAAACATCAGAAATGTCTGTAAGGCCCGCGCACGCCAGCTTGTAGGGCACTTCTCTTTCTCTCTGCCGACCTTGCGACCCCCATTCAAGTGCATACATTCACCCTCTCTCGCATTCAGGCGATACCGAGGGAAACCCATGCAAACCTACCATCTGTTCATCAGCCATTCGTGGAACTACGCCGACAAACACGACCGTCTGGTGGAGTTGCTCACCGCACACCCGACCTTTTCCTTCAAGAACTTCTCGGTGCCGCCGCAGAATCCGATCGTCGGCGCCTTGAACGACAGGCAACTGGAGCTGGCCATCGAAAACAAGATCCGCCCCTGCTCTGCGGTGTTGATCATGGCGGGCGTGTATTCGACGTACAGCAAGTGGATCAACAAGGAAATCGAGATTGCCAAACGCCTTGGCAAGGTGATCATCGCGATCAGGCCTTTCGCCGCCGAGCGCACGTCGACGGTCGTGCGTGACGCGGCGCACGCCGAATGTGCGTGGAACACCGACAGCATTGTCAACGCAATCCGCCAGCACACGGCGGTGTAACCATGCGCAAGGGATTGTTCATCGGCATCAACCACTACCGCCACGTCACCCCACTGAGCGGCTGCAACAACGACGCCATGGCCATGGCATCCTTGCTGGAGCGCCATGCCAGCGGCAGACCCAACTTCAGCAACAAGATCATGACCTCGGCCGAAGAAGTCCTGACCGGCAGGCTGTTGAAGCAGAGCATTCAAGAGTTGTTCTCCGGGGATTGTGATGTCGCCCTGTTGTACTTCGCCGGCCACGGACAGTTCGACACGAGCATTGATGAGGGGTTGCTGATCCCCCAGGATTTCGAAAGCAGCGATGACGGCATCCGCATCAGCGACATTCTCGTCTGGGCCAGCAATGCCACCCAGATCAAAAACAAAATCATCATTCTCGATTGCTGCGAAGCCGGCGCAGCTGCCGATGTACGCGGCTTAAAGGGCGGTAGCAGCATGATCGGCGAGGGTATGACCATCCTCACCGCGTGCAAGAAAGCGCAGCCGGCCATGGAGAGCGCCGACCACGGCGTTTTTACCGGCCTGCTGTTGCAGGCATTGCATGGCGGGGCGGCCAACGTACTGGGCAAAGTCACACCCGGCAGCGTCTACTCGTTCGTCGACAACGCGCTGGGTGCGTGGGAGCAGCGTCCAGTCTTCAAGACCAACGTGTCGCAGTTCGTGGCCTTGCGCGAAGTCGCGCCACTGATCGCCGAGGAAACACTGCGCAAGCTGCCTGACTGGTTCCCCGAGGCAAGCTTTGTCTTCCCTCTGGACCCCAGCTTCGAACCCACGGAAGAGGCCTACAGCCCCGAGAACGGCGACGTCTTCGCCCAACTGCAAAAGTGCAATCGCCACAGCCTGGTCGAGCCAGTCGACGCCGAACACATGTATTACGCCGCCATTCACTCCACCGGCTGTCGCCTCACCGCCCTCGGCGCCTATTACCGCGAACTCGCGATCAAGGGACACTTCTGATGCCCGTCTTTATCAGCTACCGCCACACCGACCGGCCCATAGCCATGACCCTCAACGATCGCCTGAGCCAGGCCGGGATAAAAACCTATCTGGACGTACTGGATCTCGAATCGCAAACCACCGACGACATCACCGGGGTGATTACCCGCAACATTACCGAGTGCAGCCATTTGCTGGCAGTGGTCTCGGACAAAACCGCGCACTCCTGGTGGGTACCCTTCGAAATTGGCGAAGCGACCATCAGTGATCGGCGAATCTGCTCATTCAAGACCGGCGTCGGAGAACTGCCAGAGTACCTCGACAAGTGGCCAAAACTGGCGAGGATTGCCGACCTCGATTTCTTTATCGACGCCTACCGCAACGAGCAGACAATCAAACGCTCAATCACGCTGGACTCGATCACCGGCAACGAGTCGACTCGCTCGAACAACCGGATTAATGCAGATCGCTTCCACACCGAACTCAAGGCCAGGGTCCGCCGCGGTTTTTAAGGCAAACAGTGACCATGAAAAAGCCGACATCGCTGTCGGCTTTTTCATGGCTCACTGCTTGGGCGCTTCCGCAGGCTTGGGCAGCGGATCATCAAACAGATTCAAGCGCTCGCGCAGCTCATGGGCCGGCAGCGGTTGCTGGTCCGCGGGCAAGGCATCCGGATCGACCGGCACCGCCGGCACTTCGCCCGGGGCGCCCTGGCCCTGGGTGGGCACCGGTGCCGGCTCGGCGCCTTGCTCACCTTCGATGGCACGCTGGGCCTTCTTGGTCAGGACCACAATGTCGATCCGGCGGTTGACCGGGTTGAACGGACTCTTGCGGTCGAACATGGCCGACGAAGCGTAGCCCACCACCCGCGCCACCTGCGTCTCCGGATAACTGCCAGCCACCAGCGCCCGTCGGGCAGCGTTGGCACGGTTGGACGACAGCTCCCAGTTGCCGAAATCACCGCTGCCGGCATAGGGCTTGGCATCGGTGTGACCACTGATGCTGATCTTGTTGGGCACCGCCTTGATGGTGTCCGCCATGGCCAGCAGAATGTCCTCGAAGTACGGCTTCAGGCGCGCACTGCCGGAGTCGAACATCGGCCGGTTTTCCGAATCGATGATCTGGATGCGCAAGCCATCCGGGGTGATCTCGAACAGGATCTGGTCCTTGAATTTCTGCAGTTGCGGGTTTTCTTCGACCTTGTTCTGCAACTCCTGCAGCAACAGCTCGAGGCGTTCCTGCTCGACCTGTTCGGCCACGCCTTCGGCCTGCTCGGTATCGACCGTCACCTTGTCCGGCTGCGGCTGGAATTTGGCCTCAGGGTTGAGGGTCTGGTCCGGCGCCAGCTCCGGCGAGCCACCGAGGTCGATGACGTAGGGCGTACCGCTCTCGGTGAAACCGATCGGGTCCTTGAAATAGCCGGCAATGGCGATCTTCTGCTCCGGCGTGGCCGTGGACAGCAGCCACAGCACCAGGAAAAACGCCATCATCGCCGTCGCGAAGTCAGCGAATGCGATTTTCCAGGCGCCCCCGTGATGCCCGGCGGCAATGCGCTTGACGCGCTTGATGATGATCGGCTGATTGTTTTCCATGACTCAGCGACCGCGAACTGCTTGTTCCAGCTCGGCGAAGCTAGGACGGTGCGCCGGGTACAGCACCTTGCGCCCGAATTCCACCGCCAGTGACGGCGGCATGCCGGAAGCCGAGGCCACCAGCGAGGCCTTGATGGCTTCGTAGACGTTCAGCTCTTCCTTGGCGTCGTGGGCCAGGGAATGGGCCAGCGGACCAAAAAAACCGTAGGCGGCGAGAATACCGAAGAAGGTCCCCACAAGTGCCGCACCGACGTGCAGGCCGATGGACTTCTGGTCGCCCTCGCCCAGCGAGGCCATGGTGACCACGATCCCCAGTACCGCCGCGACGATACCAAAGCCGGGCATCGCATCGGCAATCCCGTTGACGGCATGGGAGGGGTGTTCCAGGTCTTCCTTGAGGCTGTACAGCTCCATGTCGAACAGGCCTTCGAGCTCATGGGGTGCCATGTTGCCGGACGACATGATGCGCAAGTAGTCGCAGATGAACGCAGTCATGCGCTCGTCTTTGAGCACGGTCGGGTACTTGGCAAAAATCGGGCTGGCGGCGGCGTCCTCGATATCCCCTTCAATCGCCATCATGCCTTCGCGACGGCTCTTGTTGAGGATCTCGTAGATCAGGCCCAGCACCTCCAGATAAAAGCCGTGGGTAAAGCGCGTGCTGAACATGCTCAGGGACTTCTTGAGCACGTGCAGGGTCATGTAGCCGGGGTTGGCCTGGAGGAATGCACCCAAGGCTGCGCCGCCGATAATCAGGACCTCGAAGGGCTGGATCAGTGCGGCAATCTTGCCATGGGAAAGCACGTATCCGCCGAGCACGCTCGCGAATACGACGATGATGCCGATAATTTTAGCCATAGGTAGAAGGTACTTACTTAAGTCGGGTTCAAGGTCATATTCGGAAGTTAAACAATCTCTTCTTCTACTTATCGGCAAAACTGCGCCAGACTATAGCCAGTTATGGCGAAAAGCCAATTTGCCCCGCCCCGGGCGTGTTTGAAGTCAACGATGATCGCGCCCGACCATGGTTAATGAAACGAACGTCCCACCGGCAAGCCCCTCCACCCTGCAGGACTGGGTCCAGCGTCTCGACGCTGTGGTCCTGCCCGTCCCGCAAGCCAGCCATGACCGCGTGTGCAAAGCCATCAACAGCAGTCGCAGCTCCCTGCGCGAGATCGCCGAGTTGATTCAAGGCAGCCCGGCCCTGGCCCTGAGCGTGATCCGCGAAGCCAATCGCCACGCCCATGGCAGCCTCAGCGAACCCTGTGAAAACCTTGAGGTGGCGCTCAATCGCCTGGGCCTCAAACGCACCGCCGAACTCCTGGCACGCCTGCCCGCCATGCCCGAGCGCGATATCCCCCCGGCACTGCGCAAGCTGCAGCTGATCAGCCAGCACGCCTCGCAACAGGCCAACGGTTTTTTTGCCAGCCGCCTGGCGCGTCTGTGGCAGGACATCCACTGGGGCAGCCTGTTGTTTCTGGCCCCCCTGTGGCCGCTCGCCCTGAGTCACCCACAGTTGCTGCAGGAATGGGAACGCCGGGTGATCCACCAGGGCGAAGCCGCGCACACAGTGGAAAAACAGCTGTTCGGGGTGCGCTTGCTGGAGCTCTGCCAGGCGTTGGTGGAGCTCTGGCACCTGCCCTTCTGGGTCGCCCAGGGCTATCGTCTGCTACTCACCGAGCAACGCGAACTGGTGCAAGTGCTGCGCATTGCCCGTGACGCCGACCATCCACTGCGCCAGCAAAACCGCCTGGATGACGACCCGACCTTGCGCCGCTGGCTCAACCAGCCCGCCAACAGCGTGCTGCTGGCCAACGGCCTGGCGCTGTCGGCCCAGCAATCCTGGGTCGGCCCGCACACCTTGCGCTGGCAGTACCTGACCAGCCTCTACCTGCAAATGCCGATGGATCAGGTGCAGCAACAGCAGCACCAACAGGCCGCGCAAAGCGCACGCAACCACGGGCAGCCCGACCTCTGGCACCCGGCCGAGGCGCTGCTGTGGCCTTGGGGAGATCGCCAGGGCCGCGGCGAACAGGTTCCCGCTGCCCCTTCGGCCGAAGACCTGCAGCGCTGGCGCAAACACTGTGCCCAACTGCTGGCCGAGCCGAGCCCGTTCAGCAACGCCCTGCACCTGACCACCTGTGCCCGGGATGCCTTGGCGGCCTGTGGCATGCGCCGGGTCATGCTGCTGATGGCCGACCGCACTCAGAGCAACCTGCGTGTCCACCAGACCTGGGGCTTGCCCAAGGACAGCGCCACCCTGCAACTGACGGTCGGCCAGAGCAGCGTGCTCCAGCGCTTGCTGGCGCAACCGGCGCAATTGCGCCTGACACCCGCCAACCACGCCCAGTTTTGCGCCCACTTGCCGGACAGCCTGCCTGCGCTGTTCGACGGCGAGCACTGGCTGCTGCGCTCTCTGGCCAACAAAGGCAAAGTGATCATGCTGCTCGTCGCCGACCAGGGTGGCGGCGCGTTTGCCGACATCAGCGTCCAGGCCTTCGGCAAAACCGCGCAGTGCATCGAAAAGGCTCTCAATAGCTATAGCGCGCGCTGATCCCTCGCTCATCCGTTTTTGCGCCGACGGATTTGCCAATCTGGCGAACTGATACTAATCCTTACTCACTAGCGATCATTCTGCGCAGCCCCCGAGCAACGACGGGGAGTGGTACCTCAACAGTCCATCTCCAAGGACAGGAATTATGTCTGGCAGTCATTCTTGGGCACGACTGGGTCGTCGTGGATATGGCGTTTTCTGGGTGATCGGCGGCCAGGCGGCGCAGAGCCTGACCAGCTTCCTCACAGGCCTGGTGCTGGGTCGCTGCGTCTCGCAAGAAGCCCTGGGCGCCTACGCCCTGGGCTTGAGCTTCTGCTTCCTGATCATCTCTTTGGGCGACACGCTGATCGCGACGCCCTACACCTATCTGCGCGCCAGCGGCGAAGGCGAGCCACACGCCCTGTTCAGCAGCGCCTTGTGGGGCAGCGCCGTGCTCGGACTGGTGGTGGCGTTGGTCCTGACCTTGCTGCACCAGTTTGGGGCGGGTTTGCCCAGCGAGCTCTGGCCAGCCCTGCCCCTGGCGGTGATGGGCCTGGTGATGCGCGAGTTTTTGCGCCGGCACTTCTACGTGATCAACCGCTCCAGACAAGCCCTGATCCTCGACCTGACCAGTGCAGTGGGCCAGTTGGCCGCCCTCGGGGCATTGGCCTGGGCCGGATGGCTCAGCGCCGAAGCCGTGTTCTTTGCCATCGCCGGGGTTTGTGCCCTGTCCTTTGCGCTGAACCTGCCCCAGGCCCAGGCGTCATTCTTCTGGCCGCCCATCAGGCAACTGGCGACTCAATGGCGAGCCTTCCTGGGCTACGGTGGCTGGCTGGTGGCGGGCGGGCTGTGCCATGTGGCCAGCGTGCAACTGTATCCCTGGCTCGCGCTGCTGGGGGGCGGCCAGGCGATGGCCGGGCTGTATGCGGCGTGCATCGCGGTCACCAACCTGATCAATCCGTTGCTGATCGCCCTGACCAATCATTTCCGCCCACGCTTCATTGCGCACTATCAGGAGGCAGGCCAGGCACGTTTGCTCCCCTATATGCTGCTGCGCGCGCTGCCGTTTCTGCTGCCGGCGTTGGGATTCGTGCTGCTGGCATGGTTGGCTGGCGCGCCGTTACTGGGCTTGCTGTATGGAGCCGATTTCAGCAAAGGCGGCCCGGCGCTGGTGTACCTGGCCTTCGGCCTGCTGGCCGTGGCGGCCGCCGCACCGATACAGCTCGGGCTCCTGGCCATGCGGGCGCCGGTCAGCAACCTGTTCTACCACGGCACCAACCTGACAGTGCTGGTGATGCTGGCCTTGATCTGGCACGACCGGTTGTCGCTTGAGCTGTTGGCCCAATTCTATTGTGGCGCAAATGTTGCTGGCCTTTTGATGCTAGCGATTATGTTTCAGGTAATGGCAAAAAAAACTAAGCGCTGCACTGGAGAAATGCAGGTGAGTGACTAAAGTCACACTTCTGTCTAATGGCTATTAAGTATCAAAACGCCACAAGTTCGCTGTTGTCGTTGGAGCTATCTGTAACAAAAAACACTTATGGGCCCTTGATCCGCGCAGTAGGGGCCGGCGAATGAATTGGACGTTTTATCAGACTCAGGTTTTTGGCCAAGGAGTTAACGTCATGCGCAAGATAGTAGTAACTGGCGGTGCCGGCTTTGCGGGCTCGCATATTGTCGACGAAGTTTGCCGGCATTTCTCTGACGCCAAAGTTGTGGTCTTCGACAAGATGACTTACGCCGGCGATGTGCGCAACATTTCCCATCACTTGTTTCCCAACCGCGTCCAGTTGCTGGTCGGCGATGTTGCCGACCTGGATATGTGCCGCCGGGTGGTCAAGGACGCCGACCTGGTGATACATGCCGCCGCCGAGAGCCATGTGGATAACTCTTTCGGCAACTCCCTGGAGTTCACCCGAACCAATGTGCTGGGCACCCATGCGTTGATGGAAGCCTGCCGCCAGGAGAAGGTCAGGAAGATCGTCCATGTCAGCACCGACGAGGTCTACGGGCAGGTCATGGAAGGCGCGGCCAGTGAAAACGAGGTCTTGCGCCCCACCAACCCCTACTCATCCTCCAAGGCTGCGGCCGAGATGATCCTGCAGGGTTACCTGCAGTCCTACCACGAACCCATCGTGATCATCCGGGCCAATAACCTCTATGGCATCCGGCAGTTCCCGGAAAAGATCATCCCGCGCTTTATCTGCCACATGTTGACCGGGCGCAAACTGACCCTGCATGGCAATGGCACCAATCGTCGACACTATCTCAGTGCGCAGGACTTCGCCGAAGCGGTGGTGTTCGTGGCTGAAAAAGGTGAAGTCGGCGAGGTCTACAATATCGGCACCACCGAGGAATATACCAACCTGCAAGTGGCCGAACTGATCAGCAAGGCCTTCGACAAACCCTCGCGCGAAGTCATTACCTATATCCCCGACCGGCCGTTCAACGACGGGCGTTATTCAGTGTCCTGGGACAAGCTCATGCACATGGGCTGGAAGCCCAAAAACAACCTGAGCGACGACATCAACATGTTGGTCGGCTGGTACCGCGATAACTTCGCGCGCTACCCGGAGTTGTTTGGCGAGTTGCCCGCAACCGCTGCGGTCGAGGTCGAAGTCGCCGGGCTGCTGCCGGTACAGGAAGTCTCCAACGGGCTCTCCAAAGGCCTTAGTTCCTGACTCAGAGTTATTGTCACTTGCGCAGTTGAGGCGAGGATATTCCATGTCAGTTAGCGAAACGCTCCCGGGCGCGGCCCCGGACGCACAGGTGCAGGGTACTCGCGAAAAAAAAAGGGCACGCCGTTTTGATGCCCCGGCCCTGGCTGGCCTGGAAATCCTCCTGACGCGGCTAGGCCGGGTGCTGGGGGGACTGCTCGCGACCGTGCTGCTCAATGTCCACTACTGGTGGGTCATGGATCACTGGTGGGCCGATGCCTGGACGGTCGGTTTTGTCGTGGTCTGTGCCTCGGCGGTGATGCCCGTGCGGGTCTACAAAGGCTTTTCGCGCCAGGATCGCAAAGCCCTGCGCTGGGTCAGCTCGGTGCTCAACGGCGCACTGGTGACCCTGCTGGTGCTGGTGTTCATGGAGATCGGCCAGATGCCGATGCTGGCGCCCTGGTACTACCTCGCACTGTTCATCATGCTGGTGCTGTTTGCGCAAATGGCCGGCCTGTACGTGTCGCGCTATACCCGCTCCTGGGACCGCAAGCTGCGCCTGGTGATCGTCGGCGCTGGCGAGCAAGGCGTGGCAATCGCGCGCTACCTGACTGCACGGGAACCGGAAATCGTCGTGATCGGTTTCATCGACGACCGCAGCTCGCGCATTGACACCTCCACCCTGCCATTCCCCCTGCTCGCCGGGGGGACCGCGCAGCTGGATCAACTGCCACCGGACATCGACGGGGTGATCATCGCCCTGCCCAACCAGGCAGGTGACCGGGTCAGCTCGCTGGCCACCCGCCTGCGCGGGCAGATGGGCAACGTCTACCTCGCCCCCGAGGAACCGGTGCTGGGCCACCCTTTCCTCAGCCGCCCGCACAGCGGACCCGGCAACATGTTGCTGCTGGGCATGAACCCCTTACCCATCGAGGGACGGCTGATCAAGCGGGTGTTCGACATCAGCTTCTCGGCGGTCGTGCTGTTGCTGTTCCTGCCCATCGGCCTGGTGCTGGGCGCCCTGATCCGCCTGGAGTCGCCTGGCCCGGCGCTGTTCACCCAAGGTCGCTACGGCCTGCGCAACCGTCTGTTCCAGATCTACAAGTTTCGCAGCATGCGCTTCGACCCCACGCCCGGCGAAATCTGCCTGAACCAGCGCCAGGATGCCCGCGTGACCCGTATCGGCAACTTCATCCGGCGCACCAGCCTCGATGAGTTCCCGCAGTTCATCAACGTGCTGCTGGGCGATATGTCGGTGATCGGTCCACGCCCTCATCCGCCGGGCGTCAAGGCCGGCGACCGGACCTACGAGAACGTGGTGGTGGATTTCGTCGAGCGCTACAAGGTGCGCCCAGGCATTACCGGCTGGGCCCAGGTCAATGGCTCACGGGGCAATACCTTCACCGAAGAGTCACTGACCGAGCGTTTCATCTTTGACGTGCAGTACATCCAGAACTGGTCGCCGGAGCTGGACTTGTGGATCGTGATCAAGACCATCTTTGGTGGATTGGGAGGCAAGAATGCATTTTGAATCGATGCCCGTCGCCAACCCGAACGAGGTGGCCAATCTGGGGCTGCGCAGCAGCATCATCGTGCTGACCCTCAATGCCCAGGAGCACCTCAAGTCCCTGCTGCCGGCCCTGGCCGCCTTGAAACAGGCGCCTCGGGAGGTGGTGTTCATCGATTCCTCGTCCACCGACCTGACGCCGCAGATGATCGAGACGGCCGGGCATCGCCTGGTGACCATCCAGCGCAGCGACTTCGGCCACGGCAAGACCCGCAACCTGGCACTGCAGTTGTGTGTCGGCAGCGAGTTCCTGGTGTACCTCACTCAAGATGCTTGCCCCCAGGGCGATGATTGGCTGCAACGCTTGCTCAAGCCCTTTGCCGACCCACAGGTGGCCCTGGTCTATGGCCAGCAACTACCGCGCCGGGAGGCCACCGACACCGAACGTTTCGCCCGCGAGTTCAATTACCCCGATCGCCATGAGCGCACGACCCAGACAGACATTGCACGTATCGGGATCAAGGCGGTGTTCTGCTCCAACTCTTTTGCCGCCTATCGTCGCGACGCACTGGAGGCCGTCGGCGGATTCCCCACGCAGTTGCCCCTGGGCGAAGACATGGCCGCGGCCATACGCCTGCTCGGCAAGGGTTATGCCCGGGTCTACGAGCCCGCGGCCCAGGCCGTGCACAGCCACGACTACAGCATCAGCCAGGAATTCAAGCGCTACTTCGACATCGGCACCCTGATTGCCATGGACAGCGAACTGAGCAAGGCGCGCCTGTCGACGTCCGGCGAAGGCCTGCGGTTCGTCAAGGTCGAGATCCAGGCTGCACTCAAGCGTGGCCAACCCCTGGCCGTTTTTTCGATCCTGCTGCGCACGGCCGGCAAGTACCTGGGCTACTGGCTCGGTGAGCGTTACCACCTGGTACCGCTGGCATGGCGCCGGCGCATGAGCATGCATTCACTGTTCTGGAACCAGCCATGAGCATCGTCGTCGTCGGGGATACCAGCCTGATCGCCCAGGCCCTGCGCCAGTGCGGGCAGACCGCGGCCTGGCGTTTTATCGGCCACCGCGAAGCCCTCGCGAGCAGCACCTGGCTCGACGGTGTCAGCCAGGTGCTGAACCTGGCGTACAACCCGAGCCTGCGCAATGGCTATGAGCCCACCCTGGACTTCGAACTGGCCCTGGCCCGGCGCATCGAGCCGCTGCCACAGGTGCGCTACATCATGGCCAGTTCGCGCCTGGTGTACGGCCCCGCGAGCAATGACCAGGCCTTGCACGAATCCCAGGAACCCCAACCGGTGGCGACCTACGGGGTCGGCAAACTGATCACCGAACGGGCAATGACGCAGATGCTTGGCGAGCGCCTGACCATCGTGCGCATGAGCAATATCTTCGGCTACGAGCTTGCGGAAACCCGGCGCAACTTCTTCGCCATCGCCTTGCGCAGCCTGCTTGGCCAACAGCGCATCGTGCTGGACATGAGCCCCTTCGTTGAACGCGACTTCCTCCCGGTGGAAGTCCTGGCCAGTTGGCTGACACGAATCGTCCAAGACCCGCAGCCAGGCATTTTCAACCTTGGCTCAGGCATTGGCACGCCCACCGGGCGGATTGCCCAGTGGTTGCTTGAAGGTTTTGGCAGCGGTGAGTTGCTGGTGACCAACCTGCGCGAATTCGACGCGTTCCGCCTGGATATCGGCGCCGCCCGGACCACCTATGGCATCCCGGGCCTGACCGCCACCGCGCTCAGGCTGCATTGCCAGGCCCTTGGGGCCCGCCTGCATGAAGAGAGTCGATTGATCCAGGGGTATGCGCGATGAAGACGCTCACGGTTTCCATCGTCAATTACCGCACGCCGCACCTGGTGGTCGAATGCGTGGCATCGCTCAAGCGTTTCCCGCCCAGCCGGGCAACACTGGCCATTGCCGTGGTCGATAACGCTTCGGGCGATGACAGCGTGTCGGTCATCGCCCGGCAGTGCCCGGACATTCAACTGATCGCCTCACCGGACAACCTGGGTTTTGGCGGCGGCAATAACCTGATCCTGCGCGGCTTGCGCAGTGACTACGTGCTGCTGCTCAACAGTGATGCCCAGGTGGAGGCCGGCACCCTCGACCGGCTGATCGAAGTCCTCGAACAGCAACCCAAGGTGGGCGCGGTCAGTGGCCGGGTGGTCAATGCCAGCGATGGCGCCGACCAGGATTTCCCGTGCCGTTTCCCCAGCCTGACGCAGATGGTCAAGCGCATGCTGACCGGCCCGCAGTTCCCGGCCAACGGCCAGACGACCCCTATCAGCCTTGAGCGCCTGCATGGCGCCTGCATGCTGATCCGCGGCGAGTTGCTGCAAAGCGTCGGGCTGTTTGACGAAGGGTTCTTCATGTACGACGAAGACGTCGACTGGTGCGTACGGGCCCGCAACGCCGGCTGGGAGCTGCTGCTGGTGCCCGACGCGCGGATTCTGCACCACGGCGGCAGTTCCTCGGGGCGCGCCCCCGCTGGCCAGCGCCGCCAGGCGCCGAGTGAAACCGCGCTGCGCATGCGCTATGAGCTGCGCCGCAGCCGCTATCGGCTGTACCGCAAGCACCGCAGCCTGGCCGAAGTGCTGCTGCTCAAACTGTTGACCGACCTGGTGATGCTGGCCGCCAGTGCCAAGACCCTGCTGGCCGCCACCCTGCAGCCGGCGCGGCGCGAGGAAGCCCGGGCGTTGCTGCGGGCCAATGCCCGGGTGATGTCGATCAATCCCCTGCGCATCGAGGTGGTGGACCATGGCGTTTGAGCCCTCACCCTACGAGCCCCTCGATGACCGGACTCAGCGCCGGGGCGTGGTGCTGGCCGGGGTCCTGGGGCTGGTGGTGGCTTTCACCACGGTCTACATGCCCCTGGCGGGCATGGCCTTGTCGCTGGCCTTTGGCGGCGTCCTGCTACTGGCCCGCCGGCCGCAATGGTTGTTCCTGGGTTTTGTGATCAGCCTGGCCATCCCGATCCAGAAGACCATCGGCGGCATTCCACTGAACGCCGCCGATGCGATTGTCGTGCTCTGGGCGCTGCTCTGGCTGTTCATGCTGCAACGCCCGCAAGCGCCGCACCTGGGACGGATGCGCGTACCGTTCCTGATCCTGGCGATCACGCCCTTCCTGATCGCGGTGTTCCTCGCACAACTGGGCTCCATCGCCCCCGGCGCCAGCATCAAGCAGTCATTGCGGGTCGTCGAATGGTTCGTATTGTTGCCGGTGCTGTTGATGGTATTTCGCCCGGATCAAGGCTTCTGGCGTTTCGCCGCGATCACCCTGATCTGCACGCCGGCCTTCTTTGCCATCGATGGCCTGGTGGAGTATGCCACCCACGGCCACACCCTCACGGGCATGCTGGGCATCCCGGTGCCGGGCCCCAGCGGTGACGAACCGGCGATCCACCACACCTTCGATATCTCCGGCCGGGCGGGCAGTTCCTTTGGCGGGGCACAGGGCCTGGCCATGTACCTGGTGATGCTGCTCAGTATCTCCCTGGCCCATCTGCTGAACTCGCGCACCACCGGCCTGAGGGTCCTGGCGGGCCTGGGGATCGTCATCAGCATCGCCGGGATGATGGCTGCCCAATCCCGAGGCGGACTGCTCGGGGGGCTGGCGTGCCTGTTGGCGATCTGCCTGATGTTGCGCCCGCAACTTTGGAAATTCCTGGTGCTGGGGTTGATCACGGTGGCCGTGATCGCGCCCATCGGCCTGGGCCTGTGGCCCAGCTGGGATGGCACCCTCAGTGGCCTGGTGCCGGGTCGCCCGGATGCGGTGATTGACCGCCTGACCATCTGGGGCGTGGTGCGTGACGTGTGGTTCGACAACCCGTTGCTCGGGGTCGGGCTGGGCAATTTCCGCGATGAATTCTACGCCCGCGGCGTGACCCTCAACGTCGAGCTTGGCTACCAGTCGACGCATGCCCACAACACCTACCTGGAACTGCTCGCCGACACCGGCGCCCTGGGGCTGCTCAGCTACCTGGCCTTCATTGTCATGGTCTTCCGGCAGTTGGTCCGGCGCTGGAAGCGCAGCGTTGGCGACCCCGGCGACACCTTCACCCTGGCCGCGGTGGGCACCCTGACCGCGTACTGCGTGTTTGCCATGGTTGACATGCTGCTGCTGCAAAACATGCACTTCACCCTGGTGCTGCTGCTGAGCCTGGGGCTGACCGACAGTACCGCCCGCGCCCTGGGGCTGACCGGCGTCAAGACGCAAGAGGTTGCTGGATGAAGATCATGCTGCTGGTCGAAGAACTGGGCATCGGTGGCCTGCCCAACTATGTGCTGGACCTGGCCCGGGCGCTGAACGCCCAGGGCGACCGGACCCTGGTGGCGCACCAGGGGCAACAGATCCCGGCGCACTTGGATTGCACCGGGGTGCAATTGCTCGCCCTGGGGGATGCCGACTCGCCCGGCCAGGCCCTGGAGCGCATCCAGGCCTGGGCGCCGGACCTGGTGCACGTACACCTGTGCAGCGACAGCGATCTGCTGGCGGCATTGACCGACAGCGGCCTGGCGCTGATGCGCTCGTTCCATGACTACACCTCGATGTGCCTGCGCCGCGGCCGTCGGCGTTTTCCGGGGGATCGATGCCAGCGCCCGCTGGACTGGTCCTGCGCCTTGAATGGTTGCCTGATCGGGCCGCCGAAAGCCGGTGGACGGGTGCCGCGACTGATGGACCTGGCGGGCAAACTCAACGAACGCGGGATGTACCAGCGCTTTCGCGGCGCGGTGGTCGGCAGCCAGCATATGGGCCGGGTGCTGCGGATCAATGGTTTCAGCGAGCAGCGTATCCATGTGGTGCCTTACTTCAGCCGGTTCGATCAACAGGCCCAGCAGCCCCAGGCCGTTGGCAAGCCGGCACTGCAAGGACGCCCCCTGCAGTTGATGTTTGCCGGCCAGGCCGTCAAGGGCAAGGGCCTGGAGGTACTGGTCAAGGCGCTGGCCGAGATCCAGGGTGACTGGCGCCTGGTCGCCATCAGCAGCGGCCCGCGCCTGGCTGCGGCACGTGGGCTGGCGGAAAAACTGCAACTGGCCTCGCGCATTACTTTCATCGACTGGCTGGCCTCCGAAGAACTGGCCGGGCACTACCGGAGCGCCGACTTGTTCGTATTGCCTTCGGTGTGGGACGACCCCGGTCCCTTGGTGGGGATTGAAGCGATGGCCTTCGAGACGCCGGTACTGGCATTCGCGGTCGGCGGCATTGCCGACTACGTGCGCGATGGCCAGACCGGCCTGCTGGTCACCGATGTCAGCGTCAAGGGCCTGGCCGCCGGCCTGCAGCGCGCCCTGGATGAACCCGAGCGCCTGGCGGTGCTCGGGCGGGCCGCTCGTGAGTGGGTCAAGGCCCACCACAGCCGCGACGGTCACATCCGCGCCTTGCGCACGCTGTATGAGCAGTGCACCCACAACTTACAGGCCCATCCGCCCCTGGGACTGATCTGCGGGAGTGCGAGGGTATGACCGTACTGCGCCAGTTTGCCGGGTTCTACAGCAAGGCGATTGCCCCCTGGGCCGTGGCCAAGGGTGAGCTGCTCAGCGTCCAGCGCTTGCGTGGGCTGGCGGTGCTGATGGTGTTGGTGGTGCACGTCGAAGACATCGGCCGCAAGCTGCCGGTGATGGCCGACTTTCACAGCACCTACGCCATGCGCGTGGGGTATTCGGCCCCCGACCTGTTCTTCGTGATCAGCGGTTTCATCATGACCTACGTCTCGGCAGGCGGCACGTTCCGGCCCAAGCGCTGGGTCCTGAGCCGGGTCTTTCGCATCGTGCCCCTGTACGTGCTTTTTACCGGGCTGGTGGTGCTGATGTGGCTGTACAGCCCGAGCATGACCATGGGCTCCGGCAGCCACGACTGGGTCAGCGCGCTGAAGTCGATGCTGATGCTGCCGCAAGCCGGCCTGCCGATCCTGTTCGTCGGCTGGACGCTGGAACATGAAATCGTGTTCTACACCCTCGTCTTCCTGGTCATGCGTTTCAGCACGCTTAACGCCTTGCCGTGGGTGATGCTGACCCTCTCGGTGCTGGCCCTGGCCAAATGGGCGCTGCGAGTCCACGGCGGGATCGACTTCTGGGACTACCACCTGTTTTCGCTGTTCATCATCCAGTTCACCATCGGTGTCGGCGTCTTCAAGATCTATGAACGGGCCCGGGCCTGGGGCTTCTGGCCGCCCTTCGTGGCCGGCTGTGTCCTGCTGCTGCTGGCGTCGATCTTCGCCGACTCGGGGCAACTCAACCGTGAACAGCCGATCCGGGTCCTGAGCTTTGGCCTGGCCTATGGCGCTTTCATGCTGGCCGGGCTGACCCTTGAATGGCAAAACCGCACCAACGGCCATGCGCCCACGCGCCGGGACTGGATGGTGTTGATCGGCGATGCCTCCTACGCGATCTACCTGACACACCCGTTCGTGCTCGCCAGTTTTGGCCGGTTATTCAAGGTGGTCAGCGTGACGCCCTTCGGCGCGGTCGGGGTGGTGATCCTGGCGGGCCTGACTACGATTGGGGTGGGGTATGCCGTGCATGTGTTGCTGGAAAAGCCGGTCATCGAGATCGGCAAACGAATCACCCGAGCCATTGCATAAGCCACTAAGGGAAAATCAATCATGAATGCAATCAGTCATCCCATCGTGCCCTCTGCGGGTGTAGACGAGGCAAGACTGAGGTTTCCGATGCAGGAAATCATGGCCAGGGTCCTGCGCGACGCCACTGACGAAGCACTCACGCAACTGATGTTCATCGGTGTGGCGCGCAAGGTCGGCACCACCTTTGTCGCGCAGCAGGCCGCCAGCCACCTGGCCGCCGCCTTCGGCAGCGTGCTGGTGATCGAGGTCAGCGCCCAAGTCGACGACGCCGAAATGCTCGCCGGCGACCTCAAGCGCCTGCGGGTGCCGAACCATTCGGTGGTACGCATCAGCCTGTCGGTCAACAGTTGCCTGAAGCTGCTGGGCCACGGCGGTGAATCGCCGGCGGCACTCGCCGAGCGCCTGCGCGAGCATTTTGACCTGGTGCTCTGGGACATGCCGTCGCCGACCTTCGCCCCCGTGTCGATCGTTGCCGCGCGCCACATGAATTCGATTGTGCTGGTCGCACAGGCCAACAAGAGCCGACGCCATGCCGCCAAGTACGTCTGCGACCGCCTCGAGGACAGCGGCGGCAACGTGCTGGGCGTGGTGCTCAATCGCACCCTCAACTTTATTCCGGAGTGGTTGTATCGCTGGTTGTAACCGTGGCCAAGAAAAACATGAATTTCACCTGGGGATAAGAACGGACATGGCGATCATGGACTGGTGTGGGGCGAGCGCGAAGTTTCTGCTAACCGCGGTACTGATGGGGGGCCTGCTGAGTGGTTGTACAACGATCAAGACCGAACAGATGGCTGGGTCGGAGACTTTGCCGCTGCTAGGCAAGGATGGGGTGGTGCCCGGCGGAAAATACCTGATCCGTCCCGGTGATGACCTGGACATCAAGTTCTACACCGCCAAGGACTACGACGAGGCGATCCCGGTGCGGCCCGATGGCTTCATCAGTATGCAGCGGGTCTCGGATATCAAGGCCGCCGGGTTGACGCCCGACGAACTGAGCGCGGCCATCAGCAAGGCCTACACGGGCAAGCTCAGTGATTCGAGCGTGTCGGTGATGGTCAAGTCCTTCAAGGGCTTTCGCGCGTACATCGGCGGCGAAGTGGCCAAGCCCCAGGTCATCCCCATGGAGGGTGGCATCACGGTGATGCAGGCGATCTACCGTGCCGGGGGCTTGCGTTACACCGCGCACCCGGAATCCGTGGTGCTGATCCGCAAGCAGGAAAATGGCGAGCCCAAGAGCTACCACCTGGACCTGAGCGACGAGGCCATCGAGCTGGGCAAGAACGACATGGCCGTGGCCCTGAACCCGTACGACGTGATCTATGTCCCACGCTCGCCGATTGCCAACGCCAACCTGTGGGTGACGCAATACATCACCGACCTGCTGCTGTTCAAAGGCATCAACTTCGGCTTCTCGGTCAACCGCAACTACAACAGCGGGGACAGTTCGGATGGCACCTTCTAATCCACGCGTGAGGCTCTGGAGCAGCCTGCTCCTGGGGTTGCTCGCCTGTTTGCTGGTGCCCGTGGCGCAGGCCGAGATGAAATACGGGATCAACGCCAAGTGGGGCGGTGGCGGCTACGATGAGCTGGTCGCGCGCTTTGCCCTGGCCCGTTCGCTGGGCGTCAAGCAGGTGCGTATCGACTGGGAGTGGCGCCTGGTGGAAGGCCAGAAAGGCGTCTACGACTGGGCCCCCATGGACAACCTGGTCAAGGCCGCCGCCGAGCAGGGTATCGAGCTGTTGCCGATCGTCCACTACGCGCCGAACTGGGCCCTGCCAATGCTGGCCTTCAAGTCCAGCGGCACCTACGAGCTGGCGCCGTCGAGCGACTACTACGACAACTTTGGCGCGTTCGTCAAAGCCTGTATCGAACGCTACGGCCCCGCCACCCAGGCGGGAATCACCTACTGGCAAATCTGGAACGAGCCCAACACCCCGCAATTCTGGGGGCCGTCGCCCAAGCCCAAGGACTTCGTCAAGATGATGAAGGCCGTGAGTCAGGCGGTGGCGGAGCAACGGGCGAGCATCAAGCTGGTGCACGCCGGTATTTCGCGCAATGACATTACCTACCTGTGGATGCTCTGGGATATCGACCCCTCCTACGGCGACTACTTCGACATCCTGGCGGTGCACCCGTACCTGTTCAACAAGGACGCCAGCGGCATCAACGCCCCCCAGGACATGGACGCCGACGAAAGCAGCCTGGCCAAGATGGGGTTTGTCGGCAGCAAGGAAGACAACACCTACCTGGGCAAACTCTTCAACCTGCAGCTGTTCATGCACCTGCGCCAGTCCAGCAAGCCGATCTGGATCACCGAGCTGGGCTATGTGGTCGCCCAGCCGCCCCTGGGCGTGACCGAGGCCCAGCAGAGCGCCAAGACCAAGGCCACCCTGGACTACATCAACCAGCACCTGGGCGGCAAAAGCTTCGGCAAGGGTTTGCGCGGCGACCTGCCGGCCGATGTCGAGCGGGTCTACTGGTTTTCACTGGAGGACTACGAGTCCCCCGATGGCCTGGGGAATTTCGGCCTGATTCGTGCGGACGGTACCGAGCGGCCTGCCGCTGCCGTGTATCGCCAATACGCCCAATAAGAGGGGATGAACATGAGTATCCGCGACGTTCTTAATATTCTCTTCAAGCGGCGTTATGTCGCGATCTGCTTCTTCCTGGCGGTATTGATCGGCGGCTTTGTCGGGCTCAAGGTCTACCCGGCAACCTACGACGCCACCGCCCGGCTCCTGGTGCGCCTGGGGCAGGAAGACATCTACATGCCGGTGCTGAGCAGCAGCCAGTTCCGCACGCCAATGATGTCGGTGGTGCGCGAAGAACAACTGCACTCCGAAGCCGAGATCATCACCAGCGAGGGCCTGTCCGAACAGGTGGTCGACAAGCTGACGCCGCAAGTGCTGTTTCCCGGCATCGACATCAACCACCCCTGGTATTCCCCCAAGGGCTGGCTGCAGATGGCCACCCAGGCCTACGCCGGTCTCGAGAGTTTCTTCTTCCCGCAATCAGGCAACCGCGACCTGCGCAGCAAAGCCATTTCGCGCTTGCAGAATGACCTGAGTGCAGAACCGGTCAAGAGCTCCAACATCATCGAGGTCACGCTCAAGAGCAAGTCGCCGCAGGCCGCCGCATTGGGGGTCAACGAGCTGGTCAAGCACTACCTCACCGAACGGGTCAGGGTTTACCAGCGTGAGCAGACCGGCTTCATCTCCACCCAACTGGAGGAGCTCGACGGCCAGATCAAGGGGATCGAAGCCACCCTGGAACACTTTCGCAATGACCGGCAGATCATGGACGTCGACCTGCAACGCAGCATGCAGATCGAGAAACTCAAGGACGCGCGCAAGAACATCGATACCACCTCATTGATGGTCGAGCAGACCGACAAGCAGATCGATGTGCTGCGCAGTCAGTTGAGCGGCTTGCCCCGGGTGACCGAGCTCGACGGCCAGCAAGGCTCCAACAGCTACGCCCTGAGCGAGATGAACAAGCAACTGACTGACCTCAAGCGCCAGGAGGCCGACACCATCGCACGGCTATCGCCAAGCGACCCGAAGGTCAGCTCGTTGCGTGAACAGATCAGCGTGGTCGAACGTGGCATCGCCGAACAACGCGGCCAGCGCGACACCAACTCGCGGCGTGGTATCAACCCGCTCAACGCCCGCGTGCGCGATGACCTGATGAAAAGCGAGGCGGCCATGGCCGGTTATCGCCAGGGCCTGGCGACCCTCAAGGAGCAAGAGGCGGCGGACGTCACCCGGCTCAACGAAATCAACAACGTCGAAGCCCAGTTCAAGGAACTGGAGCAGAAACTCGGGGTGCTGCGCGACAGCCGCAAGCTGTACCTGGAGAAACTCGAGGAGACCCGCTTCCTCAACGAGCAGGCCAGCTCGCAGATCGGCAACGTCTCGGTGGTGAGCTGGGCGACCGTCAATACCAAGCCGGTCAGCCCGAAACTGTGGATGGTGTTGATTGGCGTGCTGGTCGGTGGCTTGCTGGGCGGGATTGGCCTGGCGTTCGTGATCGAGTTCTTCGACGACAGCCTCAAGTCCGACTCGGACGTGCGCCGCTACCTGGGCCTGCCGGTGATCGCCAAGGTGCCGAACCTGGGATGACCCCTGGGGGGTGAGCCTGCTCGCCCCCCGCCCTCATAGATCACAAGCCCTCTGTTAGTGCTTGCGCTACAATCGTCTCCCTTTGTGCTCTGGAGACCTCACATGCCTGACTTCTCTGGCTTGCCGTTGGTGATCGAGCCGGGCGACCTGCGCGCCCGCCTCGACGCCCGCGAACTGATCCTGGTGGACCTGACCAGCAGCGCCCGCTATGCGCAAGGGCATATCCCCGGCGCACGTTTCGTCGACCCCAAGCGCACCCAGCTGGGTCAGCCGCCAGCACCGGGCCTGATGCCGCCACAGGCGGCACTCGAAGCCCTGTTCGGTGAGCTGGGGCATAACCCCGATGCGGTCTACGTGGTGTACGACGACGAAGGTGGCGGCTGGGCCGGGCGCTTCATCTGGCTGCTGGATGTCATCGGTCACTCGCGCTATCACTACCTCGACGGTGGATTGCTGGCCTGGCAGGCCGAAGGCTTGCCGCTGTCTGGCGAGGTTCCGGCGGCAGTCGGCGGCCCGGTCGGGCTGACCTTGCACGAGGGCCCCACGGCCACCCGCGAGTACCTGCAAAGCCGCCTCGGCGCCGCCGACCTGGCGATCTGGGATGCGCGCGGTCCGCTGGAGTATTCCGGGGAGAAAGTCCTGGCGGCCAAGGGCGGGCATATTCCCGGCGCGATCAACTTCGAGTGGACCGCGGGCATGGATCAGGCGCGTCAGCTGCGCATCCGCAGCGACATGGCGCAGATCCTCGAGCAGCTTGGCATTACCCCTGACAAAGAAGTGATCACCCACTGCCAGACCCACCACCGCTCTGGCTTCACCTATCTGGTGGCCAAGGCGCTCGGTTATCCGCGGGTCAAAGGCTACGCCGGTTCATGGGGCGAATGGGGCAACCATCCCGATACGCCCGTTGAGATTTAAGGTTTTTAAGGACAGTTAATGAAAAAGCGTTTGTTTATCCTCAGCCAGTACCTGCTGCCCCACCACCTGCTCTCGCGTCTGGCCGGCTGCATTGCCGAATGCCGCGTGCGCTGGTTCAAGAATGCCTTCACCGCCTGGTTCGCCAAGCGTTACCAGGTAGACATGTCCCAGGCGCTGGTCGAAGACCTGACCGCCTACGAGCACTTCAACGCGTTCTTCACCCGCGCCTTGAAAGACGGTGCCCGGCCACTGGACCAGACCCCCGGCGCGATCCTCAGCCCCGCCGACGGCGCGGTCAGCCAGCTCGGCCCGATCGAGCACGGTCGGGTGTTCCAGGCCAAGGGCCACAGCTTCAGCGTGCTGGAACTGCTGGGTGGCGACGCCGCGAATGCCGCGCCGTTCATGGGCGGCGACTTCGCCACCATCTACCTGTCGCCCAAGGACTACCACCGCGTGCATATGCCGCTGGCCGGCACCCTGCGCGAAATGGTCTACATCCCGGGGCGGATCTTCTCGGTCAACCAGACCACCGCCGAAAACGTACCGGAGCTGTTTGCCCGTAACGAGCGCGTCGCCTGCATTTTCGACACCGAGCGTGGCCCGATGGCCGTGGTCCTGGTCGGTGCGATGATCGTTGCCTCGATCGAGACCGTCTGGGCCGGGCTGGTCACGCCACCCAAGCGCGAACTGAAGACCTTCCGCTACGACGAAGCCGCCCGCGCACCGATCCACCTGGAAAAAGGTGCGGAGCTGGGTCGCTTCAAGCTGGGTTCGACGGCGGTGGTACTGTTTGGCCCGGATCAAGTGCAGTGGGCTGAAGAACTGGCAGCGGGTTCGCCCGTGGTGATGGGCCAGGGTCTCGGCTCACCAAAAGCCTAAAGTCCACGCTGTACCTTGTGGGAGCGGGCTTGCCCGCGAAAGCGTCAGCACAATCAACATAGATGTTGAATGTACCGACCTCTTCGCGGGCAAGCCCGCTCCCACATTTATAGGTGGTGTATCAGAGTTGACCGTCGCGATCGCGGAAACCCAGCAGGTACAGCACGCCATCCAGCCCGAGGGTGGAAATCGCCTGTTTGGCCGACTGCTTGACCAGCGGCTTCGCGCGGAACGCCACACCCAACCCGGCAATCGCCAGCATCGGTAGATCGTTGGCGCCGTCACCGACCGCAATGGTCTGCTCCAGACGCAATCCTTCCTTGTGTGCCAGTTCGCGCAGCAGATCCGCCTTGCGCTGGGCGTCGACAATCGGCTCGACCGCCACCCCGGTGACTTTACCGTCGACCACTTCCAGCTCATTGGCAAACACGTAATCGATGCCCAGCTTGGCTTGCAGTTGCTTGGCAAAGTAGGTGAAACCGCCAGACAGGATCGCCGTCTTGTAACCCAGGCGCTTGAGCTCCGCGAACAGGGTTTCCGCGCCTTCGGTCAGGCGCAGCGAGGCACCGATGGAATCCAGCACACCGACGTCCAGGCCCTTGAGCAAGGCCAAGCGTTCCTTGAAGCTGGCACGGAAATCCAGCTCGCCGGCCATGGCCCGCTCGGTGATTTCAGACACCTGCTCACCCACCCCGGCCGCCTTGGCCAGTTCGTCGATGACTTCGGCCTCGATCAGCGTCGAGTCCATGTCGAACACCGCCAGGCGTCGGTTGCGGCGGAACAGCGAGTCTTCCTGGAACGCGATATCGACGTTCAGTTCCTGGGCCACGCTGAGGAACTCGGCCCGCAACGCTTGCGGATCAGCCGCCTCGCCGCGCACCGAAAACTCGATGCAGCCCTTGCCCTTATCGGCCGGAGTGTCCAGGGGCATGCGCCCGGACAGGCGGTCGATGTGGTCGATGTTGAGGCCGTACTTGGCGGTGATCGAGCTCACGCTCTGCAATTGCTCGGCCGTCACTTTGCGCGTCAGCAGGGTCACGATGTGGCGTTTTTTACCCTGGTTGCCCACCCACTGTTGGTAGTCCTCTTCGGAAACCGGGGTGAACCGTACCTGCTGATCGAGCTTGTAGGCCGTGAACAGGATGTCCTTGAGCACCGACTTGCCTTGCTCGGTGTCGGGAATTTCAACCAGGATGCCGAACGACAGGGTGTCGTGGATCACCGCCTGGCCGATGTCGAGAATGTTCACACCACCCTGGGCCAGAACACCGGTAATGGCCGCAGTCAGACCCGGACGGTCGACTCCCGTGATGTTTATCAGGACGATTTCGCGCAAGGCGCACCCCCGCAAGTGGAAAAAAACCGCATTCTACCCACATTCAGTGACCATCGGGCACAGCGAGCGCTTTGCCGGTCTGGGGGCTATCGCTATACTGCGCGTCAACTCCACGGACAAAAGAGCCGAGCTCAGTGAACCGGCCCACGCCAGTCAAACCCGATAACTTCTTCCTGCTGATCTTCCGTGCACTGCGCCACCGCCGTGTACCGATTGCATTGCGCATTGCCAGCCATAACGTGATCCTGGTCGCACTGGCCCTGGTGATCTACGCCTGCGTGATGGGTCTGCAGTTCAAACAGGCGATGCACGAGCAGGCCGATGCCCTGGGCCAGAGCCTGACCACCCAGACGGCAACCTCGGCCACCGAGCTGCTGGTGTCCAACGACATCCTCAGCCTCAACGTGCTGCTGAACAACCTGACCAAGAACCCCTTGGTGGCCCACGCCGCTATCTATAGCGTGGACAACCGGATCCTGGCCGAGGCCGGGCAACGTCCCAAGCAGGGCCTGCTGGGCGAAACCCAGGGCATGTACGAGAGCAAGATCACGTTCCAGGACGTGACGGCCGGGCAACTGCGCATCAGCCTGGACATGCAGCAGTTCGAACAGCCGATGACCATCAGCCTGCAGAGCATGGGCATTCTCAGCGCCATCCTGCTGGCCCTGTCCTTGGCCCTGAGCCTGCGCCTGGGTCGCCACATCTCCACGCCACTGCTGCAATTGCGTGTGTGGCTGCGTGACATCGACGAACACACCCCGGCCACCCAGCGCCAGGACGAGATCGGTGACCTCGCCCGCCAGCTGCACGCCAGCTTTGCCCCTGAGCCAGTCGCGCCGGTGGCGGTTGCCGAGCCGCAAATCGATGAACTCGACGATGCCGAGGATGACGAGCCCGCCTTCGAAGTGCGCAACCTGCGGGACCCAAGCTTCGATGAAAGCGCTCCGGTGGCCAGCCTGAAAGCGGCACCCCGACACGTAATCAGCGCCGAAGAAGACGAAAGCGACGATGATGAAGACCCATTCGCCGACGTTCGCGACAGCGCCACCAGTGCCGTGGTCGTCAAGCCACAGCCCAAGGCCGTCGCCTCCAGCCAGCCGCAGTTCAGCGCCGTGCTCGCCGTGCAGCTGGGTGCCCAGGAACAACTGCGACGCTTGCCTCGGGCGCGCCTGACCGAACTGCTGGACCGCTACCGCGACTGCCTGGACCAGGCTGCGTCGCTGTACGAGAGCGAGCTGCACACCCTCAACGATGGCAGCACCCTGATGCTGTTCCATACCCAGGACAGCGGCGAAGACTACCTGACCAATGCCATCTGCTGCGGCGAGCTGTTGCGCGCCCTCGGCCATCAGTTGCAGATCGAAGTCGCCGACAGCGGCATCACCCTGCAATTGCAGCTGGGCCTGACCCTGGGCGAAGAACTCTTCGGCCTGAGCCAGATCGACCTGCTGTTGACCGAAACCGCCCAGGACGCCCTCGCCCTCTCCCAGCACAGCCGGAACCTGCTGCTGGTCGAGCGCAAGATCAGCGACGACGCCTTGATCCGCCAGCGCGCCCGCATCCGTCCGATCGCCAGCCCGGAAGGCGCCTGCTGCGTCGAGCGCCTGATGGAGCCCTACCCGTCGATGCTGGAACGGCAACTGGCGCGCATGCACGAGACCCGCACCTAAACCCGACCACGCAACACCCAAGCCCGCAGCCGAGCGATCGCCTGCGGGCTTTTTGTTGCGCCCCCTCGCGAACAGGCCTGTCACTTCCCGTAGCAGCCGCCGAAGGCTGCGTTGGGTTGCGTAGCGACTCCGGCATTGCCAGGTCGAATGAACGTCCTGCGGCCGTTGACGCAGCCTCGCGGGCTCGACAGCTGCTACAACGGCATCCCCAATTCCTGTAGCAGCTGTCGAGCTTGCGAGGCTGCGTTGGGTTGCGCAGCGACCCCCGGCATTGGAAACAACAAAACCCGCACTGGGCGGGTTTTGTGGGTGTGGCGTGCGGCTTAGAAGCGGAACACTTCCATGTCGGTGCGGATAGGTGCGGCCATCGGGATCTTCGGCTGCTTCTCGCGCTCGGCGGGGGCCGTGGGTTTTGCCGCAGCAGGCTTGCGCGGAGCTTCGGCAACAGGCGGCTGGTTGGCCAACGGCTTCAGGGCCACCGACAACTGCTCGGCCAGGCGCTGCAACAGCACGCCCTGGGCCTGGACCTGCGCGGCGGTGCCGCCGGCGTGCTGCTCCTGCAGGTGAATGATGCGGTTATCGCGGACCTGGCCGCGACGGTCGATCAGGCGCCACTGGGCATCCAGCACCGCCGGTTGCGACTCGCCGGAGTCCAGGCGGGTGATCGACAGCAACACCTGCACATCCGGGGTGAACCCCAGGGTCGCCGGCGCCAGGACCACGCGCTGGCTGTCCAGTTGACCCGCGACCTGGCGCAGCAACAACTGATTGATGTCCGAAGACAGGCTGCCCGCCCAACGACCGTCGGTCGACGCTTGCAGGCTGCCGTCCGGTTGGCGCTGCAACAGGGTTTCACGCTGCAGGTAATCGGCAATCAATACCGGACCCAGCAACACCGCCATGCCCGAGCTTTGCGCAGGCTGCGCCGGGGTGCCGCTGTCCAGCTGATACAGCGACACCGGCTGGTGAACGCTGCAACCCGCCAGGCCAAGAACGCCAGCGAGCAACAAAATTAGAGGAAAGCGCAGAACAGTCATCATCCCATCCAGGTGACGGCCACAAGGCCAGCCACTGTGAAAATACTCAATAAATATGAAGAACGCTCGACCACGCCGGCGCTTGAAAGGCCATATCATCCGTGAATATGCCTTGCGACTCCAGCGCGAAAGCATCGATCTACGCGTTAAATCGTAGATCGAGCGCTCTAGACCGCTTAATTGAGAGTTTCTACCAATAGTGCATCGACCCGCTGGAAGCCCCGCGGCAGTTTATTGCCCCGGCGTCCACGCTCACCCTTGTAGTGCTCCAGGTCATCGGCCTTGAGTGACAGTGTGCGCTTACCGGCCTGCAATACCAGCGTCGCGCCTTCCGGCAGTACCGCGATATCCGTGACATATTCCTCGCGGTTAGCCACACGTTCGCCGGGGATACCGATGATTTTGTTGCCTTTACCCTTGCCCAACTGCGGCAGGTCGCTGATTTTGAAGATCAGCAGGCGACCTTCGGTCGTCACCGAAGCCAGCCAGTTCTCGTCACGGTCCGCGACCGGACGCGGCAGGATCACCTTGGCGTTGTTCGGCAGGCTCAACAACGCCTTGCCCGCCTTGTTCTTGGCTTGCAGGTCCTCGCCCTTGACCACGAAGCCGTAACCCGCGTCCGAGGCGATCACGTACAGGCCATCGTCCTCTGGCATCAGGACACACTCGAAGGTCGCACCCGGTGGCGGAGTCAGGCGGCCGGTCAACGGCTCGCCCTGGCCACGGGCCGACGGCAGGGTGTGGGCCGGCACCGAGTAACTGCGTCCAGTGGAGTCGATGAACACCGCAAACTGGTTGGAACGACCGGCAGCAGCGGTCTTGAAACCGTCCCCAGCCTTGTAGGAAAGACCGGTCGCATCGATGTCGTGGCCCTTGGCCGAACGTACCCAGCCTTTTTCCGACAGCACCACCGTAACTTTTTCGTTCGGCAGCAGATCATGCTCGGTCAGCGCCTTGGCTTCGGTGCGCTCGACAATCGGCGAGCGACGGTCGTCGCCATACGTCTCGGCATCCTTGAGCAGTTCGGTGCGTACCAGCTTCTTGAGCTTGGCTTCGCTGCCCAGCAGGGCTTGCAGCTTGGCCTGTTCCTTGAGCAGTTCGTCCTGCTCGTCACGCAGCTTCATCTCTTCCAGGCGCGCCAACTGACGCAAGCGCGTGTCAAGGATGTAGTCGGCCTGGATTTCGCTCAGGGCAAAACGCTCGATCAGCTTGGCCTTGGGGTGCTCCTCGGTGCGGATGATGTGGATCACTTCATCCAGGTTGAGGTAGGCGATCAACAAGCCGTCCAACAGGTGCAGGCGACGCTCGACCTTGTCCAGGCGGAACTGCAGGCGGCGGCGCACCGTGCGCACCCGGAACTCCAGCCACTCGACCAGCAACGCGCGAAGGTTCTTCAGCTGCGGCTTGCCATCCAGGCCAATGATGTTGATGTTGACCCGATAGGTGGACTCCAGCTCCGTGCTGGCGAACAGGTGCTGCATCAGGGCTTCATGATCGACCCGGCTGTTGACCGGAATGATCACGATCCGGCACGGGTTCTCGTGGTCGGACTCGTCACGCAGGTCGGCGATCTGCGGGGCCTTGGACGGCTTGGCCTGCATCATCGCGGCAATCTGCTCCAGCACCTTGGCCCCGGAAACCTGGTGCGGCAGCGCGGTGACAATGATGTCGCCGTCTTCGACGTGGTACACGGCGCGCATGCGCACCGAGCCCTTGCCCGTCTCGTACATTTTCAGCAGGTCGGCGCGCGGCGTGATGATTTCCGCCTCGGTCGGGTAGTCCGGGCCCTGGATGTGCTCACACAGCTGCTCGACCGTGGCCTTGGGCTCATCGAGCAGGCGCACGCACGCCGTGGCGACTTCACGCAGGTTGTGCGGCGGGACGTCGGTGGCCATGCCCACGGCAATGCCGGTAGTGCCGTTGAGCAGGATGTTCGGCAAACGCGCCGGCAACACCAGCGGCTCGTCGAGGGTACCGTCGAAGTTCGGCCCCCAGTCGGCCGTGCCCTGCCCCAGTTCGCTGAGCAACACTTCGGAATATCGCGACAGCCGCGCCTCGGTGTAACGCATGGCGGCGAAGGATTTCGGATCATCCGGCGCACCCCAGTTACCCTGGCCGTCCACCAGCGTGTAGCGGTAGCTGAACGGCTGGGCCATCAGCACCATGGCTTCGTAGCAGGCAGAGTCGCCGTGGGGGTGGAACTTGCCGAGCACATCACCGACGGTACGCGCGGATTTCTTGTGCTTGGAGTCAGCGTCCAGCCCCAACTCGCTCATGGCGTAGACAATACGTCGCTGCACCGGCTTCAGGCCGTCGCCGATATGCGGCAGGGCCCGATCCATGATCACGTACATGGAGTAGTTGAGGTAGGCATTTTCGGTGAAGTCGGCCAGTGAGCGGCGTTCTACGCCGTCCAGGCTGAGATCCAGGGAGTCGCTCATGCGGGCCTCATCATTTCGTGGTCTGGCGCAGCAGCAAGGTGCCGCCGCGCTGGGTAAATTCGAGTTGTTTCAGGGCGCTCATGCCCAGCAGCACTTGATCGCCACTCAAGCCTGGCGCCACCAGGGCGCGCACGTCATGCAAGACAATGTCGCCCAGTTTCAGTTGTTGCAAGCGGGTCCGATAGCCCTGGCTGCGGCCATTGGCCGTGCTCAGGGTGACCGCGGCACCTTGTTCCAGGTTCAGCCGTTGGGCCAGGCTGGCCGGGATCGACACATCGGTGGCCCCGGTATCGAGCATGAAGTTCACCGGCTGGCCGTTGATCTGGCCATCGGCAACGAAGTGTCCCTGGCCGTTGCCCACCAGCTTCACCTCGATAAACCCCTCACCCTGCTGCGAGCTGACCTGGGTGTTGGGGTTTTCCTGACGCCGTTCCCAGGCGCCGAAAAACTGCGTCGCCAGAAACAGCCCGGCACCCCAGGCCAGCACCAGCAGCACCCGACCAGCGCGTTTACCCGGCGCCTGCTGACTCATGACTTGGCACTCCAGCCACCCTGCGGCGCCGCGAAGCGCCAGACAATCGGACGAAATTCGCCGTCAGCACGGGCGCCGTTGTTGTTGTCGATGCCGATCCAGGCCCCTGTGGCGTCGATCACCAGCGCCTCGGCCAGGCCGTAGGCTTGTGGATAACGCCGCGGCGCCTGCAAGGCGTCAGCAGCAAACGACCAGCAACGCTCGACCTTCGCCGTCACCGCGTCACGGCGGCAGATTTCATAGGCGTTGCGTTCCAGGGTAAAGAGCTTGCCGTCGAACCACGCCAGGTCGGCGAAGTCGCGGGATACCGGCCGGGCATGGGGAAACTGCGCTGGCTGCATCTGCATGCCGGCTTCGCTGAGCAGTACGCAGGCGCCGTCGCAATCCCACACGGTTTGTTGCCGTTTGAGCCGCAACAGCCCACGTCGCTCGCGCTCGGCCGCCAGCCACAGCTGGTTGCCCTCAGGGTCGACAGCCAGGCCTTCGAACAGCGCATTGAAGTGCAGCAACATGCCACTGGCCCGCGCCTCGCGCACCAGCATCGGGGAAATCTTCAGCCATTGCGCAGCGCCCGTCGGCGGCACCTGCAACACGGCCGCATGAGCCTCGCTGACGATGTAGCGATTGCCGGCCTTGTCGCAGCTGATGCCCTCGAAATCGAGGTCGCCACCGCGCACGATCGACGACGCCCAGGTGCGCGACTTCAGGCCCCAGGGCAGGCCGCTGTCCGGCACCGGCGGTACGTCGATGGACACCGCTTCGGCCTGCCAGACGCCCTCGCCGGTGGCAAGCCGATAGAGTTGCCCATCGTCGCGATCGGAAACCGTCCACAAGTCCTTGCCGCATTGCGCCAGCCCCGACAGATTGCCGCCGTGCATGCCTTGCACGGCATGCTCGGAGAGCATTGTCAGCTCAGGCGCCGGCTGCGCGAACGCAGCACCCGCCAGCAACAACCATGGGAGGGCGAAACCGCTCCGCATCAGGCCAGAACCTCGGCCAGGTTGCCCTTGGACTCCAGCCAGGACTTGCGATCACCTGCACGTTTTTTCGCCAGCAACATGTCCATCATTTCCGAGGTGGCGGCAAAATCATCCAGGGTCAATTGCACCAGGCGCCGAGTGTTCGGGTCCATGGTGGTTTCGCGCAGTTGCGGCGGGTTCATTTCACCCAGGCCTTTGAATCGGGTGACCTGGGGCTTGCCGCGTTTCTTCTCGGCCACCAGGCGGTCGAGAATGCCATCGCGCTCGGCTTCGTCGAGGGCGTAGTAGATTTCCTTGCCCAGGTCGATCCGGTACAGCGGCGGCATTGCCACGTAGACGTGACCGGCATCCACCAGCGGGCGGAAATGCTGGACGAACAAGGCGCAGAGCAAGGTGGCGATGTGCAGACCGTCGGAGTCGGCGTCGGCGAGGATGCAGATCTTGCCGTAGCGCAGCTGGCTCATGTCCGCCGCGCCCGGATCGACACCAATGGCGACGGCGATGTTGTGCACTTCCTGGCTGGCCAGCACTTCGCTGCCGTCCACTTCCCAGGTATTGAGGATCTTGCCGCGCAGAGGCAGGATCGCCTGGAACTCTTTGTCCCGCGCCTGTTTCGCCGAGCCGCCGGCGGAGTCACCTTCCACCAGGAACAGTTCGGAGCGCATCGGGTCCTGCCCGGCGCAGTCGGCGAGCTTGCCCGGCAGGGCCGGACCCGAGGTAATGCGTTTACGCTCGACTTTCTTGCTGGCCTTGAGGCGACGGCCAGCGTTGTTGATCGCCAGCTCCGCCAGGAGCATGCCGGTTTCCGGGTTGGCGTTGAGCCACAGGCTGAACGCGTCCTTGACCACTCCGGACACAAACGCCGCCGCCTCGCGGGACGACAGGCGTTCCTTGGTCTGGCCGGAGAATTGCGGTTCCTGCATTTTCATCGACAGGACAAACGCGATGCGCTCCCAGACGTCTTCCGGCGCCAGCTTCACCCCACGGGGCAACAGGCTGCGGAATTCGCAGAACTCGCGCATCGCATCGAGCAGGCCCTGACGCAGGCCGTTGACGTGGGTGCCGCCCTGCGCCGTGGGGATCAGGTTGACGTAGCTTTCCTGCACGCTGTCGCCGCCTTCGGGCAACCACAGCAACGCCCAGTCGACCGCTTCCTTGTTACCGGCCAGGCTGCCGCAGAACGGCTCGTCCGGCAGGCGCTCGAATTCACTGACCGCGTCCACCAGGTAGGAACGCAGGCCGTCTTCGTAGTGCCACTCGACTTTTTCGCCAGTGGCCTTGTCTTCAAAACTGACCAGCAGCCCCGGGCACAACACGGCCTTGGCCTTGAGTACGTGCTTGAGGCGGCTGATGGAGAATTTCGGCGAATCGAAATACTTCGGATCCGGGGCGAAGAACACGCTGGTGCCGGTGTTGCGCTTGCCGACACTGCCGACCACTTCCAGCTCGGTTTTTTTGTAACCGTCGGCGAAAGTCATCTGGTATTCGTTGCCGTCACGCTTGACCCGCACCCGGACCTCGGTCGACAGGGCGTTGACCACGGAAATGCCAACCCCGTGCAAACCACCGGAGAACTGGTAGTTCTTGTTGGAGAACTTGCCGCCGGCGTGCAGTTTGGTGAGGATCAGCTCGACGCCCGAGACGCCCTCTTCCGGGTGGATATCCACCGGCATGCCGCGGCCATCATCGCTGACTTCCAGCGAGTGGTCGGCGTGGAGGATGACCTGGACCGATTTGGCGTGCCCGGCCAAGGCTTCGTCGACACTGTTGTCGATGACTTCCTGGGCAAGGTGGTTCGGCCGACTGGTGTCGGTGTACATGCCGGGGCGTTTACGCACCGGGTCGAGGCCCGAGAGGACTTCGATGGCGTCTGCGTTATAAGAGCTAGCGCTGGGAGTGGCCATGGGGTCTCGTCGTCAGTCGTTCATGAAAATAGGGGCAAGGGTTCACAGTGCTGTGAAATCGATCGCCTGGTACACATCTGCGCCAATGCCGGCAAAACTCAACAGGGCCGGCATCTGCTCGGCAAATCCCTGGAAACTATGGTCGCCGCCGGCCTGGATGCGCAACGCACAGGCTCGGTAATACTGTTGGGCGAGGCGGTAGTCCAGCGTTTCGTCGCCGGTCTGCAGCCACACCTGGTAGCGCTGCGGGTCCCGGGGCGCCGGCACTTCCAGCTCGGCCAGGGCCGTGATGTGGTCGTGGGTCAATTCCCAGGTCTGTTCGGTATACAGGTTTTGCTGCGTCCCCAGGTAGCCGTCGAACATCCGGTGCGGACTGACGGCCGGGTTGACCAGCAGGGCCTTGAGGCCATGGAGCTCGGCCAAGTGAGTGGCATAGTAGCCGCCGAGTGAGCTGCCGACCAGCAGTGGCCGCCCCAGCTCGGCAATCGCCTGCTGTAACTGACCGATGGCCTCACGCGGGTGATGATGCAGGGCCGGAACGCGCAGTTGGCCAGCCAGCCCCAGACGCTCCATCACCCCGCTCAGTTGGCAGGCCTTTTTCGATGAAGGCGCGCTGTTGAAGCCATGGATGTAGAGGATCGAACCGGACATTTGAGCTCCCTGGCGGTCGGCAAAAGAAAGCGCAGTTTACAGGGACTCGGGCATATCGCGAGCAGGCTCGCGCCCACATTTATTCCCCTGTTACTCCCCTGTGGGAGCGAGCCTGCTCGCGATCGCCCTGATGCGGTGTTCCTGCTCAGTAACCGTCAGAGCCGTAATCGACCGTGAAATCGAACCCGATGACCCGCTCCACCCCGGTCTCCAGCCGCCCATCGGGCAACAGGCGCAGCCAGCGGTAGCCTGGCGCCAGGGTATCGACCCGGAAATCTTCGCTGCCCGGCTCGAACTGGATGCAGGTCGAAGGCGACGCCAGCAACCGCACGCCGTTGCGCAGCTGATCGATTTCCTGATGCACATGCCCCCACAACACGGCACGCACCTGGGGAAAGCGGTCGAGGACAGCAAACAGCGCTTCCGGGTTGCGCAAGCCGATCGGTTCCATCCACGGACAGCCAATGGGCACCGGGTGATGATGGAAACACACCAGATGATGGCGCTCGGGCGCTTCGCTCAGGGCGCGGGCAAGCAATTGCAACTGATCGCCCTGCAGGTAGCCCGGGACCGAGCCCGGCACGGCGGAATCGAGCAAGGTGATCCGCCAGTTGCCGATGTCCAGCAACGGCTCCAGCAGCGAACTCTGCACGGCCGCCTGGGCCATGACCTGCGGCTCGTCGTGGTTGCCCGGAATCCAGCGGGCAGGCGCGTCGATCTGCTCGCTCAAGCGGCGAAACAGCTGGTAGGAGGCCAAGGTGCCGTCCTGGGACAGGTCGCCCGTGGCGATCACCAGGTCCACCCGGGGCTGTTGCGCCCGCACGCGGTCGATCACCGCCGTCAGACTGTCGCGGGTGTTCATGCCCAGCAGCGTGCGGTCAGCCTCGGCGAACAGATGGCTGTCGGAAAGCTGCACCAGCAGGACCGGGTCGTTGGCGGTCAGAGTCGATACGCTCGGCAAGGCATTCTCCCAAGGCGCGATCACGCAGGTGGATGAGTGGCGCAATTATGCTGGGGCATGGGTAAAAGAGGAAAGCGCTGAACCGGACACCGTTCACATCTGCCGCTTAACGCACCACTTCGTATTCGTGCCCGCACGCCAGGCAATGGCTCAGCCATTCGCCGAGGAAGACGTTGAGCTGGGACTTTTCGTCGGGCTGGTGCATGAAGGCATTGGGGTAAGGATAGATGCCGCGAAAGCGCCGCGCATGTTCGGCGCTGACCACTTCGGCCATGCGCGCATCGTGATAGACCTGCACTTCCAGTTGCGGCACCGGCAGCCAGGGCAGGCTGTGTTCCTGGCGCACGCGCAGGGTGGTGGTGTAGGGACAGGTCAGCAGGACCTCGAGGGTCAGCACCCCGAGCATCTGGTCGCCCTGGGTCATGGCAATGCGCCGCGCCGCCGGCGTATTGCGCATGTCCGGCAGCAGCCGCAGCAAGCGGGCATAGTTGGCCTCGCAGGCGCTTTGCAGCCCCACCAGGTCGACCCGATAGCGGTCGCGCTGTTTGTTTACGACCATAGCCCCCTCACTTCAACGCGGTTCAAAGCCAGCCATTGCAAGGCAATAATGCTCGCCGCGTTGGAAATCCGCCCATCACGCACGGCCTGCAGGGCATCTTCAAAGTCCCAGACCGTGACGCGAATATCTTCTGCTTCCTCCAGCAACCCGTGCAGGCCGCCAGCCCCCGTACTGTCGCATCGCCCCAGGTACAGGTGCACGTATTCGGTGCTACCGCCGGGCGACGGGAAATAGTTGAGCATCGGCCACAACGCCGTGAACTCAAGCCCAGCTTCCTCCTGCGCTTCACGGTGAGCAACTTCTTCCGGTTGTTCGTCCTTGTCGATCAGACCGGCGACCAGCTCGATCAACCACGGATTGTCGGTCTTGCCCAGGGCCCCCACGCGAAACTGCTCGATCAACACCACCCGGTCGTGCTGCGGATCATAGGGCAGGACGCAGACTGCATCGTGGCGCACGAACAGTTCGCGATTGATTTCCCGGCTCATGCCCCCGGCAAACAGCTCATGGCGCAGGTGCACCCGGTCGAGCTGGTAGAAGCCCTTGTGGCAGTTCTCGGTGCGCACGATGTCGACGACAGTCGGGGTGGCATTGGTAAAGTCAGTCATCACAATCCTCGTCTACTGCAGATCCGCTACGAGGTTCCAACCTCGACTTCGCGCCATCCTAACGCGCTCGCCACCTTTGATGCAGCCCCTTTGCAGTTGCCGGGATAGACGGCAGGGGGGCAAACCTACTCTAATTGACACTATTGAGCTTAGTGGCGAACTGACCGCCCCGCTGGCAGTCGAAGCCGGTAACTTTTTGCCTACCCTTGATCCATGAAGGACGCCCATGTCACTTTTGAAAATCGCCTCCGTGGCCTGTATCGCCCTGACTCTGGGCGCCTGCCAAAGCCTGTTCGAACCTAGCTACAAGGCGCCGCTGGAAACCCTGCGCGACACCGCCGAAACCGTCAAGCCAGGCTGCACTGGCGCCGAATGCCCGCTGGTCAACATCGACACCGTGCGTTTCCCCAGTGAGCCACAACTGGATGGCATCATCGAACGACGCCTGCTGCAAATGACCCGCAGCAGCGCCGATGCGCCGTTGCCCGCCTCGCTGGCGGCCTACCGCGAGCAGTTCCTGCGCGATGCCGCCCCGCGCAACAGCAGCTACTTGCAAGCCAAGGTACGCGAGCAGCATGACGGACTGGTGATCATCGAGCTGTCCAGCTACCTGGACAACGGCACCGCAAATGGCAAGCCAGGACGCGGCTTCATCAACTACTCGCGCCAGGAGCACAAGATGCTGACCCTGGCCGACATGCTCAAGCCGGGCGAGGAACAGGCGTTCTGGAAAGCCGCCCAGGTGGCGCACAACAGCTGGCTGATCAGCACCCGCCTGGATCAGGAAGCGGAGTTCCTCAAGGCCTGGCCGTTCAAGCAAACCCCCAACGTGGCCCTGACCACCGCCGGGGTGATGCTCAAGTACGACGTGAACACCATTGCGCCTTACGCCCTGGGCCACGTCGAGTTGAAGATTCCGTACTCGCGCCTGGGTGGCATCCTCAAGCCCGAGCTGTTTCCCGCCCGAAAGTAACGATACGGCCGAGCACCAGTTGCAACAGCCCTGCCAGGATCAGCGCCGGCAGGGTTGCGCCCAGCTCGGGATAAAGATTGGCCAGCAAGTGATAGGTCACCACCCCGCCCAACCAGGCACACAGGGCCGACCCGCGCAACGCGACTGAGGCGGCCTGGGCAGCGCGCTTGCGCAGGATGAAGTGATCCACCAGCACCACGCCGAACAAGGGCGCGAACACCGAGCCGATCAGCAGCAGGAAGTTCTGGTACTGGGCCAGGGGTGCCAGCAAGGCGATCAGGGTGCAGATCACACCGATGGCCAGGGCCAGGTGCTCGACCTTGAGCCGTGACAGGGTCGCGCTGGACACCGCCGCCGAGTGAATATCGGCAAAGGCGTTTTCCGACTCGTCGAGCAGGATCAACAGCAGCGGAATCCCCAGGCCGGCACCGGCCAGCGCCAACAGCAAGGCATTCACGTCACCGCTGGGGGCAAACGCCAGGGTGTAGGCCACGCCCAGACTCATTAGCCAGAAGTTACCGATGAAAAAGCCCAGCGCCGTGCCGCCGAAGACATTTTTCGCGCGCTTGCCGAACCGCGAATAGTCAGCAATCAGTGGCAGCCAGGACAGGGGCATGGCGATCGCAATGTCGAACCCCACGGCAAACGGCATCGAGCCATCACCGGCCTGGGCCCACAACGCGGCCAGGTCGGCCTTGGCCAGCAGGTTCCAGGTCAGCCAGATGCATGCTGCCAGTAACAGCCAGATGCCCCACTTGCGCAGGATCTGCCGCACGAACGTCAGTGGACCGCTCACCGCCAGCAAGGTCGCCAGGGCGCCGAAGAACAGGGTCCACAGCAGCGGGTTGGCCAGCAGACTGCCCTCGCTGAATCCGCGGGTGCCCAGCAGGCTGGCGGCATCGCGCATGACGATGATTTCGAACGAGCCCCAACCGATCAGTTGCAGCAGGTTGAGCAGCGCCGGCAGGCTTGCGCCTTTGCTGCCCAGGCTCAATTTGAGCGCGGCCATTGACGACAGGCCGGTGTCGCTGCCGATCACCCCGACGGCCGCCAGCAGCAGCACGCCGACCAGGGTGCCGAGGAAAATCGCCAGCAACGAACCCGATAGGCCCAGGCCCGGCGCAAGCAAGGCGCCGGTCTGCAGGACCATCAGGCCGATGCCGAGGGAAAACCACAGGGAAAACAGATCACGCCCGCCGAAGACACGTTTGTCGGTCGGCACCGCGGTATCGGGGGAGTACGTGCTGGGTTGAATGTTCAAGGGTGTTATCTCAGAGGGACATTTGTTGTTTTTTTGATCACTATCGCCAGCAGGCTGGCTCCCACAGGGGACTTGTGAACACCACAGGTCCAATGTGGGAGCCAGCCTGCTGGCGATGGGGCCTGTGCAGGCCCCACCCTTTCAGGTCAGATCAAACCTTCTTGTACAGCTGACTGCCTTCCTGCTTGAAGCGCTCGGCCTGTTCGGCCAGGCCTTGGGCGACGTCCACATCCACCGCTTCGATCCGTTGGTTGGCCGCGTACTCGCGGACTTCCTGGGTGATCTTCATCGAGCAGAATTTCGGCCCGCACATCGAGCAGAAATGCGCGACCTTGGCCGAGTCCTTCGGCAGGGTTTCATCGTGGTACGAACGGGCGGTGTCCGGGTCCAGGCC
>Ga0213827_1000298_pt1 | contig 47163 bp, 39 predicted proteins | sample MC6MC0898MG_FD_180669 | JGI IMG/M metagenome (GOLD analysis project Ga0213827, IMG submission 180669) | Enriched soil aggregate microbial communities from Iowa State University, Ames, United States - MC6-MC0898-MG | ecosystem: Environmental > Terrestrial > Soil > Unclassified | place: USA: Iowa...
CTGCTGCAGGGCGACTTCGAGGGCTTCGGTGTAGTTGTCTTCGCGAATCAGCCGGGCGAACTTGGCGGAACCGGTGATGTTGGTCCGCTCGCCGACGTTGACGAACAGCGAGCTGCGATCGATGGTGAAGGGCTCCAGGCCCGACAGTCGGCAAGCCTTGGCAATCTCTGGAATCGGCCGCGGGGCATAGCCGGCAACGGCCTTGGCGATGGCCTCGATGTGCCCTGGCGTGGTGCCGCAGCAGCCGCCGACAATATTGAGGAAACCGCTCTGGGCGAATTCTTCGATGACCCTGGCGGTTTCCTCCGGCAGTTCGTCGTACTCGCCGAATTCGTTGGGCAGGCCGGCGTTGGGGTGCGCCGAGACATGGGTATTGGCCTTGTTCGACAGCTCTTCGAGGTACGGACGCAGCTCACTGGCACCCAGGGCGCAGTTCAGGCCGACGGATATCGGCTTGGCGTGGGCGATCGAGTTCCAGAAGGCTTCGGTGGTCTGGCCCGACAGGGTGCGACCGGAGGCATCGGTGATGGTCCCGGAAATCATGATCGGCAGTTCGAAACCCAGCGCCTCGAACACGCCCTGCACGGCGAAGATCGCGGCCTTGGCGTTGAGGGTGTCGAAAATGGTCTCGATCAGGATCAGGTCGGCGCCGCCCTCGATCAGGCCCTTGGCGGCCTCGGTGTAGTTCTCCACCAGCTCGTCGAAGGTCACGTTGCGGTAGCCAGGGTTGTTGACGTCTGGCGACAGCGAGCAGGTGCGGCTGGTCGGCCCGATCACACCCGCGACGAAACGCGGCTTGTCCGGGGTTTCCAGGGTTTTGGCGTCGGCTACCTTACGTGCCAGGCGCGCACCTTCTACGTTCAATTCGTAGGCCAGGCCCTGCATGCCGTAGTCGGCCAGGGACACTTGGGTGGCGTTGAAGGTGTTGGTTTCCAGAATGTCGGCGCCGGCATCCAGGTAGGCCTTCTCGATCGAACCGATCACGTCCGGGCGCGTCAGGACCAGCAGGTCGTTGTTGCCCTTGACATCGCTTGGCCAGTCGGCGAAGCGTTTACCGCGGTAATCCTGCTCCTCGAGCTTGTAGCTCTGGATCATCGTGCCCATGCCGCCATCGAGAATCAGGATACGTTCTTTGAGGGCTTGCTTGAGAACGTGGAGGCGAGCACTGCGATCGGACATGGGGACTACCTGGTCAGGCGATTACGAAGGGCCGGAATCATAACAAACCTGTGCGCTATTGGGGCATGAGCAGCTTTTGCATGAATATCGCTCATGTTGGAGGTGGGGCCGGACCGGTAGAATCGCGACGTTTTTTCATGATCGGGACCAGGGACATGTCGTATCGCGTTTTCATCAGCCTTTTTGCGCTGCTCCTCAGCAGTGCCGCCACCGCCCAGGGACCGGCGCCGGCGATTTCCTATACCCGCGACATTCAACCGATCTTCACCGAAAAGTGCGTGGCCTGCCACGCCTGCTACGACTCCGCCTGCCAGCTCAACCTGGGCAGTGGCGAAGGCACAGCGCGGGGCGCGACCAAGATCCCGGTGTACGCCGGCGACCGTAGCAAGGCGGCGAACCCGACGCGGCTTTATTATGACGCGTTCGGCAAGGCGGCCTGGCAACACAAGGACTTCTACTCGGTACTGGATGCCCAGGGCAGCCAGGCCGCACTGATGGCGCGCATGCTCGAACTGGGTCATCAAACCCCGTTGCAACCCAACGCCAAGCTGCCGGAAGAAATCGTCCTGGGCCTGAACCGGGCCAACCTGTGCCCGCAGCCAGGGGAGTTCGACACGTATGCCAAACAGCACCCCAAGGAGGGCATGCCGCTGGCGGTGACCGGCCTGAGCACGGCGCAGTACCAGACCCTGCAGCGCTGGCTGGCGTCCGGGGCGCCCATCGACGAACAAGGCCTGGCACCCAGCGCACAGGAGGCGCTGCAGATCGTGCAGTGGGAAAACCTGCTCAACGCCCCTGGCGCCCGGGAAAGCCTGGTGGCGCGCTGGCTGTATGAACACCTGTTCCTGGCCCACGTGTATTTCAAGGATGGCGAGCAGGGCCACTTCTTCCAGTGGGTGCGTTCGCGCACGCCCACTGGCCAGCCGATCGACCTGATCAACAGCCGGCGGCCCAACGATGACCCGGGGACCCAGGTGTATTACCGCCTGTGGCCGGTGCAAGGGGTGATCGTGCACAAGACCCACATCACCTATCCCTTGAGCCCGGGGAAAATGGCCCGGATCAAGAGCCTGTTCTACAGCGGCAACTGGCAGGTCGACGCGTTGCCCGGCTATGGCCCGGAACGCCGTGCCAACCCGTTCGAGACCTTCCGGGCGATTCCGGCCCAGGCCCGCTACCAGTTCATGCTCGATAACGCCGAGTACTTCGTGCGCACCTTTATTCGTGGGCCGGTGTGCCGCGGACAGATCGCCACCGATGTGATCCGTGACCACTTCTGGGCCTTGTTCCAGGCGCCGGAACACGACCTGTACATCGTCGACCCGAACTACCGCGGCCAGGCCACGCCGTTGCTGGCGATGCCCGGGCAGAACGACGACGTCGGCAGTGTGCTGAGCCTGTGGCACGCCTATCGCGACAAGCGCAACGAGTACGAAACCCTGCGCCAGGATGCCTACGCCGATGCCCCGGCGCCGAGTTGGTCGTCCTTGTGGGCAGGTAACGACAACGCCTTGCTGAGCATCTTTCGCCACTTCGACAGTGCCTCGGTGACCAAGGGCCTGATTGGCGACGTACCGCAGACCCTGTGGCTGTTCGACTTCCCGTTGCTGGAGCGCACCTATTACCAGTTGGCGGTGAATTTCGACGTATTCGGCAACGTGTCCCACCAGGCCCAGACCCGGTTGTATTTCGACCTGATCAGGAATGGCGCCGAGCAGAACTTCCTGCGCTTGATGCCCGCCGACTCCCGCGACGATTACCTCGACGACTGGTACCAGAACAGCGGCAAGTTCAAGATGTGGCTGGATTACGCCAGTATCGACAACGACACACCCACCGCGCTCAAGCTTGCGCCGAAAGACCCCAAGCGCGACTTCGTCCAGCAGTTGCTGGCCCGTTATGGCGACCTCAATGCCCGGCCGGACCCGATCAACCGCTGCAGTGGCGCCTACTGCTCCCGGCCCAACATCGCCCCGGCCCTGCAGAATGCCGAGCAAGCCCTCAGCCGCCTGACGTCACGCCCGGCGGCGGGGTTGAAGGTGATCGAGCAGATGCCGGAAGCGAGCATGCTGCGCATCGAAACCGTCGATGGCCAGCGTGAGGTCTACAGCCTGCTGCGCAACCGCGCCCACAGCAACGTGGCGTTCATGCTCGGCGAGTCGCTGCGCTATCAGCCGGGACTGGACACCCTGACCCTGTACCCGGGGGTGCTCAGCAGCTATCCGAACTTCATGTTCAATATTCCGGCCGACGAAGTGCCGGAGTTCGTCGAAGACATGGAGAACGCCAAGGATGCCCAGCGTTTCGAACGAATCGTCGCACGCTGGGGCATCCGCCGCAGTCACCCGCAGTTCTGGGTGTATTTCCACGATTTGAGCCAGTACCTCAATGAAACCGACCCGGTGGAAGAGGGCGTGCTGGACATGAACCGCTACGAGAATCTCTGACCGTCAGCTGCCGTGGCGCCGTTAGCCGGCGCCACGGCAGCTGTTTTCGACAGGGCTTTATCCCGACAAAAATACTGGGACTTTGTCCGGCGCCATGATTGGCGTAAACTGCGCCCAAGCCTGCGAGGAACTTCCATGACCGCCATTACCATTACCGACGCCGCCCACGATTATCTGGCTGATCTGCTCTCCAAGCAGAACACCCCGGGGATCGGCATTCGGGTCTTTATCACCCAGCCTGGCACCCAGTACGCCGAAACCTGCATTGCCTACTGCAAGCCGGGCGAAGAAAAACCCGAAGACACCGCGCTGGGGCTCAAAAGCTTCACCGCCTACATCGACTCGTTCAGCGAGGCCTTCCTCGACGACGCCGTGGTCGACTACGCCACCGACCGCATGGGCGGCCAGCTGACCATCAAGGCGCCAAACGCCAAAGTGCCGATGGTCAACGCCGACAGCCCGATCAACGAGCGCATCAACTATTACCTGCAAACCGAAATCAACCCGGGGCTGGCCAGCCACGGCGGTCAGGTCAGCCTGATCGACGTCGTGGACGACGGCATTGCCGTGTTGAAGTTCGGTGGCGGCTGCCAAGGCTGCGGCCAGGCGGACGTGACCTTGCGCGAAGGCATCGAGCGCACCCTGCTGGAGCGCGTACCCGAGCTCAAGGGCGTGCGCGACGTGACCGACCACACGCAGAAAGAAAACGCCTACTACTAAGGTGTTCGCTGCGACATGAAAAAACGGCGCCCGTGAGCGCCGTTTTTTTATGCCACAACCCTTGTGGAACCCTACGAATCGCTTGCCAACCCCTCAGGGCCGGTACAGATGCGCATGCCCGGCCCGGTACAGCGACGACTCGCTGAAGGTGTCCGCTGCCAGCACCCGGCCCACCAGGATCAGCGCCGTGCGCCGGAAGCCCTTGGCCTGGACCTTGTCGACGATGTCGTCGAGGGTGCCCAGGACCCAGTCCTGATCCGGCCAACTGGCTTTGTGCACCACGGCAATCGGGCAGTCGGCGCCGTAGTGGGGCAGCAGTTCGGCGACGATTTTCGCCAGGTGGTTGACCCCCAGGTGAATCGCCATGGTCGTGCCATGCCGGGCCAGGCTGGCGAACGCCTCGCCGGACGGCATCGTGGTTTTATCGGCGTAGCGGGTCAGGATCACGCTTTGCGCGATGTCCGGCAGGGTCAGTTCGACCCCCAGCAACGCCGCACAGGCCGCCGTGGCGGTAACGCCGGGAATGATTTCGAAAGGGATGCCCAGCGCGCGCAGGTGGCGGATCTGCTCGCCAATCGCCCCATACAGGCTCGGGTCGCCGGAATGCACGCGTGCCACATCCTCACCCTGGGCGTGGGCCCGGCTGATCAACTCGATGATCTGTTCCAGGTGCAGTTCGGCACTGTTGACCACCTGGTGCGCCCGGTGGCCCTGGAGCACTGCTTGGGGCACCAATGAGCCGGCGTAGATGATCACCGGGCAGCTGTGAATCAGCCGTTGGCCCTTGACGGTGATCAGTTCCGGGTCGCCGGGACCTGCGCCGATGAAGTAGACGGTCATGGCCGACTCCTGTGGAAAAAAGGACAAGGCAAGGCTTCAGATGAAGTTTGCTCATGATCGAAGGGGTGGATTATCGGGATTTTACGAAGCGCAGGCCAATGCAAAGGTGGCCTGGGCGTATTTCTGCCGGGAAATCAGCAGGGTTGCCGGGGCCTGGGCCAGTTGCTCGGCCAGGGCCAGGGCGGCGCTTTCGGCCACGCCATAACAACCGGTGCGCTCGAAGGCGATCTGCGACTGATGGCTGAGGCGGGTTTGATAGCGGGCCAGCTGTTCGCTGCTGAAGTACATCAGCGGCAGTCCCAGTTGGGCGGCCAGTTCCAGCAGGCCAGGCTCTTCGCGCTTGAGGTCGATGCTGGCCAGGGCCTTGATCGAGTGCAGGTCGATCTGGTGCGCCTGCAGGGCCTGATCGAGTAACGCGCGCAACGTGCTCGCCGGGCAGCCACGCTGGCAGCCCAGGCCGACCACCAGGGTCGGCGCTGCGCGGGTGTCACTCATGCAGGCAACTGGTCTGCGCTTTTGCGGCGGAACAACCAGGCGCTGAACACGCCCAGGGCCAGCCAGAAAGCCACGTTGGTCAGTTGCGAAGCGATCTTGAACTGCGTTTCCAGCTCTTGCGGCGCCAGCATCGAATGCACGGCCGGCTGGGGTGCGCCGATCACATGGGGGACCGCCAGGATGGCAACGCCCAGCAGCTTGAGCAGCCAGTTGCGGCCGAAGGCGAGCAGGGCGATACCGGCGGCGGTCGAGGCCGCCGTAGCAATCCACCACATCTGCCGTTGACCCAGGTCGGCCGCGGCGGTGCCCGGCAGCTCGGGTGGCAGGCCGAGGGTCGGTGCCAGGACGAAGGTGGCATAACCGGCCAGGCCCCAGAGCAGGCCCTGGGAAGTGCGGGTTGGTGCACGCAGGGTGTAGAGGCCGGCCAGCATCAGGGCAAAACCGACGGCCACCACCAGGTTGCCGCCCGTGGTCGACAGCACGCGCTGCCAGCCGTCTTCCGGTTCCCAGGCTTCGCCGTCATGGCTATGGGCCGCGGTACCGGCGGCATGTTCATGGACCTCGACCGTCGCAGGTGCGGATTGTTCGTACGTCTCGGCCTGCAGAATCAGCGGGGCGACCCAGAAACTCTGCAGCAGCGTCAGCAGCAGGGCTGCCAGCAGCCCACTGAAACCTGCGGTTTGTGCAATACGCTTGATCATCTGGGCAGGTCTCAGTGGCACGGGAAGGCGGCGCTGTGGCGGGTATCGTGGGCGGCGTTGTGCACGGCCTCGATATGGGAGAACCCGGCGAAGTACACCAGGCACACACCCAGGATCGATGCGCCGATGGCGGCAACGAGGCGTTGGCCCAGTGTGGTGGTGCTGGCGGTGGCGTGGCGGGTGCTGGTGATGGTCGACATGGCGCTTCCCTCTGGTCAGTCAGGGGTGAATCGTGCGCATGCAAACCTCCGCGAGCCGGGCACGCAGAGACTTGAACAGCGCCCGCCCACCGCGGGTTTGTTAGCTATGTGTTGCGGGCCGGTCTCCGGGCTCACGAGGGGCGGGCTGTGGCCACGCCTGCAAGAATCGCCTTCCCATGCCGTACGACTGGCACAGTGGATCTGACTCTTCGCTCGCTTACCGTTGCGGGGGCAGCACCGGACTGACATGGCTTTGCAGTAAAGCACATGATTCACCGGTTTCCCGTTTCACCCCGTGAAGGGCACCCGTAACAAGGTGTGTAGGAGAGCATGGGCGGGGGATGGGCGTCAATTGGAATGGGTTCTCATTGGGACCGAGTCGTCTGCATCGCGAGCAGGCCCGCTCCCACCAGTACTCCTGTGGGAGCGGGCCTGCTCGCGATGGGCGCGACAAGACATTGACCCGCCCGGATGCGATGCGTAGCCTTGCGCCTTCGAGGTTCTTTGGTGCGTGCGCCGAAGCTAAGAAGGGAACGCGGTTTATGCCGCGGCTGCCCCCGCAACTGTGAACGGTGCTGTTTCTGCCAGGCCACTGCACGCTTGATCTCAAGCGGCGGGAAGGCGCAGGAACCGCCAGTCGAAAGACCGGCCCACCGTCAGCCAGGAGACCTGCCTCGATCCAGATTCTCACTACAACCGGGCGGGGTGATCCGGTGGCGAACGCTTTCCACACGCCTGCGCGTTGTGGCTTCTCGTCCCGTATGCCCGCCACCTTGCCAAAGGGCATCCGATGAAAACACTGGCCAAACTCCCCGTCACCATCGTCACCGGCTTCCTCGGCTCGGGTAAAACCACCTTGCTGCGGCACATGCTCGACAACGCCCAGGGCCGTCGCATTGCGGTGATCGTCAACGAGTTCGGCGAGTTGGGCATCGACGGCGACATCCTCAAGCAGTGCACCATCGGTTGCACCGAAGAAGAAGCCACTGGCCGGGTGTATGAGCTGGCCAACGGCTGCCTGTGCTGCACCGTCCAGGAAGAGTTCTTCCCGGTCATGCGCGAACTGGTGGCCCGCCGCGGCGACCTCGACCACATCCTCATCGAAACCTCCGGCCTGGCCTTGCCCAAGCCGCTGGTCCAGGCCTTCCAGTGGCCGGAAATCCGCAGCGCCTGCACCGTCGACGCCGTGATCACCGTGGTCGACAGCCCGGCCGTGGCCGCTGGCACCTTCGCCGCCTTCCCGGACCAGGTCGACGCCCAGCGCAAACTCGATCCGAACCTGGACCACGAGTCGCCGCTGCATGAACTGTTCGCCGACCAACTGGCCAGCGCCGACCTGGTCATCCTCAACAAGGCCGACCTGATCAGCCCTGAAGACCTGGCGCGGGTACGCCTGGAAGTTGCCGAGGAACTGCCGCCTGCGGTCAAGATCATCGAAGCCAGCAGCGGGCGCTTGCCGCTCGAGGTGCTGATTGGCCTGGGTGCCGGCTCCGAAGAACACATCGACAGCCGTCACAGCCACCACGACCATCACCATGACGGCGACGACCATGACGACCACGATCACGACGCCTTCGACTCGATCTCCATCGAACTGCCGCAAGCCGACGAAAGCCTGCTGCTCGATGCCTTGACCCAACTGGTGGTCCAGCACGGCATCCTGCGGGTCAAGGGTTTCGCCGCGATCCCCAACAAGCCGATGCGCTTGCTGATCCAGGGCGTGGGCACGCGTTTCGACAAGCATTTCGACCGCCAGTGGGGCGCGGACGAAGCACGCACCACGCGCCTGGTGCTGATCGGTCAGGCACTGGATGCGTCCTTGCTCGAAGCGCAACTGCGCGCCGCGCTCAGCGTCTGACCCATGCACCTGCTCAGGACCCAGCCCGGCGGTTTTGTTGCCGACGACAACATTGCCGACCTCGGGCAAACCCCCGCCGACCTGGTGATCCTGTGCAGCGGCGATTCCAGCCTGGCGCTGCTGGCCGAAGTGGCCCAGCAACTGCCGGATGACTACCCCAGCCTGCGGCTGGCCAACCCGATGCAGGTGCAGAATCACGCGTCGGTCGACCTGTACGTCGACCAGGTGTTGCGCCATGCCAAAGTCATCCTGATTTCGCTGCACGGTGGTATCGGCTATTGGCGCTACGGCGTCGAGCGTTTGGTGGAACTGTCCAGGCGCGGGGTGCAGTTGATCCTGGTGCCGGGCGATGACCGTCCCGATCCGGAGCTCAGCGACCTGAGTACGGTGCCGCTGCAGGACCGGGAGCGGCTGTGGCACTTCCTGCGCCAGGGCGGCAAAAGCAATGCCCTGGACCTGTATCGCTGCCTGGCCAGTCGCTGGCTCGGCCGCGACTACCCGTGGGCCGAACCACAAGCCCTGCCGCGTACCGCGATCTATCACCCGCGGCACAGCCAGCCCGACCTGGCGACATGGCAAGCCGATTGGCAGGCCGGGCAGCCGGTGGCGGCGGTGCTGTTCTACCGTTCCCATTTGCAGGCGGCCAACACCGCCTTCATCGATATTTTCTGCCAGCGCTTGCAGGCGGCGGGGCTCAACCCGTTGCCGATTGCCCTGGCCAGCCTGAAAGAACCCGGCTGCCTGGCGGTGGTCGAGGACTGGCTGGATCACGTCCAGGCCTCGGTGATTCTCAATACCACCGGGTTTGCCCAATCCAGCCCGGAAGCGCCGCACCTGCGACCGTTTCGCCGCAACATCCCGGTGATCCAGGCGATCTGCGCCCAGGACAACGAGCCGGGCTGGCGCGCCAGCGAGCAGGGCCTGGGCCCGCGGGACCTGGCGATGCACATCGCCTTGCCGGAACTGGACGGGCGCATCATCAGCCGCCCCATCAGCTTCAAGGACCTGGCCTGGCGCAGCGAGCGCAGCCAGTGCGACGTGGTCTGCTACCGGGCGCAACCGGAACGCATGGATTTCGTCGCCGAACTGGCGCGCCGTTGGAGTGAGCTGGCGCGGGTGGGCAATGGGCAAAAACGCGTGGCGTTGATTCTCGCCAACTACCCGACCCGCGACGGGCGCATCGGCAATGGCGTTGGCCTGGACACCCCGGCCGCGGCCTTGAACATCCTGCGGGCGCTGCAGGCCGAGGGTTATCCGCTGCCGGGCGAACTGCCGGACAGCGGCACCGAACTGATCCGCCAACTGCTCGGCGGAGTCAGCAACGACCTGGACAGCATCGACCAGCGCCCCTGCCAGCAAAGCCTGGCGCTGGACGATTACTACGCGCTGTTCGACGCCTTGCCCGCCGCCAATCGCGCGGCCGTGCTGGAACGTTGGGGCGCACCGCAGAACGACCCGATGTTCCGCGGCGGGCGCATGATGATCGCCGGGCTGCGCTTTGGCCTGACCTTCGTCGGGATCCAACCGGCACGGGGTTATCAGGTCGACCCGAGCGCCGTCTATCACGACCCCGATCTGGTGCCACCCCACGGTTACCTGGCGTTCTATTTCTGGCTGCGCCAGGCCTACGGCGCCCATGCACTGATTCACGTGGGCAAGCACGGCAACCTCGAATGGCTGCCGGGCAAGGGCGTCGGCCTGTCTGCCAGTTGCTGGCCGGATGCGCTGCTGGGGCCGCTGCCCAATATCTATCCCTTTATCGTCAATGACCCGGGAGAGGGCGCCCAGGCCAAGCGCCGGACCCAGGCGGTGATCATCGACCACCTGATGCCACCGCTGACCCGCGCCGAAACCTACGGCCCACTGCGCAACCTCGAGTTGCTGGCGGACGAATACTACGAAGCCCAGTTGCTCGACCCACGGCGCGCCCGGGAGCTGCAACGGGAGATTCTCGAACTGGTGCGCGAAACCCACATCGATCGGGAATTGCAGCTGGACGGCAAACTCGACAGCCAGACCGATGCAGCGATCTGGTTGCCGCGCCTGGACACCTACCTGTGCGACCTCAAGGAGTCGCAGATTCGCGATGGCCTGCATGTGTTCGGCGAATCACCCAGCGGGCGCCTGCGCATCGACACCTTGCTGGCCCTGCTGCGCATCCCCCGGGGCGATGGGCGGGGCGCGCAGTCGAGTTTGCTGCGGGCCTTGGCCAAGGCGTTTGGCCTGGGTTTTGATCCACTGGACTGTGAGTTGTCGGCGCCGTGGAGCGGTCCTAAGCCGGACGAGTTGCTGCACCTCGGCGAGGACGCCTGGCGCACCGCCGGTGACACCCGCGAGCGCCTTGAACTGTTTGCCGCGCAACTGATCGAGCAGGCGCTGGTGGGTGACGTCGAGTTTTTGGGACACGCTGCTTGGGCCGGGGTCAGTTCGATCATCGACAGCCTGCGCGAAGTCGTCGCACCGCGCCTGGATGCCTGCGGCCCGGCGGAAATGCGCGGCTTGCTCGACGCCCTGGCCGGGCGCTTTGTCCCGGCCGGCCCGAGTGGCGCGCCGAGTCGTGGACGTCTCGATGTGCTGCCCACTGGCCGTAACTTCTACTCGGTGGACGTGCGCAACCTGCCGACCACCACCGCCTGGCGCATCGGTTTCCAATCGGCCAACCTGATCCTCGAACGCCACCTGCAGGACCACGGCGATCACTTGCGCCAGCTCGGTCTGTCGGTATGGGGCACGGCCACCATGCGCACCGGCGGCGACGACATCGCCCAGGCCATGGCATTGATGGGCGTGCGTCCGGTCTGGGCTACGGGCAGCCAGCGGGTCGACGATTTCGAGATCCTGCCGCTGAGCCTGCTGGACCGCCCGCGCGTGGACGTGACCTTGCGCGTGTCCGGGTTCTTCCGCGATGCCTTCGCCAACCTGATCCGCCTGTTCGATGCCGCGGTGCAAGCCGTGGCTGCGCTGGACGAGCCGGATGACATGAACCCGCTGGCGGCCAAGGTCCGCGAGGAACGTCAAGCCTTGCAGGACGCGGGGCTCGATAGCGACGCGGCGGCGCGCCAGGCCGGCTGGCGGATCTTCGGCGCCAAGCCGGGCGCCTACGGGGCGGGCGTGCAGGGTGCCATCGATGGCCGCCTGTGGCAAAGCCGCGCCGACCTGGCCGAGGTCTACCTGAACTGGGGGGGCTATGCCTACGGCGGCACCGACGAGGGCACCGCCGCCCGCAGCCAGTTCGCCCAGCGCCTGAGCCAGGTCCAGGCGGTGTTGCAGAACCAGGACAACCGCGAGCACGACCTGCTCGACTCCAATGACTATTACCAGTTCCAGGGCGGCATGCTGGCCGCCGTGGAAAGCCTCAGCGGTGCCGCGGCGGCGAGTTATCACGGCGATCACAGCCAGCCGGACCTGCCGAAGATCCGCACGCTGAAGGAAGAACTGAACCGGGTTATCCGTTCCCGTGCCGCCAACCCGAAGTGGATCGAAGGGGTCAAGCGCCATGGCTACAAAGGTGCCTTCGAACTGGCGGCGACCGTGGACAACCTGTTCGCCTTCGACGCCACCACGCAGTTGATCGACGATCACCAATACGCCTTGCTGGCCGACGCCTACCTGCTCGACCCCTCGACCCGCGAGTTCGTGCGCCAGCATAATCCCCATGCGCTGCGCGACATGACCGAACGCCTGCTCGAAGCGCAACAGCGCGGGCTGTGGCAAGCGCCTGGCGAGTACCGTGAGGCACTGGAGCATTTGCTGCTGGATATCGAAGAAGAGTGTTGAACCCTTGTGCAACCGCTTTCGCTGGCAAGCCAGCTCCCACAGGATCTACGCGGACCTGTGGGAGCTGGCTTGCCAGCGAAAGCGATGTGACAGACAACCGATGTAGCCGAGACCTGAAATGACCGACACCCCCCATTTCCCGCTGTCCGCCGTGGTCGGCGCCGACGCCCTCAAGCTGGCGCTGTGCCTGAGCGCCATCGACCCGAAAATCGGTGGCGTGCTGATCGAAGGGCCGCGCGGCATGGCCAAGTCGACCCTGGCCCGTGGCCTGGCCGATCTGCTGGCCAGCGGTCAGTTCGTCACCTTGCCCCTGGGCGCAACCGAAGAACGGCTGGTCGGCACCCTGGACCTGGATGCGGCATTGAGCGAGGGCCGCGCGCAGTTTTCCCCGGGGGTCCTGGCCAAGGCCGATGGCGGGGTGCTGTACGTCGATGAAGTCAATCTGCTGCCCGATCACCTGGTGGACCTGCTGCTCGACGTGGCAGCCAGCGGTACCAACCTGATCGAGCGCGACGGCATTTCCCACCGTCATCCGGCGCGTTTTGTACTGATCGGCACGATGAATCCGGAAGAGGGTGAGTTGCGTCCGCAACTGCTGGACCGCTTTGGACTGAATGTCGCCCTCAGCGGCCACACCGCGCCGTTGGAGCGTGGGCAGATCATTCGCCGCCGCCTGGATTTCGACAGCGACCCGGAGGCGTTCTGCGCGCAGTGGGAAACCTCCCAGGTGGCCCTGCGTGAGCGTTGTCAGCAAGGGCGTCGGCTGCTGAATGAGATAGCCCTCGACGATCAGGCGCTGGCGCAGATTACCGAACGCTGTTTCGCCGCCGGGGTCGATGGCTTGCGCGCCGACCTGGTGTGGCTGCGCGCTGCCCGCGCCCATGCCGCGTGGCGAGGGGCAACGGCGATCGAGGCGGGAGATATCGATGCGGTCGCCGAATTTGCCCTGCGCCATCGCCGTCGCCAGGCCCCGCCGCCCGCATCGGAGCCACAACCAGCGCCCTCGGCGTCTGCCGCCCAATCACCGAACGCCGACTCAGGCCAGGGCCAGTGGGGCGAAATGCCGGCCCAGGCGCTGCCCACCGGTGCTCGCCGGGAAGTGCCGAGCTGGCCAAAAAAGCCCTAGGCATTCGCCCGCGTTGTGACGCGGGGGCGGATGCCAGGCCTCGGGCGGGGCGCTTGAAGAATGGCCGGCAGGGGCCGCGGCGGACCGCTGGCAGCGGGTCGGTGGATTGGCCGGGGACGCTGCTCAAGGGCCGGCCGCGCAGTCGCGACGCGTTGCTGTTCCATGTGCGCAGCCGCGCGCCCCACGAACTGTGGCTGGTGATCGTCGATGCCTCGGCCTCGACCCGCCGGCATCAGGCGCTGGGCGACGCCAAGGGCCTGTTGGCGCAGATGTTCGACGACGCCTACCGGCAACGCGCGCGCCTGGCCTTGCTCACCGTCAGCGGCCTGGCGCCGCGCTGGCAGGTCCAGGGTTTAAAGGCTTCCGGCAGTTTGCGCGACTGGCTTGAGGGGTTGGGGGCCGGGGGTGGTACGCCGTTGCTGGCGGCTCTTGGCGAGGCGGGGCAGTGGTTGGGGCGGCGGCAACAACGCTTTCCGGCCGAGCAGCAGCGTGTGTTGTTGGTGACTGATGGCCGGCTCAAGGCTTGGCCGAATCTGCCTGCGTTCGACTGTCCGAGCGTGTTGGTGGACATTGAGCGGGGTCCGATCCGCCTGGGTCGGGCTCGGGATCTGGCCCGGGATCTGGGGGCTGGGTATTGGCATATTGATGAACTTGGGGCGGGCTGACCGGTCAGCCTGCTTGTTTGACAGACGACTGTCCTCCTGTAGCAGCTGTCGAGCCCGCGAGGCTGCGTTCGAGGACGCAGTCCTCGCCGCCCTTCAACGCGTCATCGCGGGCAAGCTTTGCTCCCACAATGCTTGGCTTATCCCTGATCGATACACCCGTCGCCAAACGCCGGGTAGCGCAGGGTGTGCAGCACTCCCTGGCTGTCGGCGTAGGTCAATTCCCGCGGGTCGATGCCGCAGTAGTTGTAGTCGGAGGTCGAGATGACCCTGGCGATGTCCAGGTGCATGCCATAGGCATAGTCCTCGACGATGGGCGCCGGGCTTTGGCTACTGTCGGTGGCAGCCCAGGTCCCTGTACTCAAGGTGATGAGGGCCAGGGCAAACAAGGCGGTTTTCATGATGGGGGTCCTGTGTTGGAGGCTGAAGGATTGCAGCCCCTGTACGACGAACCCCGTGGTGGTTTATTCCCTGCTCGCCGGCCCCTCGCTCGTGACTTCACGCAGCAAAGGTATAACGGTCCTTGCCGCTGTGTTTGGCCTGGTACAGCGCTTCGTCGGCTTTTCTCAATGCCTGGCTCAACGAGTCGCCGTCGGCTACCTGGGCCAGGCCGACACTGATGGTCACCGGGTACTCGCTCGGATCCTCGCGCACCACCCGGCATAGGCGTGCGGCGAGGTCTTCGACGTCGTCACGGCGGACCCCGGACAAGTAAACCGCAAATTCCTCGCCCCCCAGGCGCGCGTACTGGTAATCGGCCATGACCGCCTTGATCGTGGCCGCGATGCGTTTGAGCACCAGGTCGCCAATGTCATGCCCGTAGGTATCGTTGACCTTCTTGAAATTGTCGATATCGACCATCGCCAGATAATGGTCGTGCTCACGCGGCTGCGCTTTCAGCTGCCGGATGGCGGTGGTCATGAACGAACGGCGATTGGGGATTTCAGTCAGCGTGTCGAGGTAGGCCTGGTCCAGCAGCAGCTTCGCCATGATGTAGGCATAGAGCCTGGCCTGGCGCAGTTTCAAAAAGCTGTAGAGGGTCAGGGCGCTGAGGAACAGCGAGTAGCAGGCAGTCATCGTGCCATTGAGGCCCAGCAGTTCTACATCGGTGTCGTAGAAGGGGTTGAGCACCAGCCAGGTGATCAGCAGCGCGCAGTAGAACGAGCCGCGGCTCAGCGGCAGTACCGAGGCGCTGTAGAGAATGCTGGAGGCGGCCAGTACCAGCCAGGCCGGCTGCAAGGTGACAGGCAAACCGTGGATGACCATGCGGATACCCAGGGTCATGGCCAGCACGAACAGTACATTGAGGCGGTCAAAGTGCCGGGCCTTGTGGGTGAACATCAGGATGATCGCCAGGCTCGAGTAGAGCCCCAGGAACAGTGGCGAGAGGTAGGTAAAAGGTTGTCCGCCGATGAAACTGACGATCAGGTCGAAGACCAGCCAGATCACGATGCTGGCGATGTAGATCAACAGGCAGAACCGTTGTTGGCGCTCGAAGTGATACTGCTCGAATTCCCGTTGCAAGGCTGCCGGGGCAGCTTTTTTCAGCACTTCATCTTCAATGGTCTTGAACATCGCTCGCCTTGTTTCCTTGGAATACCTGGACGTCGGCTGAAGCATGAATGAAAACAGGCCAGCGCTGCGTTGTCCAATGGTTCAACGGTGACTCGGGTGTTGTCTTGATCGCAGTTGGTGAACAAACACGCTGGGATTTTCCGGTCGGGCTGTGGCACACTTTTGCCCATGTATTCCGCTATTGCATAGTTAATTCCGCTATAGCGGAATTAAATGTGACTTCTCAAGCAGGAGATCCACCATGAGCATCACTCGTTATGGCACCGGCAGCACCGCCGGGGGCGGCCAGCCGCGTCCTTTCGCCCGTGCCGTTGAAGCCGACGGCTGGCTGCATGTGTCCGGGCAGGTGCCGGCGGTGGATGGTGAAATCATTGTCGGCGGCATCGTCGAGCAGACCCACCAGACCCTGCGCAACCTGGTGGCGATCCTCGAAGAAGCCGGTTATGGCCTCGAGGACGTGGTGCGCACGGGCGTCTGGCTGGCGGACCCGCGGGACTTCTGGAGCTTCAACAAGGTCTTTTCCGAGTACTTCAGCCCGGAACACGCGCCGGCCAGGGCCTGCGTGCAAGCGAACATGATGGTCGACTGCAAGGTCGAGATCGATTGCGTCGCGTACAAGAAAAAAGCCTGAAGCCCGGGGAGGCCGCAATCATGAGCGACGACCCTATCAAGCGTCGGGCCCGAGGGCTGGACCGGGCGTTCGATATCCTCGACTTCCTCAAGGAAATCGGCGAGCCGCTGCGTCCCAACGATATCGCCAACGGCATCGGCAGCCCGAAGTCCACGGTCTATGAGTTGGTGGCGGCCCTGCTGGAGCGGCGGATCCTGCAGCCGGTGGGCAAGGACGGGCATGTGTACCTGGGCCGCCAGCTGTACTTTCTGGGGCAGGCGCACTTGCGTCATTTCGACCTCACTCGCGAGGCCGCACAGGCCCTGCAGGAGATCGTCAGCCAGACCGGCGAAACCGCGCAGATGTGCCTGCTCAACGGGCGCAAATACACGGTGGCGCTGATGCGGGAGGGCCAGCGGCATTTCCGTATTTCCTCGGACATCGGCGAGAACGCGCCGATCCCCTGGACCGCGTCCGGGCGCCTGCTGCTGGCGCACCTGAGCGACCAACAGATTGTCGAACTGATTGCCGCCGAGGACTTCATCCTGCCTGACGGCCAGCCATTGCCGTTGCCGCATTTCCTGGCGCAGATTCGCCAGGCCGGGGTCGATGGGTTCTTCTCCTTCGACAGTGTGGCCGACACCTTCACCCATTGTTTTGCCGCCCCGGTCAAAGACCCGGACGGCGTGGCCATTGCCACTTTGTGCATCGTCGCCCCACGGGCCGACGCCAGGAACAACTACGACGCCTACCGCCGGGTGCTGATCGACAGCGCCAACCGCATGGCCCGGCGCCTCAACGAATAACCCTGGTCGCTGCCGGCCGTGCAAGGAGTGAAAGCATGTCTTCTACGTTGAATATCGCTGCCGTGGAAAAAGGCGCTGCACCTGTGGGTGCGCACCTGGTGCGCGACGTCAGCCTGCCGGCGCTGGTGCTGCACCACGCAGCGCTTGCGCACAACATCACCTGGATGCAGCAGTTCGTTTCTGCCAGCGGCGCACAACTGGCGCCCCACGGCAAAACCAGCATGACCCCGGCGCTGTTCCATCGGCAGCTGGCGGCCGGTGCCTGGGGCATTACCCTGGCCACCGCCGTGCAGACCCGGGCCGCCTACGCCCACGGCGTGCGCCGGGTGTTGCTGGCCAACCAGTTGGTCGGTGCCCCGAACATGGCGCTGATTGCCGAACTGTTGGTCGACCCGGACTTCGATTTCCATTGCATGGTCGATCACCCGGACAACGTCGCCGACCTCGGCGCGTTTTTTGCCGCGCGTGGGCAGCGCTTGAACGTGATGATCGAGTACGGCGTGGTGGGTGGCCGTTGTGGTTGCCGCAGCGAAGCCGAAGTGCTGGCGCTCGCGGCGGCGATCGAGGCCCACCCGGGCCTGGCCTTGACCGGCATCGAAGGTTACGAAGGGGTGATCCACGGTGAGCAGGCGGTCAGTGGCATTCGTGATTTTGCCGCCTCCCTGGTGCGCCTGGCCGTGCAGTTGCAAGACCGTGGCGCGTTTGCCATCGAACGGCCGATCGTTACGGCATCGGGGTCGGCCTGGTACGACCTGATCGCCGAATCTTTCGCGGCACAGAACGCGGCGGGGCGTTTCCTCAGTGTGTTGCGCCCGGGCAGTTATGTAGCCCACGACCATGGCATCTACAAAGAGGCGCAATGCTGCGTGCTGGATCGCCGTAGCGACCTGCACGAAGGCCTGCGCCCGGCACTGGAAGTCTGGGCCCATGTGCAGTCGTTGCCGGAGCCGGGTCTGGCGGTGATTGCCCTGGGCAAGCGCGACGTGGCCTATGACGCCGGATTGCCGGTGCCGTTGCGCCGCTACCCGGCCGGTGTGGTCCCGGCGCTGGGTGATGACGTGGCGGCGTGCAAGGTCACGGCGGTGATGGACCAGCATGCCTTCATGACGCTGGCGCCAGGCATTGAGTTGCGGGTGGGCGACATCATTTCGTTCGGCACTTCCCACCCGTGCCTGACGTTCGATAAATGGCGCACTGGGTTGTTAGTGGATGAGCAGTTGCAGGTGATTGAAAGCCTGCAGACCTGTTTCTAGACCTGCCAACGAGTCGCTGCCTGCGCGGGCAAGCCTTGCTCCCACAGGGACCCAGGGCTCAGTCGCGGTAGAACACTTGCACCAGGTGATAGCCGAACTTGCTCTTGATCGGCCCGTGGACCACGCGCAATGGCTTCTTGAAAATCACCGCATCGATGGCGCCGACCATTTGCCCGGGCCGTACTTCGCCGAGGTCGCCGCCGCGCTTGCCGGACGGGCAGGTGGAATATTTCTTGGCCAGCACATCGAACGCCTCGCCCTTGGCGATACGTTGCTTGAGCTGTTCGGCCTCGTCGGCGGTTTTCACCAGAATATGGCGGGCTTGAGCTTTCATTCGGACAGTTACCCTGGAACGGTGGTGGCGGCGGGGCGCGATTATGCCTGATATCCGCCTGCGGGGCGGATCATCTGGCGAATCTTGCCGGCCAGTTGTTCGAGGGTAAACGGTTTGGCCAGCAGGTCCATGCCCTCGTCGAGGAAGCCTTGGCGTTCGGCGGCCTGTTGCGCATAGCCGGTCATGAACAGCACTTTCAGCCCGGGGCGATGCTGGCGGGCGATCTCCGCCAGTTGCCGGCCATTCATCCCGGGCAGGCCGACGTCGGTCACCAGCAGATCGATGCGCAACGCCGATTCCAGCAGGGGCAGCGCGGTGTTGGCGTCTTCGGCGGCGTGGGTGCTGTAGCCCAGTTCCGTGAGCACGTTGAGCACCAACAGGCGCACCGCCGGGTCGTCTTCCACCAGCACCACCGACTCACCGGCGACCGCGAAGGTGCTGGCCAGGTTCGGCGTGGGTGCTGTCGCCAGCGCGGGACTGTGCAGGCGCGGCAGGTACAAGCGCACGCTGGTGCCCTGGCCGGGTTCGCTGCTGAGCGTTACGTGGCCGCCGGATTGCTGGGCAAAACCGTAGATCATCGACAGGCCCAGGCCAGTGCCCTGGCCAATGGGCTTGGTGGTGAAGAAGGGATCGAAGGCCTTGGCCAGCACGCGCGGGCTCATGCCCGAGCCATTGTCGCGCACGCCGAGCATCACGTAGTCGCCCGCCTTGACCGGTTCCAGGGTGCTGATGTCGCTGCCGTCGAGGTAGCTGTTGGCGGTTTCGATCAGTAATTCGCCGCCGTCGGGCATGGCATCGCGGGCGTTGATCACCAGGTTGAGCAGGGCATTTTCCAACTGTCCGGCATCGGTGTTGACCGGCCACACGCCGGGGGCCAGATCGAACTTCAGTTCGATCTGTTCGCCCTTGGTGCGGCGGATCAACTCTTCGAGCGAGCGCACCAGGCTGTTGGGGTCCAGCGGTTGGCGATCCAGCGATTGGCGGCGGGAGAAGGCCAGCAGGCGATGGGTCAGGGCGGCGGCGCGATTGGCCGAGGCTACAGCCGCCTCGGCAAAGCGCGCGATGTCCTCGGTACGGCCATCGTCGATGTAGCGCTGGATCAGGTCCAGGCTGCCGATGATGCCGGTCAGCATATTGTTGAAGTCATGGGCGATGCCGCCGGTGAGTTGTCCCACCGCTTCCATCTTCTGCGCATGGCGCAAGGCATCCTCGGCCCGTTCACGCTCGAACATTTCGTTCTGCAGGCGCTGGTTCACTTCTGCCAGGGCCTGGGTGCGCGTGGCCACCCGTTCCTCCAGGGTTTCATTGAGGTTGCGCAGGGCTTCTTCGGTCTGTTTGCGCTCGGTTTGGTCGATCACGAAAATGTAGAACCCATTCACCGAGCCGTCCGGACCGAAGCGCGGCAGGTACTTCATCAGCGCGTAGCGCGGGCGGCCGTCGCGGTGCGGCGAGTAGGCCTCGAAGCTACAGGCCTTGCCGGCCAGCGCCGCCTGGATATGCTCTGCCCGCGTGGCATACATGTCCGCGCCGAGGATTTCCAGGATGGATTTGCCGTACAGCTCCTGCGGGGTCATGCCGTACCACTCCAGGTAGGCGCTGTTGTTCAGGCGAAAGCGTTGCTCGTGGTCGACATAGCCGATCAGCACCGGCATCGCGTTGATGATCAGTTGCAGTTCGGTCTGGCTTTGCCGCAGCGCCTGTTCGGTGTGCTTGCGCTCGGTCAGGTCGAGGGCGGCGCCGAGAAAGCGGATCGGCCGGCCGTGGTGATCCTTGTAGCAGCGGCCCCGGGCAAACACCCAGCGCACCTCGCCATTGGCCTGCAGCAGGCGGTACTCCTCGGCGTATTCGCCGGCGTGGCTGATGCAGTGCTTGATGCTGCGCGCGACCATGGCCCGGTCTTCCGGGTGCACGCCGTGCAGGTACTCGCTGATGGGCAACTGGTTGGCGCGGCTCGGGTCGACGCCGTGCAACTGGGCGAAATGGGCATCGGCGAGAAACCGGTCGCTGCCGATATCCCAGTCCCAGGTGCCAACCGCCTCGGTGGCGGCCAGGGCCAGTTGCAGGCGTTGCTCGCTGTCTTGCTGGGCCTTGAGGCTAGCGTCCGAGCGTTGCTTGAGCTCCAGGGCGATGCGCCGGCGTTCGTTGGTTTCGATGGCGGTGACCAGGATCCCGGCTACCTGGCCACGTTCGTCGCGTATCGGGCTGTAGGTCAGGTCCAGCCAGAATTCCTGTTCATGGCCTTCGCGTTGCAGGCTGAACCGTTGCTCGCTGTAGGAGCGCACCTGACCCTGCAGCACCGCGCGGTAGATCGGCGTGGTGAAATCCTCGAGCTCCGGCCACGTCAGGTGCGTCGGCTGGCCGAACGCCCTGGGGTGTTTGTTGCCGGCCAGCAGGGCGAAGCCGTCATTGTAGATCTGCGCCAGTTGCGGGCCCCAGAGCAGGAGCATGGGCATCGGCGAGTGAATCACGATGTCCACCGCGGTGCGCAGGCTCTGCGGCCACTGACTGGCAGCCCCCAGCGGGCTTTGTGTCCAGTCGAGGCGGGCAATCAGGGCCTGGGCGTCGCCGCCATTGGGGGAGTGATTCATCGCGGATTCCTGAGTCCTGTCATCGGGCATGTCGAGGATGTAGACGCCTGGCGGTCGGAAAAGTCTCGGCGCTGCCCGATTTCAGGGTGCAGCCCGTGCTACTCCTGCAACTCCGGGCGTTGGCGAAACTGCTCCAGGGCCTCGGGATTGGCCAGGGCGTCGGTGTTTTTCACCGGCCGGTCATGCACCACGTTGCGCACCGCCAGCTCGACCACCTTACCGCTGATGGTGCGCGGAATGTCGTTGACCGCGAGAATTTTCGCCGGCACATGACGCGGCGTGGTGTTGGCGCGGATCACCTGGCGAATCTGCTGCTCCAGGGCCTCGTCCAGCACCACGCCGTCGGCCAGGCGCACGAACAGCACCACCCGCACGTCGTCCTGCCACTGTTGGCCGATGGCGACGCAATCCTGCACCTGCGCCACCTTTTCCACCTGGCGGTAGATTTCCGCGGTGCCAATGCGCACGCCGCCCGGATTGAGCACAGCGTCGGAGCGGCCATGGATCATCCAGCTGCCATGGGGCAGTTCTTCGGCGTAGTCGCCCTGGGCCCAGACGCCGGGAAACTGGCTGAAGTAGGAGGCGTGGAGTTTTTCCTGTTGCGGGTCGTTCCACAGGCCAATGGGCATGGCCGGGAAGTGCCGGGTGCAGACCAGTTCGCCTTTCTCGCCAATCACCCGCTGGCCGGCGTCGTTCCACACTTCGATGGCCATGCCCAGGCCCTTGCCCTGCATTTCGCTGCGGCGCACCGGCTGCAACGGGTTGCCGGCGACAAAGCAGGAGATGATGTCGGTACCGCCGGACATCGAGGCCAGGCACAGGTCTGCCTTGATCTGCCGGTAAACGTACTCGTAGCTGTGGGGCGACAGCGCCGAGCCGGTCGAGAGCAGGGTCTTGAGGCTGCTCAGGTCATGGCTTGTGCGCGGCTGCAGGCCGTGGCTTTCCAGGGTGGCCAGGTACTTGGGGCTGGTGCCGAAGACGCTGATACGCTCGTGCTCGATCAGGTCGAGCAAGCGTTGTGGTCCTGGGTGGAAGGGCGAGCCGTCGTACAACACGATGCTGCTGCCCACCGCCAGTGCCGAGACCAGCCAGTTCCACATCATCCAGCCGCAGGTGGTGTAGTAGAACAACCGGTCGGCGGGCCCGAGGTCGACATGCAGGCCGTGTTCCTTGACGTGTTGCAGGAGCACGCCACCGGTGCTGTGGATGATGCATTTGGGCACGCCGGTGGTGCCACTGGAATAGAGGATGTACAGCGGATGGGCAAAGGGCACGGCGACAAATTCAGGTTCGCCGCCGGCCTGATAAAAGTTCTGCCACAGGCTGACGCGGGCCTGGCTGACATAGTCCTCGGTGCGTGCCTGGGGGCGAGCGTACGGCACGATGATCAGGTGCTCCAGGGACGGCAGGCGCTGGAGTATTTCGTTGAGTTTGGGGGTCTGGTCAATGGTCTTGCCGGCATATTGATAACCGGCACAGGTTATCAGCACCTTGGGTTCGATCTGGCCGAACCGGTCGATCACGCCCTGGGTGCCGAAGTCCGGCGAAGAACAGGACCAGACGGCCCCCAGGCTGGTGGTGGCAAGCATGCCGACCAGGGTTTGCCAGGTGTTGGGCATGCACGCCGCGACTCGGTCGCCGAGGCCGACGCCAGCGGCTTGCAAACTCTTTTGCAGGCCCGCCACGTGGCTGGCCAGTTCGGCAAAACTCAGCTGTTCGCGCTGGCCATCTTCGCCGATGGCGATCACCGCCACCGCGTCATCACGCCGGCGCAACAGGTGTTCGGCAAAATTCAGGGTGGCCCCGGGAAACCACTGGGCGCTGGGCATCTGCCGGCCTTCACGCAACACCGTCTCAGGGGGCTGGTGGAAGGTGATGCCGAAGTAGTCGACGATGGCCTGCCAGAAGTCTTCGCGCTGGTCGATGCTCCACTGGTGCAGGGCCGGGTAGTCGGCGAGGGCCAGGGTGTGGCGCTGGTTGCACAGGCGCCGGAAGGCGTCCATGCGGGTCTGGGCGATGCGTTCGGGGCTGGGTTGCCAAAGGATTTCGGACATGACTTGCCTCTTGTTTTTAGGGGGGCAGGTGGTGCGTTACTGCGCCAGCCACCCGCCATCGATGTTCCACGCCGCGCCGCGCACCTGGCTGCCGGCGTCGCTGCACAGGAACAGCACCAGTTCGCCCAGTTGCGGCGGGGTGACGAATTCCAGCGACGGTTGTTTCTCGGCCAGCAGGTCATGCTGGGCCTGCTGCGGCTCGACACCGGCGGCGGCGCGGTCATCGATCTGCTTCTGCACCAGCGGTGTCAGCACCCAGCCGGGGCAGATGGCGTTGCAGGTGACGTTGCTGGTGGCGGTTTCCAGCCCGACCACCTTGGTCAGGCCGATCACCCCATGCTTGGCGGCGACGTACGCGGCCTTGCCCACCGAGCCGACCTGGCCATGCACCGAGGCGATATTGATAATCCGCCCCCAGCCTTTGGCACGCATGCCCGGCAGGCTCAGGCGGGTGCTGTGGAACACCGACGACAGGTTGATCGCGATGATCGAATCCCAGCGCTCCACCGGGAAGTCTTCCACGGCCGACACGTGCTGGATCCCGGCGTTGTTGACCAGGATGTCGACGCCACCGAACTCGCGCTCGGCGTAGGCCAGCATCTCGGCGATTTGCGCCGGGTCGCTGACGTCGGCCGGGTGATGGCCGACCTTGCCGCCGAATTGCGCGACGTCGGCGATCACCTGGGAAGCGTCGCCAAAACCATTGAGGACCAGGTTGGCGCCGGCCTTGGCCAGGCTCAGCGCGATGCCCAGGCCGATGCCGCTGGTGGAGCCGGTGACCAGTGCGGTCTTGCCCGAAAGAGATGTCATGAATGCCTCACACAATGCCGGTGGCGTAGAAGGTTGCGATGACGACGAAGACCGCCAGGGTCTTGATCAGCGTAATACAGAAAATGTCTTTGTAGGCTTCGCGGTGGGTCAGGCCCGTGACCGCCAGCAGGGTAATCACCGCGCCGTTGTGGGGCAGGGTGTCCATGCCGCCACTGGCCATGGCCGCCACCCGGTGCAGCACTTCCAGGGGGATGTTGGCGGCGTGGGCGGCGGCGATGAAGTCGTCGGCCATGGCTGCCAGGGCGATGCTCATGCCGCCCGAGGCGGAACCGGTGATGCCGGCCAGCAGGGTGACGGTGATCGCTTCGTTGACCAGCGGATTGGGGATGCTTTTGAGCCAGTCGGCCAGCACCAGGAAACCCGGCAGGGAGGCGATGACCGCACCGAAGCCGTATTCCGAGGCGGTGTTCATGGCCGCCAGCAGGGCGCCGCTGACCGCACTTTTGCTGCCTTCGGCGAGCTTGCTGCGAATCGCCTGGAAGCCGAACACCAGCACCATCAGGATGCCCACCAGCAGGGCCGCCTGCACGGCCCAGATGGCGGTGAGCTTGGCGATTTCGGTGGTCACCGGCGCGGTCATGCCGGGCAGGCTGAGGCTGTGGGTCTTGCCGTACCACTGGGGAATCCAGTGGGTGAACAGCAGGTTCATGATGCCCACCGCCAGCAGCGGCGACAGGGCCAGCCAGGGGTTGGGCAGCTTGAGGTCTTCGGCGGTTTCCGGCTCGTTGCGCAGTTCGCTGCCATAACCTTCACCGCTGCGCTGGGCCTTGTTGCGCTGGCGCTGGAGGAACAGCATGCCGGCGCAGAACACGAAAATCGTGCCGATCACCCCCAGCCACGGGGCCGCCCAGGCGGTGGTGTTGAAGAAGGTGCTGGGGATGATGTTCTGGATTTGCGGGGTGCCCGGTAGGGCATCCATGGTGAACGAGAACGCTCCGAGGGCGATGGTGGCCGGGATCAGCCGCTTGGGAATGTTGCTCTGCTTGAACATCTCGGCCGCGAAGGGGTACACCGCGAACACCACCACGAACAGCGAGACGCCGCCGTAGGTGAGCAAGGCGCAGACCAGTACGATCACCAGCATCGCCTGGCGAGTGCCCAGCAGGCGGATGGCGGCGGCCACGATCGAGCGCGAGAAACCCGACAGTTCGATCAGCTTGCCGAAGACCGCACCGAGCAGGAAGACCGGGAAATACAGTTTGATGAAGCCGACCATTTTCTCCATGAACACCCCGGTAAAGGCGGGTGCAACGGCGGAGGGGTCGGTCAGCAGGACGGCGCCAAGGGCGGCAATCGGGGCAAAGAGGATAACGCTATAGCCACGGTAGGCGGCGAGCATCAGCAGCGCGAGGGCTGCCAAGGCAATGATCACACTCATGGTGTGTCTCCTTCGATTGTTATTTTTTTAGGGGGTGAAGCAGGTGTGGGAAGGGCTGTAGCGGGTTTTGTGCCATGTTTGTAAGTTGTTGATATAAAACAATAAATTCTATTGAGGGGGACTATTTTTTACTGTTTTGTCTCGATTTTGAGAGTGGTGGTGATGGAAAGGGCGCTTTCGCTGGTCAGCCAGCTCCTACAAGGAATGGGAAATTCTCTGTAGGAGCTGGCTTGCCAGCGACCCGTGGCGAATTTGCCTCTCTATAGAGACCATTGTCTCAATTAGGAGACTCGACAATCCCCAGCGCCGCCATCTTTTTGTACAAGGTCGAGCGCCCCAACCCCAGCCGAACCGCGGCTTCCGGCACCTTGCCCGCGCATTGGGCCAGGGTGCTCTGGATCAACTGCCGGTCGAAACGCTCGCGGGCGGCGCTGAAGGTTTCGTTCAGCAGCGGCTCGATCGGCACGGCTGCCGCGCGTTGCACGGGCACCAGGCTGCCGATTGCCGCGCGAATTTCGCTGGCGTCGAGGATCAGGTCGTCGCTGAGCAGTGCCGCCCGCTCCAGCACGTTGCGCAGTTCGCGGATGTTGCCCGGCCAAGCGTGCTGGCCCAGCAGTTCCAGGGCCGCCTGATCGAGCTCGTGCTGGCTGCGCAGTTCTTCGAGAATCGCTTCGCTCAAGGCAGGCAGGTCGTCGAGGCGTTCGCGCAGGGGCGGCACCTGGATCGGCAGGACGTTGAGGCGGTAATACAGGTCGGCGCGAAACTCGCCGCGTTTGATCGCCGCTTCAAGGTCGATGGAGGTCGCGGCGATCACTCGCACGTCACTCTGGATCATGTCATTGGAGCCCACCGGCTCGAATTCCTTCTCCTGCAGTACCCGCAGCAACTTGCTTTGCAGGGGCAGGGGCATGTCGCCGATCTCATCGAGAAACAGGGTGCCGCCCTGGGCGATTTGCAGTTTGCCGGCGCGCCCCTTGCGATCGGCGCCGGTGAAGGCGCCGGGGGCCGTGCCGAAAAATTCGGCTTCCAGCAGCGCTTCAGGAATCGCCGCGCTGTTGATGCTGACAAAGGCTTTGTGTGCCCGGGGCGAGGCGCTGTGAATCGCCTGGGCCAGCAGTTCCTTACCGGTACCGGTTTCCCCCAGCAGCAACACCGGCGAGTCGGTGCTGGCGCTGCGTCGGGCACGGCGCTTGACCTCCAGGCTGGCGGTGCTGGTGCCGATGAAATGGGCAAAGGTGTACTTGGCCTGGCGGGCCCGCAGCAAGGAGCGGGTGGAGGCCAGTTCTTCCTGCATGCTCAGGTAGCGCTTGAGCATCGGCGACAGGCTGCGCAGCTCATCGAACAGGGCAAAGCCGATGGCGCCGATCACGGTCCCGGCGTCGTCGTGGATCGGCAGGCGCATCACCACCAGCGGTTCCTTGGAGGTGTCCTGCATGTCCAGCAGGATCGGCCGGCCACTGCGCACCACCTCGCGCAGCAAGCTGCCGGGGATCACGCTTTCGCAGGCCTTGCCGATGGCCACGGCGGCCGACTCCAGGCCAAAGCGCCGGGCATAACGCTCGTTCATCCAGACGATGTTGGCATCGCGGTCGACAATCACCGTGCCTTCGCTGGATTGCTCGATGATCTCGAACAAAGAGCGAATTGCCAGCGAGCGTACACGTTGGTAGTCCTTGAGGTTTTCGCCGGTGTTCATCGGTTCATTTCCGAAGGGTGTGGGGTGGGTGGTGGCCTTATCGCGAGCAGGCTCGCTCGCACATTTTTCAACCACATCTTCCATGTGGGAGCGAGCCTGCTCGCGATGGGGGCAACAGGGTCCAGTGGCCGACGCGCAATCACGCCCACCCCGGATGGGCGGCGGCCAACAGTTCTTGGGTATAGGGATGCTGCGGTGCATCGAACACGTCATGGCTGGCCCCCCGTTCCACCACCTTGCCATCCTTGATCACGATCATGTCGTGGGCCAGGGCGCGGACCACCGACAGGTCGTGGCTGATGAACAGGTAGGTCAGGCCGTGTTTTTCCTGCAGTTGGCGGAGCAGGGCGACCACCTGTTTTTGCACGGTGCGGTCCAGCGCCGAGGTCGGCTCGTCGAGCAGGATCAGCGCCGGCTTGAGCACCAGGGCGCGGGCGATGGCGATGCGTTGGCGTTGGCCGCCGGAAAACTCATGGGGGTAACGATGGCGGCTCTGCGGGTCCAGGCCGACTTCCTTGAGTACCTGGATCACCTGGGCTTCACACTCCTGGGCGGTGCACTGGCTGTGGACCTCCAGGCCCTCGCTGATGATCTGCGCCACCGACATCCGCGGGCTGAGGCTGCCGAAGGGGTCCTGGAACACCACCTGCATCTGTTTGCGCCAGGGCCGCAGTTGCTTCTGGTTGAGGCCATCCAGTGCCGCGCCCTGGAAGCGGATGCTGCCCTCGGAGTCCAGCAGGCGCAGGATCGCCTGGCCGAGGGTCGACTTGCCCGAGCCGGATTCGCCGACGATGCCCAGGGTCTTGCCCCGCTGAATGCTCAGGCTGATGCCGTCCACGGCGTGCAGCCAGGTCTTGCGCTGGAACAGCCCGCCGCCGAGGGGGAAACGCACGTTCAGGTCGGCGACTTCCAGCACTGCTTCGCGTTCATCCCGGGGCAGGGCTTGACCTTCCGGCTCGGCGTTCAGCAGCACGCAGCTATAAGGGTGCTGGGGGGCGGTGAACAGGGTTTCACAGGCGGCCTGTTCGACGATCTCGCCGCCGCGCATCACGCAGACGCGCTGGGCGATGCTGCGCACCAGGTTGAGGTCGTGGCTGATCAGCAGCAGCGACATGCCCAGGCGTTGCTGCAGCGACTTGAGCAACAGCAGGATCTTGCGCTGCACCGTCACGTCCAGCGCGGTGGTGGGCTCGTCGGCGATCAGCAGTTCCGGCTCGCAGGCCAGCGCCATGGCAATCATCACCCGTTGCCGCTGGCCGCCGGAGAGCTGGTGCGGGTAGGCCTTGAGGCGCTCCCTGGGCTTGGGGATGCCCACCAGTTCGAGCAACTCCAGGATCCGCTGTTGCGCCGCCTTGCCACCCAGGCCCTTGTGCACCAGCAAGGTTTCGCCAATCTGCTTCTCGATGCTGTGCAGGGGGTTGAGGGAGGTCATCGGCTCCTGGAAAATCATCGCGATGCGATTGCCGCGCAGGGCGCGCAAGGTGCCGGCCTCGGCGCCAAGCAACTGCTGGCCCCGGTAGCGAATGCTGCCCGAGGACTGGGTGCCACACTCGGGCAGCAGTTGCAGGATCGAGTGGGCGGTCACCGACTTGCCCGAGCCGGATTCACCGACCAGGGCCAGGCATTCGCCGGCCCGGATGTCCAGGCACAGGTCGCGCACCGCCACCTGGCCGTTGAAGGCCACGTTGAGGTCACGGATTTCGATCAGGTTGTCGCTCATGGCAATAGTCCGCCTCAAGACCGTGGATCAAACGCGTCGCGCAAGGCTTCGCCGATAAATACCAGCAGTGACAGAATCAGCGCCAGGGTGAAAAACGCCGTCAGCCCGAGCCACGGCGCTTGCAGGTTCTGCTTGCCCTGGCCGATCAGCTCGCCGAGGGAGGCACTGCCGGCCGGCATGCCAAAACCGAGGAAGTCCAGGGCGGTCAGGGTTGAGATGGCGCCGGTGAGAATGAACGGCAGGTAGCTCAGGGTCGCATTCATGGCGTTGGGCAGGATGTGCCGCACGATCACCTTGCGGTCGCTCAGGCCCAGGGCGCGGGCGGCCTTGACGTACTCCAGGTTGCGCCCGCGCAGGAACTCGGCGCGCACCACGTCCACCAGGGCCAGCCAGGAAAACAGCGCCATGATCCCCAGCAGCCACCAGAAATTCGGTTCGACGAAGCCAGAAAGGATGATCAGCAGGTACAGCACCGGCAATCCCGACCAGACTTCCAGCAAGCGCTGGCCCAGCAGGTCGACCCAGCCACCGTAGTAACCCTGCAGGGCCCCGGCGGCGATGCCGATCAGCGCGCTGATGACGGTCAGTGCCAGGGCGAACAGGATCGACACCCGGGCGCCGAAGATCACCCGCGCCAGCACATCCCGCGCCTGGTCATCGGTGCCCAGCCAGTTGACCTTCGATGGCGGGCTCGGGGCGGGCTGGTTGAGGTCGTAGTTGGGCGTGTCGGCGCTGAACGGGATCGGCGGGAACAGCATCCAGCCGTCGTCCTGGTGGATCAGCTTCTGCACATAGTCGCTGCGGTAGTCGGCCTGGAACGGCAGTTGACCGCCGAATTGCTGCTCGGTGTAGCGCTTGAACACCGGGAAATACAGGCTGTTCTGGTAGCTGAGGACCAGCGGTTTGTCGTTGGCGATCAGCTCGCCGCCCAGGGTCAGCAGGAACAGGCCGATGAACAGCCACAGTGACCACCAGCCACGGCGGTTTTTCTTGAAACGCTCGAAGCGTCGGCGCGCCAGGGGCGACAGATTGAGCATCAGGCGTTCCTCGCGGCGAAATCGATGCGCGGGTCGACCAGGGTGTAGCACAGGTCGCCAATCAGTTTTATCAGCAGGCCGAACAGGGTGAAGATGAACAACGAACCAAACACCACCGGGTAGTCCCGGGACACCGCGGCTTCATAGCTCATGCGCCCCAGGCCATCGAGGGAGAAGATCACCTCGATCAGCAGCGAGCCGGCGAAGAACACGCTGATGAACGCCTGGGGAATCCCCGACACCACCAGCAGCATGGCGTTGCGGAACACGTGGCCGTACAGCACCCGGCGCTCGCTCAGGCCCTTGGCGCGGGCGGTGACCACGTACTGGCGGGTGATTTCGTTGAGGAAGGAATTTTTGGTGAGGATGGTCAGGGTCGCGAAACCGCCGACCACCAGCGCCGTCACCGGCAGCACCAGGTGCCAGAAGTAGTCGGCGATTTTACCCAGGGTCGACAACTGTGCGAAGTTTTCCGAAACCAGGCCGCGCACCGGAAACCAGTTGAGCGAGGTGCCGCCGGCGAAGATCACGATCAGGAACATGGCGAACAGAAAGGCCGGCATGGCGTAGCCGATGATGATCGCGGTGCTGCTCCAGATGTCGAATTGGCTGCCGTGATGCACTGCCTTGCGGATGCCCAGCGGGATCGAGACCAGGTAGGTGATCAGGGTGGCCCAGAGCCCGAGGGAGATGGTCACCGGCATTTTTTCCAGGATCAACTCGGTGACCGTGGCCCCGCGAAAGAAGCTCTTGCCGAAGTCCAGTTGGGCGTAGCTCTTGAGCATCAGCCACAGGCGCTCATGGGCCGGCTTGTCGAAACCGTACTGTTTCTCGATGTCCTTGATCAGTTGTGGATCGAGGCCACGACTGGCCCGCGAGCCATGGCTCATGGCATCACCGGAGGCGCCGAGGCTGCCACCCCCGCCAATCCCCTGCAAATGTGCGATGGCCTGTTCCACCGGGCCACCGGGCGCGGCCTGGACGATCACGAAATTGACCAGCAGGATGATCACCAGGGTCGGGATGATCAGCAGCAAGCGGCGCAACACATAAGCCAGCATCAGCGCGGTCCTCCGGGCTGGCCACGCTTGATGCGTTCGGCGGCCATCTGTTCATTGGTCAGCGGCGTGGTGCTCACTTGCCACCAGCTCTCGATGGCTTCGTCATTGCTGGCCGGTACCGCCGGCATGCCAAAGCGGTTCCACCACACCGTGGAGCTGCCCGGCGGGTAGTAGTTGGGGATCCAGTAATAGTTCCATTGCAGCACCCGGTCCAGGGCGTGGGCATGGCGCAGCATGTCGGCCTGGGTGGTGGCCTTGACCAGGCCGTCGAGCAGGCGGTCGACGGCGGGGTTCTGCAAGGCCATGTAGTTATTGGCGCCGGGGTCGTTGGCCGCGGCCGAGCCGAAATAGTTGAACAGCTCACCGCCCGGCGAAGTGCTGACCGGGTAGCCGGTGACGATCATGTCGTAGTCGCGGCTCATCAGGCGATTGACGTACTGCGAGGAGTCGATCAGGCGGATATTGAGCTGGATGCCGATCTGCGCCAGGGTGCGTTTGTAGGGCAGCAACAGGCGATCCATGCCTTTCTGGCTGATCAGGAACGTGAACGCCAGCGGTTCCCCGTGGGCATTCACCAGTTGATCACCGTCGGGTTTCCAGCCGGCCTGTCCCAGCAGGTCCAGGGCTTGCAGTTGCTTGTCGCGAATCAGCCCGCTGCCATCGGTCTTCGGTGCTTCGAAGACCTGGGTAAAGACCTCGTCGGGAATCTGCCCGCGCAGCGGTTCGAGAATCGCCAGCTCGGCGGCATCCGGCAGTTGGCGCGCGGCCAGTTCGGTGTTGGCGAAGAAGCTTTGCTGGCGGATGTACAGGTCACGCATCATCTGCCGGTTGCTCCACTCGAAATCCCAGAGCATGGCCAGGGCCTGGCGCACGCGGCGGTCCTTGAATATCGGGTTCTGCAGGTTGAACACAAACCCCTGGGACGATTGTGGAGCCTGCTTGGCCAGGTGGGCTTTCTGCAGGCGGCCGTCGCTCAGGGCCGGACCGTCGTAACCGATGGAAAAGCCAGTGGCGGAGAACTCACGGTTATAGTCATAGGCGCCGCCGCGCAAGACCTGGCGTGCCACGTCGGTGTCGCCAAAGTATTCGATGCTGAAGCGGTCGAAGTTGTGCAGGCCGCGGCTGACGGGCAGGTCCTTGCCCCACCAGTCGGGGTTGCGCTCGAAGGTGATGCTGCGCCCGGAGTCGATTTTGCTGACTCGATACGGGCCGCTGCCCAGGGGTGCTTCATAGCCGCCGCCATTGGCGAAGTCGCGGGTTTTCCACCAGTGCTCGGGGAACACCGGCAAGGTCGCGATATCCAGGGCCAGGGTGCGATTCTGGTTGTTCTTGAAGTCGAAGCGAATGGTCCGTGGCGACTCGACCTCGACGCCTTTGACGTCGGCGAACTGAGTGCGATAGCGCAGGCTGCCCTGGGTCATCAGCAGGTCGAAGGTGTAGCGCACGTCCTCGGCGGTGATGGCGCGGCCGTCGGCAAAACGGGCTTTGGGGTTGAGGTAGAAGCGCAGCCACATACCGTCCTCGGCGCGCTCCATTTTTTCCGCCACCAGCCCGTAGACCGTGTAGGGCTCATCCAGCGAGCGTTGGGCCAGGGGCGAATACACCATGCCATCGAGCTGGCTGACGCCGATGCCTTTGTCGATGTAGGGCGAGACGTGGTCAAAGCGCCCGATCTCGATGGCCGAACGGCGCATGCTGCCGCCCTTGGGGGCTTGCGGGTTGGCATAGGCAAAATGGCTGAAGCCGGCAGGGTACTTGGCCGGTTCGCCGTAGACGGTGAGGGCGTGCTGGGGGGCTGCGTTCACGCTGGTCACGCTCAGCAGCAAGGCCAGGACCGTGGAGATCAATAAGGAGAAAGCCAGTCGCATTGTCAGCCTTAAGAGCCGGGTGATCGATGGTTCGATTTGTACGCTAGCGGCGCGGGCCTGGCCAGCCAAAAAGGTTCGGCACAAACACAACGGCCCACCAGAAGGCGGGCCGTTGTTCAAGCAATTGGCAGTCGATCAGTCCTGACGGCTGGTCACTTCCAGCAGGTGGTAACCGAACTGGGTCTTGACCGGGCCTTGTACGGTGTTGACCGGAGCGCTGAAGACCACGGTGTCGAATTCCTTGACCATCTGGCCTGGACCGAACGAACCCAGGTCGCCGCCTTGACGGCTGGACGGGCAGGTGGAATTGGCTTTGGCAACTTCGGCGAAATCAGCGCCGCCTTCGATCTGGGCTTTCAGTTCGTTGCACTTGGCTTCGCTGGCAACCAGGATGTGACGGGCAGTGGCTTTGGCCATGGGAAGAATCTCCATTCAATGTTCAATAAAGTGCTGAGCCTACCGGATTCAGAGGGCTATTTCTCGTCAATCTGCTGCGTGATCCTGCGCCAAAGGTCCGCCGGTCGAAAATACGCTAGCGCCCATGATTCAGATGCCGGCCTGCTTCAGGCGCTCGGCGTGCTCCAGGTACAGGGCCACGGGATCGATGTCCGGGCGCACCAGGCCGGTGGTCTGGTTGATGCTGTCCATGTGATCCAGCGGATAGTCGGAGCGCAGGACCGTGCCCAGGTGCGAGCTGAAGCGCCCGACCATGCCGTCGTTCTGCTCGGCCTCGCGGATGAAAAAGCGCGAGAAGCTGCGGCAGAACAGGTGCAGCGGATCGAGGGCGTTCGGGCCCTCGTCTCGCAGGCGACCCTGCAGGGTGCCACTCCAGGAGTAGTAGCGAACGCCATTGACCTGCTCTTCGCCGTTGCCGCCCCAGGTGTCGGGCAAGCCTTGCGGGTATTTGCCATTGAAGGCGGTGACGCCCTCGGTGGTCAGGGCATTGAGCGCGGCGATGGCATTCTGGGGAATTTTGGGACTACCGCTGATAAACCTGAGGAACTCGACAAATAGCGTCGAGACCGCCGCCGCGACCTGTTCGGGCAGGTGCCCGGGGGTCAGCGCCTGGCGCAGGCGGTCGGCCAGTTCCGAGCCATGGTTCGGCCCGCTGACCGAGGTGATCGACGCCACATGGTGGGGTGCCACCGCCGCCGCATAACGCGCCGCCAGGGCGCCTTGGCTATGGCCGATCAGGTTGACCTTGGCGGCACCGGTTCCCGCCCGCACCAGTTCGATCTGCGTCAGCAGTTGCTGGCCGCGCAGTTCGTTGCTGTGGGTGGCAGAGAGGTAGGGGATGAACACGTGTGCGCCGGCGTTGCGCAGGGCCTGCTTGACGCCGTGGAAGAGATCGAGATTGCCGATACTGTCGAACCCGAAGAGGCCGTGAACCAGCATGATCGGGTATTGCGTGCTTGCATTCCGTTGCATAAGCGTGCCTCTGTTCTGTGAGTTCGGGAAGGGATTCGCGTTCTCACTCTAATCCAGGTCACACCGGGGCGATGTGTGAAAGAGCCGCTGTCCGTTGTTGAAGACGGAATAGAAGTGGCGGGAGGATTCACTGGTGAACCTTGCCGTTGCGCGCCAAACCGGCACAACGGCGTGTTCAGTCAAATGCCTGCGGCTTCAGGTAGTGCGCAGCTGGCGACTGGCTTCGCGCAGGAGCTGTTCGGTCGCCTCCCAACCCAGGCAACCGTCCGTCACCGACACTCCGTAGCGCAGGGACGGCCCCAGCGCCTGGCACCCTTCGAACAGGTGGCTCTCAAGCATCATGCCGATCAGTGTGCGATTGCCGTTCAGGCGTTGCTCCAGCACGTCGTTGAATACCGCCGGCTGGCGCAGGGGATCCTTGCCGCTGTTGGCATGGCTGCAATCGACCATGATCCGCGACGCGATGTTCAACCGCTGCAGGTCGCCCTCGATCCGGGCAACGTGGTGCTGGTCGTAGTTGGGGCCGCGATGGCCGCCGCGCAACACCAGGTGAGTGTCTGGGTTGCCCTGGGTCTGGATGATCGCCGGATGGCCCTGGCGGTCGACGCCGAAGTGGCGGTGCGGGTGGGCGGCCGAGCGCATGGCGTCGGTGGCTACGCCCACGCCGCCGTCGGTGCCGTTCTTGAAGCCGACCGGCATGCCCAGGCCGCTGGCCATTTCCCGGTGGATCTGCGATTCGGTGGTGCGCGCACCGATGGCCACCCAACTGAGCAGGTCGTCGAAGTAGCTGGCGGCCATTGGTTGCAGCAACTCGGTGGCAACCGGCAGGCCGAGGCGCAGCATTTCGCGCATTAATTCCCGGGACAGGTTCAGGCCACCGACCATGTCGTCACTGCCGTCCAGGTGCGGGTCGTAGGCCAGGCCTTTCCAGCCCACCGTGGTACGCGGTTTTTCGACATAGGCGCGCATCACCAGGAGCATCTCGGCGCTGACTTCGTGGGCGAGTCGGGCGAGTTTGCCGGCGTATTCGAGGGCCGATTGCGGATCGTGGATCGAGCAGGGGCCGACGACGACCAGCAGGCGCGAGTCTTGACCTTCGAGAATGGCACGGATGGCTTGGCGGTGGGCGGCGACCTGTTGGCTCAGGGCGGGGCTCAGGGGCAGTTGTTGCTTGAGCTGCAATGAGCTGGGCAGACGCTGGGTCAGTGCTTGATTGGCAGAGTTGTGGGTAGACAGCGGCAGAGCGGATACGCGGGAGTTCATATTCAGGCTTCCTGGGCTGGCGGCGGGTTCGTGCCCGCGCGCTCGGCCCTACTGGGGTGTTCGACAATTGGCCGTGTTGGCTGGGTGTGTGCGCTTGCCACCTGTGGGTGACCGATCGGAGGCGGCAGGCTGTCCCGAGCGGAGGCTGGTAAATCGCCAGGCGGTAAAACTGTCGTGACGGTAATAAGTGGCGTAGTTCATGTGTAATTCCTTGAAGTCAGTGATGTCGCTAAAAAGGTAGGGGCCTGAAAAAACAAAACCCCCGGTCGGGAAGCCGGCCGGGGGTTGAGAATTCTCTGGCAGGCGACCCTTTGAGTAGTGGCCGCCGTGTAGGTATCAGGCGCGCCAGTGGCTAAACCAATACCCAAAATAAAAGTTGGCCGCAGCCCAGCTGCCGTTCGCCCGCGCAGCCGCGACCGAGCGCAGGGCGCTAGGGGTGCAAGGCTGGGAAGGGGTATGCAACATGCTGTTCTGTCTCCGATGAATGCCCCCGAGCTTACTAGAGGCCGGGACGCAGTTTCAATCAGAAAATGCTATCGGAGTGAAGGTTGCTCGCTATGGCTTAAGTCGTGACGCGCTTTATGCCAGACTCGGCGATTGCGTCCGCACCCTCATCAAGGAACGCTGGGATGACCACACTGACTGTTGCAGCGGCTCAATCGATCTCTATTGCTGGCGATGTCCACGCCAATATCGCCCGTCACCAGCGTTTCATCAGGGTTGCGGCGGAGCAGGGCGTGCAGGTGCTGGTGTTTCCCGAGCTATCCCTGAGCGGTTATGAGCGTGGCCTGGCGGCGCAACTGGCGATCACCCCGGATGCCGCGCTGTTGCAACCCTTGCGAGACCTGGCGCGAGAAGTCGGCGTGACGGCGGTCGTCGGTATGCCGATTCGCCTGTCGGACGATTCCCCGGTGTTGATCGGCGCGCTGGTGCTGGCGGCCGATGGATCGCTGGCCGTGTACAGCAAGCAGCACCTGCACCCCGGCGAAGAAGTGGCGTTCGCTCCGGGTTCAGGCGGCGCGCCCTTGACCCTGGGTGAGGACACCATCGCGTTGGCGGTCTGTGCCGACTTTTGCCACGCCAGCCATGCCGCTGTGGCCGCTGAAGTGGGGGCGAACATCTATGCCGCCGGGGTGTTGATCACCCCAGGCGGATATGCCGCCGACAGCGCCTTGCTGCACGGGTATGCGCGCGAACACGGGATGCTGGTACTGATGGCCAACCATGGTGGCGCGACCGGCGGTTGGGAATCGGCGGGGCGCAGTGCAATCTGGACGGCGGACGGCAGGCTGCTCGCTGCCGCTCCCGGGGTGGGCGATGCGCTGGTGATCGCCCGTCGCCAAGCGACGCAATGGCGCGGTGAAGTGGTGCCGGTGCAGCATGCCTGAGCCCGGGTTGTCACTGCGGCTGGCCACCGCCCAGGATTTGCCGTTCGCCCGGGCACTGGCCCGGCGCGGCATGCCTGGTGTGGCTCGACGAGGCCTCGGCGCAAGCCCTTTACCTGCGCATGGGGTTGCGGATTGTCGGGCAGGATGGTTGCTTCTTGCGAATGCAACGCCAGTGTCCGCGCTGAAAGGTCTGTAAGGCGCGTAGTACAAGCGCTGCAAGATGTATTGAAACCATTTTAAATCTTGGGTTCTGCTAGGTCTGCCGGATGCTTTTTGCTAAGGTGGCGGGCAACCAACAAGACCATATCGCGGGGTGTCTGCTTGATTAGGGTGCTAGTAGTCGATGACCATGATCTCGTTCGTACAGGTATTACACGAATGCTGGCTGACATCGATGGCCTGCAAGTAGTCGGCCAGGCCGAGTCGGGAGAGGAATCCCTGCTCAAGGCGCGCGAACTGAAACCCGATGTGGTGCTGATGGACGTCAAGATGCCCGGCATCGGCGGCCTGGAAGCCACGCGCAAACTGTTGCGCAGCCATCCGGACATCAAGGTCGTGGCGGTCACCGTGTGCGAGGAAGACCCATTCCCGACGCGGCTGCTGCAAGCGGGCGCGGCGGGCTACCTGACCAAGGGCGCCGGCCTCAACGAAATGGTCCAGGCGATTCGCCTGGTGTTTGCCGGCCAGCGCTACATCAGCCCGCAAATTGCCCAGCAACTGGCAATCAAGTCATTCCAACCGAGCAACGATTCGCCGTTCGATGCCCTTTCTGAGCGCGAGATCCAGATCGCCCTGATGATTGTCGGCTGCCAGAAAGTGCAGATCATTTCCGACAAGCTGTGCCTGTCACCCAAGACCGTGAACACCTATCGCTATCGGATTTTCGAGAAGCTTTCGATCAGCAGCGACGTCGAGTTGACCCTGTTGGCGGTGCGTCACGGCATGGTCGATGCCAGCCTCTGACAATGACTCAAGCCTTTGATCCAAGCGCCTTTCTCGCCACCTGCAGTGGGCGCCCCGGTGTGTATCGCATGTTCGACAGCGATGCGCGCCTGCTCTACGTGGGCAAAGCCAAGAACCTGAAAAAACGTCTGGCCAGCTACTTTCGCAAGACCGGCCTGGCGCCCAAGACGGCGGCGCTGGTAGGCCGAATCGCGCAGGTCGAGACCACCATCACCGCCAACGAGACCGAAGCGCTGCTGCTGGAGCAGACGCTGATCAAGGAATGGCGTCCGCCCTACAACATCCTGCTGCGCGACGATAAGTCCTACCCCTATGTGTTTCTTTCCGACGGCCAGTTTCCGCGCCTGAGCATTCATCGCGGGGCAAAAAAGGCCAAGGGCAAGTATTTCGGTCCCTATCCCAGCGCCGGGGCGATTCGCGAAAGTCTCAGCCTGCTGCAGAAGACCTTTTTCGTCCGCCAATGTGAAGACAGTTACTACAAGAACCGCACCCGACCGTGCCTGCAATACCAGATCAAACGCTGCAAGGCGCCCTGTGTCGGCCTGGTGGAGCCCGAGGTGTACGCCGAGGATGTGCGGCACTCGGTGATGTTCCTCGAGGGGCGCAGCAATGCCCTGACCGACGAGCTGTCGGCGGGCATGGAGCAGGCCGCCAGCACCCTGGATTTCGAGCGCGCGGCCGAGTTGCGCGATCAGATTTCCCTGCTGCGCCGGGTCCAGGACCAGCAGAGCATGGAGGGCGGCACGGGCGACGTCGATGTGGTCGCGGCGTTCATCAACCCGGGTGGCGCCTGTGTGCACCTGATCAGTGTGCGTGGCGGGCGAGTGCTGGGCAGCAAGAACTTTTTCCCGCAGGTGGGTATTGAGGAGGAGGTTGCCGAGGTCATGGCGGCGTTTCTCGGACAGTATTTCATCAGCAGTCCTGAACGCGACTTGCCGAGTGAGCTGATCGTCAATGTGGTCCACGAGGACTTCCCTGCGCTCATCGAAGCCATTCACGAGTTGCGCGGTCGCGAACTGACCATCAGTCACAGGGTCCGTGGCACCCGGGCGCGCTGGCAACAATTGGCGGTCACCAACGCCGAACAGGCGCTGGGCGCGCGCCTGGCCAATCGTCAGCACGTTGCCGCGCGTTTTGACGCCCTGGCGGAAGTATTGAACCTGGATGAACCGCCCCAGCGCCTGGAGTGTTATGACATCAGCCATTCCAGCGGCGAAGCGACCGTGGCGTCCTGCGTGGTGTTCGGCCCGGAAGGGCCGTTGAAATCCGACTACCGCCGCTACAACATCGAAGGGGTGACCCCGGGAGATGACTACGCGGCGATGCACCAGGCGCTGACCCGGCGCTTCAGCAAGCTCAAGGACGGCGAGGGCAAACTGCCGGACATCCTGCTGGTGGACGGCGGCAAGGGCCAGTTGTCGATGGCCCGTGACGTGCTCAATGAACTGGCGGTGCCCGACCTGATTCTGCTGGGCGTGGCCAAGGGCGCGACCCGCAAGGCCGGCTTCGAAACCCTTTACCTGAATGATGCGGCCCATGAGTTCACCCTGCGCGGCGACTCCCCGGCGTTGCACCTGATCCAGCAGATCCGTGACGAGGCCCACCGTTTTGCGATTACCGGGCACCGTGCGCGACGTGGCAAAACCCGCCGTACCTCAACCCTGGAAGGGGTTGCCGGGGTAGGGCCGACCCGACGTCGGGACCTGTTGAAACATTTTGGTGGATTGCAGGAGCTGTCTCGTGCAAGCATCGAAGAGATCGCCAAAGCACCGGGGATCAGTAAAAAGCTCGCAGAGTTGATTTATGCAAACCTGCACAGCGAGTAGAATGCCCCCTCACCTCGTAGCCAGTTGTGCCGATGAATATCCCTAATCTGATCACCGTACTACGCGTTCTGCTTATTCCGATCTTTATTCTGCTGTTCTACATGCCGTATCACTGGAGCTACATGGCCGCCAGTTCGGTCTTTGCGTTCGCTGCGGCGACAGACTGGCTAGACGGTTACCTGGCCCGCCGGCTGGAGCAGAGCACCCCGTTCGGGGCGTTTCTCGATCCGGTGGCAGACAAGCTGATGGTCGCCGTGGCCCTGGTGCTGCTGGTCCAGGAACACGCCAACCTGTGGCTGACCTTGCCGGCAGCCGTGATCATCGGCCGCGAGATCGTCATCTCCGCCCTCAGGGAGTGGATGGCCGAACTGGGCGCACGGGCCCAGGTGGCCGTGTCGAACCTGGGCAAATGGAAAACCGCCGCGCAAATGCTCGCGCTGGTGATCCTGTTGGCCAACCCGTCGGACTTCAGCTTCTGGGTGCTGGTGGGTTACGCCTTGCTGCTGGTCTCGGCCGGTCTGACCCTGTGGTCCATGGTGCAATACCTGCGCGCTGCCTGGCCGCACCTGAAAACCGACGTGCAGAAAAAATAAAACTTTTTTGAATCAAAGGGTTGACGCGTATTCGAATTGCTATAGAATACGCCACACCAAGACGCGGGAATAGCTCAGTTGGTAGAGCACGACCTTGCCAAGGTCGGGGTCGCGAGTTCGAGTCTCGTTTCCCGCTCCAAATACAGATCTGCAGAAGTCACTGATTTATGCAGGTCAACAAAAAAGACGCTTCGGCGTCTTTTTTCGTTCCAGTGCTATCCACCGACATTCACCGCACACTGCCTCGATAGATACGATGAGGCAGCTCCAGAAAAAATACCCGCCACTCGATTATCGAACAAATTTGACATACACCCGTTCAGGGTCGTGTTCGTCAAGGTTGTCGATTTGCCCGCTCGGTACAAAACCCGCCTTCTTGAACAGTGCCTGCGAAGCCGTGTTGGATGCATTGGTTGAAACAAACAGCTTGGCGGTCTTACACGCGGCTTCGGCTGCCGCCAGCAAACCAAGCGCTATACCCTGCCGTTGCTGTGTCGGTGATACGACCACCAGCTCAACAAAGCCATGGTTGAAAAAAGCATGGGTAAGTATCAGGTAACCTGCACAGTGATCGGCAGCGACGGCTACCAGGCATTGCTGGCGAACGACGGCATCATAGATAAAGTCGCGACGACTGACGTGGCGCGTCGCATAACTATCCAATGCGACCAGTGCGGGTACGTCGTCGGTCGTGCCGAGACGGATGAGCCGGTTCGAGCTGATGGGGAGCAGGGGGCTGTCGTGGGGCATTGGGGTTGTCCTCCAGTCATTCATGGGCTGTGAGCTGCCCCCCACGCGACTGCGTGAATCCCTGGGGCAGCAGCTGCTGCAGCGCTAGGTCAAAGTTTCGGCAACTGCCCGATGCGCCCCATCATTTCCGTGACGATCTGCAAGTCCAGCATGAACTGTTCAACGGTCTTGAACTCGTTGTCGTTGTGCCCGGTGTACTTGACGTCGGGCATGGCCAGGCCGAATTGCACGCCGTTGGGCAGTTCATGCACCGAAGTGGCGCCGGCGGAGGTGCCGAACTGGTGCTTCATGCCCAGGTTTTCGCTGGCCACGGCCAGTAGGGCCTTGACCCATTCACCTTCGGGGTTGCGGTACATCGGTTCGGCGATCGAGTAGTCGAAGGCTGGCGCGATCCCGGTCTTTTTGCTCCAGGCACTGAGTTTGTCGGCGATTTCACTCTTGAGGACCTCAGGCGACTTGCCTTTGGGCACCCGCAGATTGACTGCCAGCTTGAAGGCTTTGTCGTCCATGCCGACGTAGGTCAGGGAAGCAGTCAGCGGTCCCATGAAGGCATCGGCGAAGCCAACCCCCAGCTTGCTACCCAGGTAATCCAGGCCCCAGTTGTCGGCGGCGTAGCGGGCGGCATCGGTGATCTGGTTGTGTTTGAGCGCGACCTTGCCGTCGAGGCCGTTGATGAAGTCGAGCATCCGGGCCACCGGGTTGACCCCGGACTCAGGCTCGGAGGAGTGTGCGGAAACGCCGGTGACGGTCAGTTGCACGTCCTTGCCGACGACCTTGGCGGTCACCGTGAAATTGCCGCCGTTGCGCTTGGCGTAGTCGGCGCCGGCTTGTTGCAGGCGGGCGGCCAGTTCGGCGGGGTGCTCGGTGAGCAGGGTGGCGACCGAGGTCGACGGAATCTGGTTGGTCGCCAGCCCGCCGGTCATGGTGCTGATTTCGGCGCCTTTGCCCTCGGCGGCGCGCCGGGCAAAACTGGCCATGACCGTGCCGTAGCCTTTCTCGGCGATCACCACCGGGTAGCCGCCATCCAGGGCCAGGTTGTAGTTGGGCGTTGGGTTGCGCTCGAAGTAATAAGGGATGGCATCACCGCTGGTTTCCTCGGTGGTGTCCACCAACAACTTGAAATTGCGTGCCAGTGGCAGTTTCTCGTCCTTGATGATCTTCATCGCGTAGAGGGTGACCACGATGCCGTTCTTGTCATCCTCGGTACCGCGGCCGTACATGCGGTCGCCAATCAGGGTGACCTTGAACGGGTCCAGCCGGGTGCCGTCTTCCAGCACCCAGTTCTCCGGCGTCACGGGCACCACATCGGCGTGGGCGTGGATGCCGACGACTTCATCGCCAGCGCCGTCCAGGGAGATTTCATAGACCCGGTTGTCGATGTTGCGAAATTTCAGATTGAAGGCCTCGGCCAGGCCCTTGATCTTGTCGGCAATCTTGAGGAACTGCGGGTTCTCGTGCTGTGGCACGCCTTCGACCTCGAAGGTGGGGATGGCCACCAGTTCGCGCAGGGTCTCGGTGGCAGCGCTGCCATATTTGACCCGTGCGTAGAGACCCAGCAGGCGATGGATTTCATTCTGCTGCTCGGCGCTCAGGCTCTGGTTGGCGAGGAAGGCATTGATGGCCGGGGCGAGGTCGTCGTTTTTCGCCAGCTCGCTCTTGACCAGCCGCGTGAGGAACTGCCTGAAGTCGGTGACTGAAGTGTCGTTGAAGGTCTTGAGGATGGCCGCGCTCTGTTGCGGGGTGATATTGGCGTGGGCTGACGTGGTGAACGACGCCAGGCTGGCCAGCATCAGGGTGGTTGCGGCCAGGTGCTTGAGGGAAAAATCCATGGTAGAGGGCATTCCTTTGCAGGGGTGTAGGGGAGATAAAACAGATCAATTGCAAATTAACACCACCACCGTGCGAAAGGGCAGCCCCTGAAGTGGGATATGCCCCACAGAAATTTCAACACGTCGGGATGGAACTAACCTTCCAGTCAGCCTCTATATTCCTACGGCCCCCAAAAAATGAAGGAACGCCCCATGTCCAGATTTCGTGCGTTGATTGCAGCTGTTACATCCCTTGCATTGGTGTGTGGCTCGGCGCTGGCATGGGCCGATCCAGGTAACGGCAAGGGGCAGGGGAACGGCAAGGGAAACCCGCCCAATAGCCAGGTGCATGGCAATCAGGGTGGGCATGGCAACCAGGGCAAAAACCCCGCAGGCGGTGATTGGAGCAACGGTCCGAGCATAAATCGCGGCAGTGTGCTGGGAGTCGTCGGTGGCTACCGGGACTACTGGAGCCCCGGACCGGCCTTGCCCCCCGGAATCCAGAAGAACCTCGCCCGGGGCAAGCCGCTGCCGCCCGGCATCGCCAAGAAGCTCGATGGCCGGCTGCTTGGCCACTTGCCCCATTACGATGGCTACGAATGGCAGCAGGCGGGTACGGACTTGATTTTGGTGGCCTTGGCTACTGGGCTGATCTATGAAGTCCTCACGGGAGCCTTTGATTAACGCACCGGCTGTGGGTCTCCATCCGTCGTGCGGTTTGAACTGGATGGGATTTTTCGCGTCTTACTCATGCGGTATCAACCCTCATCGGAAGCACATCATGCTTTTAAAGAACAAGAGTCTGTTTGCTGTTATGTCCTGCGCCCTGATGCTTGCAGCAGCGCCTTTACTGCCCGCTGACCTGTCCATCATGAACGCCGCCTATGCGAAAGAAGGTGGTGGTGGTGGTGGTGGTGGTGGTGGTGGCGGCGGTCACGGCGGCGGTGGCGGTGGTCACGGCGGTGGCAGTGGCGGAGGTGCTGGCCATGGTGGCGGCACTGGTGGTGGTCATGCCGGCTCGGGCCACTCGGGCAGCAATGGCCAGGGCAAGGGGGTGAGCAGCGATCACGCCGGCAAGGCCGTTCGCGATCATGGTGTCAGCGGCAATCGATACGGCAGTGAGCGTAACGATGATAGTGGGCATGGCACCACGACTTCGGGCATTGCCCAGTCCAAAGATACCCGTGGCGTGACTAAAGCTACCGCGATTTCCACCTCGACCCCTGGTGATCACAACGCCAAAGGCTTGAGCAAGGCCGGGCCATCGGCAAGCAAAAAATCCTATTGATCGACTCTCGCTGCACCCACACGACACCTGTTCGCGTTGCGCGAAAGGTGTCGTGTCACTTCAGCTTTGGCAACGCTCAGTCGCCGCTGTTCTTGTGCGCTGAGCGGCTGCCTGGAACCGGGCGAGCGCTGTGTCGGCGCAATGGCTCGGAGGTGCTGAGAATCGACAGTTCGATGCGTCCGCAGTGCGGGCACAGGGCCTTGATCTTGGCCTTGGCCGCGCTGTCGGTGTCGGCCATCACTTCGCCGTAGACCGCGTGCTGGGCGTGGTCTTTCGGGTAAGCGGTGTAATCGTAGAGCCGCATGGTTCAAACCTTGGGGTGGAGCGTCTGCCGCCGAACTCAAAGGTATAGGTCGCCAAGACCGGTTCGTCCAGTGTCAGGTTTGAAAGGTGACTGGCGGTTCACCTTGCTGCATCGGCTTTACCCTGAGTCACACTGGCGGTGCTGGCTGCGAGTCCTTGAACTGGGCGAGCTCCAGGGTGATTTCCTTGGCCACCTGATTGATTTCGCCGCGCAACCATTTGTGCGCGGGCGATGCGTGCAGGCGTTCGTGCCAGACCTGGGAGACGGTGAAGCCCGCCACGGCTACTGGCGGTTCGAACAGTTGCAGGGGGATTTCCCTGGCGATGCGCAGGGCCGTCAGCTCGGCGATCATGCCGATCATGTCGGTTTGCGAAATCAGGATGTGCGCCAACAGAAAGTGCGGCACCGTCAGGGAGGTCTTGCAGCGGATGTCGTGTTGTTCGTAGAGGCTGTCGATGGCCTCCTTGACCGCCCCATGGTTGCTGCTGATACGCAGGTGCTTGCCGTTGCGAAATTGCTCCAGGGAGAGACTGCCGTTGATCTCTGGATGGCCGACGCGCACCACTGACTTGAGCCGGTCGGAAAACAGTTTGCGCACGTGGAAATTGGCCGGGGCGCTTTTTTCGTTCCAGATGATCAGGTCGAGCTTGCCGTCCTTGAGCAGCGGCAGATCCTCTTTGGGGCGCAGCGGCTGAATATTCAGCTCGACCCCGGGCGCAACCTCGGCGAGGCGCACCATCAGGCGCGGCAAGAGGATAAAGCCGATGTAGTCGGTAGTGGCGATTTCGAAGCTGCCCTGGAACTGCCCGGGGTCGAAGGCCTTGACCGGCTCGATCAACGTGTTCAGCGCGGCCAGGCTCTGCTGCAAGGGCTCCACCAGTTCCAGGGCGCGGCTGGTCGGCAGCATGCCACGGCCCATGGAGACGAACAGCGGGTCGTTGAACAGCAGGCGCAGGCGAGCCAGGGTATGGCTCACCGCCGACTGGGTCATGTTCAGTTGCTCGGCGGTGCGAGTGACGTTGCACTCGTTGAGCAGGCAAAAGAACACGCGCAAGGATTTCATATCGACGTTTTGCATGTGCCGGGCGCTGACCTCGCGGTGAAGGATGGACAATACCGGCCGCCACTTTACCGAGGTTTGCGCACGAAAGCTGGTCAAGGCCTCAGACCATCGGCACCAGCGTATGGGCGAAGTCCTTGCGCCGCTCCATCAGTTGCAGGGTCTGGGCCTGCGCCGCCTGGAGCAAGGCCGTCTCGTCGACCAGGGTACTGCGGCCGTTTTCCAGGATCACCTTGCCGTCCACCAGCACGGTTTTCACGTTCGAGCCGCGAGCCGAATACACCAGGTTCCACAGCACGTTGGTCTGGGTCCCTTCCCAGACGATCGGGCACATGTTCGGCTGGGCCAGGTCGAGCAGCAGCAGGTCGGCGCGCTTGCCGACTTCGATCGAGCCGATCTCCCGGTCCATGCCCAGCACCCGGGCACCCTCGATGGTGGCCATGCGCAAGGCGACATTCGCCGGCAGGGCGGCGGCATCCAGACGATGGGCTTTCTGCAGCAGCGAGGCGAATTTCATTTCCTCGAACAGGTCGAGGCTGTTGTTGCACACGTTGCCGTCGGTGCCCAGGCCGACGCGGATGCCGGCGGCGAGCATTTCCGGGACCCGGGCGATCCCGCTGGCCAGCTTGGCATTGCTGCTGGGGCAGTGGGCGACCGCGGTGCCGGTGTCGGCCAGGCGCTTGATCTCTTCATCGTTGAGCCACACGCAGTGGGCGATCAGGGTCTTTTCGCCGAGGATGCCCATCTGGTCCAGCATCGGGATCGAGCGTTTACCGAAGTGCTGGAGCACCGCCTGTTCTTCCTCTTTCTGCTCGCAGGCGTGGGTGTGGATGCCGATCCCGTAGTCGCGCGCGCAGTCGCGGGCATGGGCGTAGGCCTTGGGTGAGCAATAGAACAGGTGCTCTAGCCCCATCCACACCCGCACGCGACCGTCGTGGGCCATATGGTGGGTTTCGATCAGTTTGCGGTTGGCCTCCGGGCTTTCGAAGAAGTCCTTGCCGGGCAGGTCGGCGGCATAGGGGGCCAGGTGCACACGAATGCCGATTTCGCCGGCGGCGTCGGCGCAGCGGTGCATGAAGCGGTACATGTCCATGACGCAGGTGGTGCCGCTCTTCAGGGCTTCCAGGTAACACAGGCGCGCGGCGTGGTAGGCGTCCTCGGCGTTCATGGCCCGGTGTTCCAGCTGGTAGTAGGGCAGCCATTGCATCAGCGGCAGGTTTTCGGTGATGCCGCGCATCAGGCTGGAGTGCGAGTGGGCATCGACCAGGCCTGGCAGCAGGGCCATCTGGCCTTGGCAATCGATGACTTTGGCGTCGGCGGGCAGGGGCATGTGTTCGCCCTGGCCGATGGCCTCGATGACACCGTCGCGGATGACCACATGGCCGTTGGCGAGGACCTGGTCCTGGGGGTTGACGGTGAAGATGATGGCGTTGCGGATCACGGTGTAGGTCATGGGTGGGTCCTTGGTTTTTTTTGGTTGGGGGGCAGATCCGTTGCTGCGGTAACGGCCGCCTAAGGTTCCGCCCTGACGGCGGGTTACTTGGAAAAGCCCCAAGTAACCAAGGGCTCTTACCCCTGACGTACGGCCCCTCGCTAGGGCTCGGGGTACCTTCGCTACGGTATCCATCCGGGGGCATCGCCCTCCGGTTTGCTGCGCTGCACCTCCTGGCGATGGT
>Ga0213827_1000299_pt1 | contig 47139 bp, 35 predicted proteins | sample MC6MC0898MG_FD_180669 | JGI IMG/M metagenome (GOLD analysis project Ga0213827, IMG submission 180669) | Enriched soil aggregate microbial communities from Iowa State University, Ames, United States - MC6-MC0898-MG | ecosystem: Environmental > Terrestrial > Soil > Unclassified | place: USA: Iowa...
CCTGTTTACCGGCCCCGAATGACAGGCCATCCGCAACCGCACCCGCTTTGAGTGGACAGCCCTGATACGTGACCTGATGCCCCTCTTTTCCGCGAATGAGCCAGCGCAGGCCCTGTGCGCTCAGGGCACGCATGTGTGCAACAGAGTCACCTTCACGGTCAATGAGGTGGACCAGCGTTTTGCCGATGCCCAGGGCTTCCACCCGGATAATATCCGCCGTCAGGGCATCCATGTGGGTCTGGCTGTCGGACAGGCCCTCCGTCAGCGTTGAACGACAGCCTTTGCTGTCCGTCAGCGTCTGTGCCAGCGGGGCAACGGGCAGGCCGGTGACGGCATCAACCAGCAGGCTGCTCTGCAGTTCATATCCAACATCTCCTCCGTGGGTCATCTTCAGGCGGTCGTGCTTTTTATGATGCGAATGGAACTGCAGACGCGACCAGTCATGTACCACGAGGGCGTAAGAATGGGGGCTGGAGGCAATGCCCTGCCGGGCGAGCGCAGTCAGTGGCTGGTTAAGCTGACTGAAGGTAACGCGTTCATTGTTAAGGAATCGCCAGACGGCCTGCGTGGTAGCAAAGGTGGTCTTCTGGGCGCTGGCGACATCTTTAATAGCACAGCTGAGCGGGTCTGCGGGTGTCATATGAAGTTTAACCAGCGTGTGATATCGGCGATTGAGCCGGGCATCAGGCCCGGCAAAAGGGAGATTAAGAGTAAGCGTACAGCCAGCACCGTCTGGTTAATTTCTCCTCTCCCTGTAATTTAGGTGCCCACTTATTTTAATTAGGTGGACACCTGATGACGGGCTCAAAATCCTTAACACGCCAGCACTACTCTCCCGAATTTAAGCTCCGGCTGGTGCGCATGGCGATCAAAACGCTTGAAGAAAACGGCAGCGTTGCCGCCCTCGCACGACAGCATAACGTCAACGACAACCTCCTCTTCAAAGTAAGCGCACCACCAAGGACGTCTGGTTATTTTTGTCCAACCTGTGGACCATAGTGCCCATCTATTATTGACGGGCACTAATGATGTCACTAACGGTGCGAAAGTGATCCATATCCGACGCCTGAAATCAGATCCAGGGGTTAATCTGCTCTCCTGATTCGGGAGAGCTTATGGTCACTTTTGAGACAGTTATGGAAATTAAAATCCTGCACAAGCAGGGTATGAGCAGTCGGGCGATCGCCAGGGAACTGGGTATCTCCCGTAACACCGTAAAGCGTTATTTGCGGGTGTAGTCTGAGCCGCCGAAATACACGCCACGTCCTGCCGTCGCTTCACTTCTGGATGAATACCGGGACTATGTTCGCCAGCGAATCGCTGATGCTCACCCTTATAAAATCCCGGCGACGGTTATCGCCCGCGAGATCATGGAGCAGGGCTATCGTGGTGGCATGACCATCCTGAGAGAGTTCATACGTTCACTCGCCACACCTCAGGAACAAGAGCCTGTTATCCGCTTCGAAACCGAGCCCGGACGGCAGATGCAGGTTGACTGGGGTACCATGCGTAACAGCAAATCGCCGCTTCACGTGTTCGTTGCCGTTCTGGGATACAGTCGAATGCTGTACATTGAGTTCACTGACAACATGCGTTACGACACGCTGGAAGCCTGTCACCGCAATGCGTTCAGCTTCTTTGGCGGTGTGCCGCAGGAAGTGCTGTACGACAATATGAAAACAGTGGTGCTGCAGCGTGACGCATACCAGCCCGGCCAGCACCGGTTCCATCCATCTCTCTGGCAGTTCGGCAAAGAGATGGGCTTCTCCCCACGGCTGTGTCGTCCTTTCAGGGCACAGACAAAAGGCAAAGTGGAGCGGATGGTGCAGTACACCCGCAACAGCTTCTACATCCCGTTAATGACACGCCTGCGCCCGATGGGGATCACCGTCGATGTTGAAACAGCCAACCGCCACGGTCTGCGCTGGCTGCACGATGTAGCGAACCAACGGAAGCATGAAACTATCCAGACTCGCCCCTGCGATCGCTGGATCGAAGAACAGCAGTCCATGCTGGCCCTGCCGCTGGAGAAAAAACAGTATGACGTGCAGGTCGATGAAAGCCTGGTGACCTTCGACAGGCAGCCTCTGCATCATCCTCTGTCCATCTATGACACGTTCTGCAGAGGGGCTGCATGATGGTGGTGCAACATCAACGGCTGATGGTTCTCGCCGAACAGCTGCAACTGGACAGTCTTATCAGTGCTGCCCCCGCGCTGTCACAACAGGCTGTGGATCAGGAATGGAGCTATATGGACTTCCTGGAGCATCTGCTTCATGAGGAAAAACTGGCGCGCCATCAGCGTAAACAGGCGATGTACACCCGAATGGCGGCCTTCCCGGCGGTGAAAACGTTCGAAGAGTATGACTTCACCTTCGCCACCGGCGCACCCCAGAAGCAAATCCAGTCGCTGCGTTCGCTCAGCTTCATCGAGCGCAACGAAAACATCGTGTTGCTGGGGCCATCTGGTGTGGGGAAAACGCACCTGGCGACAGCCATGGGCTACGAAGCAGTACGTGCAGGTATCAAGGTACGCTTCACAACAGCGGCGGATCTGCTGCTTCAGTTGTCTACAGCGCAACGCCAGGGCCGCTACAAAACAACGCTTCACCGTGGCGTGATGGCGTCGAAGCTGCTCATCATCGATGAAATAGGCTATCTGCCGTTCAGCCAGGAAGAAGCAAAACTGTTCTTCCAGGTCATAGCCAAACGTTACGAGAAGAGTGCGATGATCCTGACATCTAACCTGCCGTTCGGGCAGTGGGATCAAACGTTCGCGGGAGATGCAGCACTGACATCGGCGATGCTGGACCGGATCTTACACCACTCACACGTTGTTCAGATAAAAGGAGAGAGCTATCGACTTAAACAGAAAAGAAAGGCCGGGGTTATCGCTGAAGCTAATCCTGAGTAAAACGGTGGATCAATATTAGACCGTCGGTGGAGATGTAAGTGGATCACTTTTTACCCGTCGTTGACACCATACATGTATCCCGTCCTGAATTGCCGGGGGTAAAGTGCCTGGACTTTCCATCAGCTCGAGTATTTTCCCGTCACTGAACTCAACAACAATGCTTTTTCCTTTAAGTGACGTCAGGTCACCGTTCTGAACAGCAATATAAAAATTCAATGAATTCTCCCCGGCATTATTTTTTATGGAACACGCAGCTACTGACGTCTTTACCTGATCAACCTCATTACCAGCGTTTTATCCTGGACTTCAGCTATGAGGGAGTTTCCGGCAAGTGTTAACTTATGCCCCTGATTTAAGATGACGTTTCATCAACCGGTTCCACTGTTAACCTCATTCGTTGACCACGTTGCGACAGCGTCATTTTCGGGTCATTACGCAGACGTAAAAGAACGGTCCTGCTTCGGGTCACGGAGTTCAGGTTTTTGCCTGACCGCTACATCGCTCCCTCTCCGCGCCTCAGATATTTCAGACCTGCAGATGGGTGTGTAGTTTCAAAGCAGTCGGATTGACCGCTTTTGCAGTCAGATTATCTTGCTGCTTTTCCTTACGGTGTGGGTTTTCAGCAAACAGTGAATGTTTACTTGCTGGCAGCAAGCTATCCCGTCCAGCGTTCGGAGTCAGTATAAGGGCTAATTCCATGCACGGTCTGACGGCGCATGTCATTGTGCTGTGTTAAATCCCCTGCCGTGCGTGGGTCTGAGTGCTCGACGCCCGCAACGCAAGCCTGCGCGGGCACCCCTGATGAACGCAGACTGCTCGCCCACCCTTTAAGCGGACAACCACCGAAGCAACCCGTGACATGCGGCAGGCGAACGCGTACGACAGATTACATGAGGTATACCCGCCAGGCCCGTGAATCACGAGGAAATAAAGGCGGCGGCCTGCCGGACCCGCGCCCGGAAGAAAATCCCCGACGTCAGCGTGAGCACGACTTCGCCTGCAGCACAGCTCGACGTGGACTCCTTCCTCATGCTGAACGCCATAGAGGATGAAACAGGGGATCAGGCCGCAAAGTTTCTTTTTTAAAGAAAATGCGGCATGAAACGAAACCCTTAAAAAGCTGGCTGCGGGAAAAGGTGAAAACACTGGCGTGCCACTCGTTAACCGCAGGCAGCATCGGAATGTGTAATAACGACATTTTGTCGCCGTCAGTGGCGAGCGGTCTGTCCTGTCGCTGTACAACCTGAAGAACTTACCCTCGCGGATGATCGAACCCGGCTAATTTTGACAGTAAACCGGCAACGCAGAAGTAAAGGGAACCAGAAACGTCCCCTTCCCCGGATCCACATTGATAAATAGGGTTCTTCCTAACGGCTGGGACATGTTCATTTACCCCCCTCGCGTCAGAGATACCGCCTCTGAACTGTAAATTTTATCATCGTGTCCCCGACCCGCCAGACGTAGCCCCCTGCCCGCGCCAGAAACTCAGGGTTTCAAATCCCGTAACCGTATGAAAACAGGTTCTCACTTTTCATAATACTAAATCGTTTGCAATGAATGTTGAGGGTTTTAAACCAGGCAGTATTAATCTGTCGAAAACCAGACAGGACGGTAAGTACCCGGTAAGCTGCTCTACGCTAAGGTATCAAGCCGGACAGGCGATTCGCCAGGTCTGACGGCAGGATACTCGCGCCATGCCGTTTAATCGCGCATTGCGTGTAAACCGATGACTGAATTGTTTCCTATACAAGCGTCAGCCAGATATCACCTTATTCCCTGTGTGAAGTTTGCAGGGCGCACCGTATTCCGGCTTTAATCCTGCTGCTTTCGCTCATAATGCGGGCTTTAAGCACATATTCAGGGTGAGTGACTGTCAGGGGGCATCAGGATAAAGACTCGGTCAGAGGATCGGATGAAAGTAATCTCTTAAGAGACAAATACTCATTTAAATCTGTCCAGCGAATACCGTCAGGGCTCAGTTCGTAGCCTAAAAGAACCTGAAGTCCTGCGCGCTGAAGCGAGGGAAATAAGCGAAGCGGCACGCCAAGCATGCGTCCATCGCTTAGCGTCAGCCACATACTTCTGTCATCAAACTTTGCACTGATGATGGTTGCGCTCATAATTATTTCAACTCCCTGCAGAATGCATGTAAATGGTGATAGCGGTTTCTCCTCTTCTCTTTCAGCATTATTTTCCACACAGTTTGCAACGATGAGCAAGCTGGCCGGTTCTGATGAGCGACGTTTGTCAGAAACTCAGCAGTTCTGCGGTCTGATTTAAAAAGCGGCCGCACTGCAAATTCCGGTTAACTCAGGCCAATTGTCCAGTGTAGTCCAGAAGAATAATTGCTTTACTGCAGACGGGACAATGTCTGACCGGGGCTAACGCGCTGTTGAATGTACGATAACTCGCTGAACAAACAGCAAAGAAAATTTGTCAGAACTTACCACAACCGATCAGGATTTTCTTCTCTACATAAAATGAAACCTGCCTGACTCGTTCAGATTGTATTTTCAATGCCGTGCGACAGTCTGGTACGACAATCTCATGGACCCCGCAAGTCAGGACGAGCAGGCCCGGACTAACCGCGCAGTCTGAAAATGCTTCCGTCGGATCTCAGCACCAGCTAATACCCCACCAGGTTCAGGCAGTAAATTACACACCCATACCAGGCCTGAATAGCACCAGGAGATTGATATGTGTTTTACAGCAGCAATACCGCTACAGAATAGTTTATGAAAGTCGTTGGGGCTCCCATTGACGTTACTACGGACAAAACCCCTGGTAAATAAACGTAATCATCTACCCTGCCATCCGCAGTCGCCGCTACTGAAGGGGGCTGCAGCAGACAGAAACACCTCACAATTCATTATGAACGTGGCGTCCATAAATACAGGATGAAAGGTCGTGTTAACCCGGTTCAACAACAGCTTTGAACCTACTGAGATGACGGTGCGCGTTTCGCTCCATTCCGATCGCTGATTACGGTTTTAACCGATTATGATTTTTGGTTTAAACCGATCACGGATTTCGCTCTTATCCGATCATAAACGGCATTTACCGAAATGCGCGATCGGAATGCCGTAATCCGTAATCTTTAATCCGAAATCTCCCGCTTTCTGCTGGTAAATCAATGGTTCGTCTATTCTCACTCTTTACCTTCCCGTGAGGACCTGGGCCATCACAAAGCAAAGAACGCTTAGGAGTAAAATAAAAGAAGTTTTACTGTCATCTGTCTAACCGCAGCATCGCCGCCTGCCTGAACGTAGGCTGCGCCACTATCTCTGAAGTGATTACCCGCTTTCGCACCAGCGAACTCGTCTGGCCGCTGCCCGACGGACTCACGTATAACCAGCCTCAGGCCTGGTTCTATCAGGGCCGCAGGCCAGTGCAGAATAAACGCCCGCCGGACTTTGGACTCTGCCCTCAGGAGCTGCGCCGCAAGGGCATGACAAAACTGCTCTTATGGCAGGAATATCAGTATGACAGTCGGTTTCCGCATGGGTTTATCAAGAATGGTTGATCATATAAAGCTGCTACTCAGACCAAAAAGTGATCAGTGGTTTTCACACAGCCTGTGCCAAAAGCGGAAGTTGTTAACAGCACTTAGAGTTGATTAATGGGGAGAAGGACAGCCCATATGCATAATTGGCGCCTGAAAGTTGCGGTGAAATCGAAGGACGGGAGTTGCGGCGAATGCCAATTTCCAGGTAAATGCCTTTTCAAACATCTGAATACTTAAAAAATGGCAAAAAAAAAGCTCCCATAGGGAGCTTTTTTTCTCAACCAATCAGATAGGCTTAGTCACTACCTTGCCGCTCTGCTCAGCCAGCTTTTTGGCTTGCATGAAACGCTGAAGCATAGCCTGCTTGCTTTTGCGGGTAGCTGCGTAATCGATTTTAGTGTTTATTTTCTCAGTATTCCGTTCGTATAACATAACAAGCCCCCCTCAATATGTACCTTAAGGTTCTTGGATGTGGCATGATCTCTGACTAGCCTAGCATAAATTTTGTTCAGCTGGGGAGTACGTCAAAATTTGGATAGCTTCGTTTCTGCTATTCGTAGAATGATGTCAACAAGGGGTACTTTAAAGGTAACCTCGTTCCAGATGACACAGCACTGGCGCATTGTCAGGCCGGTCAAACATATCAATCTCGGGTAAATCATCAGTATCTACATTGTAAAAACTGATCACACTCACTTCAAGAACGGCCTCACCGCCCCCAAAAATCTCGCTATACCCTTCATCTTTGGATTTGCAGAAGACCAGGCACAGCGTAATTTTTCGGTTAGGATCGCCTGAAAACATAAACGTTACGTCGGTATACCTATAAACGTCAAAACCCTGCAGTTCATCATGCAGTATTTCATGCGTGTGCGACTGCATCTGAATGTCTCATGCTCAATATTATGTCGGGTATATCAAAGCAAAAAATGATGTAAGTGCTCAAAATGCATGATGTTTATTGACCTGCTCCCCATTGATTAATAAACCGCGATGTTAACAATGTCCGCAGTTCGCTCTTAGCTGCCGTTCGTATCCTTTTATGTTTCCCTCTGAACTACCAAAATATGCATCTGGTTTACAGTGAATTTGCTTTTGGTATCCGCCATCAGACCCTGGCCGGATGGCCCGGAACGCCACGCGGTCCGACGGAGCTTACCGGCTTTGCCGGTTAGCGCAGTGGGGCTTGACGACCCAGCAGCGCCGGGAAGCCGGAGGGGGCCGTGCGACAGGAAGTCGTTTAACATATTGTTTTACATTGATAAAACCCAGCTATTCCATTCGCTGTAGCCTACCGGAACAGGCGTTGCTGGCAACGGCGGGATCTGAAGCTTCCGGGACAACAAGATCAGGGCGTCAGCCCAGGGAGGATCCCGCGAGGTTGCCTCTCCTGCTGCAAGCATCATGCGGCTCGATTGCAAGGCTGGTCCGAAGGGTTAACACATGTGAACTGTTGATAAAACGCCGTTATCGGCAACAGGCCAAAGATGCTGAAAGGCCTGAACCAAAAAGGTACGAGATTCGGTTGCTCCACTGGTCCCCCCGGAGCACATGGACATTGAGTCTCCGGTGAATAGACAGAACCCGCCCTGACCTTTTGTATGTTAAACGGAACCTGGTAAACCCGTATCGCTGCCTGATGGCAGGTGAACCGTGAGGAACACTGTTGGCGGTGCGGGCAGAGGAGGACGGAAAATGCGAATGCCTGATGGTAATCATCAGGATACGAAGCGGTGCATGCGTCGACGTGAAAGCGGGCAGACTTCCGTCTGGTCTTTAACTGCATGGAATACTGTGACATTTCAACAGGATCTCTGCGAGATGAATACACACATCAGTGTGTCCACGTTATCCCACCCGGCAGACTGGCACGCCATTGACTGGCGAACCTGCCATGCACAATGGCGTCGAGTCAGGGAGCTTCTGCGCATTCTCACGCGTTCGTTCTCCGGCAAAGCCGCTGCTGTCAGGCGTGTGACTGAAAACACCGGGAGAAGGACACCCGGCGTGGATGGCAAGACATGGAGCACCCCAGATGAAAAATGGAAAGGGACTGTCAGTCTGAGTTCGCGGGGTTACAGACCGCTGCCACTCAGGCGCATATACATCCCAAAACCGAATGGCAAAATGCGGCCGCCGGGCATCCCGACAATAAGGGACAGAGCCATGCAGGCACTGTGGTTGCTGGCTCTGGAGCCTGTGGCAGAAACAGCGACTGACAAGAACAGCTATGGCTTCAGGCCTATGCGCAGCACTCATGATGCCCTCGGGTCCATATTTCACCGGATGAGTCAGAAAGTATCCCCGAAATGGATTCTGGAAGGCGATATCAAAGGGTGTTTTGACAACAGCAGCCATGACTGGCTGCTGTCCAGTATACCAATGGACAAGCGGAACCTCAGTAAATGGCTGAAAGCCGGATATATGGAAAAAGGCGTCTTATTTCACACTGCAAGCGGCACCCCGCAGGGAGGCATTATCTCTCCCCTCCTCGCCAGTATGGCACTCGACGGGCTGGAGGGAGAACTGATGCGCGCATTCAGGAAGAGCAGGTAATACGGGAAGAAACATCAGGTGAACCATGTGCGCTATGCCGACGGCTTCATATGCTCAGGGATCTCCCGCGAGTTACTGGAGAACGAGGTGAAAACCCTGATAGCTATGTTCATGCAGCAACGGGGGGCCTGCACTGTCTGAAGAGAAAACAGCGATAACGCATATTGAAGAAGGCTTCAACTTTCTGGGGCAGAACGTCAGAAAATACGACGGCAGGATGCTAATCAAGCCAGCCAAAAGAATCTGAAAAACTTCCTGAGTAAAGTCAGAAGATTAATTAAGGGTAATCCGACACTTCCTGCATGGAAACTGATTAACCTGCTCAACCCCGTCATCCGTGGATGGGCTAACTATCATCGGCATATCGTGGCCAAAGATAGCTTTCATTATGTCGATACCCATATCTGGCGGGCAATATGGCAGTGGTGTAAACGGCGGCATGCTCGTAAAGGCCGGCGTTGGGTTACAGATAAGTATTTCACGTTCGGTGACAGGCGCTGGTTGTTCAGCGCAGCGACTCCTGAGGGTAAAACACTCTATCTCACCCGGGCGATGGATACGCCCATCAAACGCCACATCACGATCAGGGCCGACGCAACCCCTTATTCGCCCGGCATGGAAATCTACTTCGAGCGGCGTTTGGTTCTGATCTGGACCGGAAAACTGAAGAAGATGAAAACCATGGCGACATTGTGGAGGCGTCAGGGTAAATGCTGCCCGCGTTGCAGACAACGCATCACTAACCAGACAGGGTGGAATATACACCACCGGGTCAGGAAGGTTATGGGCGGCAGCGACGATATGTCCAATCCTGAACTGCTACATCCCAACTGTCACCGTCAGTTACATAACAGGGAAGCCGGTGCCCATAATGCGCATTTATAAAGGCTTGAGCGGTATGCGGGGAAACCTGCACGTACCGTTCTCAGGGGGCGGTGGCGCAGTAATGCGCTGCTGCTACCCGACATGAGTTGAAGTGCATGGAACAGGAGGAGGAAACCGCTGCGACGGATCAAAGCACTAATGCTAAGCGCTGCATTTAACCTTTACGTAAAGGTTATTTAAATTTGAAATGTGTCGCATGAAGCGGAAATGAAAGACAAATCAGACGGTGCGTTAGCACCGCCTGTTCTTTGAGATTTTAGAGATGTGCCAGCGTTTGCAATGTTTCCGGGTTCTTCTGCACCATGCGGATAAGCAAGACGGCTTGAGCATTTGGCTTTGCTTTGCCCTGCTCCCAATTTTGATACGTTGTTTCGCCTGTGTGCAGATAGTCGGCAAAAACTGCCTGTGACAGGTTAAGTTTTTCACGCACGCTGCGTAGTTCATCCGGCGCAATCGTTACTGCTGTACGCTTCTTAATTTTGTAAGTTTTCAGCGTAATTTTACCCTCCTGATGATCTTGCAGTTCCTGCATCCCTTGCATCACTTAAATAAAAATATCGCGGTCAGCCATTTCTCAGCCCTTTCTTGATCACATTGAGCGCGTTTGCCAGTGCTTCGCGCTGCTGCTTGGTTGGATCGTCAGCCTGGTCTTTATCGTACAGAGTGAACAAAATAAATTGTCCACTTTCAGTTGTGTAATAGTAGATAACTCTAAGACCGCCCCGTGTACCTTTGTTGCGGCGATTATCCTTATAACGCACTTTTCATTTGGCTGGGATCTGAGACAACGGGAACGAGGGTAAAATTTACAGAAGGCGACAGGTGCAGGTTTGCTGAATTTATTCAGAAAGGCTTAACATGTTAAAAAACAGGGTTCAGCTTCTCCGCAGTTCAGATATGCACCCCCAATAACATTAAATTGCCGGGTCAACGAAACGATGGAGTCATTAACCGGCTCAGTCATGCGGTTGCAGCATGATGCGGAGTTATGCACCGGGCAACGTTTAAAAGACACATGTGCGAGCATCACTTAACGCTCATCTTTTGCGATGGTGCACGTTGATAATGTGCAGGTAATACGACGCTGTGAAACCCAGAAGTGCCGGAACTGTGCCGATTATGTTTCCGCGATTAACGTTCCCAAACCGTATGGTCAGGGCTAACGTGCTTTATCATCAGCCGATGGCAAATTCAGTAATATTCCCCGTATGACAGGGCGATAATTAGTGCTAATGATAAAAAATCACACCATTGAACAATGTGCATGGCTGGCGTAACCCAGGTCTGATAAGGCCTTCCCGGCCTTATCGGGACGCTAATAATTCCCATTTCTTCCAATTTATGGGTACCAGGAAACAGATGACTTTAACAGCCTCAAAGTTGATTTTTATGTGTCAGAACATGATGTGGCTGGGTACGTCTCCCAAATTCGCCCGCGACTGCAGCCAATATGCCTTCAATGAGTAACATTAAGAAAGTAAACCAACTCGCCTTGGCCGTCGCTGCAGCAGCCTTATCTGCCGCAGCACGAGCCTTCTCCTCAGCCTGCTGTTTCAATTCCTGATACTGAGCGACAGCATTCTGGTAGCTCTGCGCAGCCTGATTAACTATCTGATCGGCTTCCTGATCGTTTTTACCGGTGTGTGCTTTGATGATGTTTTTCAGTGCATCGCGATCAACTGCCTGGAGTGTATCTGCATGGCGATGAATTACGCTGTTGATCCAGCCTGTGATATCGGACTCTGTATTTGGGGATTTTTTGGAGACATCGGCCGCCTGATCTTTTACAGCGCGGGCTTCTTTACTGACGTCCTGACGGAGTTTCTCTGGCTGTAATTCGGGTTTGCCCGTCTGCCGCAGAGTTGTCTGAAGTTCCTTGTTCAGCGCATCAAGGTTGATATTATTTTCCTGAAATTTTTCTTTTACAAGATTACCTGCGGGCAGAGAAACGGCTGAAATACCATTACCTACAGCCTTTGCACTGGCCCCTAAGACAGTGAAGGCTCCCCCAATAATGCCGCTGGCTACAGAAAACGCCAGCCAGAGTGTTAAAAGCGTGCTGACGCCGAACATGAGCAAACCATGCAAGGCACCTTCACGATGAGCGAAGCGACCAGCAATATAACTCCCGATTCCAATGGCAAGAAGCATACTTAAGCCAGCCCACATCAGAACCCCTGTTCCCATATGATTAAGCGGATTTTGTTCTTGCTGAGGGTCGATTACTGAAGCGCCAATTGCTGTGCCCAGCACCCCCAGAAAAACATGTACAATAAGGCCCGCAATTACACCTGCAAAAACTGCGCTCCAGGATATACGCTTTAACGGTAATCCAGCAGGGGTCACGTTTACGTATTCTTTACTCTGTAACTCAGACATCATTAATCTCCTTGACTAACACTGATTTCATTACATCGAATTAATGCCGCTAAGAGTGAGCCTAGACTAAAAAATCACTTTATCCACCACTGGAATTATTTTAATCAGGTTCGCCCGATATGATTACGCTTATTTAACTTTACACTGATGGCTTTGCGCGATAACATTTCACCTCGTTCATCTCGAATTCATTTGCAGACGAAACGGCGAAAACTTATGCCGGACAGTGGGTCAAAACACTAATGAAAATGACCTAAACCGACTCAAAGATCATGCAATAAGATCTGAAATAATTGAATTTAATGGCATTTCTTAGCAGATGAAATTACGCCATGAACATAGGTCGTTTGCGATGCGTTAATAAACTTTTAGCCCAAGGTTGCAAATGTGTTGTTAATTCTTTTAAAAAACACCCTCTATTTTTATCAAAATAATTTAATTTTCCAGCGCGATAAATGCTAAAGCAGACCATGAATGTAAAAATAGCCCTGTCATAAAAGTTGCGCAGGAGATGCATTTCAATAAATATTAACGCCGCAATCTCACATGTTATATTCATGCTGAATTCATGTTAAAATATGGATATTAATAAAATTCGGGGGGCGCTGACATTTCTCGGTAAGCAGATTTATGGGCGAATGATCACCCATTTAATAAAATCCGTTTACATTATATATTCTGGCGCAAACCAATCAGTCGTTACGGGAAATTTTCAAGGTAATTGTGCATTTTTCGAGCTACCCGGCATTGTTTTCCGGGCCGCTCAGTAAGTAACTAAGACCCACGGTTCTTCAGATATCTGTTCAGGATATCGTTCACAGAGGATAAGGTTCATCCTGAAAGGCCTATTCCGCACGCTTTCTGGCTCGGATTTAGATGTTTCGCTCAGCCTCTGTATGGCCAACCAGTCCTGCTGGCTCCAGCTCTTCTTTACAGACTGCCAGATACTAATCGTAGTAAGCCTGTATTTTTTCACAGAGCGCTTCCCGGTTTGCGGATGCGGCTCAATTCAGCACGCGGTGTCTCGGCTTTCACTGAAGTATTTACTTCCTGAACTGGCTGTCTTCACCTGCCACTCTGCAGCCAGAAGGTGTGGTTCTGTAATGCAGGACACATCAAAGAACGGCATTTGAGTCGTCACGCAGATTAGTTCAAGTTGTTGCTTCAGTTTATTCAGTTAGCCCAAATAAACCTCAACATCATCAGCAAGTGTAAGAACGGTAACTTTCAAGGTAGTTTGCTGCGCTTAATCTGGCGCTGAGAGGGCTGCTCCGGAAACTGGATACGCGCTCATTCCGTCAGTTACCCGGTAGCCGTCAGAGCCAGTCAGACATGCTGGATAAACCGACGCTAAAATCCCTGCCGCTGTATCGCTATGAGTACACAGATATTTGCCGCGCTAAAGTCGGCCCCGGCTATCACGTGCTGTGCGGTCAGCACGCTTACTTCATTCCTCACGCGCTGGTTAGCAGTCACATCGATATCGAAGCCGGCGCCCGGGTCGTATGCCTGTACCACCGGGGTACGTATAGAGTTTGACCTCATCCCGGTCAATCTGCTCCAGTTTCCTCTGACAGTACATATTCCGGTCTGTGAAAACCAGCCGGGAAGATTTTTATCGTACTTCCCATTTTCTACGATGTTTAAGCTGCACGTTCTTCATCTGGTTAAGCGCAAGGGTGACCCGGTTCTCGCAGCATGACGTTGCTTACCTCAACATGGCAAAAGTTAATACTCTCAGCACATCATCCTGAGCCAGCTGTGCCAGCCAGTTAGCTATATGTGCTTTAAACATGGGTTTTTTCTGCAGTTTTCCGTATTGATCAGTCCGTCCGGAAGTGCACTACAGGGATGGGCTCATTTTCCTGTTCATACCTCAGCCAATCCAGGCCTGGGCTGGCTCTCACTCTCTCGCTGGCGTCAGACATTCTGCGACCGCCAGGGGCAGCTTTTCATGGCCGCGAATAGATTACGGCTCTGACCAAGTCCTCCAGGAACCAACGCGTACGATCTGGAATGTTTCAATCTAACCGGACACTTCTGTAGAGCCGTTATTAACTGCGTCTCAGAGGTCGAAAATGAGCCAAAAATCAGATCACCAATTACGCGGCAGGCATGAGGAGCTAGCCCTGTGATGGAAGAAGAGATATTAAAAAGGCAGCCATCTCCCTGGCAAAAGAAAGCGAAAAAGATTTACTATTATTCGTCATCATGAGAAGACTTTTCCGGTGCGGGCGCATTGTGCGGTCATCCAGGTCAGACGCCGTGATTTTTATGCCTGGGCAGGAGCCCCGCCTGCTTCTGCTCCTGCTCCAGAATCTGCACGGAGTGCGCTGGAACAGCGCAGCCATAAGGGCGGACGCTGAGCATAAAATGACGCTGGGATTGCGTCGCCAGGCTTAAGTTTAAGCTGGCGTGGGGCGCAATGAGGGACGGTCGGGCTGAGGGGTTACAGATGAGACCGGGCACATCGGTCACACATTTGTGCTCAGTCGATCCGGATAATACGTTTTTTCGCCCGGCGGTACCCGCCCAGTATCAGCCTGTCGAAAAGGATGACGTCGATCCCGTTATCCACTTCCGGGAACCGCACGTATTCCCCGCCTGTCACTGAACACGGGACACCTTGCCGTTCAGACTCAGGTCGCCCTTCTTACCCATATTGTAGAATTTCGATCCCTGTGGATAGCTGACTCAGGACACTTTTCCGTCCCACTGACGCGACGAGGCACCCACTAGCTGGCCGGAGCTTCCGACCTGTACAGTACGTCTCCGTTCGCTCCATTTTTATGCCCAGCGTCATCAGCCACACGCTGAGCTGAGTGAGCGCCAGAATGTCCGCCGGCACGCCGCCTTCGCGAAAGGCCTTTTCCATGCACCGTCGGATGAACTCTGTGGTTTTGGCGGCACCGGCCTCGCAGGCCTGAACATAGCGACGGTGGTTATCGGTACGCGTGATACGGTGGCAATAGCGGCGGTCTTTCAGGCAAAAGCGGCCTTTGAAGTCAGCGCTCGAAACCGGTTATTTCTTTCTGTGGCGGTGCGCTTCTGCCTGTTGACGGGGGTGCGTATAGGGGGTTCCCGCATGGGCTTTTCCTGACTCAGCAGGTCGCCGGTGGTGGTCGCGGCCTGGACGATGAAGCCGGCGTTGTGAATGAGAAAACAGTGGCGAATTTTTGGGGCCCCTGTCAGGATGCAGCATGCGGCCGAGAACCAGCCGGTTGGCAACGCTGGAAGGGAATTTTTCGGGCCGGATCAGCCGTGCGTGAAGGCAGTCATCAAAGGCGTTGACGCCGGCCGGGTTCAAAGCCATGGAGCCCGTCATTGCCGGTCAACGGCTGCCTCCGTAAAGGCAACAAAGTTCGAAAAGGTAATCCGTTTTTGCTTCGCAGGCACGGATGAAATCATGGCATGGTAAGTTGCTCAGCCTGTGGCAAGGTGAGTCACCTCTGCTATGCCGTTAATAACTGTTATCCATGTGTTCGGTATGAGGTATTACCGATCAGCCCGGTTTGTAACTTCCTGCCCAACCCCGCCATGGTTGATAATTACGCTTATTGTCTGTGAGGCTGAACGCGGGCTGGCGTGCTTCAACCACACCATCAGCTCATGCAGCCTCATCCCCTGCCATACGCTGGACATCGCCCTGCCCGCTTAAAAAAAGTTTCGGTCTATCATCCCCGTGCTGACCGTGGGCTTCAGGGACAGGCTCATCACTCTTACAGTAAATTCACTGATACTGACGCCGCCGTGGACGTCGCGCGGCGTCCATCTCTTGCCTGGCCGGCTGACACTGCCTGTCGGTTTCCACATGATAGTCATGAAGAACAACAATACGATGTCCTGCGTTCATACTCCCAACGCCTCAGAGAGTGTTGTCGGTCACGCAAAATGGGGGAAGACCGTTACCTGACTGTCCGTTCAAACGATGCATTCCACACCGCCATATTGAAGGGAAATATTTGATGAAACTGCCACGAGCCCTCCCAGCAATTAAAAGGCTGGTCGTGATCCTGCAAATTAACTGGGTCAACTAATGGACTGACCCTGTAAAACACTAGCCTTCAAGCACTGCGGTGCCGGGTGCCTCCCGGTGGGTCAGAAAAGCTATAACCTGACCCGCCTTCAGTCAGCCTTCAGGAACGTAACTTTAGCTTTGCCCCTCCGCATAGGGGGATTCACCGCAGCACTTTAATATTAGCCCCTGGAAGTAAATTTTTATTAAATACATTTATTCGAGCCTCATTTTCCCAGTACGATTTGATATAAATCAAATTAATCGGCAATTTCGACTTTTGCTGTTTTAATAATTTGAGTTGATGGGCACGTAAACAAAAGCCCCATCCTTTCAAGACAGGGCTTTTGGCCTGACAAGCGAAATGAATGACTGGACGAATGAACTAAGCACATCAGGCGATAGTTTTTTACTAAATCGATTCTAACGTGTCAATATCTGATTAATACAAACTCACGCACCCTGCCGTGCCGCTTGCGGATGCGGCTTGAGAGACATGCACGAGTCAGAAATTTATTTGTTCAACAATCGTTGAAGTTGAATTGAAGAACCTAATCCGGATTAAAAAACTGATGTTAAGCAATTGCTATAACTGTGGCGCCGGGTGCCTCGCGGTGAAGCAGGTTTGTCGTATCTGATCCGCATTGTTGTCGAGCGCGTTAATTTGGCTGGCTCCGCCACACAGGGGAATTCACCGCAGTGCTTACATTGTAACTAATGAAACCTGGTGTTTCACTGCGAACGTCATCTCATTAAACATTAATTAAAATCAATCCCGAGCCAGTGACCTTATTACCAGCGAAAACACTGGAAGCCAGGCGTTAACTAATGGGGTCATCTTTTCTGACGGTGCTGGCAGGAGTATAAGATAGAAACAAACGTTCAATGGCGCTTTTTGAAGTTCTTCCACTCACTTAGGATGCTTTACACAGCACAACTGGACTGAACCGTTTTGTTGTGCAAAATTGCAATGGAAATATTATTTTCCAGATGTGAACGATCACATTAATGCGACAATTATTTCGATAACCGGTTCAGAGTCGGTAATTTTCTCTTCAATCCGTCCCCCCCGATCTGCAGGCAGCAGGTTTGGAAAACCCTGACATTTTACGGAACCGAACCTCGCAGGAAGTAAGCCGGTTAATCGACCTTTTAAGCAGGACTTTGCCGCCCCGTTCCAGTGAGTAAAACCTTCCGAACGTCCTGATTGCGTAGAATGATATCATCGATCTGAATTTTAAAAACATAAAAGAGGGAAGCAGGAAAAGCTGAAATCTACCTAAACCAGCCTAAGTTGAGTATGCATGTAGCAAACCCGGTTTGTGGGGTGATGGCAATACGACCGATACATTATACTGAGAGGCTGCGTTCGGCAGTAGCTCGTCCGGTCACGCCGTTTCCATCAGGCTCCTAAGCCCAGCCATCCGTTCTTCTGCACGCTGCGAAACCTCGCAAGCCACGTTTTCAAAGGATGTGTTTCACGTTCGCACCGCTTGTTGTCCAGCGGCAGGAGCAACGAGCCAAAATAAACCATTGCAACGTAGCCAGAAGAGACTTGCCTGGCGCAGCATCCGGGTCCATATGCGAGCTCATAGACGCACCCTTGCATTGTATACGATGCAATTTCAGTCCGGTGAAAAGGATCAATCAGGCCTCATCAAGGTTCGCGAACCATCTGCCCGCCGATTTAGTGACCATTATTTTAGGATTATCACAGAATTGTCTGGCCACTGATTCTGCGAGTCTGCCCACCTGGCTTTTAAATTTTGTCATACTTTCATAATTGTATTCAGCATCAGGCAGCAAAAGCACTGCTCCCCCTCCGGAGAGGGGGATCGTTCGCAAAAAACCTTTGGACATCATCATCTCGTTAAGCTTTTCATAATCTGCATTCTGAGAATTTCGCAGTTCCACCCGGACGGTGAATTTAGGCATTTTAGCTTCTCCCTTGGTCTGAACTCCCCGTGAGGATACGGCATCGCCACGAAACGAGACTTTGATCTGAATCCGGACTTATTCAGATTTTCATGGCCGCGGCAGGGCGAGAAACTTTATCCCTGAGGGAGAAACCAAAACAGGTCCCTTATGAAGAAATAAAATACCAACTGATTTTGTATCACATAAACATTGACGCCCAGTTCGGTCCCCTTAGCAGTGGACGGATGCAGGTCGAATGGATTTTTGTTTGCTTTCCCAGAAAGGTTAATCATAAATATTAGCGCTACAACCTTTACTCGATTTCAGTCACATCCGGGAAAAAATGGCCTCTGAGCCGGCAGAAATTTATAAATCCTGAAATCAAAACATGAAATAATCGTCTTTAAAGTGAGTTTGGCGGTCAGAGAGATCAACGGCGGTTTTCGCTGACTGCGTTCGCTGCTTCGGTGATTCCGATCACCCGCTTTCTGCACTCTTTGTCCTTTCTCAGTTTTACTCTGCGTGATCGGTTCGCGCCACTTATCGCGGTGATTCGCCTCTCAGTTCTGAATGATGACTGTTATGTACCAGGCGGTCTATCAGCGCATCCGCTACCGTTGGATTGCTTACCATTTGTACCATTCCGGCACCGTCAGCTGGCCTGTCACCAGCGTGCTGCCGCGCCCGTATCTGTTTTCCATAATTAGATGACTGTCGCGTTGTGAGCTTTTCAGGACCCCAGTCATCAGGGATCAGGACCGCCATTTTCGACAGCTACAGCTGCTGTTGACGGTAGTTGCCGCCCGCATGGACCGTGTTGAGCTACCGCGGCAGACGCCAGTAACCCACCGCCACGTGCTGCTGACAGGCCTGTTCACACCGCAGGCGACATCCGTTTTGCCACACCTTCTCGTACCGATGATAAGATAAGGATGTTCTGCTGCCGATGAGGCCAGCCGCCCGTTATCAGCTCCCCATCTGCTGTCGTTTCGTACCCCGCTCTGGCCGCCAGTCCCGTTGTCGTTGCCGACGGCCTCAGTTTTACCTGCCGTCGCAGCCGCGGCACCTTTGTCGCTCACTCTGAAGTAGCTCGAACTCCAGCAGGAGACTCAGCCGCTCACCGTACGTGCCCGACTGAGAACAACGCTGTTCCGGCACGCTGAGCATTTGGCCCAGTTGCAGCGACCCTGTCTGTTCCTGCAACCTGTTATTCTGCATACGTTTCTCCATAAGTGGTAGTAACCTGCATTGCGCACGTCCTCATACTCAGCGACGTTATCTTATGCTTCAGGCGGGAGAGCCGGCTCGCCCTTGCGGCGGTTGGCCAGCAGGTTCACGATGACCTGCGGTGCGGCCTTCCAGCAGCACCTGATGACAGGCCGTTTCCAGCCGCGCGTCTCCATAATTCCTTATCTGCGACAGCAGACACAGGCAGCTGCGGTAAGTTTGTTCCGGATGTTTCCTTTCATGCAGGTGCCAGGCGATCAGCGTGCGCGTTGCGCTGCCGATGCTCTCACTCCAGCTCAGCAGACGCTCCGGGCTCCAGCGCTGATGACGATGTGAGTCGGGCATGTGCTCGTCGGGGGGCATGAAGCCGCCTTCTTTCAAGGCTTCTGGATGCTGTGCAATCTTTTGCTCCCGATGGTGCAGCCTGATCAGGCGCGGGCCCGCCTCACTATCGATATGGGATACGACGAGCGCGTGCGGGACGGAGTAAGCGTGGCGCTGGTACAGCACATGGTAGTCGGGCCCCACCTTTGCCCGCCGGATATCCGTGTACTCATAACGTTGTAGCGGCAGCGCGGTCAAGCGCGTCGAAGCGCGTCGAAGCGCGTCTGACAGGGCCTGCCGGGATAATGCCGAATCGCGCGATTGTTGTGTTATTTTTGCAGCTTGCCAAATGCCTCGTTCAGGGCCGCGAAGGTGTGGAACACCTGACGGCGCGGACGCATCAGCACCCAGCGTCCGACAAGCAGCACCGCGTTTCTACCTTCGCCTTATCCTTAGTATGATAAGGCCGGGCTGGCTTCAGTTCAGGTGTGGGTTGATGCGCCGAGCGTGGCGACAAAGATTTACGCGTGGGGGGATGAGCCGGTACCGGGATTCCCTATGGGTACAGTAGAACCGTAGTAGTCCGGTAACAGCTTTTCGCCTGCCATAAGCAGCTGCCGCATGCTGCGCTTTTATTACTTCACTCAGTTCCGTCAGAGCACGCAGATCTGGGTGTATCCGCAGGCCGTATCAGGTTCATCATGATGGTATTCCTGCCATAACAGCAGCTTTGTCATACCCTTATCGCGCAGGTCCTGATGACAAAGCCCGAAGTCTGGCGTGCGTTCACTTTGCTACGGCCTGCGGCCCTGATAGAACCAGGCCTGAGGCTGGTTATCCGTGAGTCCGTCGGGAAGCGGCCAGACGAGTTCGCTGGCGCGAAAGCGGGTAATCACTTCAGTGATGGTTGCACAGCCGACGTTCAGGCAGGCGGCGATGCTGCGGTTAGGCAGATGACAGTCGAACGTAAGGCGTAAAACATCTTTAATTCTACTCACAGGCATTCTCTGCTTTGGCATGGTCCTGGTCCTCACGGGAAGGTAAAGAGTGAGGACAGACGAGTCGTTGATTTACCATCAGAAAAAGGGAGAATTCGGGTTAAGCGTTCCGGTCGCTATTGAAGTTAAAGCCCCATTTGATCGGACAAGAGCTAAAACCCGAAATCGGAAAGGAGCGAACCGCGCATTGCAGGGTTACACTAATCCCCCTGTGCCAGAAACACTCAATAAGTATATTCTGGAGACGTTCTTTACGACGCTGAGTAAATTCCTTTTGCGGTATAACAACAACTGTTAGTACGGGATATATTCATGTGGTCATGAGATGACATGGCGCACACCTATTTTTTGTATGGACTCTCATGACTATGAATTAGATTCAAACATGGCACTCTCTCTCCATAACTTCCTGATCATCGCAGTACTGTCATTATATCTCCTGAAGTTTAACTCTCATTTAAATCAGAGCAAGTAGACTTATAGCCGCATGAAAATGGGCGTAAAATTGCGCCCATCAGAAAATGCAAAAAAACTGTAAAATTCCATTTTTATATTTTCAACATCTCCGGAAATTAAAGTAACAACTCCTGGCTCGTAAGGAAAATTCATTCTTTGATGCCTTATATTCGGATGATGAGGCGCGATACACTTCACAACGATAAGTTAACAGACTGCACAAGGTCAGATGCCAAGCCATGAAATTTAAATTTACAACTTTTACTTCGCAGATAATGTCAATAAAAAAAAGCAGTAAGGCTTACTATATTCTTCTGGTATTTAATATCTGGTCAGCCTTTGTGAACTTTTCTCTTGGTTACAAAATACGCCCTGCTTATGTCCTTGCGTTAGCCTTTCTTCTGATTGGATTTACAAAATTATCCCGATTATTTGGAATGATAATCATTTCACTATTGAGCATTTTATCGGCATTGTATTTGCCGGCGGCCATGACATATGGTTCGCCCTCAGTAAATACGATAGCTGCTATTCGGTATACAAGTTTAACTGAAAGCATTGAATTTATAAAAATGATACCGGCATCGACTATCCTGTTTATATTATTCATACTTTGCACAGGGGTTTATTGCAACATAATATCCCGTGAAATAAAAAACCTCGATAGCAAACCAGTTCTTTATTGCACACTTATTGCAATAATCATTATTTCGTTTAGACCCCTGAATGCATATGTAAACAATGCAGAATTTTCATACCATTCAATTGACTTCATACCCGTGCGATTTATAGCTGATATTTTTTATGCGGACCAAATCGTTAATGATGAGGAAGATGCCAGTACTCAACTATTGATAACGCAAGATGACTGGAGTCCATCAGTTAATAAAGCGAAATATAACACCTACATTCTGGTAGTGGGTGAAAGTGTTCGTAAAGATTATTTAAATGCATTTGGATATAACATCCAAAACACACCATTTTTATCTAAATCGCCGGGAAAATTTTTCAAAAACTATTTTTCTGCCAGTTTTTCAACCGTTCTCTCTTTAACTTCCACTTTCCTCCCCCGGGCTAATGGAAAGATAGAGTATAACAATAGTATTATCCGACTCGCCAGAAAAGCTGGATTTAAAACATTCTGGCTTTCGAATCAGGGCAGGTTTGGAGTTCACGACGGACCCATTGCAAATATTGGCAGACAAGCGGATGTTAGCTATTTCATAAAAAACGGCGATTCAGAAGACGAGCATTTCTATCCTGATACTGCACTTATTCCAGAAATAGAGAAGGCTGTATCCGATCGTACGGAGAAAAAATTAATTGTCATACACTTAATGGGATCTCATCCTGCCGCATGCAATCGGACTAACGGAAATTATGATTTTTACTACAAAAGCAAAGATATATCTTGCTATATTCAAAGCATCAAAGATACCGATTTGATGCTCAAGAAAATCACTGAGATAGCCAGCAGTGCGGGAGAAAGGTGGTCAATGCTCTTTTTTGCGGATCACGGGCTAAGACAATATAACAAAAATAATAGCGACGTTTATATGGAGCATGACGATAAATATATCCAGTCATTTACGCCTCCGCTTGTAATAATTAATTATGATGACGCACAGCGATTGATGATTTCCTCTGAACGTAGTGGTCTGGGTTTCATCCCTATTTTCGCTCAGTGGCTTGGAATTATTGATAAGCGGATAGAAAAAAATTGCAATTTTCTCGCAGAAGAAAAATGTACTGACAGCATATTCGTTATCGATAATAATCAAAAGATGAGAAATATCGAAACCCTCTGTAGCGATCCTGCGATGTAAGAAGTGAGTGCGATTCGTCTGTAAAGCACGGTTATTTTATCGGGTTCTGTCCATGTTAAGTTCGTCGTATTTATGGCCTGAGCCCGATTTAACAGAACCCGGTAAATTTTCCATATCAGAAGTGCCTTTTTAACCATTTTAATATCCAGGTTCTGTGCATACTGTAGCCGAGAAATTCGGTAAGGTTCGGCCAGAATGGAGGGGGCTATGGGCATGAAAATGCTCCATTTTGAGTAAAATCAAACCTCTGAACATACTTATATCTTTTCCTTTATCCACGCGGGATAAAGGTTCTGTCTTAAGCAGGACGTTTCCCATTTATTTGCAGTTGTTATACCTTCATCGCTAATGCTGGGTACTATTATCACACCTTTATTTTAAATACGTATATGCACATCCTCAAACAAGGGAAAACTCAAGCGGTGGTTAAGGCAGTTATTTATTAATAGAGGTTTGTGGTAGGATCGATTCAGAAAATCATAGGCTGGAGTGGCCATGAAGAAGACGACCCCCACACTACATGACGCGGTGTTCAAACAGTTTTTAACCCATCCAGAAACTGCTCGCGACTTCCTGGATATTCATCTTCCACCTGAGCTGCGTACACTTTGCGACCTGAATACCTTGCAGCTGGCGTCGGGATCGTTCATTGAAGACAATCTGCGGCCATACTATTCCGATGTGCTTTACTCTCTGAAGGCGGGAAATGGTGACGGCTATGTTTATTGCCTCATCGAGCACCAAAGCTCACCTGATAAGCACATGGCGTTCAGGTTGATGAGGTATGCTATTGCGGCCATGCAACGCCACCTGGATGCCGGACACAAAACATTACCCTTAGTGATCCCTGTTCTTTTTTATCAGGGCAGGATTACTCCTTATCCGTATTCAATGAACTGGCTGGATGAGTTCGACTGTCCTGAAAACGCCCGCATACTCTACAGTGAAAAATTCCCGTTAGTTGATATCACCATCATCCCGGATGATGAAATCATGCAACACCGTCGCATGGCCATCCTTGAGCTGCTTCAGAAGCATATTCGTCAGCGTGACCTGACTGAATTGTCTGAACAGCTAACCACGCTGCTACTGAGTGGTAACACCACGCAGGAACAGCTAATATCTGTGATAAATTACATGCTGCAGGTCGGCGAGTCCCAAGACCCGGCCACCCTGATTAATACGCTGGCATCCCGCGTACCACAACATGAGGAAACTCTTATGACAATTGCTGATCAATTACGCCTTGAGGGTGAACAACGCGGAATTCAGAAAGGCCGCATGGAAGGTCGCATTGAGGGTCGCCTGGAAGGGCGTGAGGAAGGGCGTGAGGAAGGGCGTGAGGAAGGGCGTGAGGAAGGGGGACGCGAAACCGCATTGAAAATTGCCCGCACGATGCTGGCCAGCGGTCTTGATCGCACAATGATTATGAAAATGACTGGCCTGACCGAGGCAGAGTTAGCACGGATCCGTCACTGATTTAACCAGAGTCAGGCTACGCCCTCCCCGTCGCCGTTTGCTTATTCATTCAGTGAACGGCGGTACTTACACGCACCACCATAAGCGAATGCACGCTCCTGGCTGACCTTTGCTAATGGCTCCCGCTACCACATCCTGGTTACCCCACTTAGCCCGATGTGCGCCTCTCGCTGTTCGCCTCGCGCATCGGGAAGGCAAAGCTCAGTCCTCATTTGTATACACGGGTAACCCGTCATGCGGAGCGAGGTAAGGTGCTATTTTTTTTAAGGTAAACTGATTTGGTTGTTGCCCGTCCGGCGGCGACTCATCCGGGCGCGAAGCCTGGCACAGCAGTGACTTTTCCGGCGTGCTCTACGGCTTCAGACCGTTCACCCACGACGGGTTATCAGGCTCATCAGCGCCGACAGCCCCTACCCTTCTGCTGCAAACCTGCAAACCTGTCTGTGGTAAACTGCGGTTACAGACCGGTGAATACCGTGATCCGGCTCCCCGGATTAATACGCTGGCATCCCGCGTACCACAACATGAGGAAGCGGTTATGACAATTGCTGATCAATTACGCCTTGAGGGTGAACAACGCGGAATTCAGAAAGGCCGCATTGAGGGCCGCATGGAAGGGCGTGAGGAAGGGGGACGCGAAACCGCATTGAAAATTGCCCGCACGATGCTGGCCAGCGGTCTTAATCGTACAATGATTATGAAAATGACTGGCCTGACCGAGGCAGAGTTAGCCCGGATCCGTCACTGATTTAACCGGAGTCAGGCTACGCCCGCCTCGTCGCCGTTTGCTTATTCATTCAGTGAACGACGGTACTTACACGCGCCACTATATGGGAAGTGCACGATCCTGGCTTGAGCGGTGCTTATGAACCCCTTCCCACATCCGGATTCCAGACAGGCATTGACACTCAATGTTACTCGCTGTTTAACCACAACGATGGCGGGAATCGATGCTAATGCTGAGTGGTGTAAAGGTTCTTTATTGCTTATGTTTAACGAGGTATTTTACTATTGATTGACTTATTGTATGATCAGGAATTTAACATGAGAAACATCGGTTTACAAACGAAGTCTTACAAGACAGTAGTTCTTAACTGAGGTATATCTGATATTGAGATCCCCCCTATTCAATCCTAATTGACCTGCCATTAAGCAAGCCCAGCGTCAGATTGATTTGTTCAAGTTCGGCAATAATTCTTTTAGCCGTAATAATAGCTGGACTGTCTTTTTTAAGTGCCTGGTTTAACATCTTTTTCAGCCGGCCTTGCGGATTGATACTATTATATTCGTTAACTATGTTTTGATAAGTTTGACAAGCATCATATTCTATATACTTCATGAGCAAGTCTTTCCCCCCATAGGGTGCTCTTATCCGTAAACGCCAGATCTCATCTAAAGAATAAGGCCCCGTCCACTCCGTATACAGTTCATTAAAATTGCAATTTTTTATGTCCTCGCCGCCGCCAGATCCTACTGATGGAGAAATCCATTCGAAATGTATAAAACATCCCGTTCGTGCAGCCTGTTGCGAAAAACATTTACTTCCTGTGTGCGCATGCAAATTTAAACAGTAATCACCTGTCATGACATCGGCGTAGAATACGGCTCCGTTAAAAATAGAAATCGCGCTGTAAACATCAGTGCAATGATATATTTTGACCATAATTACTCTATATCCGATTGATAATACTTTATTGGTGGCCTGCGGACTTTGAAACCATGAATAATGACGATTTTCAGCGGCGCTAACATCGCGGGGACAAACCATTATCGTGAACGTTATTCTTACCGCTTTCTGTAGGCCATCATAATCTGAGGGAATTCAGAAATGTAACCTCAAAGCCTGCATACTCGGTGCTGTCTCAATCCAGTTAGTCATCCGGGTCAACTTCTTTAACATATACCTGATAAGTACTGATAAATCTCACCAGCGCAGGGATTGTTGTGCCGCAACTCTGACGATAATCTTACCTTCAACAGGATCTTAGCTCAAGAGCCGCGTATCCAGTGATAACCACTATATGGCGTTATTGTACTTGAGGCTGATCTTAACACTAGTGCCATACAGCTTGCAGGCGCAGCTTTGATCTGGCGCAATACGTTATGACAAATTGAATTTGTCCCATTTCCCAATCCTGCGCAGGCGCTGAACTTTGTCATGAAGTGCCAAAAGCCCACGCTAAAACGGCGTGCTTTAATACGGGTCTGGCTCCTCGCAGGTAATACCGGCGTGCGTAAGGGCTTCCCTGCTCCGGTCACAAGGGAACCTTAGCGCTCAAGGAAAGACAAATGAAAAAAGAACCTCTGGGGTGTCCTGAGTAACTGGCCACTAGATTTCCGAATTTTTCCACATTCTGCGGGCGGTGCAGGAAAATAATCTTCCGGAAAAACTTCAAAAGCACTATGTTTCTGAAGCGGAAGCAGGGTGTGAGGCCGACCAGCAGGTCAGCTTTCGTTCATACTGTTAAACAACGCTCCGGGCATTCTGGTCCCACCACCGGCAGCAGGAAATTACCCTAACTGGCGAAACGGCTCAAGTAGCGATGGCTGTGCGCCTGAATCCGCACTCGACGGCTTCTCTCAGCGTGCAGGGGGGCGTTTTCTTTCACCTTTTCTTACGTTCTGAACTGTGAGCTGCGGCTCAGCTGCGTAAAAAAGCGGTCACGATGGCCTGAACGCACCGTCTGTTGCTGGACTGTGCAAGGGCACTGCATGGTCTGGTCCTTCCGGTGCAGGTAACATGGATGAAAAAAACGTCGACCGTATTGGGCGGAAGGAGCGGGCGAATGGAGATTAGTGTTACAGGAGCCCCCTCACCTCATTCTCAGGTTTCCCGCCTGGCTGCGGATTCGTCACGCAGAAGGATAATCAGGGCAGTTTTAAAAATACAGGAAACCTCCCCGTCAGGAAAATGCGGTAGCGCTGCTGCCTGCACTGAACCGGAAAGTAAGCAAAAATATACGTCGCTATCGACGCGAGGACACAGCCCGATAACCCCTGCTGAATTCGCGTTGAAAAGGGCAGATACTGAGCGAAAACACAGATTGTTTTTCGTGTCAGACCGCGAAGGCGATCATGATGCGCAGCTGCAGGGCGTCCTCTCCTTAGAGGCCTCCAGGGGCTTTGTCATAACTTATTCCCTGTGGCAGACAGACGCCTCAACTTTTCGGCCAAAATCAGCTTGGTTATGGACACTCAGTGAATATTAGCCTTTCGCACGGGCTTTCGGCCTTATTGAGGGCTGTATCAGTGAGTCAGTATCCGGATATCAGATCCAGTTTGCCATACGTCTTTACTTTTATTAGTCTGATATGAAGCGCAGGAAAACGCTATTTTTCCGCCGCGTTTTCAAGCATTGCTCTTCTCGCTGCCGGGCGCTGAGTTAAAATAACGGCTCAGACTTTATTCACGATAGCGTTGCACAACATCCTGTAAAAACTGTGGATAAGCCACGTAACCTTCCTGATTTGGCAAACTTGCGTCATTGCTCATGTTCTGAACGGCGGTCTCGCTAATCCGGCCCAGTTGAGATGTCCGCATCACATCGTGTTTAAAGAGAGTAACGTTACGCTGCCTTTTCATTTTCAGAGGATTGAATTAGCAAAACGGCCCTCAGATTGATACGGTTTACTCAGAATCCTTATCAGCTGGTCCTCAGTATGGGGTTCAGAAGGCCGGGAATGTTGGCGCAGCCCCGGCCTTCGCTGATGACTTTACAGCCGGCGCGCCGCGCTATGAAATGGCGCTCTCCCTCTGTCTGGGTCCCCTATCGGTGGTCGATGGATGATATACGTGATGTGAAAACAGAATTACTCGGTTCAGAGACGCTTTACCATGAGCCACATTGCCTCAGCAATTTAAGGGTATTATCGGCGGTTTGATCTGGCATTACACTCTGCCAGCACCAGCGATACCTTTTTACGCCCCCCTGCTTCGATGAAAGACCGTGCCATGGCTGCGACTGGTATTCAGATTTAGCAAGGCCATTTTACAGGCGCCCCCTTCTGCAGGGAATGAAGTTGATGACAGACCCATTTCACCTGCTGCCCGTTTGTAAAGGCAGAGTTCGTCCATGGTCTGAAGTAAAAAAGCACGACTTACCCCGAACTGTAGGCACAATTAAACAAGGTCAGTATGTGAGAGCTTACAGAACGACGGCGTAACATTGCACCCACGTTATAAGCAGAACGTATGGGTGACAGGCATGAAAGCTCTGTTTCAGACCTGAGAGTCTTCATTAAAAGGTCGATTTCGCCAGATGATTTATGCGGTTATGGCTTATAGCAGGTAATAGGGTTAGTGATAATGAGAATGAAGCATACCTGGAGCAGAAAAGAAACGTGAGAAGACGACTGTGGGTATTTTCACTGCCTCTGGTTAGCGCTGGTTCAGGGATAAGCTCAGCCGCAGGAATGTAAAAAGCGACGACGCGACTGAATATACGGAACACCAGAACAGCCCAGAAGTGGATCTCAGCCAAAGACTGGAGTCCGGAAAACCGGACTCCCTAACCCGTAAAGGGGTTAAATCGTGCGAATGAGTCTGACACAGCCTGTCAGCCTTATCAGTGCCGTATTTCCTGTTTATCCGACTCCGGTCCCACCGGTGGCGTTGTTCCCTCCACCAGACTGACTGTCATGCTCACATAATCACCTTGCGGCGCAAGCCGTATACCCGGCATATGGGCATCAGGAACGGGTGGAAAATCGATCTCGCCATTGTGATCGGTGCGCAATTCACACTCGAGCCCATTATTTGTCGAGCCGGACCAGAACCGGGGGTTGACAAGATTCTGAGAGGACTCACCGACATCCAGGAAACTGCATCGTTTGTTTTGATCACGGGGAATAATGGTACCTGATGCATTCACGTTCGCCAGTTTACAATGGATCAGTTCATCCGGAACAGCAACCGGATTCCCGTTATCATCCATCCCGGCGACCGAGATGCGGGTATGGCCGTACTCGAGCGCGTGGACAGCTGTCACCCGCACGTGCAATTGTGTGGGTGCCGCTTTAACGTGACGAAGTTTAAGCGTGACCGGTTCCGCTGCGTCCGGGGCTGAGGCGGTAATCGTATAATCCTTTAGTTTATCCCCGGCTTTTAGTTGCGCAAGCGCAACCCCGCTATTGTCAGCCTTCACATCGATTGTTTTCGCATCGACCACGTCATGAGGCGCATTCGACTCAATAAACCGGGCTCCATCATTGAAATGCTCATCTGGTAGCATAAAGGTGACTACCGCGCCCGGTGAAACAGGAACGGTGCCGGCTTTCAGGTTAAATCTGCCCGTTGTACGACGTGCCCACTCCTCGGCATCCGGTGCATTATTTAACGCCAGAGGCGCAGCAATTTCACAAGGCACCACTCCGGGAACAGCGCCACGTGTTGTAACCGCAATTTTGAGCGTTTTATCAACGTTAGGGCCTGCTTTGAGGGCTCCAGCAGCAAGTGTGGCAATACCCTCAGCGTCAGTCACCACCGTCACGAAGTCTTCGGTTGAATGCACACCGGCTTTGGCCGGAACAAAGCTGAGCCGCTTTGGTGTGTTAACGTCATTAATGGAAAGCTCCAGCACGCAATCTGAAACAGGTATGTTGCTATTCTTTCCATCAACCACTTTTATTTTAAATGCCGGGAAATCACCATTGGGTTTTGCTTTTAAAACCGCCGGGATCGGGCTGAACACAAGGTTTTTACTTTCTACGCGGCCATCCGGATTCGGTCCTTTAACATGGTCCCCGGCGATTGTTCCAGGGCGTACAGCAAATATTGCCGCTGGCGAGCGGTTCGTCACGCAGATAACATCGTGAGTCTGCCCCGGGTTAAGCGGTGCAATCGTCAGCGTATCCAGGTAACTGGCCGGTTTGGAGTGAGGATCGGTGCTGTCTTCGAGCACCGGGTAGACCCCCACGAAATGTCCCTGCGGGTTTAGTTGCAGGATGGAGGGGGCCTTCGACAGGTCCCGGCAAGGCATCCAGAGGTAACCCTCCGCGTCGATAGCCAGATCCCAGAACCCACTTAGCTGGAGAGTGCCAAAAGACACATCAATGGAGACGGGATCTACGGCTGGAGTGCTGTCAATATGCTTAATCTGATAAAGTCTGTTATTTCCGGAATCCAGCGCCCAGACACTGGCGGTGACGGGATTCAGCGCAAGACCATAGACGGTGCCTTCCGTTACTGTCCCCGTAAGATCAAGCGTCAAAAGGGCATTATTCTTTGCCGGTTTAGTAGGATCAAACACTGATACCCGACTGTTAACATAGTCGCCTACAAACGCCCGCGAGTGAGCGGTATCCAGCAGAATGTTGGTAGGGGCACTTTTCGGAAGTGCAGGCTGCGTCCTGTCTGCCAGCACTGTACGGGATTTGGCATCCACAACAAAAATATGTCCCTTACCGTTACCTTCCTGTGCCAGTACAATCAGTGATTCATGGCCAAACTTTCCGCATGCCAGTCCACGTGACTTCGCCTCGCCGGCCTCACTCCCCAGGTCAATTTTTCCTTTGGTGCTCGTTTGTGTATCAAACCAGTACAGGAAGGGCGTGGCGTAATCGGTTAGCCAGACTACCGGTGCATGGTTGTCAACTTCCTGCAACGCCAGTCCTTGCGGGATAGCGGTAATGTCCATATCCAGAAAAAGGGGCAGTAGATCACTTCCACTGCTGTCGGCCAGCCTGTAAAGCGGGGCGTGATGATTGGATTGTGCGGCATCAAGATCCGCAACAAAAAGGGTGTTATCGGTTGAGGCCACAATACTGCCGAGTTCAGCCTCTTCTGCAAACGACAGAGGAGTAACCCGTGTGGTGGTCAGTTTACCGGAATGAGAGGTTGCCATTGTGAAATATTTCCTATTTATCAGTGTCTGTAGATAACCGGTACAGACTGCTTTCCTCCGTCAAATTCCAGGGTCATCAGCCCTGAATCTGCGGAGAGCGCGTGCCGGAAGATAGTCGCTTTGGGTAACAAAAGTTGTCCGTCAGCGTTCGTGGTGCCTAAAGGGGTCTGCTGTGTTCTGAGTTCTGTTTCACTGAATGAATACGGTGCTGTAAGCGTTGCCTGTGTTAGCTGAAAATACGGGAGGGGGATGCCGCTTTGCCGGGATTCAACACGTAACAGCATTCTGTCTGAGCCGAACTGCCTGACTACCAGTGTGGAGGGGATGCTGAGGATTCGGGCCTCGCCGCGATTCGGTCCGACAAAAACGTCAAATGTGACCGCGGGCACACCCGGGGTACTGACCTGAATTGCCGAGGGGCCAGTGGCTGTCCCAAATACTGTCATGGCGCCCTCCCCCTGATTATTGACCACAACTGACACACGGGTCAGATGTGCAGCAGACAGGGTTGCGCCCCCACGAATGACATCAAAGTTCACTGGCGTGTTGGCGAGGCCGCGTCCTGCATTATCAATGAGACGTATACGGAGTTCATTTTTAAAGGGCAAATTAAGCCAGGTAAATTGCTGATCCCCTGCCAGCTTTTCCAGATAACCTGGGGTATCCGTTGTCAACGATACTTTTGCCAGAGTCGCAAGGCACTCTGTGCGTCTGATGTTCTGCGGCGTCACATCTCTGAACGACACTTTTATTGCCTCAGGGCCTGAGGGTATCGAAAAGCGAAGCACCGTTTCTCGCCAGTAAGGCGCACACCAGACCTGGCCGACAGACTTCTCATTAACCCGGACATCGAGCATCGCCCCTGCACACGCTCCCTGACCTGATGCGTCAGCAATACTCACGCGGGCATAAAAGCGCAGTGTTCCCATTCCGGTGAGGGAGCGCGTGATCGTCTGAGACAGCGTCCCGGCGGGATTCCCTCCTGCAAGCGACCCCATAAAAACAGCATTTGTACCCTCCGGCCACGCCGCGTCATAAATATGATTGGGTGACCGTCCCAGAACCGTTACGAACCCCTCCGTTACCTCCCAGGGGGTAATGTAATCCGTGGCATTGCTGTGAGCATCGATAACAAGCGAGGGGAGATCTGAAACCTTTCGACCATCCGCCAGAGGGTAATGGGGGAACAAAAAATCCCCGTCTTCAATAAGGTTGCTCATCTTTAGCGGCCCTGCTTAGCCAGAGCAAACAGGGCAAAGCAACCGAAAGTAATGCGGCTGAATCTTACACTGGTCACTATCTGCGCGGGTGACGACACATAATTCTGCAACCGGTTTAATCCCAGCTGTGAGTGCTGATTATTACCCCAGACACAGATAACTCCGGAGGTGTTCAGTGCCGCTGCCGATCCCCAGTCAGCAGCAATGTCAACATAGGTATCATTCAGATTCGGTATCAATGTCGGTGGGATGCCCGCCTCATCCTGTCTTCCTGCGCCTGCGAGGGCAAACCCTTCGTTTTTCCCCCAGCCCCACACATGCCCCCGTGTGTCCAGTGCAATCATGAATTTCTGCCCCGTATAGACCCGGGTAAACATAACCCGCTCCCCGTCGTTAGACCTGATAACCACTTCAGAAGGCGACGTAACATTACGCACGACGGTTCCGCGGCCCAGGACACCGCTGCCATCCTCTTCGCCCCAGGTAAAGAGCGCACCGTCGCGAGTGATCCCCGCCGCACGTTTAAAATTGTGGCAGACCCATTGCCATTTTCGGCTGGGATCGACCAGCCGGGGTTCCCAGGTGGCCGGCACTTCACTGATGCCCTGCCCCAGGACGCCCGTTGCGGATTTTCCCCACCCGTAGAGCAATCCATCTTCTTTGCCAATCCCAAGGCTACTGGTGCTGTCCCATTCGCCCCCGCCGCAACTCCCTGCACACACAAAACTGAATTTGATGCCGGTCTGAGACTGTTCAAACTGATTCAATGGCTTACCGGTAAAGCCGTCCATTGCAAGCCGACCAAAATCTGTGCTTCCGGCCCCCCAAAGCGTCCCCTCCTCATCCAGAGCCAGCGTGTGGTGAGCACCGTTGGATACAAAAACGATGCGGGGCTGAGCGCCAACGAACTGCGCCTGAGCCCGTGTCTGCACGCCATCCTGGCCGTTACCTGTTTCACCACTGTTGTTTTCTCCCCAGCTATAAAGGTGGCCATCCTGCCCGATAACTGAGTGGGAATACCGGCCGCCGCCATAAGGGAGAAATTTCACCTTCAGCTCAGGGGACAATTCACTGAGCGCAGTCTGATTTGAAGAACTATTTTGCCCCCCCAAATTGCTGTTTTTTTCAAACCCCGCCCCGTAAAGCGTACCCGTCTCAGATATACCGCAGCCTTCCACAGTCACCGTGATATCGTGGGACACGTATTTAAGATTATTATTGATGGTGTAATAGGCGCGCAGGCTTACCACCGCGGGCCGAATAATCTGTGCCAAATTAAAACTGAATTTTGCAGGCACCGTGACGTATCCGGCTTTCCTTTGCATCTGCTGCGTCTGCACGACATTTGATTCATTCAGTCCTTCCAGAAAAAGGGTCACATCCCGGAGTGCAACCGGGGGCGTCTCTGGCTGGATATCCACTTCAATACTGTGCAGCTTTGATACATCAATAACGCCGGCGGAACTCTGCGGTAATACAGGGGCTATGAGCTGAATATTTTCAGTACCGTAACTTATGCTAACGGACGGAGACGTCACATACTGCGCCCCCTCGTTAACGGTATAGAAGATTTCAACAGGCCCGTCTTCCGGCGACGTTACATTGAAAGTCGTCAGTTCAATATCGACAGGTGCATGGAGTTCTGAGGAGGTGACTTTGTGCGGGCCTATTATTGTTTCAGCGGTTTGTTTCCAGTGAAGATCAATGGTCTGATGAACATTTTTTCCAACATAATCGGGTATGGTTACTCTGAACCCCGTATCCAGATCATTCGCACTAACGGAATCATGGGCTGGCACCGGTTTCTTCAGGCCAAAATTGAGCGCGTTAATATTTATTTCAAAAGACTGGGAACGGCTGAGTCTGTTATCACTGGGGTTTTCTGGCATACCAACATTCATCGGATCGATGCCATTTTCTTCCAGATACTGATAGTAGATCCCGGCTCGCCCACCGTTATCCGATGCTTTTTGCAACAAGGCTAAAGGAACCTGTATCGTGACCTTAATACCGACGGCATATCCCGACAGATCAACGGGTTCACCGATCACATCATCAATGGTAAAAGCGCTGGAAGTCGCTCCACTGAGCCAGTGGAAGCGGACAAACCCTCTTTTTGAAAAAATAGGGGCATTAGTCAGTTCAATATAGATATTGCTTTTTCCATCGGCCGTGAGACCATTTTTATTTGTGATAACTTTATCGAATGAAACAACCATTATTTGTGCAACAGGGTAAATGGGCAATGTCGTTGATGTGCCTGACGCTGATATTTCATTATTCATCCTTTACTCTCCTGTGTAATGAGATAATCACCTTCATTTACTAAGGCGGCTAACATGGTTGATTGTCAATGACGTTAAGGCGTTACTCTGGAAACTGTTACATAACTTTCGCCCTCATAAGGAAGAACGAAGAGACACTAATAAAACCAGCTTATTCGCAAGAAACATTATTCAGATAACCACCATCACATGTTTCTCAACAAATAGACAACCTGAGAGGAAGTTAACGCTATTTGTAACTGTTATCAGATGCAATTGGCGTAGGAACTGACTCATCTTTCTGTCAGCGGAGCCGAATAGTTTATCCACGTCCATTGATTACCTTCCAGGAAGGTCCGGTAACAACCACCTGCAACAGATGTCATTTTATCTGATTATTCTTAAAGGGCATATTCCATAAAATCTTAGTTGATTATGATTAGGTTTATTCCCTATTTCCTGATCCATTGTATCCCCTTGGAATGGCATGTCCACATGCGGCAGATTAAATATATTCACAATAGATTAAACAGACATCCAGCGCGTGATTCGCCAATGCATTTGCTCTAAAAGTTTGGCACTCTTATCTTCTATTTTATATTTATTTTTATGGCAAGTTACAAAACCTTCGAACTAAGGTGGCCCTGCAAGCTGACACGTAACCCATTTAATTTGAATAAATTTCTCATATGAGTCCTGTCCCGGATATCATCCCGGCTTTCATTGATAATGGGGCAAAAGATAATTCCATTAAATAACGAGCATTTTGAATAAAAATCACAATAACAGACACTGATGCCTCCAAACGCATATTATTATTAGTACTGTTCGTTCATCTGCGGTGTAGACCGGACCAGGCACCCGACTCCGGTTTGACTTCCAGGCACGGCCAGAGGTTATGATTACGGTCAGAGGCATCATGACTGACAGTCCGCAGGGTGAATTTTACCCTGCGTAGCGTATTTCAATACCGTCTTAACGACAGTGTTAGCCATGACCGTCGTTATCTGAACCGCAGAGGAAAATGCATGAACCCGTCTTTATGGTCCGACTCCGCCTGATGGCGGATATTTCCCGCAGGAAGCCTTTAATCCCGGTGCAGACATCCAGTCCCATCATCCGCTGAATGTCTTACGCGCGCACACCAGCATGTACAGACCCTTAACGAAACGCATTGCGGGCGTTTCCCTGACAGAGCGTCTGTTTTACAACGCCAGAACCAACGCGGCAGCGCTTTCTGCCACGGTCTGTAAGTTCAGCATCAGTATGGCGTTCGGCCGGGGGGCGATTTATCCTGGGCCTGCCCAATTGGACGGTGTGGAATAAATGTCAGAACGGGATGCGGCACAGGTTCCCACCCGCCCCCGCCAGATAATCATGCGTGACCGGTTTAGTCAGGATAAAATTGCGTCAGGGACGACAGGAAAATGCAAATCAGAATTTCCTTTTGCGGCAAATCACTTTACCACTGCATCATCGACCACCGTTCCGCATACCTGTTTTTTACATCGGGACTGACTTTCGGTCACTTCCGCAGATGCCGCGCGACTGCCCGGTGGCGATAATTGAGGTTTGACGCTGAAATCAACAAGGCACTGTAAATACCCGCCTGCGCATCCTGTCGCTTAGCCCCCCGATGTGCCTGCCGGGTTATCAGCCCGATATCATCTCACTGGGACGCTGCCGGCCTGAGATATTGACACCTCTGGCCATGAGGGAGCTGCTCCTCAGTGCCATATCCGGGAGAGGAAAGGGCATAAATCCTGCCGCTTCTGCTGACTGGGCTGGCCTTATTCCTTACATGGGGAAGGAATATTTCTTCAGGGTTACTCGCTGACCTGTTGCTGGTCAGCATTCTCCGACGCACGACATCGCCATAACTAGAGGCAGTAAGTTTCATCACCCTCGCGCAGAAGGCAGTAAGGGAGGTCGCGCAGCCCGCGGCATGCGATACCGGGTACAGCGACGCCTTGTAACAGCAGGAAAGATGCCTGGTGCACGGGCATTCAGTGATACTGATGTTACCAGGCGGCGCTGATAAGCCGTTCAAGAGAATTTCAGGGATTCAACAGACGACCTGCGACGGGCTGACGCAGGTCCCTTACAGCTTCTGTCATTATCTTTGCTGTGAAAGCCTGCGCTGGCCGCATAAAAAACCAGAACCGGCATTACACATTAGCCGGATCATTTAACGTGGCGCAACGACGTCATCGCAGTTGTTCAATACGGTCACTGGCGAAAAAGTACGTCACTTTATAGATAGCCACAGCGCGGGCCGTTCTGCACACGTGCGCAGTCCCGGATAAAATCCTCACGCACTCAGGTTACTGTTTGCCATGTTAATCCGGCCCCTGCGGGGCCGCCGGATATGCGCGTTGTCGGACGCGGACGGAATAACGGGTAATGGCAGGGCATTTTTTCTTCCCGGTAAAGTGATGTTCGTTTAATCGGTTTAACATCCCGCTCTTCACTCATCAGTCCCTGCACGGTTTCGTAAAGAGTACAACGGCGCGACTGCAAAAAAATACGTTGCCACAGATAACACGAACAATATTCGGGGCTCGTTTCTGCCGGGTGAAGGCAGACTATCTGACCATGGTATGAGGTCCTCAGCCTTCTGATATTCACGATAACGTGCCCTCATCTGGCTACACAGCCAGCCGTGCACAAGCAAGACCGAAAATCGCGTTTCACAAGGAAAATGATATCCGCCCGGTTGCCCTCAGAATCGATACATAATTCCCAGCAGAGCGGAAGAATTATGGAAGCCATTTTGACCAAATTGTTGCCCCAGATCTCCCCAGATGCTGAAATGTGACGATATCTGCCCCTCTATGCCCACTTCCGCGCTGACCGTATTCAGTGCACCAGCCTGAGTACGCGTTACGTCACCTACACGCACCCCGGTACGTTGAGTATTGTGTAACCAGTCCAGCGCCACAAAAGGCTGAAAATATCCCTCCTGCGGCGAAATTTTATTATGCAGAAACGCGCGCAGGCCTAACCGGAGCTGAAGGTTATCGTTACCAGAGCTGGAGATGGGTGTCCCGTCCGCTTCTGTAATATCAGCGGGCCTGACGCCATTCCAGCTTATCTGCGCATGCGGTTCCAGCAAGACGAGCTGAGAGGGAGGTTCCCGTTCATCATCTGAAAATGAGAAGGTATAACCTGCCTCCAGAGACGCCAGCATTCCAGCCATGTTATAGCGCTGAGACGGTTTCTCATCGGCGTTTACCTGAGCGGTGAACCAGTTATACATTAACTGCCCATCGGCATAAGCCCCGGTTAATGCATCATCCTGCTGATACCACGTGCTATAGATCCCCACACTGTGTCCTGTCAGTGTTCCCTTTGAAACATAACCAGACACAATAGAACGCGTGTAACTGGTGAGATTTCCATACCCTGCCATTACGCCGAGATGCATTTTATCGTGACCATTTGAACTCCACTGCCCCAGGTCACCGCCAAGCTGGCTGACCGATGCTGTACCTGACGTTTGCAACTGCCCGGTGTCATCACGGAAATGCTGATGGTTGGTTTTCTGGCGCAACCAAAGGCTGGTTTGATCCCCTGCGGACACCAGGCCATGACGGTACCGATCAGCCCCAGCACGCTCATGTAAGGTCGTCATGAAAAGCGTCGTCATCTGATTGGCAAGATAGGAACCGACTTCAGGACGCATAACATGCTGGTGGTTGTTGGAGTGTGATATGTCGTTGACGTCACTTTTAAGGAACCAGCCGTGATCGTCCCGCATGAGGTGAAAATCATACGCCCCTAAAGCGATGCGTCCACGCTGCCTGAACGCATTTGCTGCAGACTGACCATCAACGTGAATGATTTCAATCCCTTCAATTTCCTGCGCATGCCTTCCAGCGTCATTACGAAACACCACGTCAGTTGTGCCCGTCGCGTCTCCATGAATGATCAAATTCTGACTGACTGGTTTCTCATGTCCTGGTACTGTACTGAAAACAAGCTGGCCGCTTTTGCCGTCGTAATTACCTGTTACTGTCAGGCGATTTCCGTTCAGGTTTCGGGGCTGACTGAGTAAAATAGTGCCATTATTTAACAGGTCATCTACTGTCGAATTATCCGTCATTAGCCATCTTGAGCGGTGATCGGTCGTCAGCTGGGTTACCTGCTGCATTCCACCGGTGAACGTGGAATTGACCAGATAGATCCTGCTGATTCCACCATCATTGATGATACGACCCGTCACTGGCGCCAGAACATCCGAGAAGGTCAGATTCACTGTTGCTCCCGCCACAGTATTCAACAAAACATCAGAACGGCTGGTCAGCGAGGATGCGCCGCTGACCACAATATTGCTGACGCCATCAGAGGAAAAGATTGCGGCACCCTGTCGGCCCGCGACGTGACTGTCTGTGATCCAGACGCTGGAGACTGTTGTTTGCCGGGCCTGGTGAGTCTTCAGACTTTCAATCCGAATACCTTCATCCCCCTCCAGTGTAGCGCCTGACAGAATATGGATCTCTGCCGGAGAAGCCGCTGCTGGATCAGACGCACTTTCATCCACAATTCTGAGTCCTGCCTCCTTTCCGGAGATAAATGCTTTCTGTTCAAGCGTACTCCTGCTTCCTGTACCGTTACTGTAAAGTAACCACCCACTTCCTTTTCCCGGCAATGATTGAATATCGTTTCCGGTGCCACTCACGCGTCCTCCGACGACAGTCACCTCTCCTCCCGCTTGCAGAATACCCGCTCTTCCCCCCTGTAAAGTTGCTCCCGAGACAATGGCCATACATCCGGTGACGTCGCGCCCGCAATCCACGTCGAGTGCGGCTTCATCCGCATACACTCTGCTGCCATCAATAAGCGCAACTGTGCGCTCCCCCGCTGACCCTGTCAGTGAGATCCCGTCGGCATAATCGGGTGAAACAGGTGTTTCCCCGGCTCCGGTCATATCGAGAACCGTTCTTTGTGTGGTGTGAAGAAATCCGCCAGACAGCATGATCCCCAATCCGGGGCCTTTCACATTGACATCATCGAACAGAATCGCCCCCTTACCCTGCAGGCTGAAAGCATCACGCTTACCCAGAAGGATGCTTACAGGGCCATTCAGCCCGGCTGAAAAACGGGCGTTCAGGACATCCAATCCCCCTTCCATCCGTCCTCCGTTATCAAGGTTCAATGTTCCGCCATTTAACAGCTCGCTTTGGGTATTCAGTGCTCCCACCAGCCCACCGCCTGCCACCTTTAGTTGGTGGGTGACAAAGGCGTTACCGCTATGATTCGTATCTATCGTCCCGTTTAAGGGGATTAATATACCCATTCCCTCAGCGGGATAGCCTGAAAAAACGGCAAGAGCAATGCAGCCAGCAACGGAATACAATGGCGTAGAAAATTTTAAAAATCTCATATAATTCAGATCCGTAGGTTTTTAGAAATAATTACACCCTCGACATATCATTCAGACGATAAAATTATTTCCACCAGATACCCTTTAGCAGGGAAGTTCATTCTTCTGAGCGTGGGGGAGTCTGTGTGTAAGCTGCTCCTGTTGTTGTTGGTAATGCTGACAGACAACAGTGCTTTCAACGGTAAGTGATTAACCCGATAGTATTAACACTGGTTTATCCATTGTGATTTAAAAATTTCATCATCGGACTTGTCCCACATAAAGGCCACGCCTCTCTCAGTGGATATAACCCACAAGTATGCCTGTATTCTGGTTTAGCTCAGAATAATGTCACTATTAATTGAATAACAGGATTAAAAATGATATCTCCCGGAGAAGTGTTTCCAGCAGAACTGTCGGTGCACAGACCACCGACAGGGGTTCTGTCAGGTCTGAAATAAGGCACTGTGGCGTGATTGCCACGTGAAGGTAATAATCAGATGTAAACACACGGGAGCAGTCCTTACTCAGGCTGATAAACGTCTTATGATGGATTACGGATTTTGCTTATATCTTTAAATGCAGCTGCTTAAACGGGAAAATCATGGTGTACCCTCCCCAGATAACGAGCAAATGAAATCGGTAAGAAATATTATTAATGCTTGCCGTTAATTAATCAAATATTATTGGTATTAATAGCCATCTGACAGTGTCTCAGGATAATGGTATCCGATAATTAAGACTGGTCTTGCTGACTAATTCATATGCAGGCCAGGAATGCGGCCAATTAACCGACACCCTGATTTATCCCTTTTGCGTTTGTTGCAATGCAACGTTGATTTTTGTTCAGGATCCCATGAATGAAGCCCCAGTGATACCGGGTATACAGACCGTATTTTCCGATGGGCGAAGAGCGGTCATTAAACATTTTCTGGTCCCATGACAGGTAGCCCCGGGGCCAGTATGCGCGCAGGATAAGGTCGCGTTACGGCATGAAGATAGACGCCCTTCGGTGGAAGGGCCAGATGAGATCCGGAAAGGATTAACACTCAATCAGTCCCGGCTAGCCGGTTAAGCGAGCCTGCATGGAGCAGGATCGCCCTTACGTCAGAACGCCTGTGAGGCGTCGCTCTTCCGGGAAGGGGGGAGGCAGTCGGGCTGCAGGAAAACGGCTAAAATCCACTCAAAAAATTAGTACTTGTCAGATTGATTCAATCTAATTGAGCGGCATAATTAGCCACGTCAAAAGGCATGCTGGCCTGATATAAATCAGGCAATGCTATCTGAAAGTGTAGAAAACGCATAAGGTGCCTAAAGTGAGCTACACAATTTCTCACAGAGCAGTATTGATACCGCCTTGACAAGGATAATACGAACTATTTTATCTACACTTTTACTTCATTTTTAGTTTCTTTTTCGCAGCAAAATAAATTCCGACTTCCGCCCGCTCAACGTGTTTGCCTGTCTGAGGAAAATTATATGCCTTATCTTTTTCTGAGTATCGCTGCCTGCTTCTGGGGAGGAAATTATGTGATTGGTCACATCCTCGTCACTCAGGCTGACCCTGTGATCCTGTCTGAGGCCCGGTGGACCCTGACTGCGTTCTTACTGGTGTGTCTTTATTTTAAACAAATCCGGCAACAATGGCCCTCAATCCGGGCGGCTTCTGGCCGGGTATTTTTTCTGGCGGTGTGCGGCCAGGTACTGTTTCCGGTCACGTTGTACATTGGTCTGCAATATACGACGTCGCTCAATGCCGCGATATATCTTTCCACCACGCCAGCATTGGTACTGATCCTCAATAAAGTTGTATTTAAAGAAAGAATTTCCCTCAGAAATATTCTTGGTGTGATACTCAGCACCATTGGAGTCGTCTGGCTTGTGATGCAGGGAGATGTCTTTAACATCAGCAAATTCAGCAACCTGAATCAGGGTGATTTATGGACCATGGGATCGGCAGTCAGCTGGGCATTGTATTGTTCATTTCTGCGGACGAAACCCCGTGAGGTGGGAGGGAGTGCGTTCGTTGCCATTAGCGCGGCATTAGGGGCCATCCTTTTATTACCTGTAGTTATTGTTCGTAGTATGCTCATGCCTCTTCCTGATTTTCATGTTTACCTAAACAGTGGTTTCCTGGCCGGGCTGATTTACCTCATTGTCTTTCCTTCCTGGTTATCCTACCTGTTCTGGAATAAAGGCATTCAGGTTATCGGCGCAAGCCGGGGAGAGATTTACTCACACCTTATTCCGCTAAGTGGTGGGATCTTCAGCATCATTTTTCTTGATGTCCAGCTGCATATATTCCATCTTGTCAGCGCGATAATCATTACTATTGGCATAATACTGTGTTCGTTTTCTCGTCAAAACAGCGTGGTGCCGGGGGCGATAAAAGCCAGGGATTAACGTTTACCCGTTACAGAAACGTTCTACGTCAGTGCACGCATCAGACGCTATTTCTGTACGAAGGACACCCTAAGAGCTGTCCCCCGTCGCTAAATACAACGAAGGCAGTACGCAGTCTTCCGGCGCTGAGGCCTATTAACCAGGGACTGAAGACAGGGATGATAATAATCATCGCATAAATATGCTTGTTCCTGTATGCGGGGTTGCTGGCCCGCGTGGGCATGGGGAGCACGGATAACGATGAACCGGACTGGGGCCCAGATGGCATGTAGCAGACACAATAATTAACGGTGAATGAAATGCGGCCCCTCCCCTTTGAGTGATATCAAGCCAGACGGTCTACCTTAGTGATATAAAATGCGGGTGATAGCAGCCTGCTGAAACATGCATAAATTCGTTTTAAGGAGCAATATTATGATGAAAGATATGTGGTTAATCTGGGGTTTAGTGGTTATCGCATTGTGGATTGGTTGGTTTTTCTGCAAGAAGCTCATCCCCGGAATGTGAGATACAGGCAGTTACGCAGCCGGCAATGACCAATAACTGAAACGGAGTATGCGATAACGCTTTACCGCTTTTCATTCATCGGCAAACATGGCGTGAAAGACCCTAACAAAATTCAGGTCCCTGGCCGACGAGATGCACTTCCTCTAAGAAGAGAGAACGACCTATGCGTACAAATGCTAAAATGATCTTATGTTGCCGGATGATGGAAATTACGTTGTTAATTACGTTGATTCTTACTCCCTTAATTAGCCAGTTTTTTAACTGGATGCAATACCAGAATGATGTCCATTTTATGGGGGGACATTTGCATAATTATGGGAAGATATTGCCTGTGACACATTCGGTTGAGCAGGCCTCGATTGTGCAGAATATGTTACGTGATCTGATCGTCAGTCTCTTACTATGGAATTTTTATCGGATGTTCAGAGATATCCGGCTTGGCGCAATTTTCAATCATCATCAGATTCGTCGGACCAGTCACTCGGGGTGGTGCTTTATTACGCTTTCTGTGTATTCCATTGTAAGCGATATGGGAATGTCCATATTGCGAAGTTCTGATAATGACTGGCACTATTATTTACAGCTCGATAACCTCGTGTATATTCTTATTGGCACAGGGCTTATCGTTCTCGCTTATGTGCTGCAGATGGCGACAGAAATAAAAGAAGAACAGGACATGGTCATTTAAGATGGCAATCAAAGTACAGCTCGATGCTCTTTTGAAAGCCCGCAAAATGACTGCAAAAGAGCTAGCTCAGGCCATAGGGATCACCGAAGCCAATTTGTCCATCCTGAAGAACGGTCGAGCAAAAGCCATCCGATTTTCAACTCTTGAGGCGCTTTGCAGCGAACTGAAGTGCCAGCCTGGCGATATTCTGATTGATCACCCGCCCCGAGTCGCTGATTAATCCCCCTCCTTTGACCCACAAAAATCCGGAAAGGTGGACAGCGGTATGCACTGTATCGTCCTGTCAGTGTACCACTCTGTGACCGGCTCCATGTCGCCATGATTTTACTGTCAGGCCTAAGGGAAGCGAAGCTGAAATATAACGACATTTCTGGACACTGGCGTTTATAAACAGCATTTTCAGATTATTACAGATATCTGGATCAATCAGGATACCTGGCGGGAATAGTGGCCAACCAAAACTGGCCACCGCTTCAGATGTTTTTCAGTATCGTTTTCCCTTCATTTGGGGGGTAATTCACCGTTATATTCATTCGGCCCGAGCGAGCTGTAATACACGACGATATAGTCTCTAATCGCATGAGCTGTTTGCTGTCACAGCTCCACCCGAGACAAACGCCGTCATAGTGCAGCTTCGCTGCCCATTCGGCCTTAATGTTATGCTCACGGGCAAGCTATGCCACACTGAGTCCGGTTTGCATCGACTGGCCACGAGGAAAGTTGGGGCGCCGTGGTTGCCTGGAAAGAGCCGGAGTTTTAACAGTGCAGGGGCGACGGGAAGAGCGGACGATTTTCGGGATGCCAGCAGGTTTGGCCGATTATCCGTAAGCGTGCAGCCAGCCTTGCAACCACCCAAAATTTTATTGAGTTAATCAATAAGATTGTCAATTAACCTCAACTTCAGGGACAGATGCATATGGCTAATCAGGAACAGGTTCGCTCTCATGGCTTTATAAGAAAATTAATACTTCTGCTTTCAGCGACCGTCGCCAGGCCACTCGCTTCAGGTCTCTCATGCAAAAACCCTGGCGTGGTATGGGAAACAGCCTTCCCTTAGCCTGCCAGGATCGAGCAGCGACAAAGGCGGCTTATCGCCTCCTTTCCTGTGACAAAATTGATGAGCAGACCCTCCTTCGGGGGCATACTGAAGCGACCTGTCAGCGCATACATGCACCGGAAAAAGAGACGATTCTGCTCCTTCAGGATACGACGACGTTCGGTAATAACCGGGATAATCCTCGAACCGTGGGGTTTGCAGGCAGCCATACGGCCGGGCTAATCAAGACAGGCATGGACTCCGGTATCAGCTGCGGGATCCTGATGCACGCCAGTCTGGCCATAACGACACACGGACTCCTGCTGGGTCTGTCGGCGGTGAAGTTCTGGACCCGGAAAAAATTCAATGGAATAAATGCGTTAAAAGGAAAGTTAACCCCACCCGCGTCCCCATAGAGGAAAAAGAAAGTTAGCGATAGCTGGAAGATTTACGACAGTCAACGTCGTTACTGCAATGCCCCGGGCGGTGCGTACACATTGGCGATCGTGAAGGTGATATTTACGAACTGTATTGTCTGGCATCAGAGTTAAAAACACACTTCCTGGTCAGAATCTGTGTCATCCGTCTGGCTGAAGATACTCCTCTGGAAGAGGAAATGAAAAAGGTGCCTTCTGAATGCCAGGGATATCATCAGAGACTTCTTCGACGGGACAAAGAAAGTCCGAGGGAAATAACACTGAACGTCAGATAGAAAACACTTAGGCTACGTCCTCCCATCGGTCAGTTAAAACAATATCCTGACCTGCAGTTGACGGCAATTATCACGACGGAAGAACACCCAGAAAATAAAGACACCAGCGTTAAGTGGAAGTTGTTGACTGACCTGCCAGTGACAAACCTGAGGAGGGAACGGAAAAACTGAAAGGGTACAACCGCTGGAAACTGGTAAGCGTCCAGCGAGGGCCGTATTGACAGAGTGACCCGGAGACTACTTTCCGGGCAGGGTGACGCGCCACCGTAGCAGTTCGCCTTCGCGGTTGACCGGCCAGTCGGCTATCACCGACAGCACCTGACGAAGATAATGCTCAGGAGCGATGCTAATCAGCCTGCAGCTTCCGATTAACCCGTACAGCTGCGCACCCCGATCGCCACCGTGATCCGAACCGAAGAACAGGTGATTTTTTCGCCCCAGACTCACCGTCCGCAGCGCGTTTTCCGCGATATTCTTGTCCGGCTCCGCCCGGCCGTCGCTGGCGTAGTATATCAGTGCCTCCCACTGGTTAAGCGCATACGCGAACGCCTTCACCAGCTCCGGGTGCCGGGAGAGAGTTTGCTGTTTTTCACGCAGCCACCCTTGAAGCGCGTTCAGCAGCGGCACCGTTTTTCCCTGACGGATGGGCAGCCTTTCTGCCGCACTTCTGCCACGAATATCAGCCTCTGCGCCGTACAGCTAGCCGATGCGCCGCAGCGCTTCGGTCGTAGTGTCAGATGGCGTCCGCACGTGCACGTCGTGGATTTTACGCTGCGCGTGCGCCCGGCAGGCCACTTCCTTTATATGACCCTCGCGGTACAGCTCGTTGAACCCGGCGTACGCGTCCGCCTGCAGCACGCCGCTGAACCCCGCAAGGTGCGTCTGCGGGTGCATCCTTTTGCGGTCCGGCGAGTAGGCGAACCACACCGCCGGCATCATCACCGAGCCCGAGTTGCGGTCGTCGCGCACTTACGTCCACAGGCGACCCGTTTTCGTTTTGCCATTGCCCGGCAGCAGTACTGGCACAGGCGAATTATCCGCGTGCAGCTTGCCGTCCGTCAGCACATAGCGCTGCTGGGCCTCATCCAGCGGCGACAGTAACTGACAGCACGCGTCAGCCCAGCCTGACAGCAGCGAGCACCCAAGCGTTACGCCTGCCCGTTCAGAGATTTCTGACTGGCGGTTCAGCGGCGTGTGCTCCGCGTACTTTGACGTCAGCACCCGCGCCAGCAGCCCCGGCCCGGCGATGCCGCGCTCTATCGGACGTGACGGTGCAGGCGCCTGCACGATGCGGTCGCACTTTTTACAGGCGTGTTTTCCGCGCACGGTGCGGACAACCCGGAAGCTACTTCGCATCAGCTCCAGCTGCTGTGCCGCGTTCGCGCCCAGGTACGACAGCGCGCCGCCGCATTCGGGGCAGCAGGCTTCCGCAGGCTTAAGTCGTTTTTCATAGCGAGGGAGTGATGCCGGGAACGGCTTACGTCAGCGGGTCTGGCGCAGCGGGCGCGGCACCGGCGGGTCCTCCACGCGACCGGTGCACGCTGCATGGCGGTGAGCCGGCCTCTGTCTGCGCGATGCGCTTCGCGACTTTTTCAGAACGGCTGCCGAAGTTCATGCGCTTC
>Ga0213827_1000300_pt1 | contig 46995 bp, 47 predicted proteins | sample MC6MC0898MG_FD_180669 | JGI IMG/M metagenome (GOLD analysis project Ga0213827, IMG submission 180669) | Enriched soil aggregate microbial communities from Iowa State University, Ames, United States - MC6-MC0898-MG | ecosystem: Environmental > Terrestrial > Soil > Unclassified | place: USA: Iowa...
TGCTGCGTCCACAACTAAAATGGCACCCTCACAAGCAGCTAAACTTCGTGATACTTCATATGTGAAATCGACGTGTCCTGGTGTGTCGATTAAATGAAATGTATACACTTCGCCGTCTTTTGCTTCGTACTTTAATTGAACTGCATTTAACTTAATTGTAATGCCTCGCTCACGCTCTAAATCCATTGAGTCGAGGAGCTGTGCCTTCATTTCACGGGAAGTTAAAGATTTTGTTTGCTCTAAAATACGGTCAGCAAGCGTTGATTTCCCATGGTCAATATGTGCAATAATAGAGAAATTTCGTATATTCTCTTGTCGTTTTAAACGTGCTTCTCGGTTCATCTTTTCCACTCCTAATTAAACTATAATGAATTATACTATGAACATAACGCAAAGTACAACAGCAACTAGACTTGAAAGCCTATAATATCAATACTTTCAGTGTTTCATGTCGTTTTTAAATTTTACAGTATTAAGTATATAAATGCAGACAAATCAGCTATAGTAGTACTCGATGTGTAGCAGTTGAAATGAAAATGCGTCTACTCGACATGAGGAGAGATTCGATGGATGAATCTTCGCCTGATCAACCAAGAAAAGCACGCTATCTCCAAAAGATATCATCGTCCATATTGCTAAAAAGGGTGAACACAATCCCATTTTTATAAACCTAAACTATGATTAGTAAAAGAAAGAATGGACATCGCACCATCTTCCACATAATGGAACAGATCAAATATCAAGCTTACCATACAGGAACAACTAATAGAATAAATATAGGTAGAGCAAATAGTTCCCTTTCTAAGATATAGAAAAAGTCAGCTACGCAGATAAAACTGTGTATACTGACCTTTTTTATTTTATTTGTTTAAGGATTGTTGAATGAGCTTTGTTAAAACTTCTATCCCTTTTTTCTCTAAATGTACACCGTCAGGGGCAAAGTATTCAGGGTGATTGATTGCTGCTGCATGCCAGTCAATTAGTGTTATTCGCTCATGTTCCTGTGCTTTTTGCAGTAAAGCTTCATTCACCTTTGCTTCCCAAGATCGCGGCACACGTGTATTCACTAAATAAATATCGGCATTTGAAAAAGCTTCAAGGAGTGCATCCATTTGGTCAGTCGTAAAATAACCATTTGTCCCCAATTGTAGAATGACTGCATGATTAGGTTGATTAAAACTTGCATAATTTGGTGCAAGTTTTACAGCTTGCGAAACTTGACGGCCTATTTTTCCATCGATTGTAATAGTCGGATACATATTATGTAAGCTCGGTGCAATATCAATCATTAGGGAGTCACCAATGGCTAGTATGCCACGATAAAACTCATCCTTTTCAGGCTCTATAATGGTGTTATTTTCTTCTTGCTTAGGTGTTTCTATCTCCTGAACATCCTCTACTCCCTCATCCTTACTTTGAGAAGGCTTGTCGGTAGAGGCTTCAGCTTGTTTGTCCTGCTTGTTCAGATTGGGTGTAGGCTCATCGCCATTAATTTTTATCGTTGTTGGCAGCGTTTTAGATGGGTTTTGCTGACTTTCACCCACTACACCTGTCATGCCTGTGAAAAATACAAGCAGAAAAAGAGGAACCATAACCGTTGATATTTTTCGTGGAAAAGTAAGGCTTCCCCACTTGTTTTTATTACAAATCAGATATTTTTGACAATAGACTCGGAACCCTTCTTTCCGGATGGGCATCTCAATGAAGCGATAGGATAGCTCTGCAATCATCAGGATAAGTAAAAGCTGCAGGAATATTCGCCAATAGGAAGGATTACCAATTTCATGAATGGGTGTCCCTAAAACCATGACAGGATAATGCCATAGATAAATGCCGTAGGAACGAGAGCCTATCCAACATAATGGCTTCCATGCTAATATTTTTCCTAGTATGCTGACTGGATGAGAAATACATGCAATCAAAACAGCAGCATTCAAGCAAAATAAAAACATGCCTCCTCTATAAAGAAAGGATTGGTATTCATCCACATACACTATGCTTACTAAAAAAATAGTAAGTGCAATGAAACTCATCGTATTTAGTTTCTTCACATGGTTCGCTGATAATTTTTGAGAAGATAATCTTTTCATTGGCCAAACGAGTGCTAGCCAACAGCCTATTAATAATTCAAAACAACGTGTGTCCGTTCCATAATAAACACGACTAGGATCAGCGCCTGGCTGATAGAGTAACGCCATTACGAATGCTGAACAAAGGGCACCACAAAAGATGATATTTGCTAGTTTATTTTGTTTTTTAACAACAAAAAGTCCAATCATTAAGAGCAATGGCCAAATCAAGTAAAATTGTTCTTCAATAGCTAATGACCATAGGTTTTTTAAAGGTGATGGAGAACCGAAACTATCAAAATAAGAGAGTTTATGAAAAATGAACCACCAATTACTTGAATAAAAAATGGAGGACAATGCATCCCCGCGCAAAGTATGGAGAAGCTCTTTATGAAAGAGCATTGCCCAAACAAATGATGTAACAATCATAACGTAGGCAGCTGGTAGTAGCCTTCTAAATCGTCCCACCCAAAATTTCTTTAGGCTGACTGTTAATTGATTGCCCTTTAAAGGTAAGATGGTAGAGGTGATTAAATAGCCCGATAATACAAAGAAGATATCTACTCCTAAAAAGCCACCTCTAGCCCAACTGAAGTTAAAATGATAAGCAATAACTGCTAATACAGCCAATGCTCGAATCCCGTCTAGTCCAGGAATATAACGATGATTTAATGACTTGCCTGACATACTATTCCTTCCTTCAATAATCTCTCAATTTCGTTTCGGTATAATGTGTTGGTTTTTTCTAGCTGTACAAAGTAGAAGTCAATCTAAAAGCGCTGTCACAATCTGTAATAACCGCACACGGCTTTGGTTAAATGATGTTAGTTACATCCAAATGCTACAAGGAGTATCGCTTTTTGAAGGTATTCCCTTCTGCATCAAGATAAAACCTGTTGTCACGTAATAAACCTTTTGGATTGATAACCATCCCCTCTCTATTATTTTTGCTTATTCACTTATATGTTTGACGATTGAAATACGATAAAAGTTTGAGAGAAAAATGAAACGTTATCATTTTTAGTCTTCTAAAAATTCATATGTATATTTGCTATAGAGGCATTCCCAAAAATGGTATATACTCCAAAAGTAAGTTTGCTTTATTTGCATATGCCTTCATTTAACGTTTTATCATGAAATTCGCGAGCCAACTTGAAAATTATAAGACAAGAATGAAGCAATGGAAAGACAATTAATGAGAATTATTTCTGGAAATTTTATTATCATACAATATTAAAAAAGTGAGCCCACAAGAGTCCCACTTTTTAATATGATTGGTCTATTTTGTTGAATCATTGACAAACGCTTTTGATATTGCCTTACCAATTACAGCAATCGTACGATTAACCTCTTCCTCAGTATTACCAATTCCACCAATCTCAATAATCATCATTTGCTTTGCTAAATCCTGATTGTATCGCCCATCAACCCCATCACCACTTTTAGAAATAACCCCTTTGGAAATTTTTGGAACGATGGCGTTTAGTGTGGATGATAAACTTTCAGCATAGGCTGTATTCCAGCGGTAATTAGCATGTTCTGCCCCAACAACAATAGCGATTTTCGCATAATTTTCCCCATTATATGAGATCGTTGTAAGATCATGTTTTAATGAGTCACGATGTAAATCAACTATTAAATCATAATTATTTGTTTCTAAATGCTTACTTAAATATGGCCTCATCACATTATAAGATTCATGATAGCCTTTACCTTCTTCTTGTAATTTCTTCATAATATCTACATCAAGAACATCCGTCTTTAAACCATTTACATTAAAATGATTCACAATCTTATCCTTCAGGCTCATAATATTGACCGTTTCATGAGAAGTCGCTACCTTACCACTCACTGCTTTCACCATAGGTTCATATGCTTCATGCGTATGGGTAAATAACACTAACACTTTAAATGGGTCCGGGTCTAGGGCTTGATCTGGTTCAGGTTCTTTCGTTTGTTCCAGTACACTTTGTTCAGCTAAATTGGTAGCAGCAAACACGACTTGCTTATCTTCTGATTGTTTGATCGGAGTCGATGCTTGCTTGTTGAACGGAAGTTGCCCAGCAATGACAGGTAATACGAAAAAGAACAATAATATACCAAATGACCATTGTAGTTTTTTTAGCAAAGTCACACCCTCCTCCCCATATCGTATGGAGGGGGGATGTTAATTAGAACGAAAATAAATTTCTTGTTTTACGCATAAATAAGCGTGTTTTAGAAGGACTACTCTAAGCGTTGTTTCTTCATTATTTTATAAATCACTTGCCCAATTCATTAGCATAGAAGCCACTAATTTTGCATAGCGATCAATCCAATAGTCTGCTTCTTTTGGTGTAACCATCAGTTGTGTGTGGGAGCCAGCGAAGGTTTCCTCAAACAGCTGCTGCCGCTCCTCTTTCGTCCATGTCGCCCATTCTCCAAATATAGGTTGTACTAATGTCATATCCAGTTCCTTGTTGATATCTGGTTGCCATGAGGATAATGAAAGCTTCGATGACGGTTTACTGCGTTCAGCCACACGAGCAGCTATCGAACGGAGCATAGTTTCTACCGCATCCGCAATTAATACAGGTGCATCTACTACAGTAGGGATCCCTATTGCTGTTACGGGAATGCCAAGCATCTCATAGGAAATCTCTTGCCGTTGATTGCCTACTCCTGAACCTGGATGTATGCCTGTATCTGTTAATTGAATTGTTTTACAGAGTCGATTACTCGCTCTGGTAGCAAGTGCATCTACTACAATGATTAATTTCGGTTGCAGACGTTCAGCAATAGCAGCCACAAACTCACCTGTTTCGTAGCCTGTTTGTCCTGTTACACCAGGAGCATACATGACAAATTTTTCATCAATGACATCTAAACTATGCAAATGGTCAATTAAATAGGGACCTATTGCATCGGGTGTAATAGTGCGATTTCCTAAACCGACTATTAAAATTTTATCGTCTTCTTGCCAAGAAAGTGCGTCATGCATTTTTTTGAAATTTACAAGCAATTCTTGTTCAAGTTGTGCAAAGCCTTCTTGATCTTCTAATGTTAGTGTCGGGACAGAAAGGGTAATATATTGCCCTTCTTTTTTACCAATTTGCTTTTCCCCTTCAGCATCTACAAGAACATCTGTAATTTTTACTCTACCAGCATTCCGATCTTCAATTTGAATGCCACTTGATTGTTCAAGCTTTTCTTTTTGCTCTTTGGTCTGATGGACAACTACCTCTTCTGATTCATCGATTAAATCTGTTCGTTGCCAATTAAAATTTTGCATACAGTTCACCTCAAGCTGTAGTTTGTTCAAACTGTCAAGTAAATATTCTTTGCATTTATCTATTGCAATTTGGCCAAGCGTTTGTTAAAATGATTTTTGTTGTATTGACACAAGAAATCAATGAGAAGATATCATCTCGTACCTAATTTAGGAGGTGAAATATATGCCAAACATTAAATCTGCGATTAAACGCGTAAAAGTTAACGAAAAAGCTAACATTGCTAATTCTCAAGCTAAATCTGCAATGCGTACTACAGTGAAAAAAGCTGAAAACGCTGTTGCTGCTAACGCTGAAAACAAACAAGAACTTTTACAAGCAGCTTTCAAATCTTTAGATAAAGCAGCTTCAAAAGGACTTATCCACAAAAACGCGGCGGCTCGTAAAAAGTCTCGCCTTGCTAAAAAAGCGTAATTGTTTAAAGGATCAGATACTCTATTAGGAGTAGCTGATCTTTTTAATTTTATAGAGAACATAAAAAGCTGCCCTTATTGGACAGCTTTCTTTGCCTATAGTTGACGCAATAAAAATAGCTCTAGATAGCGCTCTCGATTTCCACCAGACGATTTTAGCTGTAAATCAACCTCTGCTAATTGATATAATGCCCGTAGCAAATTTTCTTCTGAAGGCCGATGCCGTTGCTCAATCATAAGTTTGACGCGATACGGATGAATTTTTAAATTTTTAGCGATTTGTTGAGGGTGATAACCTTTTTTCAATAAATAAAAAACATTTGACATGGTACGAACATTGGATGCTAGCAAGCCCACTAACATAATAGGTTCTTGTTTTTGTCGCAATAAATCATGATAGATAGACAAGGCTCCGACAGAGTCATTTGCCAAATATGCGTTAAGCATTTTAAAGGCATCTTGCTCTAATGTTTTTGCCACCAAATCCTCCACTAAAGAAGTTGTAATTTCGCCACCTTCACCTAAATAAAGGGTTAGCTTATCAATTTCCATCTGTAATTGTAGCATGTTGGCTCCGACCATCGTAACAAGCAATTCAATAGCATCTTGTGTAATGCTATTACCTTGTGTTTTGACAATGCCTTGAATCCATACGGCTAAATCCTGCTCTTTTGGTGTTTCTGCTTGTACAAATAATGCATGCTCTTTCATCATTTTAGTCACTTTTTTGCGCTCATCCAATTTTTCATAAGGAGCAATAAAAACCGTTACGGAAAAATCAGAAGGATTCGACAACCATGTTTCCAATCGTTTCACATCATGATCGATTTTTTCCTTCCCTTTCTCGGTTGCTTTTAAAAACGAAGCATTTTTAGCAATAATAAGCTTACGTTCTGAGAAAAAAGGAATGGTATCTGCTTCATCCATGACTGCATCTACTGGTACTTCTTCTAAATCAAATGTGGACATCTCCAGATCTTCTTCTGGACCCAATGCCTCTTTTAAACGTTTAATGGTTTCATCTATAAAATAGCTTTCTTCACCAACAAGCAAATATACTGGTGCAAGCTCACCTTTTTTTATTGTATTCCAAACCGTTGAAATCATAATTTCCCCTCCATCTAGCAATACTATTAGTATACATGATTTCATAGTCCTTTGTGTCTTTGACCGAATTGTGTCGATTCCTTGCCAGACGGGGAAATCACCTTTTCGATATAGCTTTTATGACCATGTTGTCTTATAATAAATAACAGAATTGGAGGGATAACAATGAATCCATTTGAAGGAAAAAACATACAATGTCGACGTAACGATGCCATCGATTCTGGTGTTGGCTTCGGTGTATCATTTGGCGTTTTCACGCTTATGTTTATTATTGCAACTATAGTAGAATTTGTATCACAGTAATTGGACTTATGCAGGAGAAGGGCCTTGGTCATTGGACAAGGCCCTTTTCATTTACGCTAACGGACCAGCGATTATCACGAATACGTATTTCGATTGATCCATTCACCCCTGTTGTCCATGTCACTAAATCTCTACTGACAAAACGTTGTACTACTTCTTCATGTGGATGACCATAACGATTATGGAGACCTGCACTAAAAACCGTTAATTGGGGCTGTAGCAGCTCGACAAAAGCTTCTGTGCTTGATGTCTTACTCCCATGATGCCCTGCCTTCAGCAATGTGAGATTGGCCAATAAAGGTCCATAACGCTTGATCAGCTGTTGTTCGCCATATTGCTCCAAATCCCCTGTAAATAACGCTGTAAACGCCTTTTGCTGCATGTACAGGACAAGAGAATCATCATTTCCCTCATACAAGGCGTCATCAGGCCATAAGTAATAAAAATCTGTATCCCCTACATGCCACGAAGTCCCCTTCATTTTTTCTTTAATAGGAATATGTCGCTTATTTGCTTCTCGCAATAAATCATCCATTAAAGGCTCATTCAATGAACCAGGTGTAACGTGTATTTCCTTCATGTTAATCTCTTGTAAGACTTCCTCTGCTGCTTCAATATGATCTGCGTCTGCATGCGAAGCAATAAAAATATCGATAGTTCGTATTCCCTTGCCTTTTAAAAATGGGACGACAACTTGCTTCCCTACCTCATATGGACTATCTGCTTTCTTCCACGATTCCTGCTCAAAGCGCAATACTCCACCTGTATCTATAACATAGACAGCCCGTCTAAAAGGCAATTCAATGACAATACTATCTCCTTGCCCTACATTTAAGAAGGTAATCTTTGTTTCGTTATACAACATGGGTGCCAAATGAATCCAAATAGCAGGGATGACAAGGATCAAAATAGCTTTCCTGAATCTTTTTATTTCTAAATAATAGAAGCTTGCTAAAACACTTAACATCGCCACGCAGCTCAGCCAAATAGATGGTTTGCCTGGTGACCATAATTGCCAAGGAAGCTCTTGCATATAAAAGATTACTTCGGTCAGCCAATTACGCAGCGGTTCATAGCCAGCAAATAGGACATTAGCAAGTGGTAAAGAAAGATAAGATAGCACAAAGGCAATCATGTTAAAGGGTAATATAATAAAGGAAAACAGTGGAACAAAAACAATATTGACAAAAAACGAGGATAAAGATAATTCATAAAAATGATGGAGTAATAGTGGGTAAACGAGCAGTTGGCACACGAATGTGATAAAAAAAGAACGACCTAGCCAAGTTCTTGTCTGCTTAAAAATAATACCAGAATAAAGAAGACTAGCGGTTGCTAAATAGGATAGCTGGAAACCAATTTGGAAAATAACACCTGGCTCAAGCAAAACAAAGCCTATAAAGCTAATAGCTAATGCATCATCGATCGAAAGAACCCACTTAAAAAAGCGCAGTAACATCATCAATTCTACTACAGAAACAGCACGCCATACGGAAGGTGCTCCCCCTGCAATAACTCCATAAACTGGTAAGAGGATCAATAGCACGACAGTAGCCATTTCCTTGCGAACTCTTATTCTAAGTAATCCTTCAAAAAAGAGCCAAGACATCAGCGCGACATGTAGCCCAGAAATCGCAAATAAATGGGTAATACCGAGCTTTTGATAGGCACGCTGCAGTTCATCCTCCATCTGATCTTGCACCCCTATTAAAAGTGCTTGAGCCTCTGCTACAAGTGATTTGGGAAAAATCCTCTCTATATGCTTTTTCATATTGTGTCTTACTTCGGCAAGAATAGTGAAGATGGAGGTTCGTTTTCCTACATAATGCCAATTCGTGATTTCAACAACGCCTGTTGCTCCTTTGCTCGTTAAATAGTTTGACATGGAAAAGGCATAAGCATGGGCAGATGGAGAGGGAGTCACGAGTTCACCTTTTGCAGAATACGTCATTCCAGTTAATGAGGTATTTTCATAAAAATTTTTCTCTTGTTCCGAGGAAAAGGTATAAACTACGTAAAGTTTTTGGCCATTTGTTGTTGTAGCAAACCCACGGAGTTTTTGCCCGTTTATTTTATAGTCACTTGACCAAGTTATAGGGAAGGTTGACGGTAAAGGGGAAGGTTCCGTCAGATGATTGATAGAAAGGAAAAAATAAGTTAGTAGACCACTAGTTAGCACAAAAATTGCAAGAAAACGTGACTCACCTTTTATGGTGAGCCACAGGACTAGTAGCAGTAAAAGAATGAGTAGCCATGCTGATTTGTATACTGCAATAGCAGCTATCAATACAGCAAGAGCTACCATAATCCATCTATGCTTTAAAGCTTGATGCCAAATAATGCACTCACCTTCTGTTCATATGGGAGCAATTTTTCAGCAGATACCCCACTCTCGCGAAGCTCGTGCAGCATTTCTGTATACAAAGCTAGTTTGTCATCTCGTAAAAAATCAATTTTACGTTCATCAAAGGGTACATGAACTACTTCCACTCCAGCTTTTGCAAATAACTCCTGTGCATATGGATTATTTTTATAATCCGTTGCGTAATACACACGTTCTATGCCAGCTTGAATGATAGATTTTGTACATGGTAAACATGGAAAATGTGTTACATACAAATCAGCACCTTTTGTCGGTGTTCCATATTTAGCACATTGCAGTAAGGCATTCATTTCAGCATGCACGGTACGGACGCAATGATTATCAACCACATAGCACCCTTTTTCGATACAATGCTCGTCCCCTGTAATGGAACCGTTATAACCACCTGCAATGATGCGTTTGTCCCGTACAACAGTTGCTCCTACAGCTAGTCTTGTACATGTACTACGTAATGCGAGTAAATGGCTTTGTGCCATAAAAAATTGATCCCAAGTAATTCGCTCCATATGACTACCTCCAAAAATTGTCTAACTAATTAACTTTCTCTTGCTTTTCTACTATAGTGTAGCCCTTTTAGAAAAGGGGCGTCAATATACCATCCTGTAAAAGCATTACTTTACAGTAATCGCATCCTTTAGCTTTTCAAATGTTTTATCACCAATACCACTAACATTTTTTAAGTCATCTATGGTTTGAAACTGCCCATTTTCCTCTCGATACGAAAGGATACTTTGTGCTTTAGAAGGACCGATTCCTGGCAATGTTGCTAACGTTGCTACATCAGCTTTATTGATATTAATCTTTTGCTCCTTATTAGTCTCAGTAGGTAGCGTTAACAGAGAAGAGGCTCCTTCCTCTAGCTGTTCGCCTTTGAGAGGAATATAGATTACCATTTCATCCTGTACCTTTTGGGCATGATTGATAAATTGTGTGTCAGCATTCTCTATATAGCCACCAGCAAGCAGTACAACATCTTTTATACGTTGGTCTTGCTCAAGTTCATAAACGCCTGGATACATTACAGCACCCTTTATTTCCACAAATACCTGCTGCATAACCGCTTCCTCAGCAGATTCACTCAAATTTTTTTCTTCAATAGGTTGGATTGTTTCGATGAGCTCTTCTTGGGGAGGTGAAGAGTCAGAACTCGAAAAATAGAAGTAACAAAGTCCACTGACGACTAGTATGCTGGGGAATAACATACTTTTTTTGTACTTTTGCCATAAAGATTGTAGCACAGTACCATCCTTTCCTTGCGAAAGGTCATCATATGGAGTTATATATATCTTACACTATGGATGGGTGGTTGAAAATGATAAAAAAACGTCAGAAGTTTCAATTTACCTGTTGAAGAGAGCTATCCTCTTAGTTATATCCAGTTTTATCCGACAATTTAGCCTCTTTATCCGCCTGTTCAAGTGTTCTATCCGCTACTTTAATCTTTCTATCCACTACTTTAGCTTTTCCTATCCATCAAAAAAGCCACACTGCGTATTACACAGTGTAGCTCCCTTTTCTTTATTTTAGCGCACGAATAAAAATGCGTTCACTTTCCTCATCAGGTGCCTCATCTGTAAAGTCTGCTGTAATTTCCACATGACTAAAACCGATGGCATGCAACCAAGCCATATACTGCTCGATAGTGTAAGTACGTTGCACGTGCTCCTCATCAAAGCGTTCATATAATTCACTTGCATCATCTCGTACATAAAAGGTCATTTGATGAATAACCGAATGTTCAAAGTCGGCAGGCTCCGTATGCCATATATAACTAATGTCACCATCATCATATGTGAACGGACCATCTAAAAAAATCTCATTCATTTTAAATAACGAGTGAACATCAAAAAACAGCTGACCTCCATCACGCAACGCCGCATAGATACGTTCTAATGTCGTATAAACAGAGTGCTCCTCTACCACATAATTCAAGGAATCAATTGTGATTGTGACAACATCGATTTCCTCAAAGCCATCTAGTTCGACCATAGACATACAGTATAATGGTGCATGGTAGCCTGCACCAGCAAAGCGTTCTGCGGCAATGGACAGCATCTCTTCTGATAAATCGATTCCACTGACTTGATAACCAGACTTTGCAAATAACAAGCTAAGTACACCAGTGCCACAACCAATATCCAACAGTTTTGGGTACTGGCTGCTTGGTGCATGCTGTACAACCCAATCTACATAAAGATTGTAAGGAATATCCGTTTGCAGCTCATCATAGACATGAGCAAAGCGTTCGTAACTCACTTAGGCCTCTGGCATGTCTAGTTGCGGTGCATCGCCCCAAAGACGCTCTAAATTATAATAAGCACGCTCATCCTTATGGAATACATGTGCCACAACATCGCCTAGGTCAACTAGTACCCAACGAGCTCCATCAAATCCTTCGACACGGCGAATTTCATAGCCTTGTTGTTCAGCTACATCCTGTAATTCGCGTGCAATGGCTTGCACTTGGCGATCTGAGTTACCATGAGCAATGATAAAATAATCTGCTAAAAGGGAAATTCCTTGCATATTTAAAACGACAATATCCTCACCATGTTTGTCGTCAATTGCTTTGTACGCTGCTTGTAATAAAGTTGAAGTCATCCTTCACTATCCTCTCTGTTCATCATATCGTTATAACATTCTATAGATAAAGGATAAATCGGCTGCTTTGTGTCAATTAAAAATGCCAAAGTATGGCGTACACATGCACTCATCGCCTTATCCAAATTTTTTTGTGCTTTTTTGCGCAGACGATCAACTCCATCAAATCGACGGTTCGGTTCAATCATATCTGCGACAAAAATAATTTTTTCTAAACGGCTCATATTAGCCCGCCCAGTTGTATGGAAACGAATAGCATTCAACAGCTCTTCGTCTGTGATACCAAACTCACTTTGTGCTATATATGCACCTACTGGACCATGTAGTAATTCACTACCCCATCCAATTAGTCTTTCATCTAATTTTTCATCACGAACGATATTTTCCATCCACTCAATATCAGCATATTTAGCAATATCATGGAGGATAGCTGCTATTTCAGCTTTTTTTACGTCCTCGCCATATTTATGAGCTAGGTTGATGGCCGTTTCCATCACTCCGACTGTATGAATATAACGTTTTTCAGGCATTCTTGGCTTAATCGCCGCTAAATACTGTTCGCGTTCCATAAAGACCTTCCTCTCGTATGAACGTCTCTACAGCTTCTGGTAGTAGAAATGTCACCGTTCCTCCTGTAGCCAGGCGTTCACGAATCAGTGTGGACGATAAATCGATTTGAGGTATTTCCACCATACGTATAGGGTACTCTGTTGCCGCGGCTGTCCCTGGACGCTTTACTCCGACAAACTGAACAAGTTTCACTAAATCATCTATACAATGCCATGTATGTAGCGAATCAATCATATCGCCACCGATGATAAAGTAAAATTTCACATTCGGCTCTCTTCTACACAATGTAGAAAGTGTCTCATAGGAATAGGATACGCCACCCTTCTCAAGCTCATACGACTCTACTGAAAAATAAGGAAATGGACGAATCGCACGTTTTACCATTTCAAGTCGTTCAACATTACTAGCATCAAAACGTGCATGCTTATGTGGTGGGATGGCATTAGGCATAAAGCGGATTTCATCAAGTTCTAGCGCATGAAATACTTCATTTGCCATTAAAAGATGACCCAAATGTGGTGGGTTAAATGTACCTCCAAGTAAACCGACCCTTTTCATCGTCTCACCTTATTTCGTTACTTTTGGTAATACAATCTTTTTATGATTGCGTGACTCTTTATATAAAACAACTGTCAGACCGATTAATTGGACAAGCTCCGCATGAGCGCCTGTGGCTAATGCTTCTGCGACTTCATGTTTATCCTCTTCACAGTTATCTAAAATACGTACTTTAATCAATTCACGTACTTCTAATGCCTCGCGAATTTGCTTTGTCATTTCATCATTAACGCCACCTTTTCCCACTTGGAAAATAGGTGTTAAATGGTGTGCTTCTGCACGTAAAAAACGTTTTTGTTTACCTGTTAACATAAAAATTAGTTTCCTCCTAATTGCGCCTTCAGTTGCGCAATCATTGAATTTGTATTTGGATAGTTTCCTAACCAGTGTTCAAAAGCGATGGCTCCTTGATGGACAAACATTCCTAAGCCAGTGACAATCGTTGCTCCTTTTTCTTCAGCCGCTTGTAAAAAAGGCGTCATTAATGGATTATACACAATATCCGCAACAATTGCTTCTTTCATCAGCCGATCTAATGAAAATGGCATTGAAAAATTGCCCGTGGAAAGGCCAGCTGATGTCATTTGCACAATAATGCTGAAATCAGCTAGCGTTTCTTCCGCTTGTTGTAATGAAATGGCACGCCCCATACCCATTTCATCAATAATCATTTGTGCATTCGTCACCGTACGATTGGCGATGGTTACATGACCATAGCCTTGTTGCTGCATAGCAAAGGCAATGCCTCGAGCAGCACCTCCAGCACCAACAAGTAATACAGGCTTGTCTTTATGAGAAACCCCAACGGCTTCTTCCAGTGATCGAACAAATCCAATACCATCTGTATTATAGCCTTTCAGCTTTCCTTCTGTTGTTCGTACGACTGTATTCACTGCGCCCATTTTTTGTGCCAGCTCATCTAGCTCGTCTAGATACGGAATGATTGCTGTTTTATGAGGAATGGTCACGTTCCAGCCACTTGCCCCTAATGTCTTCAAACCAGCAACAGCAGATTCTAATTGATCAGGCGTTACATGTAAAGGAATATATGTCGCATCAATTGACATGTCCTCAAACCAAGCATTGTGCATGGCAGGTGATTTTGAATGTTCAATTGGATCACCCATAACTGCAAACCATTTCTTCATTTCCTAGTCCCTCTCTCTACTATGTCCTCCATTTAGATCAGCGAAGGACGAATTGAAACTTGTACACCTTTTGGTGCGTAAGCTGCTACTACTACATTCGCATGTTGAACGGTAATCCAGCCAAGCCCAGAAAATACTACATCTGTTTTCGCTTCTTTGATGGAAAATTCGTGACGAACCAATGGCGGTAACTGGTCGATAAAGTCCGCAGTTGGGGGTGCCAATAATTCTCCTTTATGCTCTTCATATAACGCATCTGCCTTCTCAAGCTTTGTACGATGAATTGGTAAATCATTTGCCACATGGATGGTAAAGGCAGAACGATCACCCTGAATAAAATCAAATCTTGCTAATGCACCAATAAATAGAGTTTGCCCAGCATTTTGTTGATAGACTTTCGGCTTAATTTCTTTTTTCGGCATAATATATTTTAATTCACTGGCATCAATATGATGAGCCATTTGATGATGATTAATAATACCTGGCGTATCATATAATGCACTACCATCATCCAATGGAATATCAATCATGTCTAAAGTAGTACCTGGGAAATGTGAGGTTGTAATCACTTCACCCTCACCTGTTGCCTGCTTAATAATTCGGTTAATGAACGTAGATTTCCCAACATTTGTACAGCCAACAACATATACATTTTGTCCTTTACGATATTCATCAATGGCTTCCATTGCTTCTGCCATCCCTTTGCCTTTATGGGCACTGACTAATAGGACATCGACAGGCTGTAGTCCAAGAGCCTTTGCTTCACGTTTCAGCCAGTTGATAACTTTTTTTGGCTTCACAGACTTTGGTAATAAATCAGCTTTGTTGGCAATCAATAGGACAGGATTCTTCCCTACAAAACGATGAAGCCCTGGTAGCCAACTTCCATTAAAATCAAATATATCAACAATTTTTACGATTAAGCCTTGCTGTGTGCCAAGACCATTTAAAATACGTAAAAAATCGTCATCTGTTAACGATACTGGTTGAATTTCATTGTAATTTTTCAAACGGAAGCAACGCTGGCAAATGACCACATCCTTTTCTAATGATGATGGGGGTGCATACCCAACTGCTGTTTTATCTTCTGTTTGAATTGTTGTACCACAGCCAATACAATTTGGCATTTCAATCATTCTTGTTCCTCCCAAGTTATAATTCCTTTTCGTTTCAAATCATTAAATACGCGACGTTCAATGAAACGATTCAATTTTGTTACAAGCCCATCTGATTGTGCAACAGGCTTCACGAGCACTGTGTGTAAGCCTAAGCGATTTGCGCCCATTACATCCGTAAGGAGTTGATCTCCTACCATTACTACTTCATTTGGACGTAAGCCTAGTTGAATCAGTGCATTATAAAAAGCATTACGAAGTGGCTTTTTCGCCTTGTGAATATAAGGGATACCTAACGGCTCAGCAAAATGCTTTACACGAGCTTCCTTGTTATTTGACGCAATAATAACACGAATACCTGATTCTTTCATAATGCGTAACCAAATGATTAGCTCTTCTGTTGCATCTGGACGATCCCATTCAACAAGCGTATTATCTAAATCCGTAATGATTCCTCTAATCCCTAATTCTTGTAACTTTTCCGGCGTAATTTCAAAAATATTCGTCACAAATTCGTTCGGTAATAAAAAATTATACAAAATAGCGACCCCTAATCTTAACGTATTATTCGACCATTATAGCATATTTGCAAAGGCTTCACCCATTCGAATTGGGCTTCCTTTTACAACATTATCCGTAAATTTAATTGTATCCTTTTCAAACAGCATCACAACAGTGGAACCAAATGAGAAATAACCAACTTCCTGCCCTTTCTGCCATTTCGTTGTTGTATTGGTAAGTACAATGGAATTCACAAAGGTTGCACCTACTTTGATAAATGCAACATGCTGATTATTTGCTGCTTTCAGCTCAGTCACTAAACGATAATTATGAGAAATTGGTTTTTTACCGTATGTAAGACCTAACTGATTCACAGGATAAGATTTCTGACCAAGTGTATATTGTCGTAAGACTTCTCCATCTATCGGGCTATGGATACGATGGTAATCAGCAGGACTTAAATAAAAAACAATAAAATGTCCGTCTGCATATTGTGCAGCTCGTTCTGTATTGCCGAGTAAATCTTGTAATGCATAAGGCTTACCCTTCACAAGAAATGTCATATCCCATTCAATACGTCCAAAGGATTCCACTTTTGCGTCCACTGGGCTGGCATAGACAGTTGGATTTTTTTCAATAGGTCGAGCTTCTTCAATAAGTTCTCTTGTAAAAAAATCATGTAAACATGAAAATTGTTGTTGTTTTTTTGAAACTTCTTCAAGGTTAATATCGTATAACTTCATGTAGCTTGGTATTATACGTTTACTCCACTTCGCTTTTGCTATTGTCTGCAAAAGATGGGAAGATTGCTTACCATTCGTTAGTTCTATCAAGCGTTGATATAGTTTTTCTTTCATACAGTAAAACCCCTATCCATTAATTTAGACTGTCAATTTTTTCGCATTCGAAGTATAATGGTACAATATCTTAAGTGCAAAGGAGTGATCCCCCTTGTTTTTTTATCACAAGTTGGTGGATACCACGGTTAAGAAAATGAAATCGCACGCAGCTAACTTCATAACAATTAGTAATATGTCCTTTGGAGGCGCGGCTATTATGGCCACTCTACATGAATACTATAGCTATAGTGTCTTGTTTATCTTTATAGCAGCTCTTCTTGATCGCTACGATGGTAAGGTAGCGAGAGCGCTCGGACAAGTGTCAGAATTAGGTAAACAATTAGATTCTATGAGTGATATTATATCATTTGGTGTGGCGCCTGCATTATTAATGTATGAAGTTGTTCTAGTTGATTTTGGTTTTGTCGGCATGATGATGGCCGTATTATTTATCGTCTGTGGCGCGATGCGTTTAGCTCGCTTCAATATTAGCGAAGCGAACGGTTATTTCACAGGTTTACCAATTACAGCCGCAGGTACGTTCTTAACTTTAACGTATTTCGCAGCTTATACGTTCCATCCGGCATTTTATCTTTTCCTTTTCCCCATTTTAGCTTTACTCATGATTAGTACATTTACGTTAAAAAAAGTGTAACAGCACATTTGCTGTTGCACTTTTTTCATTTCCCACGGCTTTTAAACATATACTGTCGAAAAATGGGGAAAGGATGAAATCATTCAATGAGCGGAATTTTTACATCGATGTTGCAGTTATGGCTTGAAATCCCTGCGTTGCTTGGCTATTTAAAGGGGCAAACATTCCATAAACCCTTTTCAAAAGAAGAGGAAGCTGCTTGTATTGAACGATTTTTAGGTGGCGATGAGCAGGCGCGTCTTGATCTAATAGAACGTAATATGAGGCTTGTCGCACATGTCGTTAAAAAATTCCATCCAAAACATGAGCAACTCGATGATTATATTTCTATTGGAACAATTGGACTAATGAAAGCCGTTGAGAGCTATACCCCTGATAAAAAAACTAGACTTGCCACATATGCAGCTCGTTGCATTGAAAATGAGATTTTAATGCATCTACGCACCCAAAAGAAAGTGCAAAAAGACGTTTCGCTATTTGAGCCGATTGGAACTGATAAAGATGGGAACGCACTGCAAATTCGCGATTTACTTCAGTGTGATGAAGAAAGTGCCACAGAGAAGCTAGAGCATAAAGAGCATGTAGCACAACTATACCACTATTTGCATATGCTCGATGAACGTGAGCTCGAAATTGTGACACTCCGTTATGGCTTAAATCAACAGGATGCACTTACGCAAAAGGAAATTGCAGCACGCTTAAATATTTCACGTAGCTATGTATCTCGCATTGAAAAACGGGCACTTATTAAACTCTATCAACTATATAAACGAGACCAAAAAACTATTGAATAATATATTGTAAAATGGTTATGAAAAAAATTCAATCCTTCAATGACGGAAGAATATGCCTATTTCATGGCATATAAAAAGCTCCCCTGCGACATGACTATGTCGCAAAGGAGCTTTCCCGTCATACTAGTGTGCTGATTCAGAGAGTTCTGCTGAAATCAACGTACCTATTAAAGTTGTAATAATCACTACACCTGCTGTTAAAAATAACATCATGAATGCCTCCCATTCTATTATGAAGAGATTTATTAATGTCAGTGTAGCATTTGTTTTTTGTATCAACTGTGATTTTTCTCACAGAATAAACCACACATTTTGACCATTCTGTGTAGTTTATAGTGAGGAAATTGCTTTTAATACGACTTGTGTCGAATGTTTTGCAGCAACTGGTAAAAATTCATCAAAGCTAATATTCGATTCTTTACCTGCAATATCTGATAATGCACGAATGACTACAAAAGGTGTAGCAAATTGATAACAAACTTGTGCAACTGCAGCCGCTTCCATCTCTACAGCTTTCATTTGAGGGAAATGGCGACGAACAGCCTCTACACGTTCAGGATCATTCATAAAAGCATCCCCAGAGCAAATTAAACCAACGCCATACTGGTGCTCTCCAACTGCCTTTACAGCCTCCTCAGCTACCTTCATCAATTTCTCATCTGATTTATATGCTGCTGGCATACCAGCCATTTGTCCAATTTCATAGCCAAAGATTGTGACATCCACATCGTGGTGACGAACTTCATCAGAAATAACGACAGCGCCTACCTCAAGAGCTTCATCATATCCACCTGCAGAGCCTGTATTAATGACAACATCTGGTTTAAACTCATGTAAAAGAATTGTCGTAGACATAGCAGCATTTACTTTACCAATACCGCTTTTTAATAATACGACTTCCTTGCCTTCAAAAGTTCCTGTTGTATACTCACTACCTGCAATCGTTGTGCTGTGTGCATCGTCTAATGCTGCTCTTAGAAGCTCCACTTCCTCTTCCATTGCGCCAATTACTGCAATTTTCATGTACTGTTACTTCCCTTCTTTTTTCAACTCTATTAAAAATAATCAAAAGAGTGATTTTCGTCAATAGGCGCCTTCTAATGTATTTAGTTGCTCTAGCTTCACAGGCTTCCACCCTTCATTATCAACCCATTCCATGCTTACACGATACATTTGAGATTTATCATTGGTCGAAACAGTTGCAATGGATGAATTAGGACCACCATTATTTTGCATACGCCAGATGATCATATTGCTTTGGTCAATACCTGTCACAGTAGATACTGTTGCTACTTTCTCAGCCCAGTCTACAGACGTGTCGTCATATGAAGACACATGCTGACCTGTTTGAGTTGTAGGTGTTGGTTGCCAATTTTTATTCGTGATGACCTTCTCAACAATAGGATTATCTGATGCTGATTCTTCTGCTGTGCCTTGTTCTTCCTGGGATGTCTCAGGTTCTGATTCTTCTTCTGAAGGTTTATCTTCTTCTACAGCAAGATCTTCTTTTTCTTCATCCGTCGGTTCTTTTTCTACTTCTTTTTCATCATCACCGCTCTGTTCTTCTTGAACGGGTTCCTCTTTCACTGCTTGGTCTGCATCATCTTGCCATTTAAACACATAGGTTGCTGTGATAATAATGAGTACAACCACAACACCAATTAGAACATTCAATAGTTTATCTAGCTTTTTATTACGAGATGGCTGCAAATGACGACCACTTCGAGTTTGTCGTTCACTCATAATGTCTCCCCCTCTCTAGGCAATATTCTATCAAGTTCGACAGCACTTGCAAAATAATTCTACTCACTATTTTACTACATAGTTATCACGCTAAAAATGGTACAAGCAGTCAGCCAAAGGCTAACTGCTTGTACATATACATATTATTTAATTGAGACAATTTTCACTTTCATTTCGCCGCCAGGTGTTTGAACGACAACCTCTTCACCTTCAGCACGACCAAGTAGACCTTTTGCAATCGGTGATTCATTCGAAATACGGAATTCCATAGGATCTGCCTCAGCAGAACCAACAATTGTATAAGATTCTTCATCTGTTGATGGCTTACCATTGATGATTTCTACGAATGTAACCGTTTTCCCTAGTGATACTACACTGTTATCTGTCTCGTCTTCAGAAATAATCACTGCATTGCGAATCATTGATTTTAATGTTGAAATACGACCTTCTAAAAAGGCTTGTTCTTCTTTAGCAGAATCGTACTCAGCGTTTTCAGAAAGATCTCCAAAATCACGTGCTATTTTAATGCGTTCAACGATTTCTTTTCGTGTTTCAGTTTCTAATTTTACTAATTCTTCTTCTAATTTACGTTTTCCCTCAGCTGTCATAGGGTACTGTTTTTCATTTGCCAAAGTCCTTCACTCCTTGTTTCTTCAATATAAAAACATAAAACTCGACTAAATGCACGGAAGATGCATTTAATCGAATTTTATTATTTTTAAACGTTTTCAAATTACGCTTTGACCTAATAGTATGCATGCTTTTTCAAAATATGCATGTAAATATTGTCAATACCACTCTATCTTATTACAATACGTTGTCGGTTTCAAGAATAGTTTTAATTTTCGTTACCATTAAATCAATCGCCACCTCATTATCCCCACCTTCAGGAATAATGATATCAGCATAACGTTTTGTTGGTTCAATAAATAAATTATGCATCGGTCGAACCGCTGATAAATACTGCTCAATCACCGAATCCGTTGTACGTCCACGCTCTTTAATATCACGCATAATACGGCGAATAATACGTAAATCTGAATCTGTATCCACAAATAATTTAATATCCATTAAATCACGTAAATCAGCATCCTCAAGGACTAGAATACCTTCTAGTATAATAACATCTACTGGTTCAACATGTATAACTTCTTCTGCCCTTGTATGCTGGACGTAATCATACACAGGTTTTTCAATTGGTTGACGCACTAACAACTTTTTTATGTGCTCAATTAATAAATCATTATCGAAAGCTAACGGATGATCATAGTTAGTTCCTAAACGTTCTTCAAATGTTAAATGACTTTGATCCTTATAATAAAAATCTTGTTCAATTACCACAACAGAATGCTCACGGAAAACATCATAAATGGCGCGCGTCACACTCGTTTTTCCCGAGCATGAGCCACCTGCGATTCCGATGACAACAGGGCGCTTCACTGCCATTAGTTATTCTCCTTTCGCATCATGTTATGCGGCTTCAATGGTGTATCACATTTAAATTTTACAATTTGTAATGGATGACGAGCTGCATCTAGGCTATTGCCATCCTCGTCCCAAATTTCACCCATTGTTAAACGGAAATTCTCAATTTCAGGACCAAAGAATTCTACTTCGTCACCAGGTTTAAAATAATTACGCTGTTGCATTGTCACTATTTTTGTCTCTGGATCATGCTCTAAAATAAGTCCAGCAAATTCATAGGTTGTTTTACGACCATGCACACCAAACATCTGCTCCTCAAAGCCAGGTGCATCATGGAAGAATGCTTCAGCCGTATCACGGTTAGCACATTTGTCTAATTCCTCTAGCCATTCACGTTTAATTTTAAAGTTATCAGGATCTGCACAATAAGCATCAATCACTTTACGGTACACAGAAACAACTGTCGCTACATAGTGAATGGATTTCATACGACCTTCAACTTTTAATGAGTCGATACCTAGCTCAATCATATGAGGGATCGCTTCAATTAATTTTAAATCTTTTGGACTCATCGCAAATGGTGCATGGCTCTCATCGAAAAGTGCTTTTTCTTCCCCATCTTCTAATTCATATAGATCATAGTCCCAACGGCATGATTGGCAGCATCCCCCTCGGTTTGAGTCACGAGCCGTCATATGATTAGAAAGAACGCAACGACCAGAGTAGGCAATACACATTGCTCCATGAACAAAGGCCTCAATTTCAATGTCGACCTTTTCCTTCATCAGCTTCATTTCTTCTCCGCCCACTTCACGTGCTAATACAACACGATGTAAACCTTCTTCTTTCCAGTACTGCACGGCCTTCCAGTTGGACAATGATTGCTGAGTAGAAAGATGAATTTCAAGCTTAGGTGCTGCTGTACGACATGTTTCAATAATGAGCGGGTCTGCTACAATAATACCAGTTACGCCCACTGATTCAATATCCTTTAAATAACGCTCTAAGCCATCCATATTTTCATTGTGGGCAAAAATATTTGTTGTTACATATATTTTCGCACCATATTGATTGGCAAATTCTACACCTTCACGCATCTCTTCAATTGAAAAGTTATCCGCATTCGATCGTAGACCAAACTCTCGCCCACCGATAAATACAGCATCTGCTCCGTAATGGACAGCTATTTTTAATTTCTCTAAACTACCAGCTGGTGCAAGTAGCTCTGGTTTTTTAGTAATGACACGTTTACCGTTGACAATCTCACGGATTTTGTCATTTTGCTCTAACGCTAATGCCATGTTATTGTCCCCTCCTAGTAAACTGTTTCCTTGAAGATAAAGCCCGTATCTAATGGTCTAATAGCTGGTTGAATATCTTCAATTTTTGCTAATAAATCGTCTTTTATTTCTTCATATGCCTCTTCTGATTCGTCAAAATACGTATCGATCGCTTTTCGATAAGCTTCTGTTACCGCGACTACATAGTCTGGCGTTTGAAGTACACCTTCAATTTTCAGAGCATCGATGCCACCTTCAAATAATTCGCCTAGTTCATCAATAATACACATATCATTTGGACTGAAAATATGTGTACCATTTACATCTTCATATATTGGATATTTATTATTTCGTTCATCATCATGTAGGAACATATTACGATTTTCCTGGCGATTTTCAATAGCCATTACTTTATCTTGATATAAGAAATAATGGCCGAGTAATGGGCGTTTTGATTGGAACATACATGTCATGCCATGTACTTGTACTTCAATTTCCATTTCGGTATTTTCTTTAATTTCTAATACTTCATCAAGAGAAAGCTCACGCGCTAACACGGCACGCGTTGCACCACGTTTCCCCCAGTAATTAGCCGTAAACCAGTTTGTAGCTGTCGTTTCTGGATTCCAATGTAACGGAATCGTAACACCTTGCTCTCTACGAATAATGAGAACCGCTGGATCACCGTAGATTAAACGGTCCACACCGATCCGTTGCATTTCATTTAAATAATCAGCAAGTGCCTCTAGCTTCTCATTATGGAAAAGTGCATTGACTGCAACATATACCTTTTTACCCGCTTCATGAATAAGCTTTGTCGCTTCTTCTACTTCTTCAACGGAGAACTCTCCTGCTAGACGTAGACCAAATTGTTGTTCACCAATAACAAAAGCATCTGCTCCAGCGACTAAAAGTGCTTTTATATGTTCTAATGATTGTGGTGTCACAAGCAATTCTGGTTTTTTCATAGTAGTCACCTCTTCAAACATAGTAATAAACCATCACCGACTGGTAAAAAAGCACTTGTATAATCTGGGTGCTGCATAATCCAATCCGTGAAGTTTTTTAAATTGCGAATCATTGTTCGCTTACGACGTGGAACATCCTTCAACTCTAAATCAGACAAACCATGCATGTACATATTATCGATATACAATACCCCACCTGATTTTACTAAAGGTGCATATTTTTCAAAAAAGCGTTGGTATTGTCCCTTCGCAGCATCAATAAAGACCGCATCGAATGTTGTGTTAATGGCCTCGTCATCCACTTCTAAAGCGTCACCCTCAATGACCGTAATTCGATCGGATACAGTCGACCGTTTAATATAGGCTTTTGCCCTTGCTACACGATCTTGATCACGTTCAATTGTAACAATTTGGACATAAGGCAATGCCTCTGCCATACGAATAGCAGAGTAACCAATTGCTGTACCTATCTCTAAAATTTTTGACGGATTTTGAATACGCAACAGTTGATTTAATGCATCAATACCTGCTAGCTGCATGATCGGTACGTGATGCTCCTCCGCAAATGCTTCCATTTCTAAAAGCAATTCATTACGTGGCTGTATAAATGATTGTATATATGCATCTGATAATTCCATTGTTTCCACCCTCATTTAAAAGGCAACGAGCGTTTGCCGTTGTCTGTACTTCATCATTTATCAACAAAAAGAAAAAGACCAAACGTGATGTCTTGGTACTTTGCCATACAAAAATGAGCAATTGCTTCGATATGCTCAAACAATTGCCACCACGCATATTTGTCCCGCATAAATGAACGGATTGATCAAAAATCACACTTTATAATAGCATGAAAATAGAAGGAAAGCTATTTTTCTTTCCTTCTATCCATCTGTTTGCTATATGATTTTTGTTCTTCCTAAATGTTTACTCTTCTTTTCGTAAATATTTTTCTACCTTCTGCAAATGCTCATCATAGGTTTTTGAGAAGTGGTTGACACCCTCTTTATCTGCTAGGAAGTAGAAATAATCTGTTTGACTTGGATTTAATGATGCCTCAATCGAAGTTTTACCTGCACCTGCTATTGGACCAGGTGGTAGACCTTTATTTTTGTAAGTGTTATAGGCATTATCCACTTCTAAATCTTCATATAGAACACGATCCTTGTGATCACCCAGTGCATAGAGCACGGTTGGGTCTGTTTGGAGTGGCATCCCTTCATTGATTCGATTATAGAAGACACTTGCAATAGTCTCTCGATCCGTTTGAGCAGTCGCTTCTTCTTCCAATAATGACGCAAATGTTAACAGCTGATGTACGGACATTTGTTTTTCAGCTAATACATCACTATAGTTCTTCACTACATTGTTCATGGCTGCTATCATCTCTTCTACAATCGCTTGTAAAGATGGTTTTTCTTCATAATAAGAATACGTAGCTGGATATAAATAGCCCTCTAAGTCATAGCGAATATTGTCAGCTAAAACAGCCTCTGTAACTAGCTCAGGATAATTAGCCATCATTTGCTGAACAAATGTGTCACTCGTCACAAGATCCATAAATTCTTTTTGTGTGTACGGTGTTTTCTTTTCAATCACTTTCCCAATTTGTTCAAGTGTTAAGCCTTCTGGGACTGTCATCGTAAAGACAGGCTTACGATATACCTTCCCTGTTTTCAAGCTTTCAATGAGTTCATCAAATGTCATTGCCTGTGTTAAATCATAATTTCCCGCTTGAAATTGTGATTCATTTTTAAATTTTGCATAGTATTTAAAAACACGTGCATCTTTTATGACACCTTTTTTCTCTAGTAGTGTTGAAATGGAGGACAAACTAGAGCCAATTGGTACTTCTACTGCAATTGTTTTCGTTGCATTAGGGTCTAATGGTTTTAAAGCACCTTTTACATAATTGTACCCAAATAAACCAACAACTCCAATTATTAGTACGAAAACAATGGCAATAATTGCGACGATTTTTCTCACCATTTTTACCTCAGATTTTCTTTCTTGCATTTTTGAAAACATTTCTTGTTTTTTTGAACCGTTATCCACGGGTTTCCCCCCTATCACTATTCAATATCATACTAGAAATCAACTTTCACGACAAACAGAAATCGACAATTCAGGAGAAATTACATATGTAAAAAATCTGCCAACAACTTTCGTTAGCAGATTTTTGAGCATTCTAGAAATAGTTTATCCTATAAAGTGTTTAATACTTCTTCTACAAATTCCCATTCTTCATCTGACTCAATCGGGTATAACTCTTCAATCTGGCCTTCATTTCCAGCTATATATTGGGCTGCAAAAATATCACGCTCATCAATCGGTTCATCTGTTGCTGGCACATATAATACATACGATTTACCGAATTGCTCAGATGAAAATGTATGAATGACTTCGCACACTTGATCTTTTCCTTCTTCGTCTGTCACAGTAATTAGCTGTGGTTCTTCTTCAAATTCATCAAGTAATGTTAACACCACTTCATTAATCATTTCCCATTCGGCATCTGTTTCAACAGGCTGTAAATTTGTCATCTCACCTGTATTGTCATCATAATCAAAAGTCATCGCGGAAAGGTCTCCTGGAATTTCTTGACCGGTTTCATCTAGAAGGGAAAATAACACATAGGACTTGTCCTCCGCATCAAAGGTAAAGACCACACGACACTGCTGTTCCTTACCATCTTTCCCAATGATCATAAATTCTTGCGTTTCTTCATTCATTCTGTTTCCTCCTTTATGACAATTTGATGTCATTTATTAAATCGTTTTTTTGAGGTTAGACACTTTAGAATAGCTTCTCCTATTTTGAGCAAGTTTTCCCTGCATTTCTTCTCTATTTTTGAGCAGGTTCTCGATGTTTGGAGTGGGGCTTGGAGCGGTTACACTCTATTTCTAAGCGAACCCACAAACTTTATGAACGTTTCCCAACAATTGTGGATCAAATTCACACATCTACAATGCATTCATTCTTCAATTTAACAATCCTTCTACATTAGAAAAGCTTCAATAAAAAAGGAACAAGGACTGCAAGCTGCGATCCTTGTTCCAAGCTTTGAGTTAGAAGATTAGTCTTCGTTTTCATCCTCTAAAGCGTTTAAAACGTCCTCTACCATATCCCACTCTGCTTCAGTTTCGATTGGTGTTAATTCACCATCTTCACCATTTTCAGATGGTACAAATGAAGATACAAAGATTTCAACTGAGCCATCTTCATCTTCCTCTGCGCCTACCATTGAGTAAAACACATATGATTTGCCAAACTCTGGAGATTCATGAACGTGAATCACTTCACAAAGCTGCTCGTTTCCGTTTTCGTCAATCACTGTAATGTGTTGAACATGTAGTTCTTCTTCATGGTTATGCTCGTGTGCCATGCATAGTCACCTCATCAATTAATTTTTGCTATCTAAGTAGCCTTGTAAAATCATCACAGCTGCCATTTTATCAATGACTTGCTTGCGCTTTTTGCGACTCACGTCCGCTTCGATCAGCATACGTTCAGCAGCCATCGTCGTTAAACGTTCATCCCATAATTTGACCGGTAGTGAGAAATGCTCTTCTAATAGCTTTTTATAGTTCTCAGAAGCCTCTCCACGCGGTCCAACCGTATTATTCATGTTTTTTGGAAAACCTACAACAAATTCTGTTATAGTATATTCCTTTACTAGCTCAGCGATACGGTCAATACCGAACTCACCATTAGCTTCATCAATTTTTACGGTTTCAATACCTTGGGCGGTCCAACCAAGTGCATCACTTACAGCAACACCCACAGTTTTTGACCCAACGTCTAATCCCATAATTCTCATTTCTAGTCCTCGTTATTCTTTTTGATATAAAATTTAACAAGCTCCTCTAGAATTTCGTCACGCTCAAGCTTGCGAATTAAATTACGAGCATCCTGATGGCGAGGAATATACGCCGGATCACCAGAAAGTAAGTAACCAACAATCTGATTGATAGGGTTATATCCCTTTTCCTCTAATGAAGAATGAACTTTCAACATTACCTGCTTGACTTCCTGTTCCATTGATTCTTCTGGAAAATTAAATTTCATCGTTTGATCAAATGAACTCATGACCAGCACCTCGCTTTCAGAAATAAGGAGATGTGCAAACAAGCTCATCTCCAATTTCTCTTTATTATAACATGTTTTGGTGAATTAATTAAATGGATTTAACATAATCATACACAGAAAGTAGTGCTTCATCAAGTTTTGATGCATCTTTTGCACCTGCCATCGCCATATCTGGACGACCGCCACCTTTACCACCACATGCTTCCGCAACCATTTTCACAATATTCCCTGCATGGTAATTGCCACCAACTAATTCTTTTGAAACACCAGCACATAACATAACTTTTTCACCATCAACTGCTCCAAGAACAATGACTGCTTTTGGCATTTTTGCTTTCAGGTCATCCATCATTTGACGGAGTTGATTGTTATCCTTCGCTTCCACTTTTGTAGATAGCACTGTCACATCTCCAATTGTTTGAGCGGCATCAACAACTGCCCCTGCCTGTGCATTGGCGATTTTTTGAGATAATGCTTCGTTTTCACGTTGTAATTCTTTGTAGTCTGCTTGTAATGCCTGTACTTTTGTGACAATATCTTTAGCATTTGCTTTTAATAATGTCGCTGCATCATTTAATAATGCTTCTTCTTCTTTTACTGCTTCATAAGCAACTTTTCCTGTAACAGCTTCAATACGACGAGTACCTGCACCGATACCACCTTCTGAAACAATTTTAAAGAAGCCAATTTCAGAAGAGCGTTTAACATGGATACCACCACATAGCTCAATCGAATAATCTCCGATGGATACTACACGTACAACATCTCCATATTTTTCACCGAATAATGCCATAGCACCCATTGCTTTTGCTTCATCAATACCTTTTTCTTCAATAACGACCTCTATATCATCCCACACTTTTTCATTTACAATACGTTCAATTTGCTGTAGTTCTTCTTTTGTAACTTGACCAAAGTGAGAGAAATCAAAACGTAAACGATCAGGTCCTACATATGATCCAGCTTGGTTCACATGATCACCTAGCACATCTTTTAATGCACGTTGCATAATATGTGTTGCCGTATGGTTTTTAATGATTAAATTACGGTCATCACGATTGACCACTGCTTGCACTGCATCTTCCACATGCATTTCCCCAGATTCAACTACTACTGTATGAAGCGGTTGACCATTCGGTGCTTTTTGAACATCTTTTACAACAGCCGTAAAGCTATCATTTGAAATAGTACCACTATCAGCAATTTGACCACCCATTTCAGCGTAGAATGGTGTCTTCGCTAAAATAACCAATGCTTCCTGACCTTCCGAAGCGACTTTCGCAACTTGACCATTGACGATCATTGCAGCGATTTCAGTATTAACACTTAACGTATCATAGCCAACAAATTCACTTGCAACCGTTAAGTTTGCTAATACTTCATTCTGTACTTGCATCGAATCAACATCTTGTCGTGCAGCACGCGCGCGTTCACGTTGCTCTTCCATCGCTGCCTCAAAACCTTCATGATCTACTTTCATGCCTACTTCCTCTGCATATTCTTCCGTTAGCTCGATTGGGAAACCATAAGTATCATATAAACGGAAAGCATCTGCTCCTGGGATGTAATCATGACCAGCTGCTTTTTGAGATTCCACTACTTCATTAAAGATAGCTAAACCACCATCTAATGTTTCATGGAAACGAATTTCTTCATTTTTAATGACACGTTGAATAAATTCGCATTTCTCTGTAACTTCTGGATAGAAGTCTTCCATAATTTTACCCACAGTTGGTACAAGTTCAAACATAAATGGTTTTTCAATACCAATTTGTTTAGCATAGCGAACGGCACGACGTAGTAAGCGACGTAATACATAGCCACGGCCTTCATTTGATGGCAGGGCACCATCGCCTATAGCAAATGCTACTGTACGGATATGGTCTGCAATCACTTTAAATGGTGTATTAATATCTTCATCTGAGCCAAAGATTTCATTTAAGTCTACTTCGCCAGGTCGTTTATATTTACGATTGGCAAACTCCTCAATTTTTTCAATAATTGGCATAAATAAATCAGTATCAAAGTTTGTTGGTACATTTTGCACGACGGACACAATACGCTCTAAGCCCATACCTGTATCAATATTTTGCTTTGGTAGTGGCGTGTAAGTGCCATCAGGATTATGGTTAAATTGAGAGAACACAAGGTTCCAAATTTCTAGGTAACGCTCATTTTCTCCTCCTGGATACATTTCAGGGTCATTTTCATCTGAGCCGTATTCTACGCCGCGATCATAAAAAATCTCTGAGTTCGGACCAGATGGGCCTTCTCCTATATCCCAGAAGTTCCCTTCTAAACGGATTAAACGTTCTTCTGGAATACCGATTTCCTGATGCCAAACATCATATGCTTCCTGGTCTTCAGGGTGAATCGTGATGGATAATAACGCTGGATCAAAGCCCATCCATTTTTTATCTGTTAAAAACTCCCAAGCGTAATGAATTGCTTCTTTTTTAAAGTAGTCACCAATAGAGAAGTTTCCTAACATTTCAAAGAATGTATGGTGTCGAGCTGTTTTCCCAACGTTTTCAATATCGTTGGTACGAATCGATTTTTGAGCATTTGTAATACGTGGATTATCAGGGATAATACGGCCATCAAAATATGGTTTCAAAGTTGCAACACCTGAGTTGATCCAAAGAAGTGATGGATCATTTATTGGCACAAGTGGAGCTGATGGCTCATGATGATGCCCCTTTTCTTTAAAAAATTCCAAATACATACGGCGAATATCTACTGCTTTCATTGGATAAATTCCTCCTATTTTATATTGTAAAATCACGATACGAATCCTGCGATTTACCGAAGAAAATAAAAAAAGCCCTCATCCCCAAAAAGGGACGAGGACTTGTCATTAGTCTCGCGGTACCACCCTAGTTGTAAGTAAAAACCTTACTTACCTCTTTAGCACTTGTAACGTCAGTGAACGGCAGGGATTAGCTGCACTCTGGAGTAGCTTTCGGTATTTGCTGTTGTGAGGATTTTTTCAGCCTAGAAATCCCTTTCTTGTGCACACACAAATACGTACTTTTTCCATCATCGTTTTTACTTTTTCTATCGAAAATTATAAAAAAAATCTATTGCGCTGTCAATTAGTACTAGTATGACTAACACTAACTAAGCAATCATTTTTTTGAAATATATCCACATACCCCATGTAAAAATAACTAAGAAGGCGCTAATTGCAATAGTTGTATAAGGGGTATCTTGATAAGGTAAAGGTACATTCATTCCAAAAAAACTAGTAATTACTGATAGTGGTAACATAATTGTCGAAATGACCGTTAATAAATTCAGCTTTTCAATGGATTTCCCACTGATAATTGAAAAATACGTATCAAGCGTGCTGTTCACTAAATCTCGATATGTCTCTGTGGAGTCGACAATACGTTCTAGATGGTCATTCAAATCTTTATAGAATGGAATATTTTCTTCTTGAATGTCAAATTTCCACTGGCCATTGATTGTAGAAAAAATTCTTCTTTGTGGCATAATGGCCTGACGAATTAAAATAATTGTCCGCTTCAATGCAAGAAATTCCTCTGTCACCACTTTTGGTTGATAATCATAAATTTCTTCTTCTAGTTCATCTATACGTGCGCGAATTCGTTCTAATACTGGGAAATATTCGTCTGTAATACCGTCAATAATTGTATGCAATAAAAAATCAGTACCCTTTTCCAAATATCTTGGGCTATTGACACAAACATTTTCCATTTTTCCTAGCCATTGCAACTTTTGCTTATGCACAGTCACAATATAGTTTGGTCCCATAAAAATATTTAACTCAACGGTTGTAATTTCATTGTTACTTTTCTCATTATAAATTGGTGCATGGAGCACAAAAAATTTATAATCACCATAACTATCCATTTTTGGACGTGAGCCTTCATGTAAGCAATCTTCAACTGCTAGTGGATGAAAGCCAAATACATCAGCTATATTATTCAATTCATTATAACTATAGGCATATAAATCTACCCATAATAAATCTTCGTTATGAATAGGGAGTTGTAAATCAATCATATTGAAATCATGTTGGACTGTCTTACTGCTGCTATTATAATAGTGGATTTTAATCATTGCATTTCACCTCGTGTTTGTTATTGAGGGAAACAAAAGGTCATCCTTAATCACCCTTTGTCTGCATCGGTGATCAGAAATCGATGACTTTTTATGTGTTTCCGTTTGCCTAAATGATACTTATTCGGTTCAGGACTACTATCCATTTCTCATCACCTTCCTTCCATAACAAAAACACGCCTTCTACGAATGAAGGCGTGTTGAATACACATATCAAAAAAATAGCAATAAAATACATTGCATGCTTGTTACCTTCAAACGTTGAGTTTTAGCACTATGCGGCATAGGAATATGTCCAGCTACGTTAAAAAACACCTTATTTCGATGATTTCTGTTGACCCATTGGCGTCTCTCGACATTTTTGGGTAGTAGCGTATCTCCAGCATAGGAGCCTCACCTAACGAAGGGAGTCTTATTTTTTTATTCCTGTAAATGATAACGGATAGTTTCACAACTGTCAAACTTTCTATCAATCATTTTTCAAAAAGTCTTCCACTCTTTGCACTAAATGCTCTCGTTGATAAGATTGATAGAGCAGGCTAGATAAACGTACAGGATCACCAAAGAAAAAGCGTTCATACAATGTCTGTCTTGTGCCAAAACTACTCATCGTTAAATCCCAAGCTAAACGGAATTTCTTTACTCGCTCTTCCCCTTTGTCTTGAAATGATTGCAGATAATGATCAAGATCCCCATCATCCGTTGCAAAAGCTTTTGCACTCGGTATGGACATTAATCCACTTGCTCCCAGTTGCTGTATGATATCTGTAAAGGTAGGATATACTTTCGGGAAGATATGAATAGCGACCTGTAATGTGGATTGGTCTGGTCTGATAAAGCCAAAGGAATCCCTTTGTGCCTCAATTTCTGATTTTAATTGCAATGCTTTCATCGTTTCTAATGCTACGATGACATCTACCACTTTTTGATGGACATGTTGGTAATCCCCAATATTTATGGAATCCACAATCATTTGTACAACCCCTAGGATGAATTCCGTCTTAGCAATTTGACGTGACAGCACATGATGCAAAGTATACGCTTGGAAGCCACTAACATTCATAAATTGATTGGCCACTTCAACATTTTCGTAATAAAATACCCGTTCCCACGGGACAACTACATCCTCAAACACAACGATTGCATCCATTTCTTCAAAACGTGCACTTAACGGATAATCAAAGGTAGAATCTCCGCCTACAAATGATTGCCGACATAAAAACTTTAAGCCTTTCGTGTTACTTGGAATAGAAAACCCGAAACCTTTTCCTTCATCATAGCCATTTGTTGATAAAACAAGAAGCTCATCTGTTATGCCACCCTGTGTCGCTAGTAATCTTGCCCCTTTAATGACTAAGCCCTCACTTGTTTTCCCAATGATTTTAGCTGCAATGGTTACTTCTTCATCCTCATAGTAAAAGCGCTTGCGATTTACCTGTGGTTCGATAAAGGTATGTGTTATCGTAATATCATTCTCGCGAGCATACTCATAGAACTTTAGCAAATGCTCTGGGAAACAATTTGGCTTCTCTTTTAAAAAATCTGACGCTGATGCAAGGGCCATTAATGTTGTATTCATATAATCAGGGCTTCTCCCCATAAAGCCTTGAGAAGATAATGCCCATTCCCTTGCCGCTTGGCGCCTCTTCACAAGATCTTCTGGCGTCAATACTTGAAGAAATGACATGCCAACTTTCTGTTTACTAGTTGGCGATTCATAGGTCATTTTTTCAAGAAGTGCCTCTTGATGTTGTAAATCAAAAAGTTTCGCTTGACTCTGGATAATTCCTTTAAAGGCAGGATGTTCTGACACCTTTCCTGTCACGACTTTCCCATCTATCGAAATATACGTTTTTAAAGCATCAATTCGTTCAATATACTGTTGCCCTGTCATTATTGGCATGCTGTCACCCCTATACATTCCCTATGTTTTTGTACTCATCTAGTATATGAAATGTCCAAATATTAGGTGACGATACATCAATTAGAAAAACCCGATTAGACAGTCTAATCGGGAATATATATTTTATTCATCCAAAAAATCATATGGAGAGACATCATTCATACCAATCATTGGATGAATATAAGGGGCTGTTTCTACTGTTAGCTTTTGTTCAACGGAAACAGGCTCCTGCATCCCTTCATTATCTACTGGCACTGCCTCGACTTCCACAAGTTCTTCCTCAATTTCCATTGGGTTAAGTCTTGCACGTAAAGAGGTGAAACGCTGAAGGTCATCTGTACGTTGTAAACCATCCGCAAGCACATCTGGTTCACCACATAAAATCAAAAAGTTTTTAGCACGTGTAATACCTGTGTATAAAAGATTACGCCGTAACATTTTGGAATACCCTCTAACCACTGGCATAATGACCGTTTGAAACTCAGAGCCCTGTGATTTATGGATGGAGCAACAATAAGCTAGTGTCAATTGATTGAGGTCGCTTCGTTGATAGGTCACTTCAATGCCATCAAAGGATACGATCAGTAAATCTTGTTTTTCGATCGTCTCTTTCGCCTTAATAATACTAATGACCTCACCCATATCTCCATTAAAGACATTGCTTTCAGGTTGATTGACAAGCTGAAGAACTTTATCCTTTATTCGATAGGTGACATCCCCAAAGACTAGCTCTTTTCGTGTGCCAGTATCATTTGGGTTAATAAGCTCTTGAATCATTTTATTTAAATTATCTATACCAGCTGGTCCTTTGTACATGGGCGCCAACACTTGAATATTACGGATTTCCTGGCCCTTTGCGACAGCACTTTTGACAACTTGAGTTACAACGTTGGCAACTTGGTCTGCTGAAGCCTTAATAAACGAACGATCAGAGGTTTTAGCTGTTAACTCTTGTGGAATCGTTCCTTTTTTTATTTGATGCGCAAGTTCAATAATCGTTGAGCCTTCTGCTTGTCGATAAACATCTGTTAGCTCGACAGTTGGTAGCTGCTTGGATGCTAATAAATCCTTTAACACCTGTCCTGGACCTACTGGTGGAAGCTGATCCTGATCTCCAACAAAGACAACTTGAACATCTTCATGTAAAGCTTTTAATAATTGATGGGCAAGCCATGTATCAACCATTGACATTTCATCCACGATAATCAGCTTACCTGTTACTTCCCGCTCTGTTTCTTCCTCTTTTTCTTGCCCTGTAAAACCGAGCAGTCGATGGATGGTCATCGCAGGAAGCTCTGTTGATTCGGCTAATCGTTTAGCAGCACGTCCAGTCGGCGCACAAAGAATAATCGGAAAAGGCTCCTCTTTTTGAGCATACTCTTTTGGATTTAAGGATAGCCCATGAAGCTTTGCATAAACTTCTACGACTCCCCGTACAACAGTGGTTTTCCCCGTACCAGGACCACCCGTTAAAATCATAACAGCTGAATTTAAAGCCTGTTCGATGGCATTCGCTTGTGTTTCTGCATAGGTAACATTGAGTAGCTCCTCTGTTTCTCCAATGGCTTTTCGAATTTCATCTTTACTAAAATGTTCAGCCTTATTATTCCGCTCGATAAGCGATAAGATTTTCGATGCAATCCCTACCTCCGAAAAATAGAGTGATGGCAGATATAACCTTGTCTCTTCACCACAAATTTTGCCTTCTTCACGGAGTCCGATACAGGCTTGAGAAATATCTTCGAACGGTATCTCCTGTCTTTGGCTTTGTTCAAGCATTTCCTTAACGAGCGGTAAAACCTGTTCTGCATCTAGATAAACATGTCCATCCGATAAAGCTGCTGTATTTAAAATATGTAAAATCGCTGCTTTGACACGATCAGGATGTTTACCAGTTATACCTAACTTCGCACCTAGCTCGTCGGCTCGAAAGAAACCCACCCCTTCCACATCTTCAATCAAGCGGTATGGATTTTCTGTCAGTAATTCAATGGCTTCTGTTCGATAGGTTTGATAAATCTTCATCCCAAGCTGTGGACCAAATCCCCACTCATTCAATTGAATCATGACCCGCTCTAAGCCTAAGTTTTGCTCAATGGTGCGGTGAATGACTTCTTTTTTTTCAGCGGATAGACGCGGAACAGCATCGAGGGCACTAGGATCTTCTAAAATAACACGGAGTGCATTAGCACCTAGTTTTTCAACAATCGTTTCAGCTGTTTTTTTCCCGATCCCTACGAAGAGGTCACTAGATAAATAATGAATAATTCCTTGCTCAGTTGCAGGTACCTCTTTTGTAAATGTCTCAATTTGAAATTGAGCACCGTATTTAGGATGCTGTTTTAAAATACCAGTAAATCGATATTGTTCATCCATTTGTAGTGGGGGAAAATAACCAACAACAATAATCTCTTTATCTTCATATTGCAAATTCGTCTCTTGAATTTTCACACGTACAATCGAATACATATTTTGCGCATTATGAAAGATAGAGACGATCGGACGTCCGAGTATAAAAAATTTATTGAGTTCAAATAAATCTAAATGATCTGTCATGTTCGGTCCGTCCTTTCTTATAGTTTTCAATCCTTTTATTTTACCATAGCCACATGAAAATATCGCAGACAAAAATATATCCACTTTGTTATTTTTACATTATTTTGACAAATGACAATTCTCTGCCTTTATCCTCCGTTCCATGCTATGATTAATATGAATTAGTTGCACGGAAGGATTGTGAAATTATTGGAATTTAGACCTTGCATCGATTTACACGATGGCAAAGTAAAGCAAATTGTAGGTAGCACTTTGGGATATACAAATCAAGCAGTTGTAGAAAACTTTATTTCTCAACATGACGCTAGCCACTATGCACAAATGTTTGCCCAAGATCGTTTAACAGGTGGACACGTTATTATGCTAGGCTCTGGTAATGAAGAAGCTGCCCTATCCGCTTTAACAGCCTATCCTCAAGGCTTGCAAATAGGTGGTGGCATTACGGCTGACAATGCTCAAAAGTATATTGACGCAGGCGCTTCGCATGTCATTGTCACATCCTATATTTTTCATGATGGTCAGCTCGATTTAGCGCGTTTAAAGCGCTTAAATCAATTAATTGGTAAAGAACACCTTGTCATTGATCTCAGTTGTAAGATGCGTGACGGAAAGTGGTTTGTCATGACAGATAAATGGACTACATTTAGTCATTTCGAAGTCAATGCTGCGTCGATTGCCTATATTGAAGACTTTTGTGATGAGCTGTTAATACATGCTGTCGATGTTGAAGGAAAAAAGGGTGGTATGCAGGAAAGCTTGGTACAGGATTTAGCTGCCTGGACATCTATTCCAACTACCTATGCAGGTGGCGTTCGTTCAATCGAAGACTTAGAAAAATTTAATCAATTAGCCCACGGAAAACTTCATGTAACCATTGGAAGTGCGCTCTCAATTTTTGGTGGCGATTTACCTTATACAAATGTAGTCGAATATTGTAAAAAAGGCGGGATCTTGTGAAGCTCATTTATAAAGATTATGTTTTTCCATTTCAAGAAACTAATTTAGAGAGAATCATAGATGGTAAGTATTTTAAAGTGAATAAAAAAGATCATTCTCTTGCGATTCATGTACAACTTGACAACGAACAAATGTTATTGGAATTTTCAAAATCACTAAAGGCAACATGTGGGTTCTTACGCGATCAAGAAACAGAGCCTTATATTGGAACCTATATTGATTTACAAATTTTCGTTGATGAGTTTAATAAGCGCTATAACTTAAATGCTGAAATTATTAGTTAAAACAAGGGGACAAATGGTTCCCTTTGTTTAACCTCAAACCCTCTTCTGCATTTCTTCCTTGCCCCTATTTCTGAAACCTTTTCATTGTCATGTGAGTTATATATTGTATAGCATAAACCACAGGGGGGTTCCATGACTAAACTACATATTTTTTTCCTACCTTATTTTTATGCTTTCCGCTCTTCTTATAGAGATAATCACCGTGATCTCCTATGGTGTAGGCTTTCATAGTGGATACAGAACATGGTGGATAACTTTTGGTCCGTTTAATTTTTATATAGCTCGTATTAGTTTGCCTATATTAATTGTTTATTTATGGAAGCTTTCAATCAATAAAAATTTATCATTGACGATAGGATTGAAGTTCCTCATAGAAGGTATATTATTAATGAATCAGATGCAGGGCAAATCATTACGTTTGCTTGTGCATCAAACATTCTTTTATGGAGAGCTATAGAAAATTCCATTTGGAAGTATCTCGTTGCCATCACAGCTATACAAAAAATAAAAATTGAACAAACCGTAAAAGAAAGGATTTACAAACGATGAAAACTGAACTAGAAGTAAACACTTTAAAATCTTTTCAAACTGAATTAACACGCTTCTTTTTAGCTTACAAATTTGCTCTACAGGAAGTGGAAACGAAAATTAATATATTACAAGAAGAATTTAAGTTAATTCATGAATATAATCCAATTGAGCATGTATCTACACGTGTAAAATCACCTAAAAGTATTTTAACGAAGATGATGAAAAAAGAGCTTCCTCCATCAATAGAGGCTGTGCGTGAAAATATCCGCGATATAGCTGGTGCTCGCATCACCTGTTCCTTTGTGGAGGATATTTACAAGGTAAGTGCCATGTTACAAGCACAGCATGACATGGAAGTTGTTGAGGTGAAGGATTATATAGCCAATCCAAAAGAAAATGGCTACCAAAGCTTACATCTTATTATTAAAATTCCTATCTTTATGTCAGACCATATGGAAAAGGTCTATACAGAGATCCAAATTCGTACAATTGCAATGGATTTCTGGGCAAGCTTAGAACACAAAATTTATTATAAGTATAACAAAGAAGTACCAGAGCATATTCGACATGAATTAAAGGAAGCCGCACTACAAGCAGCTGAATTAGATCGAAAAATGGAGCGACTGAATAAGGAAATCAATATTTTAAAAGAAAATGAAGCCGAGCCTTCATTGCTAGACAGTACCCCCATCGCACATTTAGCGAAATACTTAACGGAACTACCTGGCAATCAAATAATTGATGACACTCTATTCAAAAAGTAAATTTATTCTATGGTTTAGTCGTCAAATGAAAAACCCACCTCACACGCTGCTTGATCACAGAATGTGAGGTGGATTTTACTTTTTGTTCACTATTGCGCTTTCCTTGTAGATTTAGTTGCTACAAAAAAGGAGAAAATAAGAGCACCAATAGCAAAAATAAAGGTAGCTATATATACATAACTGATGCCATTCGCAATAGTATCCTTTAAAAAGCTTACTTCTTCTAATTTAAACCCACCTTTTGCAAATTCACCATTTAATTGAATTTCACCTTTTCCTAATGAAGCCATTTTTTCACTCGTTGCTAGGTTGAAAATCATACCAAATAGTGCTGCACCAATCGCTTGGCTAAATGTATTTGTAAAAGAGTTCAAACCAATTGAAATACCAAGTTGCTTTGGATCTGCCACCTTTTGGATGGAAATCATCAACATCGGCATAATAAAGCCCATCCCTAGTCCAATTAATGATGATGCGAAATAAACGCTGAAATCACTAGAATCTGAAGATAGTCTTGCCAACAATAGTGTACCCGTAACAAGTAAAATCGTACCCATTTGGATAATGCGTTTATTTGTTAAACGACCGATTAAATAACCTGCCATAATCGAGTTCACCGTCCAAAAAATAGACATTGGTGTTAATAATAAACCAGCCTGCGTTGCATTTTTGCCTAAAACACTTTGAGCAAATATAGGAATATAAACGGTTACACCAATGACAATAGACATACCGCTTAAAGTTAATGCATTAATGACCATTAGTCGTCCATTTTTAAATAGTGTTAACGGAATAATTGGCTCCTCTGCTCGTAACTCCACCCAGATAAAAATACTTAAGAATACAAGAGCAACACCATACATTAGCAGCGATTGACCTGATAACCAGGTTTGTGTTTTACTGTTTTCGATAATAACAAACAGTAACGCAACCATGCCAATTGTAAAAAACACTGCACCTAGGTAGTCAATTTTACGCTTCACTGCCTCTAGTTGTTCTTTATAATGTTTAGCAATTAAATAAATAGAGGCTAAACCAAACGGTACATTAATGAAGAAAATAAAATGCCAAGATACTTGGTCAACTATAAAGCCTCCAAATAACGGACCTACTACACCAGAAACGCCCCATACCATACTTAAATAGCTTTGTCCTTTGGCACGCTCTTTTTCAGTCTTAAACAATTCACCAACCATTGTTAATGTAATCGGTAAAATTGAACCTGCGCCAATACCTTGAATTGCTCGAAAAACAATTAATTGCTCCATGGATTGAGCTAAACCACATAACATAGAACCTACTAAAAAAATAATGATACCAGTAATAATCATCCGTTTACGACCAAATAAATCGGCTAATTTACCAAAAATAATCGCCGCTATGGCTGAAGCTAGTAAATAAGCAGAATAAATCCAGCTTATTAAGTCTACACCTAATAAATCAGCCGTAATACTCGGAATAGCAGTACTAACAATAGTTCCCTCAATTGCAGCAAGTGCTGTTACTAGTAATAGTGCAATAAAAACTTTATTCATTCTGTCACCTTTTCCTTTCCTGCATGACATACATTACCAAGTTTGAACTAGAATTAAAAGAGAAAGAGAATCAATTTATGAAAAAATAAACAATTTTTTCTGTTTTACTAGATAAAATCAATAAAAAAGCAGCAAGAATGTTAATCAACATTCACTCGCTGCTTATTATCTATCAGTTAAATCGTTGAGCAATCATATCGTAAATATAACGTGCTTGGTCATATTCAGGTTGTAAGGTAAAGGCTTGTTTCAAATGATACATTGCATCCTCTGTTTGTTCGGTAGACACGGCATATAGTACGCCTAAATTATAATGTGCATCTGCATTATTCCAATCCTGTTCAATTAAGAGATCTAGTTCCTTCTTCCCTTCCTCAAACATTTCTAATGCACATAACACTATCGCATAGGCTAAACGAATCTGTGTATCTTCTGGCGCAATTTCTACCGCACGTTGTAAATAAGGTAATGCCAATTTTGAGTTATCCAACCGTTCAAAGCATTTCCCCATCATATAATAGACATCGGCACCTTCAATATGATGTTTTAGCGCTTGCTCATATAGCTTCACGGCCTCGGCATACCGTTCAGCATTGTAATATAAATTCGCTAGACCGTAATAGGCTGTAGCTGCTGATTCATCTACAGTGATTGCCTTTTGGAAGAAACGCTCTGCACGTTCAGTATCCTCTAATACGGCTAATAAATTGCCGAAATTTACATACCCAATAGCATTTTCAGGCTCTGCCTCTATTGCTTTTGTAAATAGTTGAGCAGCATCCTCATAACGTTTTTCTTGAAATGCTTGGATGCCCTGTTCATTATAATTCATTTGTTCTTCACCTCTATGTAGCGAAAGACTGCTTTTAGGAAGCCAAGAGGCCATAAAAGCAGTCTTAACGCAATTTATCCAACATATGTTAGTTTTTCATTACTTTTAAAGACTTCATCAATCGTTCCGCCACCCATACATTCTTCTCCGTTGTATAGCACTACAGCTTGGCCAGGTGTAATTGCACGTACAGGTTCTGCAAATGTAATGTGTGCACGCCCATCTGGTAAAATTTCAACTTCTACTGGTGTATCGGTTTGACGATAACGGAATTTTGCTGTGCAAGAAAATTTCCCAGGCAATTTTTTTGTCGAAGTATAGTTCATTTTCACAGCTGTTAATGATGTTGAATACGAATATTCATTGTCAAAGCCTTGTCCGACAAGTAGAACATTACGCGCTAAATCTTTTCCTAGCACAAACCAAGGCTCGCCGTCCCCACCAATACCAAGCCCGTGTCGTTGACCAAGTGTATAGTACATTAAACCATCGTGTTGGCCCATTACAACGCCATCCATTGTTTCCATTTTCCCAGGTTGCGCTGGTAAATATTGACTTAAGAACTCCTTGAAATTACGTTCACCGATAAAGCAAATGCCTGTTGAATCTTTTTTCTTTGCCGTAGCAAGGCCAGCTTCTTCTGCAATTTTTCGTACTTCTTTTTTCTCTATATCACCAATTGGGAACATTACATGCGCCAATTGCTCTTGCGATAATTGATTTAAAAAGTATGTTTGATCTTTATTATCATCAACGCCACGTAACATTCTAACTTCACCATCACCATTACGATCAATTCGTGCATAGTGACCTGTCGCTAAATAATCAGCACCAAGGTTCATGGCATGCTCTAAAAATGCTTTAAATTTAATTTCTTTATTGCACATAACATCAGGATTTGGTGTACGCCCTGCTTTATATTCTTCTAAAAAGTATGTGAAAACCTTATCCCAATATTGTTTCTCGAAATTGACAGCATAGTATGGGATACCAATTTGATTACATACTTTTATTACATCGTCATAATCTTCCGTTGCCGTACAAACACCGTTTTCGTCTGTATCATCCCAGTTTTTCATAAAGATCCCGATTACTTCATACCCTTGTTGTTTTAACAAGTATGCCGCCACCGATGAATCTACCCCACCTGACATGCCGACAACAACTCGAATTTGAGAGGGGTCACGTGTTTCTTTCATTGTGGTCACCTTTTCTTTTATCTAATTACAGTTTATGTTTCAATATTTTAACGAAACATAACATAAGTATTTTGCAAATTATTTTTTAGCTAGTTTTTTCACAATTAGAGCCGTTTTTTCTGCTGCATCTTGTATATCCTTTTCCGTTAAACCCTGCCCAAAGCTGAATCGGATTGAATTTCGTAGCTCCTCTGCACTTTGTCCAAACATTGCTACTAACACATGAGAAGGATCAATCGATCCTGCAGTACATGCCGAACCACTCGAAACATAGATACCTGCCATATCAAGGTTCACTAAAAATGATTCTACCTCCATGCCTGCAAAGCTAATATTTAAGACATGAGGCAACGAATACACCTCATCACCATTTACATGGAATGCTAGCTTTTCCTGTGAAAAAACAGCAAGCATAATTTGCTTAAAGTGATTGTATAGTGAACGCTTTTCTTCACGCAACTCATTTGCAACTTGCACTGCAGTCGCAAAAGCAATAATGGCAGGTATATTTTCAGTACCTGCACGACGTTTTTTCTCTTGTGCGCCCCCAAGAGCATAACTTGCTAACGGTGTTCCTGCTTTTTGATAAAGAAATCCAACACCTTTTGGACCGTTGATTTTATGAGCAGATACACTCAATAAATCCACCTGTAATTCATTTACATCAATGGACTCTAAGCCATAAGCCTGAACCGCATCTGTATGGAATATGGCACTATGCTCACGCAATAGCGCGCCAATCTCAGCAATTGGCTGTATCGTTCCAACTTCATTATTTCCATACATAATTGTCACTAAAATGGTATCATCACGAAGGGCTTTTTGGACATCCTCAATCGCGACACGCCCTTTTTGATCAACAGGTAAATAGGTCACCTCAAAACCATCACGTTCAAGTTTTTCACACGTATGTAATACTGCATGATGCTCTACTTGCGTTGTAATGATGTGTTTTCCTTCATTTGCACGGGCATAGACAGTTCCTAAAATTGCCATATTATCAGCTTCTGTGCCACCACTTGTGAAAATAATTTCCCCTGCTTGCGCACCAATTGATTTCGCCAATAGCTCACGTGCATCATCTAGATATTTCCTTGCTTCTCGACCTGCTTTATGAATACTCGATGCATTGCCAAATACCTCTTGCATAGCAGTCGTCATCGCTTCTATTACTTGGCCATTCATTGGAGATGTGGCCGCATGATCGAGATAGATATATGAATTCATGTTGAAAACTCCTTTTTAAACTCTGTGACATCCGCCAGAGGCTTTCGCTTGATTCAGTTAATGCTTGCAAAATAATACAAGTGTTCTTCGTTCCTCTATAAGTGGGGGAGTCTGCCGTACTTAGTGGTTCATTTTAGTACAAAACATTTGCTGAATCGAGATAAAAGCACAAAACCCACATCACTCATCGTAAAAATAGCCATTGAGATGTGAATAGTTCACAATCTCCCAAAAAGATGAAGTGAATGCAGGAGTAGCGCTTTAGCTTAAACTATTTTAAATATAGAACATGTAGCCTTCCACTACATTTTCTTCTGTATATTGTGCTAAATCTTCAATTGTCGTTGTATCTAACACGTTTTTTACTGCATCACGAATACGTAGCCATAACTCACGTTGCGGGGCTTCTTCATTTTCAATACCCTCTACTGGTTGAATCGGCCCTTCTAGCACACTAATAACATGGGCTGCTGAAATTTCGCTAGGTGGATTTGCTAGCATATAACCACCATAAGCACCACGTACACTTTTTACTAAGCCTGAATTACGAAGCGGAGATACTAATTGCTCTAAATATGCCTCTGAAAGCTCCTTTTCCGCCGCAATTTTACGCAAAGGAATTGGCCCTTCCCCATAATGCTTTGCTAATTCAATCATAATTGTAAGCCCATAACGGCCCTTTGTTGAAATTTTCATTTTATCACCCTCAATTAGTCTAGTCAAAATACTACCAACAGTATATCATAATCTCCTCTTGATGAACTCGGAAATACACCTAGAAGGATATGATATACTAATTAAAGCGATTCAAAATCGTTCAAAATCCATATGAGTGCTTTATTTTAGCGTAAAAAAATGTATGAAGCAAAAAATGACAACGACAGAAAGGGGAAGTTATTTTGCACAATGAACCACTCGCTTTTCGAATGCGACCTTTAACCCTTGATGAGATTGTTGGTCATCAGGATTTCATTGGTCCCAACACAGCCCTTTATAAAATGATTCAAAATGAACATGTCCCTTCCATGTTGCTATATGGAGAACCTGGTATCGGTAAAACATCCATTGCCAATGCCATTGCAGGAAGTTCCAAGCTCCCTTTCTTCGCACTTAATGCCACACGAGCTGGCAAAAAAGATGTGGAAGATATTGTACAAGAAGCAAGAATTTCAGGGAAAGTAATACTTTTCCTAGATGAAATTCACCGTTTCAATAAATTACAGCAAGATACACTGTTACCACATGTAGAAAATGGATCAATTGTATTAATTGGTGCCACGACAGAAAATCCCTATCATGATGTTAATCCAGCGATTCGTTCACGCTGTGGCGAAATTTACCAGCTAAAACGCTTAACGAAGGAAAATTTAATCGAACTAGTTGAAAAAGCACTTGCTGATGAAAGACGCGGACTAGGTAAATATCATTTTGCCTTAACACCATCACAAATTGAACAAATTGCAGCCGCAGCAAATGGAGATGCACGAAAGGCGTTAACTTTGCTAGAATCCATTTACTATGCCAGTGATGAGGTGGATGGACAAACGGTTGCTGCCGACCATGTCATTGAACATCTCATTAGTCGAATTGGTGTGTATGGCGATAAAAAAGGATCACATTTTTATAATTTACTATCAGCCCTGCAAAAGTCTGTGCGTGGCAGTGATACCAATGCTGCTCTGTATTATCTAGCGCATTTATTGGAAACAGGCGATTTAGTGGCTGTCAGCAGACGCCTACTTGTTATGGCCTATGAGGATATTGGTCTAGCTAATCCCGAAGTCGGACCTCATATATTAGCTGCTATTCAAGCAGCCGAACGACTAGGATTACCAGAGGCACGTATCCCACTTGCCAGTGCTGTCATTGAAATGTGCCTTGCCTCAAAATCCAACTCAGCCATTATGGCTATTGATGCTGCCATTAAGGCTATTCATGAAGGCAAAACAGGTGATATACCTCATCATTTGCGAGATGCTCATTACGAGGGTGCAAAAGATTTAGGACACGTTGGCTATCAATATCCTCATAACACACCGATCGGTACTTTTGGTGGTTGGGTAGACCAGCAATATTTGCCAGACGAACTTGTAGGAACTGAATTCTACAAACCTGTTATTGCTGGTGAGGAAAAGCGCATGGCTGGCATCTACGACAAACTAAAATCATTTCAAGATAAGAAATAATAAAACAAAGCAAAGTCACTATCTTAAGTAATTGAAATGACTTTGCTTTTTATATAACAACAGGATAGGCTACTCTAGCAATCATCCTGTAAAGCTCGGGTTATTTGTTGTATATCGTTCTTGGTAAAACAAATTTAATGGTTCTGCCAAATGTCGAAGTGATGGCAAAATGGACTCTTTCACATCTCCTTCATTTGCCTTACTATGCAAAAAAACAATCAAATTATACGACTGATACAACAAGCTGGCGAACTCTTGATTGTTTTCTCTTACCTCAAAGCGAATTGCTTTTACAGCAATTGCTTGTGCAATTTTTTGTTCTCTTGTTTCACAGGAGGGCTCCTTACTTAATTCATCATCCGACACTCTGTATAACCGTTTTAATGCACCATATACCTCTTTATTTCCACTAAATCGATCTTTTAACCATTGCAAGACAAATTGCAAAAGAATAACTGCATAGATAAGGGAAAGACATTCATCGCCACGTGATTTTTTTGCTAAGCGTTGGAAATATTCTGCTTGTGTGACTAGTTCAAAAAGAATTAAACGTATTGGATAAAGCATGGCATGACCGCTATTGATGTAAAGCTTTTCTCGATCTCTATACATAGCCAACCAAATATCTTTGACCAATGAAATAGATTTCCTTGTTGAGAGCGCTAATTGACATTGAATAAGCTCCTGTTCAATTGTCGGTTGGATAAGCTGTAGAAATAAAAGTTCATCTTCCTCACTAACTAATAAAAGCGGCTTTTCCAAATTCGCCAAATCTATTTCTATTCCATTTACAATCATTGCTTAGCCCCCTTCCAATAAGTTCTTTCAGCTAAGTTCTTACAGCGTGAGCACATATATTACCAATTTTCTAACTATAATTCGACAAAAAAACATAAATACCTTTCAAGAAAATATGCCTTTTTACTTTCGTCACAATAAAAAAGAACCCACGCTACTAAAAGAGGCAAATAAATCACTCTCTTTCCACATCGAACATTGTAGAAAAAACTGATTTAAATCCCAATAAGTTACGTAGATTCTTGACGTATAGGCTATTTTCAGAAAATAGATAGTCTATTATTGTCTAAAGTTTATGCAGGAAGTTCTT
>Ga0213827_1000302_pt1 | contig 46876 bp, 46 predicted proteins | sample MC6MC0898MG_FD_180669 | JGI IMG/M metagenome (GOLD analysis project Ga0213827, IMG submission 180669) | Enriched soil aggregate microbial communities from Iowa State University, Ames, United States - MC6-MC0898-MG | ecosystem: Environmental > Terrestrial > Soil > Unclassified | place: USA: Iowa...
TAGTCGTGAAACTCATAGCTGACGCCGTGCTCATCGAGCCAGGTGCGCGCCTTTTTCATGGTGTCGCAGGCTTTGATGCCGAAAAGGTGCAACGTTTTGCTTGAAGCGGTCAAGGAATTGCCCCCCTTTGGACCAAGTAGAAACGAAAGGTCACGGATTATGCCATGACCAGCGCGTTTGGGTGCCGCTCGTCAGCGCTGTGCGACTTTTGTGCAAAAGCCAGCGAGTAACATAGCCGGGTAATATGGCACTTCAACGGCCAGTTGTTGCCTGATGTGTGTCGTTGCAAGTCGATTGTCCGGGAAAACCGCGTTATGCAAACCGCCTACACCGTTCTTATCCTGCTGATGCTGGTCAGCGTTTCGCGTCTGGTCGGGCGTGTCATTCCTCTGCCGTTGCCATTGGTACAGATTGCCGCCGGTGCCTTGCTGGCCTGGCCGACGCTGGGGCTGCATGTGGCGCTGGACCCGGAGTTGTTCCTGTTTCTGTTCTTGCCGCCGTTGCTGTTCTCCGATGGCTGGCGTATGCCCAAGCGAGAGTTGTGGCGCCTGCGCGGGCCGATCCTGACACTGGCCGTGGGCTTGGTGCTGTTTACCGTGGTGGGCGCCGGTTACTTCATCCATTGGATTTTGCCGACGATCCCGCTGCCGGTGGCCTTCGCCCTGGCGGCCGTGTTGTCGCCGACGGATGCCGTGGCGGTGTCGGCCATTTCCCAGAATCGCTTGCCCACGCCGCTGATGCACATGCTCCAGGGCGAGAGCCTTTACCGCCTATGCAACCTACAGACAGACACCACGAAACCACCGGTTTACTTGAGTCTGGTGTAAAAGAGAAGTGTCCATCTCGTCGCAGCTATGAATGGACACGATCAATATCCGCTTAATTAACTGCTGATTAGGCTAGAGAACTCCGACATGAGCTAGGGGCGGATGGCGTCTCAGCAAGTAATCCTGAAAGCAGATATCAGTCACTCAACTCCTGCCGCCACAATCGACGCACTGTCGACTCAGGAAGCCCAAGCTGCCTTGATGCCTCGGCCTGACTCACACCGGCAAGCTTCAACTCCTGAACTGCCACCAATCTCTTCTTGGCGCGCGATACGTTGATGCGTGTTGTCGCCTGCAATTCTGTAGGCAAAGGCGCATCGGCCAACCCCAGCGACTCGATCTCAATGAGAGAAGCAAGGAGCGTCTCCCTTGCAGACCTTTTATCGTAGGAAGCCATCGCTAGGGCGAGAAGTGTCGTGGGCTGTACCCCAAGTGCAGTTGCCAGGGCATAGCTGGTGTCTACTGACACTGAGCTTTTGGCCAGCTCCAGTTTGCTAACTGTTGTTTGATCCACGCCTTCGGAAATAGTGGCTTGTGATAGCCCTTTCCTTGCGCGTAGCAGTTGGAGCACTGCCGCGAAAGAATAGCGGAGCGACATTGCAGATCCTCAAAAACCGTAAGGTATGCCGCGTTTGCCTGCCGCCAAACAAACGTCTATAGTCGTATTTGTGGCGGTTTGGCTGCAAACCCAATAATTTTGGGATATTGCCGAGTGGGGAAGCAGTGATGGATAGCGCACTAAATGACAGTCTGCTGGGCAACCTTGGCGCTAGCCTAGTGGGCGCTGAACTTGGTCTCGACGAGGCTCTGAAGGCAGCCAGAGGGCACTACAAACACCTCCCTCTCTGCGCTGTAGAAGAATGGGTGATCCTAGACGCCATCGTCACCGACGCCGAGCGCGCCAAAGTAATCGCCGCTGGCTGTCAGCCAATGTTTTTGTTTGCTCACAAGGTGGTGCATGACGAACAGAGAAGATTCGAGCCTGGTCACTGGGTGCGCTCCAGCATGGGCACCACCTTCAAGGAGGGCTTTCTATTCGCTACGCGGAATTCCATCTACGTTTTGCTCGGGCCGGGCCATCGCAAATCTTCCTCTATCGAAGCGATATTTTCTCTTTTCTGATTACCAACCGGTTCTGCTGGGCAACTGGCGTGCTCCAGCAGCTTGAGGCGACACATGTTTAGAACTATAGACAACGACCTGATTGGCGTCCCAGGATTGTTCGGGGAGGGTGTATCCCATTGGCGCGGAGTGTCAAGGCTGCTCCGAACTCCTTGGTACCACTTGACCCTCAGCGTCGAAAACGAAGGTCGGCTCAGCGAGTGTGCTGTGATGATTGACGACACGCGTCAGCTTCAAGAAATTCTGATGAGCCAAGGCTCTGATTTAGGTATCGCCGACATCATGGCTGTGACGCCGTCCTGGATGAATAAGACTGGAAGTTGGCAGATGCAGCGGTTGACCAGATTAAGCGTAGGTGAGGACAGAGTTGGCTCTGAGGTTTGCGTCCTAGAGGTGGGTGAGGGCGAGGTTTACCATACCTCGCACCAATCAGATTTTCAGATCGAAGCGCTTGCGAACGTAAGGCCCGTCTTTCTTTCCAGCATGATTCGATCAGCCTGAAAGTTACCAGTAATCTCTCACGATACCAGCGCTCCTGATTGAGTGTGTAATTCCTGATAACGCCGTACAGACCGCAACCGGAGCCCAACGATGCTGGACACGATAGATGTGAATTTTCATGGCAAACGCCATACAGATTTTGATCTCAAGCGAATTATAAAAGCTCAGGAGCAGGGCTTCGATATACCGGTCACTGCGTACCTTTGCGGAGCATCCATCAGGGCGCGCGCAGGTATCGGTGTGGTTTTTGGCCACAAGCGAAAAGACCAGTATGGGCGGTTTGGCGACGGCCACCTGATCAGAACTTCAGACGTGTTGAAGGTCGAACGTGAGGGGCGATTCTGGGTAATGACGACCGAGAATTCTAGGTACGTGCTCGCTACATTTCAGCGTGACAACGGGCGTGCCAGCCTTCGCCAGTTTCTGCGGTTGTCTAGCGGTCATCATCATCTGTCGCCGCGCGTACTGCAGTGAGCGCGTGGCGTTATTCTAAGCGGTAGATCAACCTTGGTGGAGAGGTGCCAAATGCGGACACTATGGATGACCGCATTCGGCACCCGATCAAGCTCACATCAAGGTTTAACGCTTGGAAGCCCAGGCCTCGTCACGCCTCCTTTCTTTCTCTTGTTCCCATTCCCACTCCCAGCGGAGTTGCTCATCTCGATCATTAGAATAGTCTGGCGCAATATCACCAAATTGAACTATATCCATTTCGCCCTCCACCTCAATCTCATTCGGGACGAGAGCATTGCCTAGCTCTTTCCAATCACCCTTGAAGTGGATGAGGACTTCTGTCTCGAAGCTTTCGTTTCTTTCTTCTACCGAGCCGCCTAATGGTACATAATCTTTATCAATTGAGTCGTACTGGGAAAATGAGAAAGTAGTCATTACTTTTGTATTAACTAGCGCTGTCAAGCTGAGCACTACGAGGTTATCCTCAATTAACACGATTCTGATTTTCGGCTTGTTATCTTCCCCCTGAGCGAATTTGTGACCAAGATATTCAATTTGAACGTCGTCGCTCTCAAAGTAGAATAAAGAGTTCGCTTCGATATCGGGTGTTTGCTCACTAACTCGCTCGGATATTGCATTTCTTATGCCCTGGAATAGCTCGCTGTCGCGGTCGAGTAATCCATCCGCTTGGAGCATTTCAATCAGACTCTTCACTTTTGTATGAGGTTGGAATAACGCAAGCGCATCCGGCAGATCCTGAACAACGTGTAGGTATGAAGAATTTTTCGCAAACGCGTGCCAACCTTTATCTTTGCTAACTAATACCGTTCTTTTATCATTTCCTACTGCCCAGGATTCGATAGTGAGCAAGGCGATGGCGTCCGGAAACTCATGCTTCTTTTCATTTGCGGTCTCAAATGGGGGTTCGGTGGAAAAATACATGTGCATTAAGTCACTGATGCTTACGCGAGAGCTCGTAATGACACGACCATTAATCCGTTTGTAGAATTTCTTTAGCTTTTCTTCTGCCATAAAATTAGGATTTACTTCACATAAATGCGAATCCCCGAATTCTGATATCGTGCTGTCTTCGCTGTATTTGGAAAGTATCCGCAAATTGCTTCTGGCTGCTTTCAGTGCCTCAGTAATTTCTGCAGAAAGATGTTGTACTCCCTCGGAATGAATAACATCTGGCTGAACTATCTGGACAGGGCTGCCTTGAAATTGTTCAAGTTGCTTTAGGATGCCTCCGTCGAAGTTGTAGCGCTGGCCACGAAAAATGTTGCTGTCGATGGATAATGCAGCGAAATCTAGATAGGGCTCTGCCTGTGGCATGTACATCTCCTTGACTTCGGGGAGTTATTGAATCTTCCGGTGAGGGTAGAGTAGCTCATTTTAGGCGTTGGGTTAATACTGTGACTGGGAGGAAAAATCGTTTATTTTTCCGAATAACCCTGGCGCCGGATACGAAAGTGGAAAATGGTGGCCCCTCCCAGTGAGTCCATCGAGTCCTCATTTTGCATAGCGATAGAGATGGCCGAAAAGGTATAGTAGTGCACTGGGGGAGGCGAGTAGGGTGAGTAAAAAATGCCCATATGGCAAAGGGCTGCGCAGCGGCGAGGCAGAAATTCTGGTTTGGCTATGCTAAAAAGCTTATCTTTACGATGTAAGAGCCGCCGTGAACTAATTGCTAGAGTTGAGGTTTGATCGCCAAGCACAAGTAGAGGTCATAGTGGATCAGAGAATTGTAGATATTATTGAGTGGAATAGCGGCTGGAGAACAACGGGTACAAATATTGAAGAGTTTTTCGCTCGGGCAGCCCTTAGCGAAAGTGCAGAAAAACCAGGAATTATTACCCTTATCAAAAATGATCCCTCTCTAGCAGCCATTCTCTCGGGATGGCAAGTGATCGGTCTGTCTCGTCACAGGGTGACACCTGAGCTGTTCGCGTCATGGATTTACAAAAAAGGTATCGATAGATGTGACTTCGAGAGGGAGCTAACGGAGTACATCGAAAATGATAGATTTTCAGCCTACGGGGTGGTGCTTCTAGCAGGCTTGGAGGTGGATGAGCCGATAGAACTTGGGAGATTCGGTCGGCTGACAAATATCTATCAACTTCCTAATAAAAAACTTCAGTTGGCATTGACTGACTCGACGGATGAACAAGCCTTATTTCCACAGTATTCGGCTGCATTAGTTATACCAATGTCTCACCCGGTTTTAATTGGTCAACCTTCGCAGGGTGAACTTCCTGTAGCTGTTTCAGATGTCATGAAGGATCTCGATGATGTGATAAACTGTCTTATGCTGTGCGGTGAAAATTCCTTGGCTGTGCAGAAAGTAGCGTCATCGATCATTCCAGCTGACGCTGTTCCTTCCTTTGGGCCAACTGAATGGATACATCATTCTTTTCATGTTCGCAGGGAGTCAATTCAACTGACAGCTTCCGCGATTGTGGTTTTACTTGAGCAGTTGGAGAATCTCGGTCGGCTCAGTGAAAAACACCGTGAGCATATTCGTTTGCCTATAAAAAAGTTGAATGAATATTATAGCTGCAGCGATCTTTCAGATTCGGCTGTATATCTGCGTACATCCTTGGAAAGTTTGTTCCTTGATAATGACAGTGGGGAGTTGTCACACAGACTTTCAATTCGCGCCGCTATAATCATGGGAGGGTCGATTCAGCGTAGGTTAGAAACGTACAGGATGATTAAAAAAGCTTATGAATATGGGTCTAAAGCGGTTCATAGGGGGCGTTTAGTGGAAAAGCGTAACGATGAGGTGAGGCGAACCTTAGACTTTGCAGCTTCCGTCGCCAAGCACGCTATCAAACATTTCCTCGCCAGCCCCATTGATGATTGGATCACCGTCGAACTGGGCGGCGATATTCCGGCAGTTGTAGATCGCGGATGAGTTTGCTGGATGCGTCGTCGAAAAATATGACGCTGATGTGTTCCCTTAACATAGGTTTCCGTCGCGACTCGATGTACTGTGAACCATCGCGCTCAGGTGCAGCGCCGGGAGGAATGGATGACGTCGGCATTGCAGGATTTCCAGCAGTTCGTTCATTGGCTTCACCACCCAGACAGCGGGGCTTCCGAAGACGCTCGTCGATTCGCCAATTTGGTGTCCGAGAATTTCCCTGTCGTCGCAGCTAGCTCCAGGCAGCGCAGCCAACGATCCTCTGTGTTGAGCGAATTAGCACGCTTATCCCTCCCTGTAACGTCCCCGGATGAGCCTGTACCCCAGGCCGCCGAGGCCAGAGAAGGATGGGCTTTTCGTAAGCTGCATCATCTTACAGTGGGGCCATTTCGAGGGTTCAGACACCCTGAGCCATTCGAGCTGCAAAAACGGATTGTCATGTTTTACGGCCCGAATGGCAGTGGGAAAACCAGCCTGTGTGAAGCGCTGGAGTTTGCCTTGCTCGGTGCAGTGGATGAGGGAGACATCAAACGGATTGCAGCTGACCGTTATCTTTCCAACTCGCACGAGGGCAGTTTTGCGCGGCCAGTATTACTCGCAACCGATTTTGATGGCCGACAAGTACCTGTGATTGCGGACGCAGACGCGTACCGCTTCTGCTTCGTCGAGAAGAATCGAATAGATGCATTCTCTCGCATAGCTGCGAAGCCTGCAGGTCAGAAAACCGAGCTGATAGCCGCTCTCTTCGGTATGGATCAGTTCAATGATTTCGTTGGGCACTTCAATGATTCTATGGAGGGCCAACTAACGTTGGTGGCTGTCAAAAACCAAGAGCTTTTGGCCAAGCAAGCGACGTTAAATCAAGATAATGCAACTGTCGCAGACGAGGGCGCTGCCTTAATCCGACATGCTCAGGCAGAGCAAAACTACGCCAACTCATACAGTCCAGGAATGAGCTATGCGCAGCTGTTGGCTGCAATAGGGAGTCCAGAACATCCGGGGCGATTGCAGGAGCTCGAACAGGCAATCAATCAGCCAGCCCCTACGATCTTCGGAGTGAGTGCTGCCGCTCTCGTTGATGCCTACAGCGCAGCAGAAACGGCTCAAAGGGCTCTAAATGATCTTGAAGGTCAGCTGGCACAGCGCAGTAACGACATCTCATTCCAGGATCTGTACACAGCTGTCCTAGGTCTTCAGCAGGTCGTAGGCGATCACTGTCCTGCCTGTGATACTCCGCTTACCGGCGACTATCGCGCCCTCCACAATCCCTACCAAAAGGCCAACGAGGGCCTGGCAGGTTTGAGGGAGCTGGCTGAGCTGCAGGCGCGTCGGCTTACTTCAATTGCTTCACGAAACGCCGCGTCGGAAGCATTGCGAATGTTTTTGGCTACCTTCGCGCAACGTGTAGGAGCAACGATTCACAGTCCTTTACCAGTGCAGCGCTATCTTGCTGATCCAGGTTTCGATGTCCAGCGCGCATGGTGGGTGGGTAGTTTCCAACCTGATGAAACAGGTAAATCGTTGGCCCAGAGAGCAGTTGATTGGGCAACTGAACTCGAAGCGCGCGACGTCGCATCTCGAGTGATCCTTGATGATCGCCAAGGTCTAATCGACGAGCGCGACAGGCTCAATCAGGCTCGGATCCGTGTAACTACATTGGCTTCCAATCGTCAGCAAACCTTGCAGGCTATTGCTGGTGCCAGGGATAGAATCGCGGCGTTCGCTGCTGACAACGCTCCGCTTATCCGGCAGGTTGATGAGGAGGTGGTAGCGATTGCTCGCGATACACGCATTCGCAACGCCTACGACCAGTTTTTAAGTCTCCTACGTCGTTATCGTACCGAACTGCCAGGTACTTTAATGGCCGGCCTGAATGCCCTGACGTTGGAGCTTTACAATGAGTTCAATGTGCGCGATTTGGACGCAGACAAGCTGTCAGCCCTGTACCTCCCAGTGACCGGGGAAGGGCGTATCGAATTGAGTTTTCGTGGCACACCTGCTGCTCGCGTCGACGCGCTGCAAATTCTCAGTGAAGGTCACGTCAGATGCTTGGGGCTTTCTATTTTGTTAGCAAAAAGCTTGAGTATCAGAGCCCCGGTGATCGTTTTCGACGATGCCATTAACGCTATCGATCATGAACACCGGCAAGGCATACGAGAGGCGATATTTGAAAGCGAGCGCTTTTGCGGTACCCAGATCATCGTGACGTGTCACAGCAACGAATTCATCAAAGACATCCAAAACCATGTCGCGTCAGAGCACTGGGCTGCCTATGCATTCAGGCATCACAGTGGAAACTACCATCCTCGCGTTTTGGGAAATGCGACGACTCAATCCTATCTCCTCAACGCTCGTGCCGCCATTGAGCGGGGGGATGACAGATCAGCCTTAGGTGCCTCACGTCAGGCACTTGAGATGTTGAGCGGAAAAATTTGGGGATGGCTTGGGCGTTGTGATCAAGGACTGCTGACCTTGAAGATCGCAGGCTCTGGAGCCGAACCAGCGCTCCGTCATCTATGTGAGGGCATCAGAGCGAAGCTGAGGGGGGCACCGAATTTCGAGCATGCTGACAAGGCACCCATTATCCAAGCTTTCGATCACATCCTAGGCATACCAGAGCAATCCTTGGTTTGGCTGTACCTGAACAAAGGCACCCATGAAGAGGCAAACCGTGAGGACTTTGACGTAGGTGTAGTGGAGCAGTTGATTCAGACGCTTGAGTCACTTAATGCGTTGCAATTGCGTGCGAGATGACTGCTACGGCTTGCGGTACGAGAGGTACCTCAACTGTAATCTGTCCATAAGGAGTGCTCATGACCGCCAGTACCGTAGCTGAGGGATTGCGTGGAGCTCAGCGTGTCGTAGTTTTCACCGGCGCTGGTGCCTCAGCCGAAAGTGGCATCCCGACTTTCAGAGACACATTGACGGGACTATGGGAGCGCTTCAATTCAGCGCAGCTCGCCACCAGCGAAGCCTTCCGAGCTGACCCATCACTGTGCTGGGGTTGGTATGAATGGCGTCGTAACAAGGTGATTCGGACGCAGCCAAATGGGGCGCATCTCGCTGTCGCTGAACTCGCGGGCCATGTGCCCAAGCTCACTGTGGTCACTCAGAATGTTGATGACCTTCACGAACGCGCCGGCAGCCAAGATGTGATTCACCTACATGGCAGACTGCATTCACCCCGCTGCATCGATTGTGGACGAGCGCATACCTTGCCTCTCCCTTCTGACGCCCTGCCTGAGGGTGGATGTCGGATTGAGCCGCCGCGATGCACTGCATGTAATGGGTACGTCCGACCTGGAGTTGTCTGGTTTGGCGAGATGCTGCCTGAGGATGCGTGGAGCGCAGGGCTCGCTGCTGCAGAAAGGTGTGATATGTTTCTGTCGATTGGTACGTCCGGGATTGTTTACCCAGCTGCGGAGCTCCCACTACGAGCGTTGGGGACAGGGGCAACTGTTGTACACGTCAACCCTGTGCGCTTCGATGTCAGCAGCCAAGAGCACTTTCTTGAAGACCCTGCTTCAGTGATGATGCAGACCCTGCGACACGAAGCTTTTGGCGATCATCCTGTCTCGTAGTCGATGGTGGTTCACATTACTTCAGTTTTCGGGCTTGCCCCCTGGCTAGTACGGCTGTCGGGAACCAAACCCCAGATGAGCCGGATTTTGGCCCTTGCGGGCTTCCATCCTCAACCCGTCGGCCCAAAGGGGAAAGCACCGTGCCTTCGGACGACGCCCCCTAAATCTCGGCAGTTATAGGTTTATATCTCCGTAGCCTAGTGTGGATCCGAGTAACTCACCAGAGCTCTAGTGTAGGCAGTGTCAGAGAGGGGCGGCAAATAAGAACTTATAGAAAAACTCTCTGGGGTCACTTATTTTCATAATCAGTGTTCCGTCGAGAAGTTCAGCTGTGCACCTTTTGATAATTTCATAAACGTCATCTCTGAACATCTTTGTATTTATTTTTGTGACGTATTTGGTAAGGTTCTCGTGATAAATCCCGTCCCATTCAATCTCCGGAGGAGTGATGGTTTTATCAGATGACTCGGCTGACAGGCGGAAAACAACCTTGGCGCTCCCATGTTTGCTAATGTTTACAAGGCTTCCGTCGTGATACAAGCCATTTCTAAGCGAATATATCTTTTCTATTTCCTCTTTTGTGAAATTCCCAAAAGTGGCTAGAGCAACTTTAACTCCCGCCTGGAAGTCAGAAGTGCTTAGATGGCTGCTATATGCTCCACCAATTTGATCCAATATTGAAAAACATGAAAGAAGAGGTGTGTATATTCTGGTTCTCACATTATTGAAGGATGCATTGGCCGTCTCCATCAAATCGTACAGACTGGAAGATACTGCCGTATTTGATAGACGCTTTTTTGCAGTTATCATGTTCAAGTGGAGATAGGCTAGTTCTGAAACCTCTAGATCCTCAAGCGATTTTTTTGAAAAGTAGCCATCGACTTCAAAGTTGTCTTTTCCTTTAAGATCAGTGATTGGCATGTTGTCTCCATTTGACTCATGATTAACGGTGTGGTTTGAGAATTTAATTAAGGTGCATTAATTTTTTCATTAGGAAATACTGTGTACCAGTCAGAGCCGTGTTTGGTTTCAGCCGCTCTCGAAATCGAGAATATCTTGCAGCTCAGCCGACTAAGCGTTGGCATGAGAGCACATGTCAGTCATCTCCTAATGCCTCGAGCGCACCGAGCAGCTTGGCTAGCTCAGTCAGGTTGCCCGCCGTGACGATGTCGTATTCTCCTCGACTGCTCAGCCGATAAACCTCGCGGGCTTTTTTAACTCGATCCAGCAGAGGGACGACTATGCCTGACGCTCTTTCCAGAAACTCGTTGATATCAGCCCGTGTCTGAGGAATTTTGTAGCCTTTGGCCGCGCTTGTGATGATCACGTCCGAATCGCGAAGCTTAGCGATGCCGCTGGAGCGGATCCTCTGGTCGTTGATATCTCCGAAGCCGCTATCTTTTAGGTGGGCGACTATTTCTGCAGTTGGCACGTAGTCTTTGGTGACGAATTCGCTCTGGAATCTCAAGAACCGCAAGATGCTTAGCTGCAGACGCTCATCCTCATCAGGGTGCTCACCAACTCGTTCGCTAAAAAGGTCAGCCTGGCGGAGGGCTTCTTGGTGTACCTGGTAGTCTGCATACCCAGATTCATCCGCCGGCGGCGGCAGAAGAGGCTGGTACTTCGATGGCCACTCCAGCATTCCTAGAGTCAGACTGCGCAGGATTTTTTTGTAGGCAAGAACTGCTTCTTCCGAAGCTTTCTTCTCGTAAATCTGAGCCACTGAGCCAGCAAAAAAATCTGCGACCTGCACCAAAACGTTGTCCTTGCTGGCCATCGTCCGGAAGGCATCCTTATCGCCAAATAAGTCGTCGACGAACCGTGCTGCAACGTAGCTCTTGAGGCTCTCCTGAAATTCCTGACCACCATGCTCGTCTACGATCATCTGGAGGTCAGGGTATGCGCGGAACAAGCGTTCATAGAGCAACCCGTTCACGTACTTTATGAATGACGTCTTGATACGGAGGCCGCCATCTTTGTGGATTCGACCTTTATCAACGACGGTGAAATAGAGCTTGAATGGTAGATCGGCTAGCTCGTTGAGGATTCGAGCACGGCGATCTGCATCCTTGACTTTCAGGTTGCTTGATTTGATCTCGCCTGTTTGAAAATGACGCTTTCGGAGTTCCTCTGCTTGGGCATAGGCAGCATCCAAGTCTTTTTCTGCCACCAAAATCGCGCACACGATGAAGAAGCCCGAGCTTCCACCCTTTGACGTATCAAGGTCGGAATTCCCGGACTCATCCACGAAGGCATAAGCTCTGTCCATGAGTTTGCTCCATCAACAACTTACTGAGCGGTTTCGCTCAATGGCAAGGTGGCGACCTCAGTTCGTCGCAGTAGTAGTGCCCGGAGCAGGGCCTTCGCTGAACGTGTAGTTGATAACTACGTCTTTACGGATCAGGACGTCGAGAGTTTTCTGAGTGCCCGTGGTCGTCACCTTCATGGTGACCACGTAGCTTTGGGCATGGGCTGAGCCATTGGAGTAGGTGTAGATCCACTTTTCGTCAGTCTCGCTGACAGCACTCTTGGCGTAGGGTTCACCAAACAGCGACTTCAACTCAGAGGTGGTGGTTTTGCCTTTGGTGATGCTGGCGACACTGGCCGAAGGAAAGTCTCGACCTGCCGTGTAGTGCGACGTGGCGCAACCGCCCAGTGCCAAGCATAAGCCCATAACTGCCATCAAATTTTTCATGGTCGTCCTTGATAGTTGAAGTTCTGAATCTAACTGGAGTAGACGCTAAAAGCCATCACACCTTCATCAGTTGATTTTCGCCGCGTCCGCTAAACCGATATCATTTCCACGTACTTCTGCAACTTCCTAACGGGTTTCACAGCTTCCTGATCAGCAAGCAACGTCAACGTGTGGGTCTTATGCGTCCCATGGTAGGTCTTGCCTTCAATCCGTTACCACTCTGTTGCTTGACCTCCCGCATCGTTGTGCTTGGTCATCACCTGATTGAGTCTGTTTTGTGCTTGCCCCTCCGGGTACGGCTGTCGTAAACCGAACCAGGCTGCGCCTGGTTTCGGCCCTACGGGCTTCCATCCTCAAGCCTTTGGCCCAAAGGGCCGGCGCACTCCGCTTGCACTCAGCGAACATTCTCACTTGGATATCCCTGACAGATATGCAGGGCTCTATTAGCGTTAGCATTTGCCGCATGAGCGACGGACAATAACGCCTCGGCATCAATGGATTGCTTCCCAGATGGAGGTCACGTGCGAGCCAGTCGAAAGGTATTGAGGCTTTCTCAGAACGAGCAAGGGCGTGACTTCGTCATCGGTGACATCCACTTCAAGACTATTGACCTTCACAAGGGGCTCAAGGCGCTTGGCTTCGACCGCACGGTGGATCGCGTGATCGCCGTAGGTGATCTGATCGACCGAGGCCCAGGCGTCCTTGACGGTCTCAAGCTGCTTGGCGAGCCGTGGTTTTTTACGGTCAAGGGCAATCACGAGCAGATGTTGATTGATGCGTACCGGCAAGACCCACACGCTCGGTACAGTGCTCACGGCGCCGGCTGGTGGCCCACCATTGCTGACGAATCGAAAGAAATGATCATTCAGAAGCTAGAGAGTCTTCCGACTGTGATCGAAATCGAGTCGCCGCTAGGAATCATCGGTGTGCTGCACGCCGACGTTCCTCCCGGTATGTCATGGCAAGCCTTCGTTGATAGTTTGGATAACCCTCAGATCGAAGAGATTGCTCTTTGGGGGCGGAGCAGGATCAATAAGCACTTTCGTGAGGGCGTATTTGGAGTATGGCGAGTCTGCACCGGACATACATGGATACTGCCACCACTGAATATCTGAGGTGCTCTATGTCCCGTCTTGCTGAATTCCGCGCGCTTGAACAGCAGCTTGCTGCCCAGTTGGCCGAGCTTGAAACACTGAAAAACGATGATGGTCTAAAGCGTGAGATTGAATTCGAAACGAAACTTCGTGACCTGCTAGCTGAGTATGGTTACAGCTTGCGCAATATCGTCGCCATCCTGGATCCTCAGTTCAATAACCGCCGCGCTCCTGCAGCCGCTGAAACCAAGGGCACCCGGAAGGCTCGCGCAGTTAAAGTTTACAAGAACCCTCACTCGGGCGAAGTCGTCGAGACTAAGGGTGGCAATCATAAAGTGCTGAAGGAATGGAAAGCCGAACATGGTTCCGACACAGTCGAGAGCTGGCTGGCCCAGTAAAATCCGTTGAGTACAAATGGAGGGCCCTGCGGGGCCTTTCTTTATGGAGATAGGAAATGTTTCGTTCAGCAGTGCTTAAGCCGCTCATGGCGTTTACCGCTCTTCTGCTTTTTTTGAGCGACTGGGATCTGAATAAAGCGGCCTCGCTTTTTGCCCAGATCGCCAGCTACCGAGGCGATGCCGACCTAAATCTGGGTAATGTCATGGGTCTCAACCCATTCCATGATTACGATGCTTGGGCGGCGCTAAAGGTGCTCCAGGAAATCCCAGTTCAGGAGTACGAGGCTTACGATCTCGACCACCGCCCCAAAGAGTGGATGATTGAAGCGCAGGCCGCCTTGGCAATGGGCCAGTCGTTCTAAAGAGTAGAACTTTACTAAAGTTGATTGGCGCGGTTCAGGGAAAACAGACTGTGGAGATTCTGCTGGAAGCTTTCAGAATTGTCGGGATTCTGAGGTCAGGGGGGCTACCAGCTCTAGCGATATGAGTGACCGGGTCATGTCGGTTATCGAGTCCATGATGCCCGCTGCCGAGGTCTACAGCATCGACAAGTCTTAGCTGACCTGACCGGGATGCCTGGCGATCTTGAACCCTGGGTAGAAAGATCCGGGCTGAAGTCTATCGGCGGGCAGATATCCCGGTCGGTGACGGTGTTTCCTCGACAAAGACCCTGGCGAAGCTGGTCAACTTAGCTGCCAAAAATGGCAGAGTCATACCGGCGGGATCGTCGACCTGCGCGACGATATGAAGCGCAACTAGGTGCTCATAAAGCGCCATGCGGGAGACGCTAGTGTATTGATCGTCGCCTTTCCGCCCACCTGGCAGCTATGGATCACCTCGCTGCTTGAGAGCTGGCCCATGCCGACGCCTGGTCGCTCTGAAAGCGGTTCCAGCATTTTTTGTGGAGGAGACAGCTAAGGAGCTAGCGATTATTTTACTGAAAATTACTCAATTGGAGATTGACGGTGCCGTGCCTTTCAGAGATGACTTCTCGAACGGCGCAACGCTACACAGCCGGCACGCTCAGCACCTGGTTGATGGCCGGCTGGAGAAGATGCCTACCACCAAGCTTACCCAGACAATGTGAGCGGCTCGGCTCTCAAACCAGCTTGGGATGTGACCGTTCCTAACAGGCAAGGTACCGACCTGAGCGACAGTTTGAGATGCTGATGTCATGAGGACATTGCATTCTTTGCTCGCTCGGGTAGCGTGCCTACCTTTCATGCTTCCCTTGCCGAAGAAGTAATGGTAATTTGCCACTATCGAAGGCAGGCGCTCCGCTCTCTGAGGCGGCAAGGGAATAGTCAATCAGTCTGCATTGGAGAGGATTCCACCTGTGCTTTTGGATCAATTGGCCCACGATCACCAACGTCTCGCGTGGATGCATGCGGTACTGGTATTGTCGAAAAAAATCGGGATAGGTAGCTCTAAAGCTAACGACGAGTTACGGAAGTCATTGGAAAAGGCAGGTTCTCTCGAGAACATCTATAGCGACCACTTCTCCATGATTCCTGTAGAGGAGGATGTTGCGCTCAAAGCCTTCGAAAAAATTCAGAAGTTCAAATCTCATTATGACGTAGTTACCTGCCAAGATGATCGCTATCCAAAGGTTTTGCGAGATTATCCCGGCACCCCACCTATCTTGTATTTTCAAGGCGACTTAGGTCTTGCGTCGGTGGAGAAAACGATAGGCTTTGTCGGTACTCGTGAGCTTTTTGATGAATCTCACCGTGGCCATGGGCGGCGAGTGATACGTAGATTGGCAAAGTCCGGTTTTGAAGTTGTTGTCAGTGGGCTTGCTGAGGGCTCAGACACTCTTGGCCATGAAACAGCAATTGAAAATGGTGGGCGAACCATTGCTGTCTTGGGCACCCCTTTGAATATGCATTATCCCAAGAGTAATAAGGCACTGCAGGATGAAATAGCAGCTAACCACCTAGTAGTCACAGAATACCCTGTAGGCATTGGCTCCTTCGGTTCATATTTCGCCAATCGAAATAGGACGACTGTTGCCTTGTCATCTGGTGGGATTGTCGTCGCGAGAGCTAGCGATAAGAGTGGCACTCAGCATGCAATTCGGATTTGCTTTGAACAGAACAAGCCCGTGTATGTCCTGGAAAATAATATCCGGGAGTCTAGCTATACATGGGTCATTAACAACAAGGATAGGATAAAGGTTATTAGGGAGAATTTCGATGCGGGTGCTAATATTTGATTTGGATTTTACGCTGGCCAATACCGAAGAATGCCTCCCATATCTAACTTCCAATGGTGGGCGCGGGCGCGTCGTAGCTGCCATTGACGCTGGCGAGATCTCAGTTGAGGCTTATGATCCTAGGCTGGTCACAAGCTTTAATGGATCTTTTACGGACGAAATTTGCGCTGTAATTGTTTCCGATTCACCCAGACCTTATTGCATTAAGGTCTTGGCTGAATGTGGCTATGATATCGATGATCGTTATGTTTTCGGCGCTCAAGGTAAACCAATGGTTGACTTTGAAGTGATCGTCGATGCTCTAGAGCACGTGCTAGAAGTAGATGCTGATGAACTGGAGTTTCTCGTGGTGGGAGACAGCCCAAAAGATATCTATTTTGCTCATGGAATCCAAGCTCCATCGGTCTTTGCCGCTTGGGGTACACGCCATGATTTCGATCTCGCTCTGCAATCTATGCCTACGCGCGTAGCTCACAATCACACCCAACTTTCGGCATGTGTCAGAGAGTTTTTAGATGGTGAGTTAGATTTCGAATACCATGACTTCTATCAGGATTTTGAATTTCTGGATCCGGAAGACGTCGAGCGCGTGGAGCTCGAAGAGATAGGTTATGTTAAGGAGTACGTTTCAAATCAGGAGCACTACAGAGGGGGAAGTGACAGGTGGGCCTCTAAAGATTTGCATTGGATTGTAAAGCCCGCGAAAAATTATGGCGCCGAACATCACCAGTCTAATCGGGTTATGCAGCTATATGGCTCTGGAGGAGTATTTAATACGCAGCATTCATTAAGGGCGCTGGCTGGTATTTATAAGCGCACGTTCATGGCCTGGTTAGACGAGCAAGGTGTCGAGGGGCGTGTTCTGATCGTGCCAGTGCCGCCTTCTGTCCCTCATGAGTGCAACCTAAGCTCTCCAATTGGATTGATATCTGAGTGGTGGAGCGAGTGGGTCACCGATGAATCAGAAGACATTGAAATGAGTGCGTTTGACGTGGTGCGACGGATTGTTCCAAAACATCCATCCCACGATACACCTGGCCCGCGACATATGGATGATCAACTGCCGACTCTAGGACTACTTCCAGATTCGCAATTTGATGAAGACGTCGATTATGTTGTCATTCTAGACGATGTGGTGACATCGGGTTCTCATATGAATGCAGTGGCTTCTATCATGAGCTCCGCAGAGATAGTACCGGGGGATCCGGTGTTCTTAGGCTTCGCGCTATTCAAGACGGTGCATCCGGAGTTGACGTTCTAACAAGCGCTGAATTGGTTGGTAGAGCGTGGCCCAGGCGTCAACTGCTCGGGCCCCGCCTTCGACAGTCGAGCTAGACAGCCTGGCTCGATGACCTACTCAGTCTCATACGCTTCAGCCCTCTAGAACCCAACTAGAGCTTAGCGCTAGAAGAAGCTGCCTGACGGCTGGGCCCCGTCGCACAGTAGTCCTTGTAGGCTGCAGTCGAAATATGCACACGGTGGGGAGAAAGCTCCGCGCCGGATTGTGAGTGGGCTGTGAAACTTGGTTAGGCGGGATAGTCACAGCTGTCCCGCCTAACTGCGATGGTCGTCAGGTCAATTATTTAAAGCTTGAGTAAGATATAAAATATTTACTCAGGGTTTGGGGGTTGAAATTCCCATGGTACATAAATGTATTCGCCGACCATGTTGCTTAAATTGCTTTTCTCTTTATTGCATTTTCCGCAAAGCATCTGAAGGTTGGTAGGGTCATTTGTCCCACCATTACTAATAGGTATTATGTGATCAATTTCAGCTTTTTGCGTTGGGTCAAAAACGCCGGTGAGATTATTTGAGCACTTGGCGCATCGCCCATTTTCCCTATATACCAACGCTTCCTTCAGCCACGCAGGCCAGTAACCCGTGCGCTTCATTCGCCCAGTGCTATGAAGGTAATCAGGGTGCGATGAGGCAGGGGTGCTTTCAAAAGCCTTAGCCGTTCGCTCACCAAATATTCGCATTAAGTCCTTGTCATTGTATAAAATGCAAAATACTTCGTGTGCTATGTATTCTATGGCGATGCTGAGTTGGACTAGGATGTAGTCTCTGTGCCCAGGGGTGTCGGGGTTTTCCAGGGTGACGATGCTTATGTTGTAATGCTCAAGCACCTTGTATGCTTCAGTAATGTATTCCTGACCTCCTTTTCTACGAAAATAATTCCATTCCTCCCATAAGTAATGCGAAATAAACCGGTGGAGTAAAGTCCATTTGGCTGGTTTGAGAGCAATTCTGAAGAATTCGCTATCAATAGCTATCGCTTGTTCAAAGTCAAGAAGGTCGTGGCCGTAGGTGTCATTAAATGTTCCTGATATACGGCGGCGTATTGTATCTGCTGCACTTAGTGCTTCTTCCGAATGGGGGCGAGAGAATGCCAATTTTTCTGTGCCTCGGTATATGCTGAACTTAAAAGCTGCCAATTATGTGGGCTTGAGTGGTATGCCCATTTGGAGCGGCGGTAGGATTCTAGCCTGTCCGAAGGAACACCGTTTAGGTGATAGCCAGTCCTCTATCGATACTTAGACCAACCTGGCCGTCCATCCAGCTCTTCCAGAAGATCATCGTCATCATTTCTCGCACGATAGCTGTTCGACACAGGGCGAGGATCCATTTCTTCGAAGTTCAGGATTGACTGGGTCTGCCTGGTAGGGGCGTGGTACGTGGCTTGTTCGTAGCAGGCGAATCGCCGAGCATCGTCACTGGTGCTCCAGTCTGATCCCTCAATGTCTACCTCAAGAAGGCCGCTGATGCCTGCCTTGTACGCCTTGGCTGCTGCAGAGTTCTGGGGGAGGGGGATCCCCTTAGTGATCCACACCCTGGCATCTCGTAGGGCCATCGAGCCAGTCGAATATTTGACCACGCCATCCTCAGCTACAACGAAGGCCAGATGGCCTTCAGAGGTCTGTGCGAACTTGGATGCAATGCAGGAGCGGGAGGCCTGGAAGTGATCAGCCAGATCGGCAAGGCTCTCCAAGGAAAAGTCTCGCTCCTCGGTTAATGGCTGGATCATTGCCGAGGGAACCAAGCACTCGGAAGCGAAGAGGTCACACAATACCTCTTCCGGATGCCGCCCTGTGAAGCGCTCCAGCTCATCACCAGGCACTTTCTCGCCGTGTTTGGACGGGAGCTCAAGGACATGGTGTGCGATCTCATGAAGGATCGTGAAGCGCTGTCGAACCGGGCTGTCCTTTTCGTTGACGCAGATGTGCTTCTGTCCACGCCTTTCGAAAGTGTTACCTGCTTCACCTACCTCAAGCTCCACACGTGAGACCTTGAAGCCCAAGTGGAGCGCAAGTGCCTCGACATCAACGGGTGCTGTGTTGATGCCGGCGTCTTTCAGCAACTTTCTAGCTCGTGAGATGACAACGTTTTCGTCCATGAATACCCTCGCAGTTACATTTGCTGGATGAGTTGGATCCGCTTGAGCCAGGCATCCTCGGTATTGGGACGCTCACCTCTGAAGCTCATTGTTGCCACGTCTTCAAAATCCAGCCATGGGATGTCCACCCTCGAGACCATCAGACGGTATAGGGAGTCCTCAACCGTGACCGACTTGGCCAGCAGCTTGAACACCTCCACTTCGCGCTCATCCAGCTCGAGCGCTTGACTCAGGCGGTCGACGACTTCCTCAGAGGGTGCCGCTCGATCTCCCTTCTCCAGTCTCCAAATGTATGCGTGATCCAAGTCGCCTGCACGTCTCTCCAGGTCACGAAAGCTCAGCTCTTTCCGTTCACGCATGGTAGCGATGAACCCGGCCAAATCCATTTTTTTCTCCAACCTCTTGCATTGCCCAAATGGGCGGGAGTAGTCTGTTGCCTAGCCAGACAACAGCTCGCGATTCATGATCCATGATAAGCGGCTTTTTTTTGAAGTCCACTGTTGTCTGGCTGGACAACGACCCTTGGGTCGTTTTTAAGGGCGGTGATGTTGTCTGTGCGGACAACAGATCATTTGGTTCAGATGCGAGGGTTCACCCATGAGTCAATTGAACGATTTTGAGGTTGAGGACGTGGCAGCCGCCGTCTTGGCGGGCCGCGATGTGCGCGATCACGGCCCGTACAAAATCCAGCTCGGCAACGATGCGCTGGAGTACCGGCCACTGGTGATAGCTGATCCTGTTCCGACCGGGCAGCAGGTATTGGAGGCTGCTGAACTCCGCCCGGTGGACGAGTACCTGCTGTTCCAGCTTCTCACCAACGGCCACTTGGAGCTGCTCAGCCCTAGTGAGACCACAGACCTGCGCCAGGCGGGCATCGAGAAGTTCCTGGCATTCAAAAGCGACCGCACCTTCCGCTTCTTCATCGATGGGCAGGCGAAGGACTGGGGGGCTCAACGCATCTCTGGCCGCACTCTGAAGAAACTGGCAGGTGTGGATGCTCAGAAATACGACATCTTCCTGGTCATCCCAGGCGATGACGATGAGCTGATCGAAGACCGCGACCTCTTTGATCTGGGGCGCCCTGGTGTCGAGAAATTCGCTGCGGTAGAGATCAACATCAAGGTCTTCGTCAACACGCAACCGGTGATTGTCCATTCGCGCGACCTCAACTACTGGGAAGTGGTACGGCTGGCGTACCCGCAGGCGGTGCCAGATCCGAACGCTCACTTCACCGTTACCTTTGCGAAGGGCCACGAAGGTAACTCGTCCACCAACCTGGTCGATGGCCAACACGTCCGTATCAAGAAGGGGATGCACTTCAATGTCACACCAACTGATAAGTCGTAGTCCTCACCTCCTGCGCTTGCGCAATGAAGGGTACAACCTTGATACCAAGGACGGTTATCTCTTGGTTCGGGATGTGCCGTACGTAAATACTCAGCGCCAGGTGTGCAAAGGCGTGCTGGTCATGGCGCTCAATCTGACCGCTGATGTAGCGGTCAGTCCGAGCGACCATACGGCGCACTTCATCGGTGACCGCCCTTGCGATTCGCAAGGGTGTGCCCTCGAGCAAATCATCAACAGCAGTGGTACCAATCAGCTGTTGTCGGATTTGGTCGTGAACCACTTCTTCTCGGCCAAACCCAAGTCTGGTAACTATGCCGATTACTACGAAAAAGTCTCGATCTACGTTTCGATTCTGAGTGGCCAAGCTCAGGCCATTGATAAGGATGTCACTGCTCAGACCTTTGCCCCGTTCCGCTCGGATGTAGAGGAAACGGTCTTCGCCTACACCGATACGGCATCAGCACGCGCTGGCATCGGAGCGCCGACTGAGAAGTTCAAGGGATTGAAAGTAGCAGTGGTGGGACTCGGCGGTACCGGTGCCTATATCCTTGATCAGGTCGCTAAGACGCCCGTTGCGGAGATCCATCTGTTCGATGGCGACGTACTCCAGCAGCACAACGCGTTTCGCTACCCCGGGGCTGTCTCCTTCACCGACCTGCAGCGGGAGATGAAGAAGGTTGAGTACCTCAAGGAGAAGTATGGGGAGATGCACCGCAACATCACTGCCTACCCATGCATGATCACTGCCGGCAATGTCGCTGAACTGGGCGCCTTTGACTACGTGTTCCTCAGTGTCGATAACGCTACAGTCCGTGATCTGGTGGTGAAGGCGCTGCGTGGTACGAAAACCTCGCTGCTTGATGTCGGGATGGGGGTGCACCTCGTTGGCGATACACAACAAGTCTGGGGGATGTGCCGCGTCACGACCCTCACTCCAGAGCATCACGACCACGCATCTCGTACCATGCCGCTCACCGAGAACTCTGCAGAGGATGCGTATCGCTCGAACATTCAGATCGCTGACCTGAATGCCCTCAACGCGGTACTAGCGGTTGGCACCTGGAAGCGGCTCTGTGGGTTTTACGTTGACCAAGTCCAGGCCGATCACTTCACCTACTCGACCAACCTCAACGAGATGGGCAACAGCGAGGAGCGCCCATGACCATCAAGAGTCTCACACCACAGTTCGTTGAGAGCTTCCCGCAGAAGCTGGAGCCCGGTGAGCTGTACCTGGCAATGGATTTCGCAACTGCAGCTCACCTGTGTGCCTGTGGTTGCGGCAACAAAGTGATCACACCGTTCTCGCCAACCGACTGGCAGATGTCTTTCGATGGCGAAACGGTGTCGCTTAAGCCTTCGATTGGTAACTGGACGTTCAAATGTCGCTCGCATTACTGGGTGCGATCTGGCCGAATCGAGTGGGCCGGAAACATGTCCCAAGAGGCGATCAACGCGGGCCGCAAGCGCGATGCCGAAGCGAAAGCACGGCGGCAACCGTTCAGGCCAGTGGACGACCCCGCAACTCGGTCTGCGCCATCTGGGCAGCCAGTCGAGGCACCGTCGCTGATCAGCAGGCTGAAGAGCTGGCTCGGCTTGTGACGCCCAGGCGAGGGGCGTCCTGTAAAGGAAGAGGGCCTAATAGGAGAAAAGGCCCTCCACCACCTCATTTGTACCCAGTACACATCGCCTAAATTATCGTTTCATCACCGGTATGCCTCGATGAAATGACCCTTCTATTGCACCAAAATGGTACGCAAAAAATCATAAATTACACTTTAAGTGGATGATCGCCATATGCCATACTCGGTTCATCCAATGATTCTCGCCCTGCTAGGGCACCTCTGTGATGGAGGTTTAGGCGTTTGCAGCTCCGGCTAGTAGGGGAGGAATGTCACGGTTTTTGTTGGGAAGTAAAGCTGTGACGGCGCTACCGTTTGGCGGATCCTGGGGATACTGGTTCGTGAACCTTGGAGCTTTGGCTCGGTCTGAACTACAGTCGTGATGCCGCTTGTCGGCTGACGACAGGTACTGCTTGTGAAGCTTGGCGAGCGGATTCGATAATCCGCGCCGCCGCCGCAAGCGCGTCGGTACCACGTTGCCAACCAGTTGAGTCAGTGGTCGCGCATTTGGATTCGTTGATGCACCGTGGAACCAATATTCTTAGAGGATGGAGCTATGACTCTGGAGCGTATGATCGAAGAGGCCCGTAACCGGAAGGGTTCTCATGAAGCCAGCCTTAAGGCGGCTCGTGATCGCATGGCGAAGACCAACACCCGTCTGGCACGTGAATTCGCTAACCAAGAAGTCACCGCGACGCTGCTGGCCAAGACCTGCAGCCTCTAAAAAATCTCTTCATTCTAAAGCAGCCTAATGGGCTGCTTTTTTTTGCGCGATCACAATGACTCCATATCTCATCACCAGCTTCGAGGAAGCGACGCTGGCAGCTCTGATTCATGAGCCATACGGCTATGATCACGCTGACATCTTCGAAAAACCTCAAATTAAGTACATCTATAACTACCTGAAATCCTTCATGCCCAAGCTTAAGAGGGGCAAGAAGACGGTAGGGAGCATTCTGCTCGAGCATGAGTACATCGACCGAGATTTCCTTGAAGACTACTCCCGCTTTTACCTGGGACGGTTCCGCAATGACGGATATAAGTGCGCTCGTCTTCACTTCTTCAATTGCGATCTGACTCACAAGCAACTGGATGCACTGCTGGCTGGTGACGCACCTGAAGCGCTGGCCGACATCAAGGATAAAAAGGCTGTAAAAACCATCAAGCAACTGCAGTCGCACTACCTTGGCTTCATGGTTATTAAGCCGCTAACCAGGACATTCGTGGGGAAAACCTGCCTCCGCGTTAGCGGAGATCGCGGCGTGGGCAAGAAAAAAATCGATAAGCGTTATGATATTAACCTCTTCGGCATCAAGCTCACTATCGATTCGATTGCTTTCCAGGAGCAGGACAAGGTCGTAGCTGCGTGTGCTACTACCGCTATTTGGACGGCGCTTCACAGCTTGCCTGGCCGGGGCGTGAAGGACATCAAGTCCTGCAGTGAGATCACTACAGCCGCTTTGAATTTTGTGAACGGTTCAAGCAACGGTTTTCCGAATAAAGAGCTTACTAACAAGCAAATTCAGCGAACACTGGACGTGGAAGGTCTTCGTTACCACAACACCAGTCTCGAAAAGTCGTCCCCAGAGTCATTCCGAGAATCGCTTGTGGCTCACATCGATAGCGACTTACCTGTCATTCTGACGGGTAAGGTCTACGGTGCCAAACCCGACGCAGCTGGAGAGCACCTCAAGGCAGGGCATGCAATCACCGCTCTTGGGTATGACTTCCGGGACAGAGATAAGAAGTGGGTGTACGTACACGACGACCGTCTTGGCCCGTATGCTCGAGCCGAAATGGTTATGCTTAAGGAGTTCCTGGGTGAGTCCACTCCGGACGAGCTGAAGGATCGGTGGGGATTAGCGATGTCCATCCGGGAGCCGGATGCCACTACATGGATACCTCCTCACGAAATTATTGTTCCTGACATTTCAATCGTCCCGGCAGATAAAAAGACACGGATTGATTTCAAATTCGCTCGTGGCACCGCTGAGCGCATCTCTGATCAAGTCTTGGGTTATCTGGTAGACGAGATCTGTCCTGAGTTTTGTTTCGATGTGCCCGAGGTCTCCTATGAGATCAAGCTCGCATCAATTGCTCAGGCTCGGGAGGAGGTTCGAGAGCACTACACCCCGCGCAAGGTCGGCGATGTCCTAGGAAAATACACCCTCGATGAGGAGAGGATGATTCGTTGGCGGAAGGAGAAGCTGAGTTTCTTGACAGGGAATTTGGCTCGTTTGCAATGGCAAATCGACTTCTTCTGGAATTCTGAGCGTGCCTTTCGTGTGTTCTTGGACGCCACAGACATCCCATTGGGCAACGCTGTTTCGGGAATCTACATCCACGATCCCATTTACGCAGATGCTATGTTAGGTGGTTTCAAAGGTCAGGAGTGCCAGGTCGCCGGGATGGATGATGAGCACTTCTTCGCAGCCTTTACCAGGGCCATCAAGCAGCGCCGTGAGGATTACGAAGGCCACCTTAACGATATGTATGGCACGTTGCGTGCACCCAACCACATCAAGGTCAACGAGGTTTCGCGAGATGGGGAGGGTACCAACCCGACTGTAGAGCGAATCTGGGATCCGCAGCAGATTCCGTTGGTTCAGGTTCACAAGGCGTACCAAAAGGTCGCGGATGAAGTAGCCAACAACCCAGCCTCCAAAAGCCAGCTTATCTGGGCAATTGGTAAAGATGGAGAGGTGTTCATTGCTGAAGATATTCCTAAACCGGATGAGCTTGGGCATCCCAGTATGACTGGTATGAAGGCTGCTCGAATCGCTGGCGAGATCAAGCCCAAGGGCGGCTACTGGGAGATCAACTTCTTCTCCGGCAGATACAGCGGCGACTACGCCGATGCGGAGAAAACGCAGTTCCTCACCAACGCGTTGTATAAAATTAGGTCTCTCTTCCCACGTGACAAATTTGAGGCGTTCTACCCTGACGCACCTGTCGCCAAAGGCCAAGTACCGGCAGAGCCGGTGGCTTCGGTAGACAGTAGCGATCCGGCAGAGCCCACCGCTAGGGTCGGTTAAAAACAGAATGGCCCGACTGTAGAGAATGCTTTCGGTCGGGTTCTCTTCTTACCTCGGTAATATGTACGCCTTACACCAACCGGCTATTTGCCGTCCTCGATCCCTGGGGCATCGCCGAATCCACTAAATAGACTGTCCGCCTCACTGCCACGCGGTCATGCCCAGGCCGCCCGTCACCCTCCTGCAGGCTTGTGGTCTCTGAGACCGCATCCAAGCCGGGCTTTCTGGTTTCGTCACTCAGGGTTAAGGTAAGGAGGGTGAACTCTCAGCAAGCCAGGAAGGCCTGCGCTCGGGCGACAGTATCAAGGAAGGACTCTGCTCCATCACCGTCGGAATATTCCACTGCCGCTCTAATCCAGCTCTCATCGATATCTTTACGGACTTCCGCTTGTCAGTATTGATCGCAACCGGAGCGCGCGGATGGAAGCCCGGAGGGCCAAGACGCGGCGGTTTAGCGGCTTGGCTCACGAGAGCCGGCCCCCGGCAGGGCGCGCAACTAACTTCCAAAGCAATTTAAAGCTGGTGCAGCATCCCTTCTATTGTTCGGTGCTCCCAAGTCGACAGCAGGGCGATTGGGTCAGTCCCGAAACGGTCGCCAGAATCAAATGACCAGCGTCTACCATCCGGGCATCGGCACTCCTCGCAATAGTCGAGCTCACCGCAGTCGTTATAGATAGACAGCCACCAACCATCAATATCGACGTGGAAGTGGCCGGCATAGATCTCATCCCATGATGCTTCACCCAGCCTGGTCATCCTGCGTCGCCCGAAGGTTACCTCGCGCAATACCTGGCAAACCTCCCTTGCTGAGAGCTGGGCTGGAGGGTGGTCATCAACACTTCCATTTGATGATTGCGTTGATACCGTTTCCTGCAACCGCTTCTCAGCATGCATAGGTGAATCATCAGGCAGCAGACAGCGAGCTTCTGAGGAAGCCTCGACCAATTCCTGAGGTGCTGAGATGCTCACTCGCCAAGTAGCGTCATCCACGAGTTTGATAAGCGTGTAGCCACCGCAGTTGGGGACGTGGTTCGTGATCTCATACTCGCGCCAATTCGCCATAGCTCGCGCATCTATATGCTGTGGCCTGCTCTCGATCAACCATGCCACCACATTGATAAACTGACCGTGCGAGAACACCGCGATATTCTGGGCGGGATGCTCCGCGATAAGATCCAAAAAGGACTGAGCGCGGCATATGAAATCCAGAAACGATTCTGCACCCGGCCCATCCTTGAATGCAGGATCGGATCTCGACCAGTACGCGTCGACCCACTCACGCCGTAGGGCGACTGTCGTATCCGCACACTTACCTGGCTCGAGATACGTGAACTCCTGAGTAGGCCAAGTCTCAAGCGGGACGGCTATGAACCTTGTGAACGTGGCCATAGCTGTTGACGCAGCTCGAGTGAAGGGAGAGGTAACGATCAGATCGGGAGCAGTGCGAAAGGAGCAGGCCACCAAGTACGCTTGCTCAACCCCTTTCGGCGTAAGAGGAATTGTCGCGTGATCCAGGCTGGCTTCGCCGGCGTTGGCAGCGCTTTCTCCATGGCGGATCAGCCTGACCTGTCTCATAAACAAATATCCTCCAATTCGCCCGTAGGTGAGTACGTGCGGTTTCTGCTACCACAGCCCCGGCATTATTGCAGTTCCGCTATGATGGCTTTCTGTCCTAACCCTGGATTTTGCTGCAAGGATCGAATGCCCATGACGCCGCCAAGATACGACCTTCATCTCTTAGGTTGGCATAGTTTTCAGCAACTGTGCATGGCAGTAGCCTCAACAGTTTTGGGTCAAACAGTCGAGACGTTCCTTGAAGGAAATGACGGAGGCCGCGATGGTGGGTTCAAGGGAACGTGGTCTCCTCAGCCAAACGAAGTGTATGCAGGCGAATTTGTCATCCAGTGCAAGTTCACATCGCGCCGTGATCACAATCTCACGCTGTCTGATGTCGCTGGCGAGCTGGAAAAGGTGCGCCGACTCGTCGCCCAGGGAAAGTGCGATGTGTATGTTCTGATGACAAACGCAGGCTGGACGGGAGACAGCAATCTCAAAATCCGATTGGCATTTGAGGATGCAGGTGTAAAACATGTGCTGTTGCTGGGCTCTACCTGGATCTGCGAGAAGATCCAACTGAACAGTAACCTGCGCATGAACGTACCCCGACTCTATGGTCTTGGCGACCTTAGCCAGATCTTGGATGAGAGACAGTACAAGCAGACTAAGGCGCTCCTAACAGAGCTTCCCGACCTTTCAAAGCTCGTGGTGACGGGCACCTATCGCAAAGCGCTTCAAGCCCTCCAGCAGCATGGCTTTGTTCTTCTGGTTGGAGAGCCAGCAGCAGGTAAGACGACGATTGCCTCACTCATGGCCATGTGTGCAATGGGCAAATGGGGAAGCCTGGTCTTGAAGCTGGAGAGGCCCGAGCAGATAAGAGATCACTGGAATACTGAGGAGGCATCGCAGTTCATCTGGGTTGATGATGCCTTCGGGGCGATGCAGTACGAAGCAGACTTGGTGATGGAGTGGAACCGGATTCTTCCCGCTCTCACGACCATGATCCGAGGTGGGCATCGGATAGTTCTGACCAGCCGTGACTATATTTACAACAGCGCACGGCGTGACCTCAAGAAAACAGCATTTCCTCTGATGGAAGAGAGCCAGGTGGTCATCGACGTGAAAGAGCTGACCCCCCAGGAAAAATCAGAAATCCTCTACAACCATGTGAAGCTTGGAAACCAACCGCAGCGGGTTCGGACAACCTTGAAGGAGTTTCTTCCTGCAGTGGCAGCGCACGGTCGGTTCGCTCCCGAGACTGCTCGGCGCTTGGGGAGCGTCGAATTTACCCAAGCGCTAAAGATTGACCAGAAAAGTATCGACGAATTTGTCGCGAAGCAGGAACGATGGCTCGTCGAGACGATGCAAGGAATGGATGACGAGAGCCAAGCTGCACTTGCTCTTCTCTACATGAAGCATGGAGCAATCGAAAGCCCGGTGAGTCTCTCTAACGGAGAGATGCAGGCGATTGAAAGGCTGGGCGGGAGCCAAGCCGGGTGTATCCGAGCACTGGACAGCCTGCGGGGTAGTTTTCTTCAGGTAGCAGATACGGCTGATGGACGTTTCTGGCGATACAAGCATCCTACGATTGGGGATGCGTTTGCGTTGATACTCGCCCAGAGTCCAGAGCACCTGCAGATTTTTGTGGACGGAACTCCGATTGAACGTTTGATGGACTTGGTGACATGCGGCGACGCAGGCGTTCAGAACGCTACGATTTTGCCTTCAAGCATGTTCGCAGAAATCGCGAGCCGGTGCTGTGAATACGTTGCATGCGAGGGCGATCTGGAGCGCAGAAGGCGGGGAAGGCTGTATTCTTTTCTGCAGCGCAGGACGAATGACGTGTTCCTAGACATCTATTCGAGAATCGATGGAAAACTGAACTCCAGTTTGGTTCGTGACTTCGCGATAAGCCTATTCACGAGGTCTTCTGATCTGGCTCTCCGCCTGCTACGGCAAGGACTTCTACCTGATTCAGCGAGAGAAGCGATTTCAGCCAAGATCCGCGACTTTGTTTTCGATCATGACGAGCTTGGCCACATCTACGATAACGAGATGCATGAATTCTTCACTAGCCAAGAGTGGGAGGACTTTTATATCGATGTGCAGAAGCATGTGTTGCCTGACCTGGACAGAGTTCGCCAGTCCCTGCAGGAGTCGTATTCCTATGAAAACGATCCTGATTACCACTTTTCTGATTTCATTGATGAGCTAGAAGGGATTTGTGCGGCCTTTCCGGAATGGCCAGGGATCGAGGATGTGGTCGATATCCAAAGACGTCGAGTTGACGAGTGGATAATTGAGGTCTCGCAGGAGCGGGGCGAAGAACCTGCAGTCGGACGCAGCGATTTAATCCGGCCCTCTACACAAGGGGGAGGTCGAAATATCTTCGACGATGTCGACCTCTAGACCAGGTAGACGAAGGTACTACGGAGGAGAGGATGAAGCTATTTCTAGACAGTGAGTTCACTCGGCTCAACCGAGACACTAAGCTGATTTCTCTGGCACTCGTGTCTGAAGCCGGCCATGAATACTACGTCGAGCTCACAGACACGTACGTGACCCAGGACTGCAGCGATTTCGTGATCCAACACGTCCTGCCTCAGCTCAACCTGCCTGTACATGGGCAAACCCTAGTCGAAGCTCAAGCATCACTTATCGCGTTTCTGGGTGGTTTCGAAGGCCTGGTCGAGGTTTGCTCCGATGCTCCTGAATGGGATTGGGATTTTTTCTGCGATCTGGCCTACGTCAACAACCGTTGGCCAGCTCACGTCGCCAATCGCGCAACCAACCTGATCCTGCTGTTCAGGCATTTCGGAGCGGATGATATCGGCGACGTGGTGCTGCCTGAGCTTCCACACCACGCACTGTTAGATGCTCGTCTCCTGGCCGACCTTTATCGTCGGCTGGCAACGGGTTCAGATCGAGGCATTGGACATGGTCGATAATCTTCGTTCGCGCGAGTCTGTCAGGCGCAAAGCGCTCTGGACACTGTCACACCTGATACCGGGTGATCCGAAGGCGGCCGCAATTGTGGATGTTCTAGACGACATCGAAGCCCAGGAGCGCGTCGACCTCAACCATAGTCATCTAGGCCTCGATATCGATGCTGTCCGCGAGGCAGTTCCAGATTGAGCGCCACAGCTCCGGGATCAGCATTGTGAACGAGGCTAGTATTCCGCAGCCATGGCGTGAGCGTTTTCTGCAAGCAAGCATTGGGTCGACGCGCTTGACCGTAGGCCCGTACGCTCACGATTGGGAAAAATTTCTGGCTCAATGGCAGGCTGAAATGCGGCACCTGGATGCTCACAGGTCAGCAAGGTGAGCATCCAGCGTTTAGCCTCAGCCCCACCTTCGATTGTCTACAGTTGACGGCGCTGCCTATACTGCCACCACTGAATATCTGAGGTGCTCTATGTCCCGTCTTGCTCAATTCCGCGCGCTTGAACAGCAGCTTGCTGCCCAGTTGGCCGAGCTTGAAACACTGAAAAACGATGATGGTCTAAAGCGTGAGATTGAATTCGAAACGAAACTTCGTGACCTGCTAGCTGAGTATGGTTACAGCTTGCGCAATATCGTCGCCATCCTGGATCCTCAGTTCAATAACCGCCGCGCTCCTGCAGCCGCTGAAACCAAGGGCACCCGGAAGGCTCGCGCAGTTAAAGTTTACAAGAACCCTCACTCGGGCGAAGTCGTCGAGACTAAGGGTGGCAATCATAAAGTGCTGAAGGAATGGAAAGCCGAACACGGTTCCGAGACAGTCGAGAGCTGGTTGGCTCAATAAAATCGTTTGAGTACAAATGGAGGGCCCTGCGGGGCCCTTCTTTATGAGGGACAGGAAATGCTTCGTTCAGCGATGCTTGAGTTGGCAACGAGCTTCAGGTCGGCAGTCGAGATAGCCATACAGACGGGTAATGTTCCAATGCACATCCAAGGTTTTCCACGCGGATGCTGCGGAATCATTTCTGAGCTAATGGGCGACTATTTGAACACCGTGGGGATCGGCGAATTCTTCTACGTTTGCGGGATGAAGGACGGAGCCTCACATGCCTGGCTTGAAGTCGATGGGCTGATCGTCGACATCACCGGTGACCAATTCGCTGACCGACCTGCTATTTATGTCGACCAACCAGACGCCTGGTATGGCGAGTGGGAGGAGGACACCAAGCACCTTGCGAGCCATGACGCAACTGCATTCTTCTATGCTGAAGAGCGCCTGTTTTTAGGGCTAGTGCTGGAACAGCTCAAAAAGCGTGAGCCATCAGTCACGTGCTGACCTAGCTCTCTGACCATCTTGAAGCCCTACATCGCAAACCAATACGGAGAATCCATGGGTCGAGACACGAGGGACACTGTTTACTGCAACATCCAGATGCCAATGGCCCAAGGGCGAGAATTTCTGGAGCTCATCTCCGAGCTGAGAGCTTCAGGTACCCATCCAGCACTTGAGCCGGTATTCGACGAGATCCAGGGCGAGCTGGAGAGCTCGATTGAGTTCGTTGAGGAAATGCTCCAGGGCTCTGGCGGGATAGGTCGCCGCCTACCATGACTCGTCGAGTCACCCTTGGGCGTGCAGCACCGTACCCCTTTCCGACCATAATGAAGTCAAAGCTAACACCGATTGCATGGCATCGATATTCGCGTTGAGCTCTATGCGCATGCAGTGAGTGGCTCACCGTGCACAGCTCATTACACGGCAGGTGCTTTATGCCCCATCCGGATTGCCATGCTTCTTTGAGAGGATGACAGCGCAGGCCAGATCATTTGCACGCGCTGTAGCTCCATCGCCTGAAGATCTTGCTGGTATTTGAGGCGCTTCAGATTGACCTTGAAGAAAGAAGGGCTGTGATCGATTTGATTAGCCTTGAGCCTCCAGAAGACCACGAACGCAAATTTCGGCGAGAGGTTTTTATTGAGCTGATAGTAGGCCAGTGCCTTCGAGAGAATTGGATTTTGTTCCGATATCGCTAAGCGCTGCAGGGCCTTCACGCATGACTCCCCTCGCATTTTTTCGGTGAGTCGCTCCAGCTTTTTCTTGGTGTCGGATGCAGAGAGGCGGCGACCAGCTTCGAATACCGATACACCGAATCTAAGTATGCATTGTGAGCCGACCCACAGAACACGTGCCGTCAGGACATTCCGGATCTCGAACTGATATCGGAGAGACTCTTGATCACATAGCTCGCACGTCTCAGTGGGATGCTCATGATCACGTATGGCCTCAGTGAAAGACCATTCCTCAAAAGCTTTTGGCAAGGTATCGCCTACAGAAAGCGGGATGATGTTGTCCCAGACACGCTTTGGATAATCGTTCGTAGACATAGCAGCTCCGATCCCTGGCTGGTTCCTACCGCAGCATAACTGGTCAGACTTATTTTGCGATAGCGAGTCGCCGGCACATGAAGGATCAAACAGGTTGTCATCAAGGCGAGCCAGCGGCGTGTCAGAGGCTTGCATTCCAACCATCCATGGCCGACGGGTGAGAGATAAACCATTCCAGCAGCTTCTCGCGACCCGACATGATCAAGCGCTCGGCAACTAGAGTCATCCAGGCGACGATTAAATGTTGCCCGCAAAGCAGTTCTGATTGAGCGCCACAGTTCCGGTATCAGCATTGTGCGCAAGGCAGGTATTCCCCAGCCATGGCGTGAGCGCTTTCTGCAAGCGAGCACCAGCTCGACGCGTCTGTTTGATGGCCCGTATGCCTATGACTGGGACAAATTTCTGAATCAATGGCAGGCTGAAATGCGGCGTTTAGATGCACATAGGGCAGCTAGACGACCGAGACATGATGAGCCGTACTATTAGCCAGCTTCTGGAGGTAAAGGCCTAAATCCTGAAATCCAGCCTCACGCATTACCTCAGATACTTTCCCAGCGCGCTTCTCCGCTTTAGGCAGGAAAATCGCCGCCTGGTCAGTGTATGGACGTGGGAGATCCTTCCAGTAGTAGGTTGCCTCAAATCTCTGCATGGCTCTGTGAAAGTCCATTTGCTGTTTGCAGTGCCATGACAATACAAACATGTCGAAATCGCGTCTTAGGCTCGCCAAAGCGACCTGATTAATTCCGTAAATCTTATACCGACCTGTGAGTGGGACGTTGACCCCGATCCGTTTCGCGATGTACTTAGCCGCAGCGAAGTGGTGGGAGCCTCCGCTGTTGATCAAGAACACTCGTCCGTCCCATTCCCATGTGGAGAAGTAATCGTGATCTTCTCTAGAGATGATCCGGATCTCGTCCCATCGGAGATTCTCTTCAAGCTTTTCTTGGGTAACAGGTGTGATCATCGGCTGGGAGTTGCGCTCAACCATGGCGTCCATGCTTTTGAACTTGCGCAGCTCTGACTTCGATGCGGAAAAGCCGTCGACTTGCTGAATGTCACAGTTCCAGTGCTGGATCTCCCTAACTGTGCCCAGGCTGAGAAGATCCTCTCGGACTAGGCTGGTCGAGCCGTAGTTTTGATAGGAGCCAGGAGAGCGTGTCCATCCATTGAGCCTCCGCCGGTACATCCGACTGGTCTCGTACCCCAAGTCGCCAAAGTCGTTCCAACGCACCACTTCGCTTGCGCTGATACCTTTTTCATGCTCAATCAAGTGTCTGTTCAGGCCGACGTCTGCACGAAGCAAGTTTATCAGGGTCGCCGGCTGGCCGAAGTCCTCCAGTAGAGAGTCGCGTAGAAATTTGATTGCTTTCTTAAGCATTGGCGCTTCCTAGATGTCTACCCCGGCGCGATGCACGAGATGTCTAAGCACAGGATGCAGCACTGCGATATGGAAGGCTAACCGAAACATAGCTGCAAATTCTGGACAAGGTTGCTACGGCCTAAAGTTCGGAAGGTTTGTCTGGGCGACAGGATCAATCGCTGTGTAGGCAGGGGGAAGGCTGACCTGTTTTTCGAAAGCAGCCTAGCTGCTCCTGCTGTGGTATGGCTTTGGGTCATGGACGTTTTGTACCTGACTCACCGGCCTTTACCTTCACTGAAAGGTGGTTGATCCCTAGCGAAAGCTATTTTTTAACCAAGCCTTTATACAGCTCTCGTGCGGAAATAATCTGGTCTCGAATTTCTTCAGGGTCAATCCTCATGCCACCACGAGGGGTGACCTGAAGCGTCCTTAAGCGGTTCGCAGCCTTGATGAATTCCCGCTCCTCTTCCTGAACCCACGCGGGGCGCTTGTCTTTCCAAAATAGCCAACCCATTTGCCTGGCCTCATCTTTGATCGGATGCTCAGCAGTATGTGGGAGCAGCAGCCAATGTCCAAGCAAGGAGGTGAGTAGGATCGCTCCGCAAGCGGAGCGCGCAGACCATGATGGGCGGAGAGCGTAAGGATGGAAGCCCGGAGGGCCGAAACCCGTCATGACGGGACTCGGTTTACGACAGCCGCCCCCGGAGGGGTACGCCCGATTACTGTAAATGCAAAGATTATCGAACAGCTCGTTTATCAAATGACCGAGGTGCTAGGCCCAGCGCGCAAAGGTCATACGTTTTGCGCAATGCTACCTCATCGTCAGAACACACCCTCGCGTGGCTAAAGATCGTCGACAAAAAACGCTTCCGCTCGCCATTATCAAGTTCAGACCAAACCCTCGGCTGACCCTGTGCATCTGGCACAGCAAGACGATCAAGGAAATACATTTCAAGGCTATGAAGCCGTTGCTGGCCATCGACCAGAATCTCGCTGTTGTCCGCCAATGCCCTGCCTGTGTCAGCCGGCTCGCACCAGTCGTTCGTAAGGTAGCTCCCAAGATCAGCCCCTGACCAAACAGCAGTAATGAAACGAGCCTGCTGGCCTACGTTCCACTCCAGCCCGCGAGACCAGGTTGGTACGGGCATGCCTATGACAAATCGTGCAGCCCATGGGTAACGGTCATGAGTGGAGGACGGATCCACCAAGTATTTTTCCAGGTGGCGCGCCAACACATCGATTGGGTAATGGCTGACGGTCGTGGAAAGAAACTGCTGCGGCATTTGGATGCGCGGGTCTGATGTTTCGTCGTCGGCATAGCGTTGAAAAATAGCAGTCATGGTACTCACTGGTGGCTACAAATAGGTGGAAGTGCTGGAGCCAACACGGGCGCATCGCCAGGCGTCGACAGTCTCGATGATCCACACATCTCGTTCGATTGAAGTGTTGATCTGTTCGCTATCTACAAGCGCGTGTGCGTAGCCCTCAACATAGGCAGCAGCCTTATCGAAGTCGGATGTGCAGGTAGAGGATTCGATGTTTTTGATGAGCCGAACCCATGCACGCTGTTGGCGGTTGCCTTGGATCGTGATGGGGAACGATATGGCGCCGCGTAGACGTTGTACGAAATGATCTATAGGAAGGGTCAAAACCGTTGCTCAGAAAGGTGGCCTAGTTATGACAAACGGTTCATTTTGAAAATACTTGAGCCATTCTGCAAAAAAAATGAGTATTTCGACGATTTTTTAGGTACATCAGGTGGCAATCCCTAAATCTCTGTCACTGAGAAGGTAGGGCGCCGACGCTGAGATTTATTGTGTTTGTTTATCGAAATGGGCTGCCGGGCACGATTGGTCTGAAGGGGTTTTTCGGGATTGATATATTGGCGTGTAAGAGCTGTGAGTTATCTTGGGTGTTAAAAATAAATATATATGTCAATTGATGGTGAACTGCCCAGTTAAGGGTTAAGAGTATGCTTTTTCTATACTCTAAGTAGTCCAAGAAAGTTCTTGTAGAAGTTGCGATTTGTGTCTAGGCTGCCAGCCGTTGAACCATGGCTCCGGATCAAAATGGCCTCGCAGCAGGGTAGAAGAACCGTATGATTGATTATGGGTGTCCAGTAGGTAGTTTATCTATTAAGAAGATCCCTTTCTTCCCTATGCTGCAGCCTACATGTGATGAGGTTTTGCCAGACGACTGGGAGCGCCAAGTAGAAGAAGTGTTTCTAGGGCGCGATACTCTAGGCACATTTCAACAAAACCAAAAATTCAAACCGATAGATCGGTGTCATAATGATCACTGTAACCATTTTCCTGCCTTGTTAAGTGAAGATGGATCTCCTTGGGTTTTAGGTAATCTTTATCTCATGGAGTTAGCAAAAGGCTATCCTCAACCTCACGATAATACTCTTTATAAGACGGCGCAAGCGCTCAAAGATTTCTGGAAAGTGCTAAGCGACGAGAACGTCGGGATTTTTGATTTTCCGCTGAGACTTCGAAGGCGAGCCACATATTGCTACAGCTACTACTGGAAGCGTGTGGTGGATGAAAATCCTGAATCCGAAGAAGGCGCGAATGAAAAAATAAACAAAGTTACAGATTTTTATAGATGGGCTGTGTCGGAGAAGTATCTTGCTCCTGCCAATGAAATGTGGGTTGAGTCGGAAAAGTCTATATTAATAAAAAACCACTATGGTCGGGAGTTCATAAAAAAAGTTCGTGTAACTGATCTTGCCGTCAAAAGTTCAGGGACGCGTCCCCCCAAGAAGCTCAAGCCCTATGGGGAGAATGATCAGATCGCAATAGAACAGGCCCTCATTGCTATTGATAATACTGAGATGAATATCGCATTCGCTCTTTCACTTACCACTTCTGCACGAAAGCAAACGGTTCTGACGCTCAAGCGTTCAGCGTTTGATAGTTACAATGGTCAAAAAACCTTTAGGGTGAATGTGGGGCACAATCAATATGCGGACACAAAAAAACAAAAACGGTTCCCAATCTTTATACCAGGATGGTTGGCCCGGCAGATTGTTATATATATAAGCTCTGAGCGGTATCTTACTCGTCTTGCTCGAATGCGCCCTGGTTGTGATACAAACTATCTTTTTATCACTCAGAGCGGTCTTCCGTACTATGCAAGAAAAGATGACCCTGGTCGCCAAATTTTCCAGGCTATTCCTGTTGGGAAGGCACTCGATGCTTTTGTTCGTCAGCAGCTTACTCCTCGCTTACGTGAAATGGGGTATAGCACTAATGTGCGCTTTCATAACTTGCGAGCGACCTATGCGAATAATCTAGTTCGCGGAAACCTAGAGCTAATTGAGTCCGGGGATATGAAGATGGCGGACTTGATTATTCTTGTCATGGAAAGGTTGGGGCAGTCTTCCCCCGCAGTTGCTGAAGAGTATATTGGGAGTATTCAAGCAGAAAAGCTTTCTTACATTGCTCAAAATAGCATGGAGAAAAGGTTGCAGGCTGGATTGGAAAGTGGCGAAGGTAAAGTCGATAAGGGTGATATGTGATATGGAGTTATTCGATCCTGCGGTTATAGACCTAGGCTTGCCTGAGAATTTTGGAGTCTATTTCGAACCGCACTACCCTCATCTTTGCCAACTTGAGCTCCGACTACTGGACTACACTAGGGTGCGGCGGATGCCAATTGGTTATTTGGCCTACACTTCTAGGTTTTCCAAGGCGCCATTTAAAAAGCGATGGATAGATCCGGACTCATTGAGGATGTCCAGGATGGAACCCTTGAGAGTATACGCGTGCTCCCTTTCAGAAAAAAGCGCCTTTAAACTGTCGGCGTCGGGCGTTCACGAAAACTATTCAATGTTTTCAGAATTTGTGAGCTTTTGCGATGAGGCAGGTTATGAAGACGTCCTTGATAGCCCAGAGTGCTACCATATGGCACTTATCAAGTATTCCTTCAAAGTAAATCGGGATGTTGTCGAAACAGGAATAGGAAACCGGCCAAACCGAAAACTTGTTATTGCCGTTGAAGTAGGAGCCGAAATTTTTCCAGGCATTCCCTACAATTTCAGAGTGGGAGTGCAGTTTCCTGGCTACAGCAAGGATGAGCAAAAAAATACCAGAGTGCCCGATGATGAAAAGTTATTTCCCTTGTACCGGGTGGCGGATGCTGTATTCAAAGAAACACTAGATTTTTTACGAGATCCTATAAAGCAGGTAAGGGTCGTAGAGAGATATGGAGAGCGTTATTGGTTTCTTCCGACCTATTATCCTCTTATGACCGAAACCGCAATCGTAGAAAATCAAAAGAAAAAGTCACGGGGTCTAGTTCTCACGGTGATACGCAACCATGCGCTGAATTTAATCAAAGCGTCTGATGGTAAAATCACTCGATCTGAAGCGATTTCGACGGTTGTCGGGAGGTTAGTCGCCGGTGAAGCGTTGGTTAATGATAATGCTACCAGTCGAGTTAACCTAGTTTCGTTGTCACCTGAGTTCGAATTGGAACATTTTCACAGATTGGCCATGCTGGCTCATGATTGCTTTTTCCTTATGTTTATACTTAATACGAGCGCGAACGTCTCAGTAGCTGCAAACATTCTTTGGGATGATGCGCTAAGTATTGAAGTAGAGGTGCAGCGGCTGCGCTCGATAAAGCGTCGTGCTAAAAACATGACAGTAGATGTGATTTTCGGTGTGCGATTTCTCAAGCGTCTAAGAGATTACTTCGCACTGCGAGCCTATCTGCCGGGCGTTGAAACGCTGAGATATTTATTTGGCACCTTTGACTTGAGCAGTTTGCCGTTGCAGGTTGGCGATAACCCGGCGGCTAACTTGTTAGCAAAGCTCCGGCGGGTAGTGAACCCAGGTTTGCATGGAGTGGGCTATCGCGAGCTTCGGGTATATCACCACCATTCCAAAACTTCGGAACATGGTTTGACCATCGCGGCAGAGTCAGCACAGCATTCTGAAGCAACTGCTCTACAAAGCTATACTGCTGGCAATGAAGAAGACGTTATTGTTGAGGGTGTGATGTATTTCTCTGCCTTTGGTAAGGTTGTAAAAGATCATGTGCAAACGCAAGCAGGTGGTTGCACGGGTAATCTAATTGATGCTATGCAAATTGACGCCCCAGCAGTAATAACTCCCGACTGCAAGAATCTCATCGGCTGTCTATTCTGTAAATATTACATTTTGCACTTGGATCTAAATGACGCCGCAAAGTTGATTAGTATGGAATATCTAATAGCTCAACTTGAAAGTGTTAAGAGTGATCCTGCTGAGTTTTCATTGGTATATGGCCCGACCTTGTCAAGGATAAAGTGGTTGTTAGGCGTAATTGAAGGTTTTAGTAATGAATTAGGTTTTGATCTGCCCAGGTTGCGGCAGAAAATTTATCGAGAGGAGTCACTGACAAGTTATTGGCAGGCAAAGCTCAATATTTTGGACGAGATAGGAGTGATCTAAATGGCAAGGGTTAGTTTGGTTGAGTATGTTGATTCGGCGTCAACGCCCTGGCCAGCCTCGGCTACTAAGTGGACTATGCCTGACAGCGACTATGTCATATCAGTAGGCCCGGATGACATTGTGATACGTTTTAAGGATGATAAATGGTTTTATTTCAATCGCGGTATTGCGGCGAATAAGAAGAACTATATTGCTCTCAGGTATAAGGGTGAGCCTGAGAGCACAAAGATGCGTGGTAATCTCGATGAGTCTAAAAGCATTTTGGTTGCTCTCGATAAGCACGCGTTCAAATCTCCTGGCATGCCGCTAGGCATAGCTTCCATGAATCGGTACAACTTAGCTCTGCAGCATGTCAGGCGATACTGTGTTAAAACTGGCCTTAGCGTGTTTAATGTTCTGGCCGACACTGTACATCTCGGGGCTGCTTATGAACAGTATAAAAAAGCCGCGCCAGGAAGTTTTATGGCGTTACATGATCTTGCGCTCAAACTGAGCTCGTTGCCGCTTCGATATGTTGGATTCAAACCAGCTTCTATTCCTTTCGTCATGGAACGCTCGGCGTCAGGGGATGCTGCTCGTGAATACCATCAAACGGAAATTATACCAACTCAGATTTATCTTGATTTGCTCGTCGACTACAAAGCCACGGTCGTGGAGTTTCTTTCAGTCAAAGATGAACTTTTGGATTTTGGTCTGCGTATATCTAATGATAAGCACTATGCTAGAAATGGCAACAGTCATAAAGGGCGTTCCGCTTCTTACGAAGATGCATTAGAAGCTGCCGGGCTGGTAGAGTACGCAAAAAAAAATAACATTTCTTCGGTGGCAGAGTTGGCTCGGCAATTTGGCGCTGTTTATTATGCTTCGATTATGTTGATCTATGCGTTTACGGGTATGCGAAAGTCAGAAGCTTACAGTCTTACTCTCGATTCGCTTAAAGTGTATTCAAGAAACGGCTTAGTGCAGGCTAGGAAGCTTGTTGGTTTTACTACGAAATTTAGAGGCTTGCGTAAGCGGGTTTCTTGGTACACGTCCGTAGATGTTGAGGCGCCATTTGAAGCGGCGTCTTTTCTGTGCAAATTGATCATGAAGTGCAATAAGGTTGACGTTCCTGCGCAGTATTTGTTTATATCGACTGGGTATCTACCATTCGCAGCTGCAAATGATAATCTGACCTCGATAACTTCCGAAGCGCCTACATGTGGGAATTATGAGCCGTCTAAATATCAAATGCATTTTTCTTCGGTTGTCATCCGTGCTCATCACATTGAAGAGTTGAAATCCCTCAATCCATTTCGCGTGTGGGAAGCTGAGAGCAAGTTTGACGTAGGACGGCAGTGGCCGCTCAAGATCCACCAACTACGAAGATCCACCGCTGTGTATGCGATAGCGAGTGGACTCGTGAGCTTGCCAGCCCTGAAGGAAATTCTCAAGCATCTCACACTTGCTATGTCTCGTTACTACGCTAAAGGATCGTTATATGCTCCCAATATTCTTCAGCGTAGCGCAGGGGATAAGGATGCGTGGGTTGTTAGGTATCAGGAATCAGAAGTATTTGTTCGGTCTTTTCAATATGTTAAAGAGCTGATCATTCCCGATGAGGTTCTCAAAGGGCCGGCCGGAACTTGGATAGAATGTAACTCTAAGCCTGGCTTGAAGTCACTAGGTTATGCCGAAAGCTTGGAGCAAACGCTTTTGAAAATGAAAAAAGGGCAAATATTTTATCGTCCAACTCCTGTTGGAGGTTGCACGTTAAATGGCAAATGTGAAAAGCGGATAGCGGTGAGTTTCGTTGGTTGCGACGGATGCTCCAACTCGGCAGTAGTTCAATCTAAATTGATTAAGCTCATCGCGATCCAAGAAAAGGTAGTGACAAGGCTGACAGGGCAACCTGAATTTCAATTTGAAAACAACACGCTGTCTGAGTTGAATGATTTCGCACATAGATTGGAGATTTTGCAATGACTGACGGAGGATTGCTTTTGCTGTGGGCGGCACTGAGACGGATCTTGGCTGGTAAACCATTGATCGTTGGCAAGAATGAACCTCTGTCATATGACCTAGTGTGTTTGGAAGCTGGCTTTAAACGTGGATACTTGAAGGCAAACAGGAGTCAGCATGACGAAATTCGCGCCCGTATTCGTGCGGAAATTGAACGTCTACCCGCTACTGCCAAAAAAGTGACAAAAACAGCTACACGGGCAGCTATTCAGAAAAAAAACGAAGAAATTAGACAGTTGAAGGCTCGCTATGAGCTTGTGCTCAGCAGGGAAATCCTCCTTATCGACTACATTAATCAGCTGGAGAAGAGGTTGGAAATCAGAAATAAACCACGTCTAGCCTATTCTAATCCGCCTACCAGCTAAGTGTCTTTGCAGTTAACAACAAGCGCTGGACACAGATCTGGTTTCTCTTGCTAAGCAGTTCACGGCGCGCAGCCGTTTTGCAAACCTGATCTTGTCCAGATTGGCCGCTGCCCTAGATGGCGGCGCGTATGTCACTCGGTCATCGGTGGCGTCAAATCATCAGCTTACTCGTGCGGTGTCGCTGTCGTTTAGCTCATTGGACATCTTGTAAGCCCTCTAACGCGCCTCAATGGCCTAGGTAGACATCGGGTATGGCGGGCATCGCCCAATCCACCGGCCTGGTAGTCTCCACATCTAGCAACGCCGAAGCAGCCTGTTCATTTGGGTTGGTTGGATCAGCCCTACGCCGATGCGTTAGCCAGCTCCAGCAAGAACGTGGCGGTATCACTCCGACCAGCAAAGTGTTGACCCCTGTGTGGCAGTAAATCCAAGAACTGCAAGCCCGAATCAATGGCTCGGAGCGGGTAAAGTCGATCCTAAAAAAGCTACTGCACTCTTAATGCCTGAGGAACACGTGCGCTCGCGTTAGTCGATCAACTCTGTTCTGAACAGCCAGCTGGTCTGTGCTCGGTCTTCGAAGTCACCCGATCTTGCTATTACGCACACTGTCGCAAACGACGAACGCCGGATGTTGAACAGCTCGCTTGCGCGCTCGGATGAATGAGTTGTTCACCCAAGCCGGCAGCGCAACTGGTAGTCGGAGCATTATGTTCATGGTGCGAGCGGACGGAACAAACATCGGGCGGTTCAAGGTGCGAAAGCTGATGGGGGAGTTGAAGCTGATCAGTAAAAAGCCCAGTTCGCATGCCTATGAAAAGGCGACGGGGGAACGTCCTGACATCCCGAATGTGCTGGATCGGGAGTTTAGCGTTTACGCGCAGAAAGGATTCTGGTGCGGCGATATCACGTACCTCTGGGCGTAAGGTAGCTGGAACTATCTAGCGGCCTTGATCGACCTGTATGCACGCCGCGTGTTGGGCTGGTCTTTCTCACCGAAGCACAACGCCGACTTGGTGATAAGGGCCCTGGACATTGCATACGAGCAACGGGGGCGCCCACAGAATGTTTCATTCCACAGCGACCAGGGCAACCAATATGGGTGCCCGATTTTCCGCCAACGGCTGTGGCGTCACCGCTTTAAATTCAGCATGAGCTGGCGCAGGAACTGCCATGGCAACGCCCCGATGGAACGTGTTTTTCGTAGCCTAAAAACTGAGTGGTTACCAACAGTGGGCCGCATGAGCGCGTCACTAGCCCAGCAGGATATCGGTCGGTTCAAGATGTAGCGGTACAACCGGCAAAGGCCGCATAAGTTCAACGATGGGTTCCCGCCTGCGGTCGCTCAGGAGACACTTAACGCACTGTCCGGGATCAGTTGACCACTACAGTTGGCCACTATGTAACGTCGTTGCGCTACCTCCGCCAGGGTTCGATCAGACATGTTAAACACTCCTTTCAACATCTCTTCCTTCACCATCATCCCGCTATCCCTCCCACGCCCCAAGGCGCTCCAAATGCTCTCTCACTATCTGCTCTGATAGCGGGGGAGGGTGGTCGTCCTGTCAGTCAGCTCTCCGTCGAATATGGGTGTCTGTCCATCTGTGCGTATGGCGAGTAGTTGTTTTGTGTCCACATATGGTGAGTAGCCTTGATGAATGATGCCTCGGGCCTGGTGACCTTCAAGTTCGCCCTGGCGGCGGCGTTGACCGGGGTGTTTTCCCTGGCGGATGCCAGCCTCACATTCGTCTTGGTGGCTGTCGGTGGTCTGGCGGTCGGCGTGGCCCTGAGTTGGCTGGTCGGCCGGTTGCGCGCGTGGATGATCGCCCGGGGCTGGGACGACCCGGCAACTCACGTGGTGTTCATGTTGCTGCTGCCGTTTGCGGCCTATGTGCTGGCCGAACGGCTGGGGGCTTCGGGCATTTTGTCGGCGGTGGCGGCGGGCATGATGCAGAGCTGGCTCGACCTGCTGCCGCGCCAGACCAGCACGCGGCTGCTCAATCGCAGCGTGTGGTCGTTGCTGGAGTTCGCCTTCAATGGGTTGATCTTCCTGCTGCTGGGCCTGCAACTGCCGGACATCATCAAGGCGGTGGTCAGCCATGAGCCGACACTGTGGCCGACCCTGTTTTATCGCTGCCTGGATGTAGTCGCGATCTTCCTGGTGCTGGTGGTGCTGCGCTTTATCTGGGTGCAGAGCATCTGGCGGCTGTCGGGTTTGCTGCGCAGGCTACGTGGGAAAAGCGAACTGACGCTGGTACCGACCGCCCGGTCCTGCTGGCTGTTGACGGTCGGTGGGGTGCGCGGTGCGGTGACGCTGGCGGGTGTGATGTCGGTGCCGTTGCTGCTGGCGCCAGGGCAGGATTTTCCCGAACGTGACTTGCTGATCTTCATCGCGGCGGGCGTGATTCTGTTGTCGCTGATTGCCGCCTGTATCGCCTTGCCGCTGTTGTTGCGCGGTATCGAAAAGAGTCCCGACGAAAAGCGCCACAACGAGGTGCGCGAAGCCTGGAAGAAGACTGCCGTCGCGGCCATCCATGCGCTTGAAGCGGATGAGCCCGCAGAAGCCGAAACCCCGGACGCCGCGCAGGCGGCGCTTGCCACAGAGCTCAAGGCACGGCTGATGTCGGAATATCGCCATCAATTGGACGTGTTCAACGACTCCGCCGAAGCCCAGGCGCTTGCACGGCAGATGGACCTGCTGGAGCGCAAACTGCGGCTCAAGGCCCTGCGGGCGCAGCGCTTGGAGTTGTACAGCCTGAGCCGTCACCACCAGATTGGTGATGACGTGCTGCGTGAGGTGCTGGCGGAGTTGGATATGAGTGAGGCGAATCTGGGGCAGGTGAAGTGACCCTGATCGCGCCTTAGAGGCGACGTTGAATAAACTCGCGAATCCGCTCAGCCGCTTCCACACACTCCGCCAACGGCGCAACCAACGCCATGCGCACACGACCGGCGCCAGGGTTGAAGCCATCCACTTCCCGCGACAGGTACGAACCCGGCACGACGGTCACATGTTCTTCCACGAACAGGTCGCGGCAGAAGGCAGCGTCGTCGCCATTCACATTCGGCCACAAATAGAAGCCGCCATCTGGGCTCTCTACGTCCAGTACCGGCTTGAGAATCGCCAGTACTGCGTCGAATTTCTCGCGATACAAGTCACGATTGGCCAGCACGTGGGCTTCGTCCTGCCAGGCCGCAATGCTGGCCAGTTGCGTTTGTACCGGCATCGCACAGCCATGGTAGGTGCGGTACAGCAGGAAGGCCTTGAGGATGTCCGCGTCGCCGGCCACAAAACCAGAACGCAGGCCCGGTAGGTTGGAGCGCTTGGACAGGCTGTGGAACACGACGCAGCGCTTGAAGTCCTGGCGGCCCAGTTCGACGCACGCGCTCAACAGCCCAGGCGGCGGGGTTTGTTCGTCGAAGTACAGTTCGCTATAGCACTCGTCGGCGGCGATGACGAAGTCGTATTCGTCGGCCAGGGCGATGAGTTTTTTCAGGGTCTCGACCGGGATCAGCGCACCGGTAGGGTTGCCGGGCGAGCACAGGAACAGGATCTGGCAGCGCTTCCAGATGTCCGGCGTCACGGCGTCGAAGTCCGGGTTGAAGCCATTGGTGTCCAGGCATGGCAGGTAGTGCGGCTTGGCCCCGGCCAGGAACGCGGCGCCTTCGTAGATCTGGTAGAACGGGTTCGGGCTGACCACCAGTGCGTCGTCGCCACGGTTGACCACGGTCTGGGTGAAGGCGAACAGCGCTTCGCGGGTGCCATTGACCGGCAAGATGTTGCGCGCCGGGTCGAGCCAGCCCTTGGGCACGTTGAAGCGACGCTCGCACCAGGCACCGATGGCTTCGCGCAGGGCCGGAATGCCCAGGGTGGTCGGGTACACGGCCATCTGGTCGAGGTTGTTGCTCAATGCTTCAGCCACGAAGGTGGGCGATTTATGTTTCGGTTCGCCGATGGACAGCGCGATCGGGGGCTTGTCGGGGTTCGGCGTGACGCTGCCCAGCAGGGCGCGCAGTTTCTCGAACGGGTAGGGCTGGAGCTGGTTCAGGGCGTTGTTCATGTAAGCCTCTATGACGGTGTACACAGACCGTGTAGGAGCTGGCTTGCCAGCGATGGCATCGCGTCGGTGTACCTGATACACCAAGGTGTTCGCATCGCCGGCAAGCCGGCTCCTACAAAGGGCGTGTTTACAAAGTTAAAAATTCATATGGTCAGGCGTGTCAGCTCGACGCCGGGTTCCTGGGTGACGCTTAGCTGCTGGACGATGGCTTCCTGCAGGCGCAGGCACAGTTCCGGGTCGGACAACGGCTGGTTGTCGGCATCGGTAATGAAGAACACGTCTTCCACGCGCTCGCCGAGGGTCGCAATCTTGGCGTTCTGCAATGACAGGTCGAACTCCAGGAAAATCCCGCCGATGCGTGCCAGCAGGCCCGGACGATCCGGAGCGCTGAGTTCCAGCACCGTCACCGGGCGCTGGGCGTCATTGGAAATGGTCACCTGTGGCGCAAACGCAAAGTGCTTGAGTTGGCGCGGTACCCGACGCTGGATGATGGTCGGGTAGTCGTCAGGGTTGCGCAGGGCCTCGGTCAGGCCTTCGCGGATCTTTTTCACCCGTGCCGGGTTGTCGCCAATCGAGTCGCCATCGGTGTCGAGCACGATATAGGTGTCGAGGGTGAACTGGCTGCTGGAGGTGATGACGCGGGCGTCATGGATGTTCAGGTTGAGCTGGTCCATGGCCGCCACGGTCACGGCGAAGAAGTCGTGCTGGTCCGGCGCGTAGATGAAGATCTGCGTGCCGCCTTCGAATTCGCGCTGGGTGGTTTCCTTGATCAGCACCAGCGGGCCGCCATCGGCGGGCTGTTGCAGGATTGCGTCAGTGTGCCAGGCGACATCGCCGGCGGTGTGGCGCAGGAAGTAATCGTCACCCAGTTGCGACCACAACTGTTCCACGTCGTCCGGATCGTTGCCGCCGCGCACCAGAATGTCCAAGGCCGCGCTTTGGGTGCGGCGGATCTGCTCTTCGCGGTCCACCGGGTTCTCCAGGCCGCGGCGCAAGGCGCGCTTGGTCTCGGTGTAGAGCTGGCGCAACAGGCTGGCGCGCCAGGAGTTCCACAGTGTCGGGTTGGTAGCGTTGATGTCGGAGACGGTCAGCACGTACAGATAGTCGAGGCGGGTTTCATCGCTGACGATCTGCGCAAAGTCGTGGATCACCTGCGGGTCGGACAAGTCCTTGCGCTGGGCGGTGGTCGACATCACCAGATGGTTCTGCACCAGCCAGACGATCAGGCGGCTGTCCCAAACGGGCAACTGATGACGCTGGCAGAAGGCTTCGGCGTCAACCGCACCGACCTCGGAGTGGTCCCCATGCCGGCCCTTGCCGATGTCGTGGTACAGGCCGGCCAGGTAGATCAGCTCGGGCTTGGGCAGTTTGGCCATGAGTTTGCTGGCTAGCGGGAATTTCTCTGACACTTGCGTGTACTGAAGCTTACGCAGGTGCTTGATCAGGTTCAGGGTGTGGGCGTCCACGGTATAGATGTGGAACAGGTCGTGCTGCATCTGACCGACGATAAAACCGAACTCCGGCAGATAACGCCCGAGGATGCCGTAACGGTTCATGCGCCGCAG
>Ga0213827_1000306_pt1 | contig 46532 bp, 40 predicted proteins | sample MC6MC0898MG_FD_180669 | JGI IMG/M metagenome (GOLD analysis project Ga0213827, IMG submission 180669) | Enriched soil aggregate microbial communities from Iowa State University, Ames, United States - MC6-MC0898-MG | ecosystem: Environmental > Terrestrial > Soil > Unclassified | place: USA: Iowa...
GTTGGTCCTGGGCAGCACCGACGTGCCGTACGGCGACAAGGTGTTCCACTTCGGCGAGCCGTTCGTACGCCTGTCGGTGTTCGACTCGATCCTCAAGTACAACCCCGAGCTGACCGCCGACGACCTGAACGATATTGACAAGGCTCGCGCCATTGCCAAGCAAGCCGGGGCCAAGGTGCTGGGCTTCGAAGGCCTGGGCAAGCTGCAAGTGATGATTTTCGAAGAGCTGGTCGAGCATAAGCTGGAGCAGCCGCACTTCATCACCCAGTACCCGTTCGAAGTGTCGCCGCTGGCCCGTCGCAACGATGACAACCCGAACGTCACTGACCGCTTCGAACTGTTCATCGGTGGTCGCGAAATCGCCAACGCCTACTCCGAGTTGAACGACGCGGAAGACCAGGCCGAGCGTTTCATGGCCCAGGTGGCCGACAAGGACGCCGGTGACGACGAAGCCATGCACTACGACGCCGATTTCGTGCGTGCGCTGGAGTACGGCATGCCGCCGACGGCGGGTGAGGGCATCGGTATCGACCGCCTGGTGATGTTGTTGACCAACTCACCGTCGATCCGCGATGTGATCCTGTTCCCGCACATGCGACCGCAAGCGTAAATGCCGCAGTGAAAAAGCCGCCTACATCAGGCGGCTTTTTATTGCCTGTATGGAACAAACGTATCAACTTGTTGCTTCCAACTGCGAGGTAAGACCGGTGAATCGTGCAAATGCTCAAGAAGGAGCAGCGGGGGTCGCTACGGCGGTCGCCGAAAGTGTTCAGTACCAGGGCCGCAAGGCCAGTCGACAGGGCAGTGAACAGCGTCGACAGGACATCCTCGACGCCGCGATGCGCATTGTCGTGCGCGACGGGGTGCGGGCGGTGCGGCACCGCGCCGTGGCTGCCGAGGCCAGCGTGCCATTGTCGGCGACCACCTACTATTTCAAGGACATCGATGACCTGCTCACCGATACCTTTGCCCAGTACGTGGAGCGTAGCGCGGCCTACATGGCCAAGCTGTGGGCCAATCACGAGGGGCTGCTGCGCGAGATGGTCGACAGCGGCGATGGCAGCCCCGAGGCGCGTTCGCGGCTGGCTGACGATATTGCCCGGTTCACCGCCGACTATGTGCACCGGCAACTGCTCAACCGCCGCGAGCACCTGATGGCGGAACAGGCGTTCCGCCAGGAGGCCTTGCTCAACCCGCGCCTGGCGTTGCTGGTACGTTCCCATCAGCAGATTCTCCTGCAGGGTACCTGCCAGCTATTCCAGGTGCTGGGCTCGCCCGAACCGCAGCAGGATGCCAAAGTGTTGACGGCGATAATCGGACGGATGGAATATCAAGGCCTGCTCAACGAGGCAGAGCCGTTGGCTGAGCAGGAAATGCTCGGAATCCTCACGCGGTACATGCACTTGGTGCTGGCCTCGGTGTAACCCTTGGGGAAGGGCAGATGGCGGTGTCGGCGTGTGTTGATTGGGAGTCTTGAATGAAGTACTGGCGTGTCGTGGTGATCACCCTGTCGTTCCTGCTGCTCAGCGGCTGCCTGGTGTCATTCAAGCAGGCCATGCCGGGAAGCGAGGCAGCGCCGGCGGGTTTGCTCGGGAAATGGACCAGCAAGAATGCCTGGGGTGAAGCGCAGAACCTGGACCTGACCCGCGTCGGCCCGGACCGCTACCAGGCGGTCAGCTACTTCAAGGCCAAGCCCAAGGAGCGCGAGGCCTATCCGTTCACGGTGGCGCGCCACGGTAATCGCTGGTACCTCTCGGCCAAGGTGCCGGCCCAGTACGGCGGCAACTTCACCATCGCCGGGTTTGAACTGAACGATAAACAGGAACTGGTGATCTACAACCTCGATCTCGAGCAGGTCCGCCAGGCGCTTGGGCAACAACTCCAGGGTGAGCCGTTCAGCACCGACGACGGCGATGGCCTGCTGATCAACAGCAGCATGGACCAGGTGTTCGCCTACCTCGACGATCCGGCCAATTCCGACGTCTTCGTCGAGGCCGCGCGGTATCAACGACCGCACACCACTCAATCAGCGCAGTAGGCAACGCTTAACCAAGGGAGCAACCGGTGGACGATTACCAGCAGACGATACGCACCTTGTCTGATCGCATAGTGCTGGCGCAAACGCCGATCCGGGTCCTTGATGCCGTGAAGTGGGACGACAGCATCCGCAAGGGCTTCCTCAAGGCCAAGGGCAAGGAAATGCCGGCGGTGGACCGGGACTATTACCTCAATCGGCCACTGGCTTTTGATTCGAGCAAAGTGAAGCTGGAATTCCAGAACATCGAGCGCGACATCACTCGCCAGCTCGGCCAGTTCAACCCGGTCGGGCAGATCATGCGGCGCATGTGCAAGGAGTACCGCATGGTGGTGCGGATGCTCGAGGCCCGTGGCACCGAGGACTTCGGGCTGATTTCCCAGGAACTGTATGGCGCGGCGTCCGATGCGTTCCATGCCGGTGACCCGACCCTGGCCGATCTGGGCCTGATGATGTCCGACTACTTGAACAACATCGACGGCCGCGGCGACCTCAAGGACGAACCGAAGATCCTCACCGCCAAAGAGGCGGTGCACCTGCTGCAGACCCGCTTGAACAAGGTGTTCGGCGAGGCCGAGGAAACCATCCGGGTATTCGAGTCCGACGGGATCGTCGCCGACGCGGCGGCCGGTGCCGACTACATCAAGATCCGTACCGATGCGATGTTCAACGAGCGTGACGTGCGCGCCCTGGAAGTGCATGAGGGATTGGTGCACGTCGGCACCACGCTCAATGGGCTGAATCAGCCGATCTGCACCTTCCTGTCCAAGGGCCCGCCGTCTTCGACCGTGACCCAGGAAGGCCTGGCGATCCTCATGGAAATCATCACCTTCGCCTCATACCCGAGCCGCCTGCGCAAGCTGACCAACCGTACCCGGGCGATCCACATGGTCGAGGAGGGCGCGGACTTCCTGCAGATTTTCGAGTTCTTCCGTGAGCAGGGCTTCGAAATGGCCGAAAGTTATGGCAATGCCAGCCGGGTATTCCGTGGCTCGGTGCCAAACGGCCTGCCATTTACCAAAGACTTGTCCTATCTCAAGGGCTTTATCATGGTTTACAACTACATTCAGTTGGCCGTGCGCAAAGGCAAGCTTGAGCAGATCCCGTTGCTGTTTTGCGGCAAGACCACCCTGGAAGACATGCGGACCCTGCGCCAGTTGGTGGATGAAGGCCTGGTGGAACCGCCCAAATACCTGCCAGCGCAGTTCCGTGACATGAACGCGCTGTCGGCCTGGATGTGCTTCTCCAACTTCCTCAACCACCTGAGCCTGGACCGGATCGAAGCGGATTACTCGAATATCCTCTAAGGCTGGTGGGGACCATTGTGGGAGCGGGCAAGCCCGCTCCCACAGGTTGTTTTTTTGCCACAGGATCGTGTGCCAACCTATTTTCGCGAGGTTTCAAGGGATGAGAATCCTCGGTATTTTTTTCCTGCTCCTGACCCTGGGCGGTTGCAGCTCGTTGCTGTTCTACCCCGAGCCCGGCCAGTTGTTCACCCCGGAAAAAGCCAAGCTCGAATACCGCGACGTCACCCTGATTACCGCCGACGGCCTCAAGCTGCACGGCTGGTGGTTGCCGGCAAAAAATGGGGTCGAGATCAAAGGCACGGTGCTGCACCTGCACGGCAACGGCGGCAACCTGCCGATGCACTTGGGCGGCAGTTGGTGGTTGCCCAAGGAAGGTTATCAAGTGCTGCTGGTGGACTATCGCGGATACGGATTGTCCGAGGGCGAACCGTCGCTGCCGGCGATTTATCAGGATATCGACGCCGCCTTCAAATGGCTGGACCAGGCACCACAGGTGCAGGGTACGCCACTGATTGTCCTCGGCCAGAGCCTGGGCGGCGCCATGGCGCTGCATTACCTGGTCGAACACCCACAGCGCCAGGCGCAACTCAAGGCGCTGGTGCTCGACGGCGTGCCGGCCAGTTACCGCGAAGTGGGCCAGTTTGCCCTTAGCACTTCCTGGCTGACCTGGCCGTTCCAGGTGCCTTTGTCGTGGTTGGTGCCGGACGCTGACAGCGCGATCCGCGCCATGCCCCGGGTCAATGCGGTGCCAAAACTGATCTACCACAGCATCGACGATCCCATCGTGCCTCTTTCCAACGGCATCCGACTGTATCAAGCTGCGCCCCCGCCGAAGGTGCTGCAATTGACCCGCGGTGGCCATGTGCAGACATTCGCCGACCCGGTCTGGCGAACCGTGATGCTGCGCTATCTGGACGATCCGCAGCACTTCAATGGTGTGCGCCGCCTGGGAGAGATCCCCAATTATCCGGCCCCCAGCCATTCACCCGATCAACCGCAAGAGAGCCCGCAATGAGTGAAGAACGTAACGCCATCCCACTGATCATCACCGGTATCTGCAGCATCCTGGGCACGGTCGCTGCCCTGTGGTGGTACGGCTACCTGCACTTTGCCAAGCCGGAAGACGCTTTGCTGCTCAACGAGTTCACCATGCTCAAGACCGTACCGGGCGAAGACTACAAAGTCTCCCTGGAGCCGGCGGCCCAGGTCGCGCAGTGCATCGACGGCGTGCTGGTATTGTTCGACACCGAACAGAAAGGCCTGACTGGCGTGCTGATCAACAGCAAGAAAAAAGCCGTGCGCTGCATGGGCCAGGAAACCCCGCAGAAGCTGGAGCCGTAAGGCGATCAAACAATAAACGCCCCATCTGATTGGATCAGACGGGGCTTTTGTATTTGAGGGCGGTGCAGGGATTGATTCGTTACTCCTGATCAGGTTGCATCGTAGGTCTGATACATGAAGGCGCTAACTCAGAGTTGACTCCAACAGCAATCTCCGCATATGTGGGGGTCGTTTTGCACACCCTGACGATAACACCAGCTGCAGAATCGAAAATGTACCTGCCATTAGCCGCGAGAGCGGGATCTGCGGTCGAAGCGGTTTCTGGAGTGGCGTCCAGCTGAGTATTGTTCACTGAACCGGCCATGCTGGTATACCTCATCCATACGCCATTGATGCGGTTGTCCGAGGGGGGGAAGTTATCAAAGGGGGTCGGCTTTCGATACTCAAGGGCTAACTGACTTGGCGTGTCTGAACGGTTGATCAAATAAAGTTGAGGGTCTGCACTCCCATTCGCACCCAACACGCCAAGCCGATAGTATCCCGAGCGACTGATGGCGACAGCTTGTGATGCATCCAGCCAGCCGGAATACCAACGATTGTTGGCTGGATAGAGGGTTCTTCCTCCAGATACCGAGTCGCCAGTGTCGCCATAGTTGATGGTTGTGCAACGGGTGGGAGCGTCGATTCTGTCGCCAGCGCTCGGACAGCGAGTGTAGGTTTTTCCATGGGCGTAGCCCAGATTGTGGCCGAACTCATGATTGTATACGTGTGAGCTACCAGCCTGACCATAGATCCCCATGATTCTTCCCGGCCGATAGGCAGATCCACCTCCGCGACAATCAATTATGTTGATCAGGTAGTCGAAGTCCGCAGGATTGAGGCCGTTGGCCCTTGCTGCTTTATCACCCTCTGACGTTGCGAGTGCAATAGGCATTGGTGATCCGCTTTTGCAGATATCTGGGCGTAAACCAGAAGTATGAACGATCACTCTGCCATCAAGGATCAACTTTCCTGATGAGGCTGCTTTGATATAGTTCTGAAAAGAACCTGGATCATCAGAGAAGGTGTGTTTCTGAATCAAGTCGTACTTCAGACTATCGCCGTTACTCCAATGAACCACACTCACCAACACTTTTTTAACCCCTACAACAGGACGCTGATTGACACCCGGTTTGGGCAACGGAACGTCGTTGGGTATGGCGTCCCGCTCGTCATAAACAAGCTCACTTTCGGGTGTTTGGTTCGATGGCGGTTTGTCGGGAAAAGCGCAACTTGCCAAGGTCGCTGTTGCAGACAGCGTTAAAAGAAGTCTTGGTAACCTCATGGTTCTGCTCCTTGATACCCCACAGGGATGGAGCTTCAGATATGCTTCGCGATGCTTTAGCTTGTCTACTGTCAAAACTGACAGTGGTGACCAGTGGCAGTAACGCCACGCACGTAAAAAAGCCCCGCCTGAGCGAATCAGGCGGGGCTTTTGCGTTACCGGGCTAAACCCTTAGTTGGCGCTGACGGCCGAACGCGGGATCACCGGCTGGTTGTCGTTGGAAATGGTCACTTCCACCCGACGGTTCATTGCCCGGCCCGAGACGCTGCTGTTTTCGGCCACCGGGTACTCTTTGCCGTAGCCCTGGGCGACCACGCGCGCCGGGTCGACGCCCATTTTCACCAGGGCCATGCGCACCGAACCGGCACGGCGCTCGGACAGGCTCTGGTTGTAATTGGCGGCACCGGTGCTGTCGGTGTAACCCTCGACAATCACTTTGCGGTCTGGATTTTCGGCGAGGAAATGCGCCAGTTTGTTGATGTTCACCAGGCCGCTGGATTTCAGTTCAGCCTTGTTGGTCGCAAACAGCACATCGCCGAAGGTCACCAGGGTGCCGCGATCGGTCTGCTTGGCGTTGAGGCTGTTCTGCAACTGCTTGATCTGCGAGTCGCGGGCATCAAGGCGGGCCTGGGCCCGTTGTGCCGACGCGTTTTTCAGGTCGGCTTCGGCGGTACGCAGGGCGATGGTCTGCTTGGCGACTTCAACACGCTGGTTGGTCAGGTACGCCAGTTGATCGACTTGCTCGGTCTTCTCGCGCGCCTGGAAGGCTTTGTCGGCCTTGTCCAGGTAGTCGCTGGCTTCCTTGGTTTCCAGGGCCGCGACTTTGCTTGCTTGTGGATTGGCCTGCAGGCCCGAGTAGTTGGTCCGGGCCTGTTCCAGGTTGGCATTGGGTGGCGTCGAGCAGGCGGCCAAGGTAACGCTGGCGGCCAGGAGAGCTGGGATCATCAATTGCTTACGCATAGTGGTTCGTCCTTTCTATCGATTCGCGGGTGCACAGGGGCGTGAGGGCAGGGTTTATTGCACGCTGCGCTGGCTTTCCTGGCGCAGTTCCTGAACGCCTTGCTGAGAGTCCTTGAGCGACTGTTCGGCCTTCATTGCCTGGGCTTTGCGTTCGGCGACGCGGGCATCCCACTCAGCCTGTTCGGCCAGCAATCGGGCCTGGTCGTATTGCTTGTCGTGCATGGCCAGTTCGGCTTGTTTGAGCTTGTCCTGGGCCGATTTCATTTCCACGGCGGCAAACTCGGTGCCGCCGGCACTGACGGCGCTGTTGACCGCCGATTGGGTGACGGCGTACTGCTCGGTCGGCGGGTTGCCGGCGCATCCGGCCAGGACGAAGCTGCAACCGAGTGCCAGGGCGGCCAACTTGAGACCGCGCGGGAATGTGGACGTGGTGGTGGCAGTGCTGGTTTTCATGGTCTTCAACTCCATTGGATAACTCCTGAAAATCGTCAAATCCATCCTGGTCGTGGAGCCGTGAGAGCGATGGGGCGGTGCCTGTGACAGCGTGTTGTGGTACGGCTGTTCCAGTGATGGTTACAGGGTCTGACCCGAGGCTTTTTTTCAAAGTTCAGAAAAGATGGCGTTTCGCCCGAAAAGATTTTCAAGGCTTGCGCGAGACTCTAAACCGGGAACTTTTGCGCCGCGCAGGAGTACTCCCGGGCCACGAGGGGCTCAGGAGTACGGGGTTTCAGGCGTGTCGAACGGGGTGTCGCCTAGTGTTTCTGCTTGCCGGCTGCAGCCGAAAGATCATGCAAGTGTTGCCGAGACAGGGCCAGGAAGCGGGGGGTAGGACCGACGTCCTCGTAGAGCGGATCGCCCTCTTCGTCGGTGGCGATGACCTGCTGGCCCTTGATGTAGGGAAAGCTCGCTTCGAGCTCTTCCAGGGCGGCGCCAATCAGTTCCCCGAGCAACTCTTCGGGGTGGCGCTTGGGGTACATTTCGCTGAGTGCCGCCAGGCGTGCAGCGGCTTCGACGTCCAGGTGAATGTTGTAGCCGGTCTTGGTCAAACGGCCTTTGGCGGTTTCTTCCCAATGCTGGGCCAGTTCACGAATTTTCATAATGACCTCAATAATCACCTGCTCGTGACAGGTTGTGATGAGTCTGGGGCGTTGGCCGGTAGCAAGCCTGGGTACGCCTCACTCATGAGACTAGCCGCAACCGCCAAGGTTTAAAGTCGATTCGTCGCCTGCTTGTAAGAACCGGCTGCGAGCGGCACTCTTGAGCCTCAAGGACTGCGCCTGATAGCTGACCGCCATTCGCTGGAGAACTGCTGATGACCGATATCGATGCACGCTTGCGCGAGGATGTTCACCTCTTGGGTGAGCTGTTGGGCAACACCATCCGCGAGCAGTACGGGGATGGTTTTCTCGACAAGATCGAGCAGATTCGCAAGGGTGCCAAGGCTGACCGGCGCGGCTCCATGGACGCTGAACTGAGTGCCAGCCTCAACCAGTTGAGCGAGGACGAACTGCTGCCGGTAGCGCGGGCGTTCAACCAGTTCCTCAACCTGGCGAACATCGCCGAGCAGTACCAGTTGATCCATCGCCGCGAAGAGTCGCAACCGGCGCCGTTCGAGGCGCGGGTCCTGCCGCAACTGCTGGCCCGGCTGCGGGCCGAGGGTCACAGTGGCGAGTCTCTGGCACGGCAATTGGGCCGGCTGGAGATCGAACTGGTGCTCACCGCGCACCCCACCGAAGTGGCGCGCCGGACCCTGATCCAGAAGTACGACGCGATTGCCGCGCAATTGGCCGCGCAGGACCATCGCGACCTCACCAGCGCCGAGCGTGAGCAGATTCGCCAGCGTTTGCAGCGGTTGATCGCCGAAGCCTGGCACACCGAAGAAATCCGCCGCACCCGACCCACCCCGGTCGACGAAGCCAAGTGGGGGTTCGCGGTGATCGAACATTCGCTGTGGCAGGCGATCCCGAATTACCTGCGCAAGGCCGACCTGGCCCTGCAGACCGCCACCGGCCTGCGTTTGCCGCTGGAAGCCGCGCCGATCCGCTTCGCTTCCTGGATGGGCGGCGACCGGGACGGCAATCCCAATGTGACGGCGACGGTGACCCGTGAGGTATTGCTGCTGGCACGCTGGATGGCGGCTGACTTGTACCTGCGCGACGTCGATCAACTGGCAGCCGATCTGTCGATGCAACAGGCTAGCGCGGCACTGAAGGCCAAGGCCGGCGACAGTGCCGAGCCTTATCGGGCAGTGCTCAAGCAATTGCGCGAACGCCTGCGTGCGACCCGCAACTGGGCCCACGCTTCATTGGCGGCAAATACCCCGGCCGGGGCCGATGTGCTGCACAACAACCGCGACCTGCTGGACCCGCTGGAGCTGTGCTACCAATCGCTGCACGAGTGCGGCATGGGCGTGATTGCCGATGGCCCGCTGCTCGACTGTGTACGCCGAGCCGTGACCTTCGGCCTGTTCCTGGTGCGCCTGGACGTGCGACAGGACTCCACCCGGCATTGCTCGGCGATGACCGAGATCACCGATTACCTCGGCCTGGGGCGTTATGAAGACTGGGATGAGGAGGCGCGCATCGCGTTCCTCATGACTGAGTTGCACAATCGCCGGCCGCTGTTGCCCAGCCACTTCAAGCCTTCGGCCGATACCGCAGAGGTCCTCGCGACCTGCCGGGAAATCGCCGCCGCACCGGCGGCTTCGCTGGGCTCCTATGTGATTTCCATGGCCGGCGCCGCCTCTGATGTGCTCGCCGTGCAACTGCTGCTCAAGGAAGCCGGGGTGCTGCGGCCGATGCGCGTGGTGCCGCTGTTCGAAACCCTGGCGGACCTGGACAACGCCGGGCCGGTGATCGAAAAACTGTTGCTGCTGCCCGGCTATCGCGCGCGCTTGCAAGGCCCCCAGGAAGTGATGATCGGTTACTCCGATTCGGCCAAGGACGCCGGCACTACCGCGGCGGCCTGGGCGCAATATCGGGCGCAGGAGCGGCTGGTGGATATCTGCCGTGAGCAGCAAGTCGAGTTGCTGCTGTTCCATGGTCGCGGTGGGACCGTGGGCCGTGGCGGTGGCCCGGCGCACGCGGCGATCCTGTCGCAACCGCCGGGGTCGGTGGCAGGGCGCTTCCGGACCACCGAGCAGGGCGAGATGATTCGCTTCAAGTTCGGCCTGCCGGACATCGCCGAGCAGAACCTGAATCTCTATCTGGCCGCCGTGCTGGAGGCGACCTTGCTCCCGCCACCGCCGCCGGAGCCCGCATGGCGGGGCTTGATGGACGAACTGGCCGCCGATGGTGTGAGCGCTTATCGTGCGGTGGTGCGGGAGAATCCGCAGTTCGTCGAATACTTCCGTCAATCGACCCCCGAGCAGGAGTTGGGGCGTCTGCCCCTGGGCAGTCGCCCGGCCAAGCGTCGGGCCGGCGGCATTGAAAGCCTGCGGGCGATCCCGTGGATCTTCGGCTGGACCCAGACCCGCCTGATGCTGCCGGCGTGGCTAGGTTGGGAAGCGGCATTGAGCAAAGCGCTGGCCCGAGGCGAAGGTGAACTGCTGGCGCAAATGCGCGAGCAGTGGCCGTTCTTTCGCACCCGGATCGACATGTTGGAAATGGTCCTGGCCAAAGCCGACGCGGACATCGCCAGGTCCTACGATGAGCGTCTGGTGGAGGCCGATTTGTTGCCTTTGGGTGCGCATTTACGCGACCTATTGTCGCAGGCCTGCGCCGTGGTCCTGGGGCTGACTGGCCAGTCGCAGTTGCTCGCGCATAGTCCTGACACCCTGGAATTCATCCGGCTGCGCAACACCTACCTCGACCCCCTGCATCTATTGCAGGCCGAGTTGCTGGCCCGCTCGCGGCAGCAGGACGTGGCGCAGGGCAGCCCGGTGGAGCAGGCGTTGCTGGTGTCTGTAGCGGGGATTGCCGCCGGTTTACGCAACACCGGCTAAGGGCCGATGGGCAACCTCGGCAGCCCGTTCTGCCCGGCCAACCGGCAGGTGAGGAGGGCTGCCGGCACCTGCCAGGCGACACTTTGTTATGGGGTTGCGACTTGGAATACCTCGTCGCAACGGCTGGGCCGGCGCGGGTTCCTCCGACTTTCGGCGGCTTGTGTGGGCCGTGCCTGCTGTGTATCTTGATCAGCCTTTGGCCGTTTGGGCGGCCCACGACCCTATTCTGAGATTGGCCCCACGCGGCGAATCCGATCGTTTATAAATAAGAAATTGAGGAGCACATCGATGCGCGTCATTCTGCTGGGAGCTCCCGGGGCCGGTAAAGGTACTCAGGCTAAGTTCATCACCGAAAAATTCGCCATTCCGCAGATCTCCACCGGCGACATGCTGCGTGCGGCGGTCAAGGCTGGCACCGAGCTGGGCATCAAGGCCAAGAGCATCATGGATGCCGGTGGCCTGGTCTCCGACGACCTGATCATCGCCCTGGTCAAGGACCGTATCGCCCAGCCGGATTGCGCCAACGGTTTCCTGTTCGACGGTTTCCCGCGCACCATCCCGCAGGCTGAAGCACTGGTCAGCGAAGGCGTCGAGTTGGACCACGTAGTGGAAATCGCCGTCGACGACGAAGAAATCGTCCAGCGTATCGCCGGTCGTCGTGTCCACGAAGCCAGCGGCCGCGTTTACCACACCGTCTACAACCCGCCAAAACTGGCTGGCAAGGACGACATCACTGGCGAAGAGCTGGTGCAGCGCAAAGACGACACCGAAGAAACCGTGCGTCATCGCCTGTCGGTCTACCACGACCAGACCAAGCCTTTGGTGGCGTTCTACCAGAATCTTGCGGCGGCCCAGGGCAAGCCGAAGTACAGCCACATCGCAGGCGTTGGTTCGGTTGAAGCCATCACCGGCAAGGTGCTTGAAGCACTGAGCTGATAAAGCTCATCGGCTTTACGTTCAACGGCCCGCTTGCGGGCCGTTGTTGTTTATACTGACGGACTTTTTCTACCACGCTGACGGAAACATCGATGAGTACCTTGCTGGCCCTGGACACCGCGACTGAAGCTTGCTCCGTTGCCTTGCTGCATGACGGCAAGGTAACCAGCCATTACGAGGTGATCCCGCGCCTGCATGCGCAGAAGCTGCTGCCGATGATCCAGCAATTGCTGGCCGAGGCCGGGACCACCTTGCAGGCGGTCGATGCGATTGCCTTTGGGCGTGGGCCAGGGGCGTTCACCGGCGTACGGATTGCCATCGGCGTGGTCCAGGGCCTGGCGTTTGCCCTGGATCGTCCGGTGTTGCCGGTGTCCAACCTGGCGGTGCTGGCGCAGCGCGCGTTGCGCGAGCACGGCGCGACCCAGGTGGCGGCCGCCATCGATGCCCGCATGGATGAAGTCTATTGGGGTTGCTACCGCGAAACCGCCGGTGAAATGCGCCTGGTCGGCGCCGAGGCGGTGCTGCCACCGGAAGTCGCGGCTCTGCCCGCAGATGCTGCGGGCGACTGGTTTGGTGCTGGCACCGGTTGGGGCTATGCCGAGCGCATAGCCGTCAGCCTGAGTGGCCAGGACGCTGGCATGCTGCCCCACGCCCAGGACTTGCTGAGCCTGGCGCAGTTCGCCTGGGAGCGTGGTGAAGCGATTGTCGCCGACAACGCCCAGCCGGTGTACCTGCGCGACAAAGTGGCGACACCCAAGGCTCGCTGAGCGCTCGCCAGGGGCAGTGCTTGCAGCCAATCATCAGTTTTCAGCCCGGGCTTTTAAACCTTTTGCCTTTTATGTGTTCTAGTTATCACTTGGCAGTTTGCGCGTCGCAGTAAGTGCCGCTAAATTGCCATCATTGATAACGAGTTTATCTCTATGCGCGTAGACGGTTTTTCCTCGCAGTCCTATCCCATCCCCCGCAAGCCTCGCAAAGGCAGTGCGACGGTGGACGAGTCCGTCCTGGACCACGACGACGAACCGCAATTGCCCTCTGAAGAGCAACTGGCCGCCCGCGCCGCCCAGCGCCAGAGCAATCTGCCCGCGCGCCCGCAAGACCTGCTCTACCACCGCGCCATGAGCCGGCATGTCTCCCTGGCCCTGGCCAGCTACCTGAGTACCGCCGCTTTCGTCGATTGGGACATGGAAGTGCTGGGTCTCGACCTGCACATCTGATGTCGCTGCCGTATTTCCTCGGCTGCCCGTCCTGGAGCGAAAACGCCTGGCGCCAGTACCTGTATCCCCAGGACGCCCGTCCCAACCAGTTCCTGGAGCTATATTCCCAGGTGTTCAACGCCGTTGAAGGCAACACCACCTTCTATGCGCGCCCGGCACCGGCGACGGTGGAGCGCTGGGCGCAAACCATGCCCAGGCACTTTCGTTTCACCGCCAAGTTCCCCAGCGATATCAGCCACGGTGGTGACTTGCGTGAGCAACTGACGGCCGCAGAGTCTTTCGTGCAATTGCTCAGCCCGCTGGGCGAGCGGGTGGCGCCGTACTGGCTGCAGTTGTCGAAGGCCTTCACCCCGCAACGCTTGCCGGAACTCGCCGGGTTTATCGACGGCTTGCAGCGGCCCCTGGCGGTGGAGGTGCGGCATCGGGATTTTTTTGCCAAGGGCGATGCCGAGCGCCAGCTCAATCGCCTGTTGCTGGCGCGTGGCGTTGAGCGGATCTGCCTGGATCCGCGAGCGCTGTTCAGTTGCACCTCGAACGACCCTGGGGTCCTGCATGCGCAGGCGAAGAAACCCAACGTGCCGACTCGCCCAGCGGCGTTCACCCAGTGCCCACAGGTGCGCTTCATCGGTCATCCGCTGCTGCAGGCCAATGATCCATTCCTGACGCCCTGGGTCGAGAAAATCGCCCAGTGGATCGAAGAGGGGCGCACGCCGTACATCTTCCTGCACACCGCCGACAACCTGCAGGCAGCCGCGTTGGCGTTGCACTTTCATGCCCGGTTGATGACGCGTTTGCCTGGCTTGCCGGCGCTGCCTGAGCTATACAGAGAGCCCGCCGCGCAGCAGCTTGGGTTGCTCTGACGACGGGTCAATCCCCCGCGACAGGAGCGAGCCAATGGCAACGCAGATCTTCAAAGCCCAAGCGTTCAAAGCCTTGCACGAAGGTCCCGGGACCTTCGTGATCCCCAACCCCTGGGATGCCGGTTCGGCCAGGATGCTGGCCAGCCTGGGTTACCAGGCGCTGGCGACCACCAGTGCCGGTTACGCGTTTTCCCTGGCCCGCCCCGACGGCGCACTGAAGCTTGAGGACACCCTGGCCAACGTCCGGGCGATTGTCGCGGCCAGCGACTTGCCGGTCGCCGTAGATCTGGAAAACGGTTTTGCCGATGATCCCTCGCTGTGCGCCGAAAGCCTGCTGCGGGCCGCCAGTGCCGGGGCCGTCGGCGGCTCGATCGAAGACGCCACGGGCCGCGAAGACGCCCCCATCTACTGCTTCGAGCATGCCGTGGCGCGTATCGAAGCGGCGGTGGCGGCCGCGCGCAGCCTGCCATTCCCCTTCACCTTGACCGCCCGCGCGGAAAATTACCTGCACGGCAATCCAGACCTGGCCGACACCATCCGCCGCCTGCAGGCGTTTGCCGAGGCGGGCGCCGATGTGCTGTATGCTCCCGGCCTGCGTACGGCCGAAGAAGTGCTGGCAGTGGTGCGGGCGGTGGCGCCCAAACCGGTCAACGTGTTGATGTCCGGGGGGCTCAAGCTCAACGTGGCACAACTCGGCGAGATGGGTGTCAGGCGCATCAGCGTCGGTTCGGCCATGGCCTTGGCGGCCTATGGCGAGTTCTTCCGCGCCGCCCGGGAGATTCAGGAACACGGCACCTTTGGCTTCACCGAGCGCTCGATGCCGTATGCGCAGGCCAATCAACTGTTCAAGGGCTGACTGACGGGGTGTGCTGGTGACGTGCGGGTCTGTCGCTGGGACTCAGGCGGCGATGCGCAGGTTGTGCAGGACGATCGGCCGCGCCCAGCGCGTGTCGAAGTCCAGTTGCTGCTGTTGTTCGACCAGTTCTTCCGGCGGATAGGGCGGGGCAGGCGGCGGCAACAGTTGCAGTTCGAACTCGGCGATCGGCAGGAACAGCGCCCGTGGTTGCGGAGCTGGCGATGGGGGTGGCAGAGGTTGGCCGGCGGTGAGCACCAGCGGGCGCAGCCACTCGCGGTCGAAGTCCTGTTGCGCTTGCTGGGCGACGATTTCGTCAGCCGGGAAGGGCGGGGCGGGTGGGTCCAGCAGTTCGATCTCGAATTCGGCAATCGGCAGGAACAACGGCTCGGGCGGGCGGATCTCGGTATCGACGATGTTGCACGCGCGCTGGTTGACGATCTCGCTCAGCAGTTCGGAGCCGCCTGCGGGCTCAATCGGACCATCGATGGCAACGGGCGTGTAGTCGCCCGCCGCCGGTACCCGGTCACCCAACTGATCGGCCAGGGCCTGGGCAAAAAAATCCTGCCACAGGTGACTGACGCCGCTCAGTGTTTGGGTGTTGTGCCGGCTGTAGTCGCGGTAAGGCGAAATAAACCCGGCGGGTACGTGTTGAATGTCTGACATTTTTCTCGGTCGACGCTCAGCTCTGGCAAAATGCTCGATAGTTTGGTTATCGGCCGTTTTTGCCGATCATTAATTTTTCGAGTGTGTTTTCTGATGAGTGAGCAACCTGCGGCCAGCCGCATCAAAGTCCAGGCCCTGGCGGATGGCTTTCAGGCGCAAGCGGTGCATTGGGCCGAGCGCCTGGGCCTGCCGCTGCAGCTGGACGATGCCGAGTTCGCCCTGCAGGTGGGTGAGCAGGGCTTGCAGTTGCAGCAACTGGGGCCGGATGCGCCGGGTCCGGTGCGGGTGGATTTCGTCGAGGGTGGCGCGGCCCACCGTCGGTTGTACGGTGGCGGCAGCGGACAGATGATCGCCAAGGCGGTGGGTGTCGCCCAGGGCGTGCGCCCCAGGGTACTGGATGCCACGGCGGGGCTGGGCAAGGACGGTTTTGTGCTGGCCAGCCTGGGCTGTGAAATCAGCCTGATCGAGCGTCAGCCGTTGATTGGCGCCTTGCTCGAGGATGGCCTGGCCCGCGCGGCAGAGGATTTCGAGGTGGCGCCGATTGTCGCGCGGATGCGCTTGCTCAAGGGCAACTCGATCGAGTTGATGCGCAACTGGGAAGGCGAGCCGCCGCAGGTGATCTACCTCGACCCGATGTTCCCGCACCGTGAGAAAACCGCCCTGGTGAAAAAGGAAATGCGCCTGTTTCGCCCGTTAGTGGGAGACGACGCGGATGCCCCGGCCCTGCTGGAAGCCGCCCTGGCCCTGGCCAGCCACCGGGTGGTGGTCAAGCGCCCGCGCAAGGCCCCGTGCATTGCCGGGCCGAAGCCCAGTCATGCGCTGGATGGCAAGTCCAGCCGGTATGACATCTATCCGAAAAAAGCGCTCAAGTCGTAAGCTACAAGCTACAAGCTACAAGCTACAAGCTACAAGCTACAAGCTACATGGCTTGTCGCTTGCAGCTACCTACGGCCTATACGCCCGCATGAACAACCCCACCACTTCCTGCACATGGGCTTCGGCCGCGTCGCCGACAGGTGGCTCGCCGCAGCCGTAGAGCAGGCGGAAATTCCCCGCGCCCTTGAGCAGGCAAAAGAAGTGTTCGGCGGCATTGCGCGGCTTGTCGATGCGCAAGGCACCCAGTTGGTCGATCTTGCCGAGCAAGCGTTCCATGCCGTTGAGCATCCGTTGCGGGCCGGCGTCGAAGAAGATCAGCGAGAGCTTCGGGTCCTGGCTGCCCAGGGCCATGATCAGGCGGTGCAGGTTGACCGACTCATCGCTGTTGATCAGTTGATGAAAGCCCCGGGCTATGTTCAGCAATACATTTTCTACCGGCATGCCGTCGGGCAATTCGAAGAACAGGGTGGGTAATTGTTCTTCGCACTTGGCCATGACCGCGGCACTGAACAGCGTCTCCTTGTCATTGAAGTGGCTGTAGACGGTCAGTTTTGATACGCCGGCCTCAGCCGCCACCGCGTCCATGCTGGTGCTCGCATAACCGTTGCTCAGGAACAGGCGCTTGGCTGCCTCGAGGATCGCTTCGCGCTTGGCGAGATCTTTGGGGCGGCCCGGGCCGTTGGAAGGAGAAAGATTGTCGGACATTTTTCGCTTTTAATACTGGACTGGTGAGTTTGCTATTAATAACATACTGCCCAGTATAATTATTCCTAGCACCATTAGCGAAAGGTCGTTCACCATGTTCCGCTATGCCTTGCCCCTCGCGTTGCCAGTCAGCCTGGCGCTGTTATTAACGGCATGCGGTCACGAAGAGCCGGTGCAGGCCACCGTACGCCCGGCCATGGTGGTCCAGCCAGAGCCTTCGGCGCAGGCGCTGGACAGCTACCCCGGTGAAGTCCGTGCGCGTTATGAGCCGGACCTGGCTTTTCGCATCGCAGGCAAAGTCAGCCGACGACTGGTTGACGAAGGACAGCGGGTCAAGGCCAACCAGGCACTGGCCGAGCTCGACCCCGAGGACGTGCGCCTGCAACTGGACGCAACCCGGGCCCAGGTCGCGGCGGCGGCGGCCAACCTCAACCTGGTGCGCACCGAGCGCGACCGCTACAAAACCCTGATGGAGCGGCAGATGGTCAGCCGCTCGCAGTACGACAATGCCGAGAACCTCTACCGCGCCGGTGAAGCACGCCTCAAGCAAATCAAGGCGGAATTCGATGTGGCCAGCAATCAGGCCAGCTACGCGGTGTTGCGCGCGCCCCAGGATGGGGTGGTGGCCAAGCGCGCAGTGGAAGTCGGGCAAGTGGTGGGCGCCGGGCAAACGGTCTTTACCCTGGCCACCGATGGCGAGCGTGAGGTTCTGATCAGCCTGCCGGAGCAGCATTTTGGCCGGTTCAAGGTCGGCCAGCCGGTCATGGTCGAACTCTGGACCCAACAAGGTCAGCGATTCGCCGGTACGATTCGCGAGTTGTCGCCCGCCGCCGATCCCAAGTCGCGGACCTTCGCGGCGCGTATCACCTTTACCGCTGGCAAGGTCCCAGCCGAACTCGGGCAAAGCGCCCGCGTGTTCATTCAGAGCGCCGATGCCGTGGCGCTCACCGTGCCGCTTTCGGCGCTCACGGCCGAGAACGGTGCCACCTATGTCTGGGTGGTGGGTGCCAACAACACCCTGAAGAAGGTCCCGGTGCGCGTCGGTGCGTTTGGCGAAAAAACCGTACCGGTGCTCGAGGGCTTGGGCCCCGACGACTGGGTCGTGGCGGCCGGGGTGCATGTGCTCCTCGAGGGGCAGCAGGTGCGGCCGGTGGATCGCTCCAACCGTGTGGTCAATCTGGCGGGCAAGGAGTAATACCCAATGGGTTTCAATCTTTCCGCATGGGCGTTGCGCAATCGCCAGATCGTACTGTTCCTGATGATCCTGCTGGCCGTCGTTGGCACCCTGTCCTACACCAAGTTGGGGCAGAGCGAGGACCCGCCGTTCACGTTCAAGGCCATGGTGATCAAGACCAATTGGCCCGGGGCAACCGCCCAGGAAGTCTCGCGCCAGGTCACCGAACGTATCGAAAAGAAGTTGATGGAAACCGGCGAGTACGAGCGCATTGTCTCGTTCTCCCGCCCCGGCGAATCACAGGTGACGTTCATTGCCCGGGACTCGATGCACTCGCAGCAGATCCCCGAGCTGTGGTACCAGGTGCGCAAGAAGGTCAGCGACATCCGCCAGACCCTGCCGCCAGGCATCCAGGGACCCTTCTTCAACGATGAGTTCGGCACCACCTTCGGCAACATCTATGCGCTGACCGGCGAGGGGTTTGATTACGCGGTGCTCAAGGATTATGCCGACCGTATCCAGATCCAGCTGCAACGGGTCAAGGATGTCGGCAAGGTCGAGCTGCTCGGACTGCAGGACGAAAAGATCTGGATCGAGCTGTCCAACGTCAAGCTCGCCACCCTGGGCTTGCCCCTGGCCGCCGTGCAGCAGGCGCTGGAGGAGCAGAATGCGCTGTCCAACGCCGGCTTCTTTGAAACCGGCAGCGAACGCCTGCAGCTGCGGGTCTCGGGCAACTTCGAGACGGTGGAGCAGATCCAGCGGTTTCCGATCCGGGTCGGCGACCGGACGTTCCGGATTGCCGATGTAGCCGACGTGCACCGTGGTTTCAACGATCCACCGGCGCCGCGCATGCGCTTTATGGGCGAGGATGCCATCGGCCTGGCCGTGGCCATGAAGGACGGCGGCGACATCCTGGTACTGGGCAAGGCCCTGGAACTGGAGTTCGAGCGCATCCAGAACAACCTGCCGGCCGGCATGCAACTGCGCAAGGTTTCGGATCAGCCGGCGGCGGTGAAAACCAGTGTCGGTGAGTTCGTGCAGGTGTTGGTCGAAGCGCTGGCGATTGTTTTGCTGGTGAGTTTTTTCTCTCTCGGCGTGCGCACCGGCATGGTGGTGGCCCTGGCGATTCCCCTGGTGCTGGCGATGACCTTTGCCTGCATGTATTACCTGGGCATCGGCCTGCACAAGATTTCCCTGGGCGCGCTGGTGCTGGCCCTGGGACTGCTGGTGGACGATGCGATCATCGCCGTGGAAATGATGGCGATCAAAATGGAGCAGGGCTACGACCGCCTCAAGGCTGCCAGCTATGCCTGGACCAGTACTGCCTTCCCGATGCTCACCGGCACCTTGATCACCGCCGCCGGCTTCCTGCCGATTGCCACGGCGCAATCGGGTACCGGCGAATACACCCGCTCGATCTTCCAGGTGGTGACCATCGCGTTGCTGGCGTCCTGGGTGGCCGCGGTGGTGTTCGTGCCGTACCTGGGCGAGAAGCTGCTGCCGGACCTGGCGAAGATTCACGCCGCCAAGCACGGTGCTGGCCAGCCCGACCCTTATGGCACGCCGTTCTATCAACGGGTACGGCGGTTGGTGGAGTGGTGCGTGCGCCGGCGTAAAACGGTGATCGCGCTGACCGTCGTGCTGTTCGTGGCCTCGGTGGTGCTGTTCCGGTTTGTCCCGCAGCAGTTCTTCCCGGCCTCCGGCCGCCTGGAGCTGATGGTCGATCTGAAGCTGGCCGAAGGTGCCTCGCTGAGCAATACCACCGCCGAGGTCAAGCGCCTGGAGGCATTGGTCAAGGAGCACGCCGGCATCGAAAACTACGTGGCCTACATCGGCACCGGTTCGCCGCGATTCTACCTGCCGCTGGACCAGCAATTGCCGGCAGCGAGCTTTGCCCAGTTCGTGGTGCTGGCCAATACCATCGAGGAGCGGGAAAACCTGCGGACCTGGCTGATCGAAACCCTCAACGAGCAGTTTCCGGCATTGCGCTCACGGGTGACGCGCCTGGAAAACGGCCCGCCAGTGGGTTACCCGGTGCAGTTCCGGGTGACCGGCGAGCACATCGAGGAGGTGCGTGCCCTGGCCCGCAAAGTGGCGGCCAAGGTGCGTGAGAACCCCCATGTGGTCAATGTGCACCTGGATTGGGAAGAGCCGAGCAAGGTGGTGTACCTCAATGTCGATCAGGACCGGGCCCGGGCGCTGGGCGTGAGCACGGCCAACCTGTCGAAGTTTTTGCAAAGCTCGCTGACCGGTTCCAGCGTCAGCCAGTACCGCGAAGACAACGAGTTGATCGAAATCCTCTTGCGCGGCACCTTGCACGAGCGTAGCGAACTGTCGTTGCTGTCGAGCCTGGCGGTGCCGACCGACAACGGCAAGAGCGTGGCGCTGTCCCAGGTGGCGACCCTGGAGTACGGCTTTGAAGAGGGCATTATCTGGCACCGCAACCGCTTGCCCAACGTGACGGTGCGCGCCGACATCTACGGCAAGGAACAACCGGCCACCCTGGTCCAGCAGATCTTGCCGACCCTGGAGCCGATTCGCGCCGAACTGCCCGACGGTTACCTGCTGGATGTCGGCGGCACGGTGGAAGACTCGGCGCGTGGCCAGAACTCGGTGAAGGCCGGCGTGCCGTTGTTCATTGTGGTGGTGCTGACCTTGCTGATGCTGCAACTGCGCAGCTTCTCGCGCACCGTCATGGTGTTCCTGACGGCGCCGCTGGGGCTGATCGGCGTCACCCTGTTCCTGATCGTGTTTCGCCAGCCGTTCGGATTCGTGGCGATGCTGGGTACCATCGCCCTGTCGGGAATGATCATGCGTAACTCGGTGATCCTGGTGGACCAGATCGAACAGGACATTCGGGCCGGCCTCAAGCCCTGGCAGGCGATCATCGAAGCCACGGTGCGGCGCTTCCGGCCCATCGTGCTGACGGCGCTGGCCGCCGTGCTGGCGATGATCCCGTTGTCGCGCAGCGTGTTCTTCGGCCCGATGGCCGTGGCCATCATGGGCGGCCTGATCGTCGCCACGGCCCTGACCCTGTTGTTCCTGCCGGCACTGTATGCGGCGTGGTTCAGGGTCAGGAAAGACTGAGGGTTTGCTAATTGAGCGGTTTTCCTTGTCTCAATATTGCAGAGTATTGAGACAAGGCCGGTGGTGTGCTGTACTTCTGTCTCAGTTTTACTGATTTTTGAGACAGTGATGATCAAAGGTCCGCCCGCCATGGATCCCGATGTTTTAGAAAAACTCGGGACTTCCCCCTACAAAGAAAAGCTTGCGCAGTATTTGGCCTTGCTCAAGCCTCTGGATGACCAGGGGCGTTATTTGCCGTTCGATGAGCTGCGTTATCGCTGGCCGCCAGGCCTGGATACCACGCTGTGTTGGGCCTTGGTGAAAAAGGCGCGCACGGCGCAGTACAGCCCATTGCTGCCATTGGGGGAGCCCAACCAATGGGCCCACTTCATCCTCACCCCGCTGGCGCAGAAAACCCTTTCGGTGGTTGATCGTCAGGCAACCACTGCCGCGCTGGAATACATGACTCATCACATCGGTGAGACGGCGCATTTCAGCTACCTGCTCAATGACCTGATCGAAGACGAAGCCATCAGCAGTAGCCAGCTTGAGGGCGCTGCGACGACCACGCAGGTGGCCAAGGACATGCTCAAGCGTAATCGTCTGCCTCGTTCTGCGGATGAGCGAATGGTCATTGGCAACTACAAAATGATGACGTTTGCCTGGGAGAAACGTTATGCGCCGTTGAGTCTCGAACTCATCCGCGAGCTTCATCGTGTGGGGGTCGAAGGTATCAATGATGAGCAGTATTCGCCGGGACTGTTTCGCCGCAATGATGAAGTCGTGGTGCAGGACGGTGAGGGTAATACCGTCCATACCCCACCACCCGCATCCGGCATCGGCGCTCGACTCAGCGGTTTGGCACATTGGATCAACCAGTCGCAAAACGACCCGTTGCAGGCCGAGTATGTGCACCCGATGATCAAGGCTATCGCCTTGCATTTTGCGATGGGATTTGAGCATCCATTCCGTGATGGCAATGGGCGGGTGGCACGGGCGTTGTTTTACTGGTTCATGTTTAAGAGTGATTTTTCCGCGTTTCGCTACATTGCGATCAGCATGCTGTTGCGTAATGCACCTGTGAAGTACGGGCGCTCTTACCTGGCGACTGAAAGTGATGGACTGGACCTGACGTATTTCATCGACCATCAGTGTTCGGTCATATTGCGCGCTGTCACCGAGTTTTCGGCGGCGTATCGCAAGAGTCTGGTCTATGCCGAGGGATTTGAACGCTGGCTGGAGGAGTCGGGACTGTTCAAGCAATTGACGGACAAGCAACGAACAGTGTTTCAGGTTGCCAAGAGTGGCATGGCCAAAGAGTTCACCGCCGTCAATGTGAAGGAGAACCTGAACTGCTCCTACAACACCGCTGCCAGCACACTGAACGGTCTAGTCGCACTCAAGGTGTTCGAGAAGAAGAAGATGGGACGCGAATGGGTGTTCTTCCTGCGTGACGCATTACACATTCAAGCCGACCGGAGCAGCCCGTAGCAGCTGTCGAGCCTGCGAGGCTGCGTTCGAGGACGAAGTCCTCGCCGGGCTAGCGTGGTTCCTTGACGTCTGCCTCGCGGGCTCGGCAGCTGCTACCGACCTTCTTTAGCGCACGGCGTCGACACGCACTTGCAGCGGCTGAGGATCCTTGCCATCGAGTTGCACGGCGTGATGCTCGGTGGTGATGAACAGCAGCTTGCCGTCGTTTTCGATCCGCGCGCTCACCGAGTAGCGGTGGCCAGGTTCAACTTGCAGGGGGTCGTAGCTGAGGTGGAACTTCAGGGGGACCTGGCCTTGAACCGGGCCTTTCTGTTCGTCGATCACCCGGGCCGGTGCATCGGCGAGGGACACGTCCTGCAGGCTGACACTCAAGGTGGCGGTCGGTGGCAAAGCGATGCGTTGCAGGTAGAAGACTTCCCCGTCCAGGGACACCTTGGAATCGGAGGAGGGTGTCTGGCAAGCGGTAAGCAAGGCTGCGGCGGCGAGCAGGGTGAGTTTTTTCATCACGGATCTCCGTAGCGAGGGCACCAGCACCAGGCTGGGGCCCTGATTGATTTAGACGGTGGGTGGCGGAGCAGGTTGATCGGCGGCATCTTCACTGCGATGCAGCGCGACCTGGCGGATCGACAGGCGAATTTCCGCCGGCAATACACGTTTGGCCGCGCCTTCGGCCAGATCCCCCAGCAACTCGTGATGGCTGAGCTTTCCGGCTGCGTCGCGCCGCAGCACGTCGAGGTCGAGCAGGGTCTGGATGAAGTGGCGGAACAGGCTCTTGTCGAAGAACTCAGGGGCGTTCAACCCGTGCAGGATCGACAGGCGCTGGGCCATGACCGTGCACAGGTCTTCCAGTTCTTCGGCGCTGAGGGTGTTCTGGCCGCTGTTGAGCAGCAGCGAGATGGCCATGTAGAAGCGCTGCAGGGTCTGGGCGATGCTCTTGGACAGCAGGGTCAGCAACACGAAATGCCGCGAGCTGGGGGCCGGCCGCAGGTACACGTTATTTTCCAGGCGCAGCAGGCCTTGCTCGACAAAGGCTTCGAGCCACTGGTCGATCACCGCGTCCAGTTCGTCCAGCGACCAGCGAATGAACAGCTCCGATTGCAGGTACGGGTACAGCGCGCGGGTATAGCGCAGGATCTGTTCGCGGTTCATCCGCGAGGCGCTCTGGAAGAAGCTGGCGAGCAATGCCGGCAGGGCGAAGATGTGCAGCACGTTGTTGCGGTAGTAGGTCATCAGGACGGCGTTCTGCTCATCCAGATAGAGAATCTTGCCCAGCGCATCGCTTTGTTCGGACAGCAGGTCCATGTCCTTGACGTGTTCGATCAGCGCGCGGCCGTCGCCGTCGGGCAAGGTGGTGTGCGGCGAGTAAGGTACACGGCGCAGTAGCGCCAGATACAGGTCGAGCACCCGCGCCATGGCCCGGTCGTCCAGCGCCAGGCGGCTGGTGGAGAGCAATGCCAGGGCCACCAGGTTGACCGGGTTGATCGCTGCCGCTTCGTTGAGGTGACGCGCTACACGCTCGCCGAGGCGGTTGGTGGTTTCGTTGAGCCAGGCGGGCTTGAACTGCGGGCCCAGGTCCTGGCTGCGCCAGTCCGGTTGCTCGCTGTCGAGGAACTCGGCCAGTTTGATCGGCTCGCCGAAGTTCACCGCGACCTGGCCGAAGCGCTGCTTGAGCGCGCCGATGACTTTGAAGATATCGAAGATCGATTCTTTCTTCTTGCTCGCGCCCCGCAACTCACCCAGGTAGGTACGGCCTTCCAGCACCCGTTCGTAGCCGATGTATACCGGCACGAAGACGATGGGCATGCGCGACGAACGCAAGAAGCTGCGCAGGGTGATGGCCAGCATCCCGGTCTTGGGTTGCAACATGCGCCCGGTGCGCGAGCGCCCGCCCTCGACGAAGTACTCCACCGGGAAGCCCTTGGTGAACAGGGTGTGCAGGTATTCATTGAATACCGAGGTGTAGAGCGGGTTGCCCTTGAAGGTGCGGCGCATGAAAAACGCCCCGCCGCGCCGCAGCAAACCACCGATCAGCGGCATGTTGAGGTTGATCCCGGCCGCGATGTGCGGCGGGGTCAGGCCATTGCGAAACAGCAGGTACGACAGCAGCAGGTAGTCGATATGGCTGCGGTGGCACGGCACGTAGATCACTTCGTGCCCCTGGGCGACCTTCTGCACGCCCTCGATGTGGTTGACCTTGATCCCATCGTAGATCTTGTTCCAGAACCAGCTCAGCACCACTTCCAGAAAGCGGATCGCGGTGTAGGTGTAGTCCGAGGCAATTTCGTTGCCGTACCGCAGGGCCTGGGCCTTGGCTTTCTCCGGCGAGATGTTCTCGCGCTCGGCTTCGTCGAGGATCGCCTGCTTGACCAACGGCTGGTTCAGCAGGCCCTTGACCAGGTTGCGGCGGTGGGATATGTCCGGGCCGATCACCGCGGCCTTGAGGTTGCGAAAGTGTACCCGCAGGATGCGCTGGGCCATGCGCACGGTGCGTTCGTGGCCCTTGTTGTGGTCGATCAGCTCGCGCAAGTGAATCGGTGCGGAGAACTGCACCCGGGTCTTGCGTCCCAGGATCATGATGCTCAGCAGGCGCCGCAGGCGGCCGGTGACGGCCCAGCTGTCGGCGAACAGCAGCTTCCATGGGCTCGATTCGCTGTCTGGCGACTGGCCCCAGAACACACTGACCGGAATGATCTGCGCGTCTTCGACGGCGTTCTGGCTCAGGGCGCTGACCAGGCGGGTCAGGGTAGGCGGTGCGCCGCGCTTGTCCTGGCGGCCGAGCCAGTCCGGCTCCGGTGTCAGGTAGAAGAACGCGGCCGGCTCCAGCAGGTTGCCCACCGATACCGGCAGCACCGGACGCGGCAAGCCGGCCTTGGTGCACTCGGTGTCGAGCACGGCGAGGTCGGTCAGTGAGGGGTTTTGCAGGACGTAGAACACCGGGCGACTGCGGTCGAGGTTGAGGGTAAAGGACGACTGGTTGATCGTCTCCGAGCGGACCCAGAGGTACAACAGTCGGCGCAAGGTGCCAAACACTAGACGGCGGAGCGGGGAGCGGGTCATACGGCTTCTGCTTTGAGTTGGATAAACCGAGCAGGTGCTCGGGGCCGCTAGTGTGCCGTATTCGTCGAAAATCGGCAAAAAGGTGGCGAAGTATTGTTGAGTTGAGAGTTTTTGCGGCTGGCATATACTCGGCCAGCCGTTTGCCACTATCGACCCGGATGTCTACCGGTCGTCGAGCCTTGGCAAACGTTCTGCAGGCTTGTCCTGGAACAGGCCGACTCAATAATAAAAACGGGAGTACTGATTGATGGCAACGCGCGAGACCGGCAACGTGAAGTGGTTCAACGACGCCAAGGGTTATGGCTTCATCCAGCGTGAGGGGGGAGCCGATGTGTTCGTGCACTACCGTGCAATCCGTGGCGAAGGCCACCGCTCGCTGGTCGAGGGCCAGCAGGTTGAATACGCTGTGGTGGATGGGCAGAAGGGGTTGCAGGCGGAGGATGTGGTAGGGCTGTAGGCTCAGGTCTTCAGAGCACGCAAAACCCGTGTGGGAGCGAGCCTGCTCGCGAAAGCGAACGGTCAGCAAACATTGATGTTCGATGTGCGGACGTCATCGCGAGCAGGCTCGCTCCTACAGGTACTTAAGCGGTTTTCCAGGTGATCTCTTCTTCACCGTCAGCGCTGATGCGCATCCAGCGATCAGCCGATTCCTCACCTTCTTCCTCGACCCAGGTCCCTGGAGCGCAGCGCACTTCGACGCTCAGCGCGGCAAACGCGGCGCGGGCGCAGGCGATGTCGTCGTCCCATGGGGTCTGGTCGCTTTCCAGGTACAGGCTGTTCCACTTGCCCACGGCTTTTGGCAGCCAGGTAACGGGCACGTTGCCGGCCTTGCACTTATAGGTCTGGCCTTTCTGCACCCAGTCGGTGCAAGGACCCAGCGCAGCGCCGAGCCAGGCGGCGATGGCCTTGTAGTCGACGTCGGCGTCTTTGAGGTAAATCTCGATATCGGGTTGGCGCATGGATGTTCCTCACGGCAGGTTTCGAAAAATCCATTCGCGGATTTAGCCGGCCCCACACCAGTGGCGGGAGCCAAAAGTTAAAGGGTTATTGCAGTACGAAGTAATCGTAGCGCATCGACACACTGACCTCGAACGGCTCGGCCTGTTCGATCACGGCCGCCCGGCGTTCAGCGCTGGCGCGCCAGCCGTGGGGGGTCATGGCCAGCAGGTTGGCACGGTCCTGGGGTTGCACCAGGTTCAATTTGAAGTCCAGGGTCTCGCTGTGTTGCAGGGTCATGCCTTGCGGCACCAGCGCCAGGTGCTTGTCATCGGTGTACTCACGGACTTCGTCGTACAGGCGCTCACGCAGTTCCATCAGGTGACCGCTGGTCGGGCCGACTTTCATCAGGCCGCCGCCAGGGCTGAGCAGGCGCTTGGCCTCCTGCCAGTCGAGCGGGCTGAAGACGCTGGCCAGGAACTGGCAGCTGGCATCGGCCAAGGGTACCCGGGCCATGCTGGCGATCAACCAGGTCAGCTGTGGATTGCGCTTGCAGGCGCGCTTCACCGCTTCGCGGGAGATATCCAGGGCATAACCCTCGGCAGCAGGCAGGGCTGTGGCGATCTGCGCGGTGTAGTAACCCTCGCCACAGCCGATATCCAGCCAGCGTTGCGGCGCGCGTTCGGCGGCCAGTTCAGCCAGGCGCCTGGCCACCGGTGCGTAGTGCCCGGCGTTGAGGAAGTCGCGTCGGGCTTCGACCATGGCCTGGTTATCGCCTGGGTCACGGCTGTTCTTGTGCTGCACCGGCAGCAAGTTCAGGTAACCCTGGCGGGCGCGGTCGAAACGGTGCCCGGCCGGGCACGTTACACCGTTGTCGACTGCGCTCAGCGGCGCGCTGCAGATAGGGCAAGCGAGCATCAGGCGAGCAACTTGATCAGGGTCTGGTAGTAGATTTCGGTCAGCACATCGAGGTCGCTGGCCAGGACCCGCTCGTTGACCTGGTGGATCGTCGCGTTGACCGGGCCGAGTTCGACCACCTGGGTGCCCATGGTGGCGATAAAGCGCCCGTCCGAGGTGCCGCCGCTGGTGGACGCATGGGTATCGCGGCCGGTGATGTCCTTGATGCTCGAGGCAACGGCATCCAGCAGGGCGCCGGGCTCGGTGAGGAACGGCAGCCCCGACAGGGCCCAGTCGATGTGCCAGTCCAGGCCGTGTTTGTCGAGGATCACTGCGACCCGCTGTTGCAGCCCTTCAACGGTGGACTCGGTGGAGAAACGGAAGTTGAACACCGCCACCAGGTCGCCGGGGATCACATTGGTCGCGCCGGTGCCGGAATTGACGTTGGAAATCTGGAAGCTGGTCGGCGGGAAAAAATCGTTGCCGTGATCCCAGTGCTCGGCGGCCAGTTCAGCCAGGGCCGGGGCGGCGAGGTGGATCGGGTTCTTCGCCAGGTGCGGATAGGCCACGTGGCCTTGCACGCCGCGCACGGTCAGCTTGGCGCCAAGGGAACCACGGCGACCGTTCTTGACCACGTCACCGACCAGGGTGGTGCTCGACGGCTCGCCGACGATGCACCAGTCCAGGCGCTCCTGGCGCGCAGCCAGGCGTTCGACCACGGCCTTGGTGCCGTGGTGCGCCGGACCTTCCTCGTCGCTGGTGATCAGGAAGGCAACCTTGCCCTGGTGGTTCGGGTAATCGGCGACAAAGCGTTCGGCCGCCACGGTCATGGCCGCCAGGCTGCCCTTCATGTCGGCTGCGCCACGCCCGCAGAGCATGCCGTGTTCGTCGATCAACGCGTCGAACGGGTCGATCTGCCAGGCCGCCACCGGACCGGTTGGCACTACGTCGGTGTGACCGGCGAAGCACAACACCGGACCTTCCTGCTGGCCGTGGGTGGCCCAGAAGTTATCCACATCTTCGATGCGCATCGGCTCCAGCAAAAAACCGGCATCGCCCAGACGCTGCATCATCTGCTTCTGGCAATCGGCATCGAGCGGCGTCACGGACGGACGACGAATCAGGTCGATGGCGAGTTGGAGGGTCGGCGAAAGGTCGGCGTGGGCCGTCATGGAAAACTCCGGGAGCTGTAAATGTGGGAGCGAGCCTGCTCGCGATGAGGTCGTGACAGCCAACATAGCGCTTGAATGTGACGGGCTCGTCGCGAGCAGGCTCGCTCCCACAGGTATCGGGGGGTAGGCCATCAGGGCCAGCCCTGCAAAATGGCGGTTATCTTAAAGCAAAACGGCGACCATTGGCCGCCGTTTAGTGGATCCGTAAAGATTTAGACGGCAGCTGCCGTTTCAGGCTCGGCGGCCGGTTTTGGCAGCGATGACAGGAAGGCCATGATCAGCGCCGCCAGGTACGGTAGCGACTGCACCAGCAGCATGGTCACCCAGAAGCGCATGTCGTTGCTTGGCAGCCCTTGCACCAGGCAGATTCCCAGCGCCGCGCCCCACAACAGCAGCATGATGAACAGCTCTTCGCGGGCCTCCGAAATGGCTACCCAGAAGCCGTGGTTGTCGGCATTTTTTGGCGTACGGAAGAACGGAATGCTGCTGGTGAAGAAGCCGTACAGCACCGCCTTGGCGATGGTGTGGGACAACGCCAGGCCAGCCAGTGCCGCGCAGAATGCATCCTTGAGGTTGACCCCCACCGCCCGGCGGTAGAGGAAGATGATCTTGCCGACCTTGAACACGAACAACGCCAGTGGCGGGATGGCAAAAATCAGCAGCGGCGGGTCGACCCGGTGCGGCACGATGATCATCGCCGCCGACCACAACAGGGCGCCCACGGTGAAGAAGATGTTCATGCCGTCGGCCACCCACGGCAGCCAGCCCGCGAGGAAGTGGTAGCGCTGGCCGCGGGTCAGTTCGGTGTCCTTGCCGCGGATCAGGCTGGCGGTGTGGCGCTTGATGATCTGGATCGCGCCGTAGGCCCAGCGGAAGCGCTGTTTCTTGAAGTCGATAAAGGTATCGGGCATCAGGCCCTTGCCGTAACTGTCGTGGTAGTACGCCGCCGACAGGCCTTTCTCGAATACCCGCAAGCCCAGCTCGGCGTCTTCGCAGATGCACCAGTCGGCCCAGCCGAGCTCTTCGAGCACGGTACGGCGGGTCATGGTCATGGTGCCGTGCTGGATGATCGCATCGCGGTCATTGCGCGTGACCATGCCGATATGGAAGAAGCCCTTGTATTCGGCGTAGCAGAGCTTCTTGAAGGTGCTTTCGTTCTGGTCGCGATAGTCCTGCGGCGACTGCACGATGGCGATTTTCGGATCGGCGAAGTGCGGCACCATGTGCTTGAGCCAGTTGGGGTGCACGCAGTAGTCGGAGTCGATCACCGCGATCACTTCGGCATCCTTGGCGGTGTGCGGCAGCAGGTAATTCAGTGCGCCGCCCTTGAAGCCGGCCAGCGGCGCGACGTGGAAGAACTTGAAGCGCGGGCCGAGGGTTGCGCAGTAGTCACGCACCGGCTCCCAGACGGCCGGGTCCTTGGTGTTGTTGTCGATGATCAGGACTTCAAAGTCCGGGTAATCGAGGTTGGCCAGGGCGTTGAGGGTCTGTTTGACCATCTCCGGCGGCTCGTTGTAGCAGGGCACGTGGATCGACACTTTGGGGCGGTAGCTCGAGTCACCCACGACGGGCAGGAACTCGCGCCGACGCTTGTGAATCCACACCGCCTCGGCCAGTTCATGGGCTTCGGTGAGCAACACGATAAACACCCCCAGCGCACCGAGGGCGAGCAGGAAACCCACCGTCAGGCTGAACCAGGTGCTGTATTGCTGGCTGTAGTCGTAGCCGATCCACACCAGCACCGAACCGCAGAGGAACGCGATAAAGGTCAGGAAGGTCCGACCGCGCTGGCGCAGGGCCGAGCCGTCGATCATCAACAGGGTCAGGGACAGCAACGCCAGGACCACGGAGCCGATGGCCAGCACCCGCCATTGGGGGATCGCGACGACCGGGCCTTCAAAGTTGAACTTCTGTTGGCGCGCGGCGTTGAACACGCCCCAGTAGGCGCCGACGGAGCCTTCGTCACTGGCTTTCCACGGCTGGTCAAACGCTTCAATTACGAAGTAGTTGAAGCCCTGGCGGTTGAGCTTGTTGACCAGGGTACGCAGGTAAATCGCCTGGTCAGCCGGAGTGGCATCGGCACCGCCGCGCATGCGACCGTTGCTCGGCCAGCCCACTTCGGAGAGCAACAGGGGTTTTTTCGGGAACATTTTCTTCAGGTCGCGGGCACGGTCCAGGACGAACTGGCCTGCCTGGTCCACCGGTATGAACTCCCAGTAGGGCAGGACGTGGGCGGCGATCAGGTCGACGTGCTTGGCCAGCATCGGGTTTTCTTCCCAGACGTGCCATTGCTCGGAGGTGGTCACCGGGACTTTGACCGCGGCGCGCACCCGGTCGAGGATCACGCTGAGCTGCTCGGCGGTGATTTCCTTGCGGAAAATCGCTTCGTTACCGACCACCACCCGCACCACGCTACGCGAGGCGTTGGCAATCTCGATCGCGCGCAGGATTTCCCGTTCGTTACGTTCCAGGTCCGGGCTGATCCAGATGCCGAGGGTCACGCGCAGGCCGAACTCTTCCGCCAGCTTGGGAATGTCACCCAGGGTGCCGTCGACGGAGTAGGTGCGGATGTTGTCGGTCAGCTTGCTCATGATTTCCAGGTCACGACGCATTTCTTCGTCGGATGGAAACTGGTTTTTCTGCGGGAACTGGCCCTGCTGGAAGGGTGAGTAGGAGAAGCCGGAGATCTGTTCAGGCCAGTTGGGGGCGGTGACCGGGCGGTTGATCAGCGCCCAGAAGCCGGTAAACAAAGCCGCGATGGCGAGCACCACGACCAGGTTGAGTCCAAATTTACGCGATGACATAGCTATTTCGGGTTCCAAAGACTGTGGAACGGAGGAACGGTTGGCGGCCGTGGGCGGGCGCGCATCCTACACTTGGCATTCTCTGGTCGTATAGAGCGCAGGGAAATGCCTGATATTTGGCACTGCAAGTCTGATTAAGTTCTTTCGCTAATGTATGTAGGAAAAATCTTTGATCCATGTAGTCTACTTCATCACCTACGGCCCTATAATGCGCGCCGGTTTTTGGGGCGATGGTCATGAGTACAGAAGATCCGAGATTTGCAGGCATTGCCCGTTTGTATGGCATCGAAGGTCTTGAGCGCCTGCGCGCAGCCCATGTGGCGATCGTCGGCGTCGGTGGTGTCGGTTCCTGGGCGGCGGAAGCCATGGCCCGGTGTGGCGTGGGCGAGATTTCGCTGTTCGATCTGGATGATGTCTGCGTCAGCAACGCCAACCGTCAGTTGCACGCGCTGGACAGTACCGTCGGTAAACCCAAGGTCGAGGTGATGGCCGAGCGTCTGCGCGGGATCAACCCGGACTGCACGGTGCACGCGGTGCCGGACTTCGTCACCCGCGACACCATGGCCGAGTACATCACGCCGAACATCGATTGTGTGATCGACTGCATCGACAGCGTCAACGCCAAGGCTGCACTGATCGCCTGGTGCAAGCGCCGCAAAATCCAGATCATCACCACCGGCGGTGCCGGCGGGCAGATCGACCCGACGCTGATCCAGGTCTGCGACCTGAACCGCACCTTCAACGACCCGCTGGCCTCAAAAGTGCGCTCGACCCTGCGTCGCGACTACAACTTCTCCCGCACTGTGACCCGCCACTACAGCGTGCCTTGCGTGTTCTCCACCGAACAACTGCGTTACCCGAAACCCGATGGCAGCATCTGCCTGCAGAAAAGTTTTGTCGGCGATGGCGTCAAGCTGGACTGCGCCGGCGGCTTTGGCGCAGTGATGATGGTGACCGCGACTTTCGGCATGGTGGCGGCGACCAAGGCTGTGGACAAGATCGTGGCGGGTGTGCGGCGGCCGGCGGAGAGGCTCAAGCTCCAGGCATAAAGCTGCCGAGTGGTGGCGATGACTAACGCTGGGTATGTATCAGGCTGTCGTTCGTCGCAATGTCACTCAACAGCGCCTTGACGACAGCCTTGCTGGAGAGTTCACACCAGGGGCCGTCGTCAATGATCGAACCGTCATGCATGACGATGACGCGATCAAAGCGGTGCAGGTGCTCCACATCATGGGTGACACAAATCAGCCCGCGCTCGGCAAAGGTGGCGAATAACAAATCCCACACGGGTGCGGCCAGTTTCGGCTCAATTGACGCACTGGGCTCGTCAAACAGATTGAACCGCCCTGGCCGGTTGATCAGGCGCAGCAGTGATAGGCGTTTGGCTTCCCCCCCTGAAATGTTCGATGCGTTTTCCGTCAGACAACGCTCGGATACGACCTCTTCAAGCTTCAGTTGTTGAATCGCGTGCTTGAGACCCGGTGATGGGGTAATGCCGAACAGAACGGCTCTGGCAAAAATGCCCTCAAGGAACTGCGGTGACTGAGGGCAGTACCGCACAAGCGTCAAGTGGGTCTGGGCGTTGAGGCGGGAAAGCGCCACCTCGTCGATGCTTAGCTGCTCCCTCACCAGGACATTCAATCCCGCCAGTGCTTCCAGCAAGGTTGATTTCCCGGCGCCACTGGGGCCGATGATGGCAACCGATTGACCCTGGGTGAACGCGATACGGTTGTTGATGGACAGCCGCACGGCCTCGTGGTCTCTCACAACTACAGGGCCAAGTACCAGTGTCGAGGGTGCAAGGGGATTGAGGTCGGCTCCTCGAATGTCGTCATCGAAGTTTGGCAGCGAGAGCAAGTGCTGGAAGCGGCGCTGGTCAGCGAGAAACTGATCAAGGACCCGATAGCCTTCGGTCAAGGCAGTGATGTTGAGTAAAAAACTACCGGCAATGGAAAAAGTCGCCACCAACTGACCGACGCTGATGCTGGGCACGCCCGACAATTGATCGAGGACGCCCCAGGCGAGCAATCCGCCCATGGAAACGCTCACAAACAAGGTTTTTACCCCGGTCAACACCCCACCTGAGCTTGCGACGGTCACCGCCGCCCCTGCATAGCGCTTGAACGCATGGTTCAGTGGCGCAGTCGCCGTGTGCTCGGCACGCTCGAGCTTTATCGTCTTGGCGCTGTTCAGGGTATTGAACAGCACGGCGCTGAGCTCATCCTCTTGCTCATTGACGGCATCAATGTGTTTTCTGCGCCACCGGATGATCCGATGGGCGATAAATAGATAGAAGACGCCCAAGCTGGCCATGGCGAAAAAGATGCCTGCGCCCCCCATGTAGATAAAAGCCCCTGCGACGATCAGAAATTCGATGCACAGTGGAAATCCGATGGTCACGAAGAACGTCAGCAGTTGTTCGTGTGCGGTAATTCCCCTTTCGACTGATTTGATAAAGTGCCCGATACGCCACGCGCTGAACTGCAGGAATTCCTTACGCATTAATTGGGCGATCCAGTGAATGGATGCGTCTTTCACTACTTGCTGGACCAATTTTGATAAGAAAACTGTTTGTAATGGATTGATAACTGCCTGGATGCAGCCGGCTAATGTAAAGGCTGTAGTGAGATAGAGGAGTGTGCTTAGAGGTGATGGGGCTTCACTGCCTAGAATGTCGACAATTTTACCTAGTAATAGTGGTGGTATTAGTGCTATGACTTTTAACGCTATTATTGCAATTGTCGTTGATGTGAGTAGTGTCGAATGATTTTTACAGGCCGATTTGATTAGGGTTTTCATTGGGTGCCTGCTGGTGCTTGCCGAAGTATCGCTTGAGGAGCAACCCAAGACCCATTTCTAATTAGATTAAAGCGTTCTAGTCCGGGGACATACGTTTGGCAAACGATACCGTCGTCTGAGTATCGAGAAATTATTCTATGGTATATAGATTTGCCAGAGGCTATCAGGTTGTTTTCTAATGTTCTCAGTTGCAATGGAACGCTTGTGTTGATATTTATTGCCGGCAAGTCCAGTGTTGGGAGGTTGAGGTGTGTTATGGGCTCGAAGTCAATTAAGTGCCTCAGTGCTTTTGATTTGCTCAGGAAGTCTAACGATCTGCGGTCGACTATCTCTTGTGTGTCGTCATATAGAGTGTGTACTTGATGTTGTTCTGTGACAGCCCTTTGAACGGCAGTGCAGATATCCAACGAGCAACCTGAGCCGATCGGTGAAATATGAAAATCTCCAGGTCCGTATTTAGGTATCGCAACAGAGAAGTAAATATTCATCACGTCTTTTATGATGATTATTTGTAGCTGTTCAGCTAACGAAAGCGCGTAGGGGTTACTCTCTAGCGCTTTCGTGAGTAATGCCTTCGAGGGGCTATATAATTTCAGGGGCTGAGCTATTGTGCAGACTGCCATAAAAAAGCAAGACAGAATGTGTCTTTCGATGACTTCGTTGGCTCCGTGCAGAATTGCCTCGGCTTTGGTGCAACCAAATGCTATCCCCGAATTGGATGAGTAACGAGACAGGAATTGCATGTTTGGATCTTCACCGTTCCATGAGTCTCCATCGATGAATGGGCAAAGAATAATACTCGGAATGTAAAGCGTCTCTGCGTTGTCCAGAGTTGTGAGTTTGAACGCTTCTATTGATCCTGCTCTATATGGAATGCCTGTTAAAAATCCATCATGCTCAGCTCCGTTTTGTGTGGCGATTAACTCGCAATGTTGGTTGGATGTTTGGTCTTTGGTTCGTTGGAATGTGCTGAAGTGTTCAATGCTTTCAGCTAGCGCTCCGACAAGCGAATGGGGCCCTTTTCCAGCTCCGGAGTGTATGTATTTTTTGTTCTCGTCAAAGAGTTCGGCGGTCGCTACTAGTTTGTGTTCGTCGGTGTAGTGTGTTTTCGAGTTTAGGTTTAGTGACTGGATAATTTTTTTTATTTTTGTTAGTGCGACAGAGGGAGTGAATTCTCTTTCAGACATAAGTAACCTCGTGAGGCTGCGAGTGCCGAAAGGGTGTCCTTTCGGCACTGGTTACTGGTACCGTGCAGTGAGTGTCAGATTGTCAGGAAAGCAAAGAATTTCTCTTCGCTTTTGAGGAATCCGCCTGACCTCCCCATTACCTGTGAGATTTCATCCCCTGGGACTATTTCGGTACGTCTTTTACCCATAATGTTAACTCCTTTTTGATAAGGCGATGCTTGTAGGTAAGCGCCGCACTTGCGCTGATTTTGCGCAAGTGAGTTATTAATGCCTTCGAGGGTTTTTTTTACAATCGAAAAATGTCGCGAAACTTCCCATGCCAATGTGAGTTTATTCCCACGGATGGGTGGGGTGAAAACGTTTGTGTTTCTTGTTTTTGTTGAAGATTTTGATTTTTGTTACGTTGTGTCAACGGCTTGCGATGTTTAATAGATTTTGAGGGTGTTAATTATTCGGGGCCCAATTTTAGGCCTGAACTTGTTCAGGCATACCGCCAATAGGTGTCGGCCGGACGAAAACAGCAGGATTTCGTTATGGTGCTGAAGAAGTTTCTTAAAAAGGAAGTGCTATTGCCAACTCATTCATCCGCTGCAACACCGCATTCAAACCATTGCTGCGTGACGGTGAGAGTTGGCGGCTGAGGCCCAGTTGGTTGAACCAGTCGGGTAGATCAACCTGCTGCAACTCTTGCGCGGACAAGCCATTGACCCGCGCCAGCAGTAATGCCACCAGCCCGCGAATCAAGCGTGCATCGCTGCTTGCGGCAAACTGCCAGTGGCCGTCGTGCAGCTCGCCCACCAGCCACACTTGGCTTTCACAGCCGTGCACGCGGTTGGTTTCGGATTTGTCGGCTTCACTCAAGGGCGGCAGGCGGTCGCCCCATTGCATCAGCAGGCGCGCCCTTTGTTCCCAGCCGGCGGCGGCCTGGAAGGTGTGCAGGGCGTTGCCGGCTTCGGCGGGCAGGTTCATCGCAAGAGCTCCAGGGCCTGGTCCAGGGCTTCGAAGAAGCGTTCCAGGTCTTCGGAGTCGTTGTACAGCGCCAGGGATACACGAATGGCGCCGGCCAGTTCGAAGCTCTTGAGCAAGGGCATGGCGCAGTGATGACCGGCGCGCACGGCAATCCCTTGTTCCGTGAGCAGGTGGGCCAGGTCGGCGTTGTGCACGCCCTCGACGACAAAGCTGGCCAGTGCCAGTTGGGGGTTGCCCAGTAGCCGGATGCCATTGCGCGCTCGCAGTCCCTTGAGCAAGTACTCATGCAACGCCGCTTCGTGGGCCGACACCGCGTCCTGATCCAGACCTGCCAGGTAGTCGAGGGTCGCGCCCAGGCCAATCACGCTGGCAATCGGCGGGGTTCCGGCTTCAAAGCCCAGGGGCGCCGGGCGGAACCGTGCGTCGTGGTAGTTGGCGTCCAGCACCATCTCGCCGCCGAACTGCCAGGGGCGCAAGTGTTCCAGGGCAGCGTTGCGGCCAAATACCACCCCCAGGCCATCGGGTCCGTAGAGTTTGTGGCTGGAAAACACATAGAAGTCGCAGCCCAGCGCCTGCACGTCGTGCCGGCCATGGACCACGCCCTGGGCGCCATCGATCACGGTCAAGGCGTTGTGGGCCTGCGCCAGGGTCAGCAGGGGCTCTAATGGCTGCCAGGCCCCCAGCACGTTGGAAAGCTGGCTGACGGCCAGCAACCGGGTGCGGGGGCCGATCAGTCCGGCGGCGGCCTGCAGGTCGATCACGCCGTCGGTATCCAGTGGCAGTATCACCAGCTTCAGCTCGCGACGTTTGGCCAGTTGTTGCCAGGGCAGCAGGTTGGCGTGGTGCTCCAGGGCGCTGATGACAATTTCATCGCCCGGGAGGAAAAGGTGTTCCAGGCCGTAGGCCAGGAGGTTCAGCGCAGAGGTTGCGCCGTGGGTGAAGATGATTTGCCCGCAGGTGCCGGCATTGAGCCAGTGCGCGACTTTGCTGCGGCTGTCTTCGAACGCTTGCGTGGCATGGGCGCCTGGCAGGTGTTGCGCCCGATGGACGTTGGCCGCGCCATTGGCGTAGTAGTGCGCTAGCGCGTCGAGCAGGGCTTGGGGTTTCTGGGTGGTGGCGGCGTTGTCCAGATAGGTCTGGTCCTGCCGTTGCAGGGCGGCGATGGCCGGGAAATCGGCGCGCCAGGGAGAAGAAATCATCATGCTATCGGGCCCTGGTGAATATGGGCGGGCGTATGCCAGACTCCTGTAGGAGCGAGCCTGCTCGCGATGGACGTGAACGATAACGCGCATTATCCGAGTAACCGCGTTGTCCTTACGTTTTTCGCGAGCAGTCGAGCGTCGACCGGCTGCTCCTACAGGTGAACTCGTGTGACGCTTAGTTGTGAGCGTGCAGCGCTTCGTTCAGCTCGATGGCCGACTTGTGGGTCTTGCACTCCACGGCGCCGGTCTGCGAGTTGCGGCGGAACAGCAGGTCGGACTGACCGGCCAGCTCACGAGCCTTGACCACTTTGACCAGTTGGTTGTTTTCATCCAGCAGGGCCACTTTGGTCCCAGCGGTGACGTACAGGCCCGACTCGACGGTGTTGCGGTCGCCCAATGGGATGCCGATACCGGCGTTGGCACCGATCAGGCAGCCTTCGCCGACCTTGATCACGATGTTGCCGCCGCCCGACAGGGTGCCCATGGTGGAGCAGCCGCCGCCCAGGTCCGAACCCTTGCCGACGAAGACACCGGCCGACACGCGGCCTTCGATCATGCCCGGGCCTTCGGTGCCGGCGTTGAAGTTGACGAAACCTTCGTGCATCACGGTGGTGCCTTCGCCCACGTAGGCGCCCAGGCGGATCCGCGAGGCGTCAGCGATACGCACGCCAGCCGGGACTACGTAGTCGGTCATTTTCGGGAACTTGTCCACCGAGAACACTTCCAGCCACTCGCCACGCAGGCGTGCTTCGAGTTGATGCTCGGCCAGTTCGCCGAGGTCGATGGCGCCCTGGCTGGTCCAGGCGACGTTAGGCAGCAGCGGGAAGATCCCGGCCAGGTTCAGACCGTGTGGCTTGACCAGGCGGTGGGACAGCAGGTGCAGTTTGAGGTAGGCCTCAGGGGTGGAGCTCAGTTGTGCGTCTTCGGCCAGCAGGGTGGCGACCAGCGGCTTGTGGCTTTCCGCCAGGCGGGTCAGCAGGGCGGCCTGGGTGGCATCGATGGCTTTTACGGCTTCGGCCAGTTGCGCGGCCTGGGCGGTGGTGAAAGCGATGGCCTGGTTGCCTTCGGTGTAGCCGAGGATCGGGGCAACGGCGGCGATCAATTCGGCCGACGGGTTGAGCAGGGGTTGGGCGTAAAACACTTCCAGCCATGTGCCTTGACGATTCTGGGTACCAACACCAAAGGCCACGCTGAACAGGGTAGTGGACATGCAATTACCTCTAACAAAATTGAACGGGCTGCCTTACTTGAGTGCGGCCGCGTAGATATCTGGCTTGAAGCCAATCAGGGTTCGGTCACCGAGATCGAGCACCGGGCGCTTGATCATCGAGGGTTGTGCGAGCATCAGTTCGATAGCTTTCGCCTGGTCGAGATCGGCTTTGCGTTCGTCGTCGAGTTTGCGAAAGGTCGTGCCTGCACGGTTGAGCACCACTTGCCAGCCGTGCTCGTTGCACCACTGGGTCAGGTGTTCACGGTCGATTCCGGCCGTCTTGTAATCGTGGAAATCAAAGCTGACAGCGTTTTCATCGAGCCAGGTGCGCGCCTTTTTCATGGTGTCGCAGGCTTTGATGCCGAAAAGGTGCAACGTTTTGCTTGAAGCGGTCAAGGAATTGCCCCCCTTTGGAGGTGCTGGAACTAAAAGGTGAAGGATTATGCCATGACCGAGGGGGTTCGGCGTCTGCGGCGACGGCCATTAAACGATTGTGCGACAGGTTACCGGGTCAGGTGCGACCTTTGTGCAAAGGTCGAAGGCTAGCTTAAGCGTCTAATATGGCACTTCAACGGCAACTTGTTGCCTGATGTGTGCTGTTGCACGTCGACTGTCCGGGAACTGTTGTTTTATGCAAACCGCTTATACCGTCCTCATCCTGCTGATGCTGGTGAGTGTCTCGCGTCTGGTGGGCCGGGTGATTCCACTGCCGTTGCCGCTGGTGCAGATTGCCGCCGGGGCGCTGCTCGCGTGGCCGACGCTGGGGCTGCATGTGGCGCTCGACCCTGAGCTTTTCCTATTCCTGTTTCTGCCCCCGCTGCTGTTCTCCGATGGCTGGCGCATGCCCAAGCGGGATCTGTGGAAGTTGCGCGGACCGATCCTGACCCTGGCGGTGGGGCTGGTGTTGTTCACCGTGGTCGGGGCGGGCTACTTCATTCACTGGCTGTTGCCGAGCATTCCGTTGCCGGTGGCCTTCGCGCTGGCGGCGGTGTTGTCGCCGACTGACGCCGTGGCGGTATCGGCAATCTCCCAGAACCGCTTGCCCACGCCCTTGATGCACATGCTGCAGGGTGAGGCCCTGATGAATGACGCCTCGGGCCTGGTGACGTTCAAGTTTGCCCTGGCGGCCGCCATTACCGGGGTGTTTTCCCTGGCCAATGCCAGCCTGACTTTTGTCCTGGTGGCCATTGGCGGGCTGTTGGTGGGCGTGGCCCTGAGCTGGCTGGTCGGGCGCTTGCGGGCCTGGATGATCGCCCGTGGCTGGGACGACCCGGCGACCCACGTGGTGTTCATGTTGCTGCTACCGTTTGCCGCCTATGTGCTGGCCGAGCGCCTGGGAGTCTCGGGCATTCTGTCGGCGGTGGCAGCGGGGATGATGCAGAGCTGGCTTGACCTGCTGCCGCGCCAGACCAGTACCCGCTTGCTCAATCGCAGTGTCTGGTCGCTGCTGGAATTTGCCTTCAATGGCCTGATTTTCCTGCTGCTGGGCCTGCAGCTGCCGGACATCATCAAGGCCGTGGTCAGTCACGAAAGCACGCTGTGGCCGATCCTGTTTTATCGCTGCCTGGAAGTGTTGGCGATTTTCCTGGCGTTGGTGATGCTGCGGTTTATCTGGGTGCAGAGCATCTGGCGCTTGTCGGTGCTGTTGCGACGCTGGCGCGGCAAGGGCGAGCTGACCCAGGTGCCGACCGCCCGTTCCTGCTGGTTGTTGACGGTCGGTGGGGTGCGTGGGGCGGTGACGCTGGCGGGCGTGATGTCGGTGCCGATGCTGATGGGCGCCGAGGCGTTTCCAGAGCGCGACCTGCTGATCTTCATTGCCGCCGGGGTGATCCTGTTGTCGCTGGTGACGGCCTGCATCGCCTTGCCGCTGTTATTGCGCGGTCTGCCGAAGAGTCCGGACGACAAGCGCCGGCAAGAGGTGCGTGACGCCTGGCGCAAGACCGCCGAGGCGGCGATTCACGCCCTGGAGGCCGAGGAGGCCAATCCGCAGGATGCGGCGCAGGCGGCACTGGCGGCGGAGCTCAAGGCGCGGATCATGTCCGAGTATCGGCATCAACTGGAGGTTTTCAACGATTCCGCCGAAGCCCAGGCCCTGGCGTTTCAGATGGACTTGCTGGAGCGGCGCCTGCGCTTGAACGCGTTGCGGGCCCAGCGTCTGGAGTTGTACCGGCTCAGTCGTCATCACCAGATCGGTGATGACGTGCTGCGCGAGGTGCTGGCTGACCTCGATTTGAGCGAGGCCAACCTGGGGCAGGTGAAGTGACGCCGGGTTACTGCTGGCGCTGGATATAGGCGCGAATCCGCTCGGCGGCTTCCACGCATTCGGCCAGGGGCGCAACCAGGGCCAGGCGCACGCGACCGGCACCCGGGTTGAAGCCGTCCACTTCGCGCGACAGGTAGGAGCCCGGTACCACCGTCACGTGCTCTTCGACATACAGGTTGCGGCAGAAGGCGGCGTCATCGCCTCCGACGTTCGGCCACAGGTAGAAGCTGCCATCCGGACGCTGGACGTCGAGCACCGGGCTGAGGATCGCCAGCACTGCGTCGAACTTCTCGCGGTACAGGGTGCGGTTGGCGCGCACGTGCTCTTCATCGTTCCAGGCGGCAACGCTGGCCAGTTGGGTTTGGACCGGCATGGCGCAGCCGTGGTAGGTGCGATACAGCAAGAAGCCCTTGAGGATCTCGGCATCCCCGGCCACGAAGCCCGAGCGCAGGCCCGGCAGGTTGGAACGCTTGGACAGGCTGTGGAATACCACGCAGCGCTTGAAGTCCTGGCGGCCCAGTTCCACGCAGGCACTCAGCAGGCCGGGTGGTGGGGTGTGTTCGTCGAAGTACAGTTCGCTGTAGCACTCGTCGGCGGCAATCACGAAGTCGTATTCGTCGGCCAGGGCGATCAGTTTTTTCAGGGTGTCCACCGGGATCAAAGCACCGGTGGGGTTGCCTGGCGAGCACAGAAACAGGATCTGGCAGCGTTTCCAGATGTCTGGTGAAACAGCGTCGAAATCCGGGTTGAAGCCGTTCTCGTCCAGGCATGGCAAGTAATGCGGCTTGGCCCCGGCCAGGAACGCGGCGCCTTCGTAGATCTGGTAGAACGGGTTCGGGCTGACCACCAGCGCGTCATCGCCACGGTTGACCACGGTCTGGGTGAAGGCGAACAGCGCCTCGCGGGTGCCATTGACCGGCAGCACGTTGCGCGCCGGGTCAATCCAGCCAGCGGGTACGTTGAAGCGCCGCTCGCACCAGCCGGCAATGGCTTCGCGCAGGGCCGGGATCCCGAGGGTGGTCGGGTAAACGGCCATCTGCTCCAGATTGCTGGCCAGGGCTTCGGCGACGAAGCTTGGCGAGCGGTGTTTCGGCTCGCCGATGGACAGGGCGATCGGGCGCTTGTCAGGGTTGGGCGTGACAGCACCGAGCAGGGCGCGCAGTTTCTCGAACGGGTAAGGCTGGAGCTGGGTCAGGGCGTTGTTCATCGATAAATCTCGTTCGGTGTTGGAGCGGCGCTGGTCCCTGTAGGAGCGAGCTTGCTCGCGATGGTCGTCAACGATAACGCGTTCTTGCCAGAATAACGCGGCGTATTCGAGTTCATCGCGAGCAAGCTCGCTCCTACAAAAGGCGGGCCGTTGTTAAGTCAGATGCTGATTCGCGACAGTTTGATATCCGGTTCCTGGTTGACGCTCAACTGTTCGACGATTGCATCTTGTAACCGGCTGCACAGCAGCGGGTCGGACAGCGGCTGATTGTGAGCGTCGGTGATGAAGAACACGTCTTCCACGCGCTCGCCGAGGGTGGCGATCTTGGCGTTCTGCAGCGACAGGTCGAATTCGAGGAATATCCCGCCGATCCGCGCGAGCAGGCCCGGGCGGTCCGGAGCGCTGAGCTCGAGCACGGTCACCGGGCGATGGGCGTCGTTGTGGATCGTCACCTGGGGTGCGAAGGCGAAATGCTTGAGCTGGCGCGGTACCCGGCGCTGGATGATGGTCGGGTAGTCGTCCGGGTTGCGCAGTGCGTCGGTCAGGCCGTCGCGGATCTGCTTGACCCGGGCCGGGTTGTCGCCAATCGAGTCGCCATCGGTGTCGAGCACGATGTAGGTGTCGAGGGTGAACTGGCTGGTGGAGGTGATGACCCGTGCATCGTGAATGTTCAGGTTGAGCTGGTCCATCGCGGCCACGGTCACGGCGAAGAAGTCGTGTTGGTCCGGTGCATAGATGAAGATCTGCGTGCCGCCTTCGAACTCGCGCTGGGTCGTCTCCTTGATCAGGACCAGCGGGCCGCCGTCGGCCGGTTGCTGGAGGATCGCGTCACTGTGCCAGGCCACATCGCCGGCGGTGTGGCGCAGGAAGTAGTCGTCGCCCAGTTGCGACCAGAGCTGCTCGACGTCGTCCGGATCGGTGCCGCCGCGCACGAGGATGTCCAGGGCCGCGCTTTGGGTCTGGCGAATCTGCTCCTCGCGGTCTACCGGATTTTCCAGGCCACGGCGCAAGGCGCGCTTGGTCTCGGTGTAGAGCTGGCGCAACAGGCTGGCGCGCCAGGAGTTCCACAGGGTCGGGTTGGTGGCGTTGATGTCCGCGACGGTCAGTACATACAGGTAGTCGAGGCGGGTCTCGTCGCTGACCGTCTGGGCGAAGTCGTGGATCACCTGTGGGTCGGACAGGTCCTTGCGCTGGGCGGTGGTCGACATGACCAGGTGGTTTTGCACCAGCCAGACGATCAGGCGGCTGTCCCAGGCGGGTAGCTGATGGCGTTGGCAGAAGGCTTCCGCGTCCACTGCGCCGATGTCGGAGTGGTCGCCATGCCGACCCTTGCCGATGTCGTGGTACAGCCCGGCCAGGTAGATCAGCTCCGGCTTGGGCAGCTTGGCCATGAGCTTGCTGGCCAGCGGGAATTTTTCGGACACCTGGGTGTATTGCAGCTTACGCAGGTGTTTGATCAGGTTCAGGGTATGGGCGTCGACCGTATAGATGTGGAACAGGTCATGCTGCATCTGCCCGACAATAAAGCCGAACTCCGGCAGGTAGCGGCCGAGGATGCCGTAGCGGTTCATCCGCCGCAGGTTGCGGTGGATACCGATCTTGCACTTGAACAGTTCGATGAACAGGCTGGTGTTGCGGATGTCGTTGCGGAAGTCGTCGTCGATCAGGTGCCGATGTTCGCGCAGCAGGCGAATGGTATCGGCGCGTACGCCCTTGATTTCCGGCTGCTGGGCCATCAGCACGAAGATTTCCAGCATGGCAAACGGCGTGCGCTTGAACACGTTGGTGTTGATGGCCTCGATGTAGCCGTCATGCAGCTGGAAGCGCGAGTTGATCGGCTGCGGCGGCGCTTCGTCGGTCGGGGCGAGGATGATTTCCTCGAAGTGCTGGATGATCAGGTCGCTGAGCTGGGCAATGCTCATGACGACTCGATAGTACTGCTGCATGAAGTTTTCGATGGCGTGCTTGGCGTCTTCGCCTGCAAAACCCAGCAGACCGGCGATCGAACGCTGGTGGTCGAACAGCAGGCGGTCTTCCGAGCGCCCGGCGAGCATGTGCAGGGCGTAGCGTACTTTCCACAAAAACTCCTGGGAGGAGGCCAACAAGGCGTTCTCGCTTTCCACCAGGAAACCTTCGCCAGCCAGGGCGCGCAGGTTCAGGGTGCCGTACTGGCGGCGAGCCACCCACAAGATCGTCTGGATATCCCGCAGGCCGCCGGGCGAGCCTTTGACGTTGGGTTCCAGGTTGTATTCGGTGTCGTTGTACTTGTGGTGGCGAGCCTTCTGTTCGGCGCGCTTGGCCAGGAAGAACTCCTTGGCCGGCCACATGTGTGCGGTGCTGGTGACGTCGAGCATGCGCTGGCGCAAATGCTCGGGGCCGGCAATGGTGCGGCTTTCCATGAGGTTGGTGACAACCGTCAGGTCGGCGCGGGCTTCCACCGCGCATTCGTCCACCGAACGCACGCTCTGACCTACTTCCAGGCCGATGTCCCACAACAGGGTCAGGAAGCGCTCGATGGAGTCACGGAAAACTTCGTGATCGGCGCTGTCCAGCAGGATCAGCAGGTCGATATCGGAATAGGGGTGCAACTCGCCCCGGCCGTAGCCGCCGACTGCGACCAGCGCGATGTCGGCGTCTTCGCTCCAGGTGAACTGGTCCCAGGCCTTTTGCAGGATGTTGTCGACGAACCAGGCGCGATCCTCGATCAGCCGTCGAATGTCCCGGCCACTGCGAAAGCGCGTATCCAGCACCTCGCGGGCCTGGCGGATGGCCTTCTTGAAAGCCGCGATCGGGCTTGCCTTCAGGGCCAGTTCAGCCTGGAACTGGCCGCGGTCGAAGAGTTCGGGGTCCACCTGCGGCATCGATTGGCTTTCCTTTCTATAAGGCTGGGAACGGCAGGTCAGGCGGAAACGCGAGGGATGGTGTCATCGCTGCGCAAGGTGAAGATCTCGTAGCCGGTCTCGGTCACCAGCAGGGTGTGTTCCCACTGTGCCGAGAGCTTGCGGTCCTTGGTGATGGCGGTCCAGCCATCGCCCAGGACCTTGGTGTCGGCCTTGCCCTGGTTGATCATCGGCTCGATGGTGAAGGTCATGCCGGCTTGCAGTTCCATGCCGGTACCGGCACGGCCGTAGTGCAGGATCTGTGGCTCTTCGTGGAACACCTTGCCAATGCCGTGGCCGCAGAACTCGCGCACGACCGAAAAGCCGTTCTTTTCAGCGTGCTTCTGGATCACTTCGCCGATATCGCCCAGGCGGCAGCCGGGTTTGACGATCTCGATGGCTTTGTACATGCACTCCTGGGTGACCTGCGACAGGCGCTCGGCCCAGACCGGCACGCTGCCGACGTGGAACATGCGGCTGGTGTCGCCGTGGTAGCCGTCCTTGATCACGGTGACGTCGATGTTCAGGGTGTCACCGTCTTTCAGGGCTTTCTCGTTCGGGATGCCGTGGCAGACCACATGGTTGATCGAGGTGCAGATCGACTTCGGGAAGCCTTTATAGTTGAGCGGGGCAGGGATGGCCTGCTGCTCGTTGACGATGTAGTCGTGGCAGATGCGGTCGAGCTCTTCGGTGGTGATCCCGGGCTTGACGTGTTCGGCAATCATTTCCAGCACATCGGCGGCGAGTTTGCCGGCGATACGCATTTTGGCGATGTCCTCTGGGGTTTTGAGGGTGACGGTCATACAGGCTCTCTCTACGCTCAGTGGCGCTTGCTATGCGGAATGGGCTCTGCGTGGTGCGGCGCGCAGGCCTGAAAAAGGCGATTCTAACAGACGATCACGGCAAATCCGTGGTGGCATGCATCGCTTCTCTCTATAGAATGGCGCATTCTTGAGCGATTCCAAGGGCTGGAATACCTGCGCTGGCCCGGTTTTGAGAAACCGGGTTCCGTTTTCAGCCTTGCTGTGGTATAAAATGCGCCGCTTTCCGGGGATGCCCCGAAAGGCTTAAATCCACACACGTGTCGACACGATGACCTGGGTGCCTTCAGCTGAAGCTGCTGGTTGGTCATTGGGATACGTGGAGGCCAAACCCGACTTATTAAGGAACTATCATGTCCCAAGTCAACATGCGCGATATGCTGAAGGCCGGTGTGCACTTCGGTCACCAGACCCGTTACTGGAACCCGAAAATGG
>Ga0213827_1000310_pt1 | contig 45876 bp, 45 predicted proteins | sample MC6MC0898MG_FD_180669 | JGI IMG/M metagenome (GOLD analysis project Ga0213827, IMG submission 180669) | Enriched soil aggregate microbial communities from Iowa State University, Ames, United States - MC6-MC0898-MG | ecosystem: Environmental > Terrestrial > Soil > Unclassified | place: USA: Iowa...
CGTTCGCATCCCGTTATCTGCTTGTTGCCGCGTTTTCCCTGTTCCTGGCCGCGTGTTCCAGCGCGCCGGTCGAGCAGGCCAGTGCACCTGCCCAAGCCGATGCCTGGCAGCAGCTGCAGCAAAGTATTACCAGCAATGAATTGGCCACCGCCGAAGACCAGTTGGCCTCACTGCAGGCGCAATCGCCTGACGATGCCCGCCTGGAGCCGTTCCAGCGGCAGTTGGCCGAGGCATACCTCAAGCGCAGCCAGATCGTCCTGCAAAAGGGCGATGTGAACGCTGCCGCCACCGCGCTGGCCCGTGCGCGTGCGCTGATGCCGCAAGCACCTGCGGTGACGGGCGGTGACGCCGTCAGCCAGGCCCGCAAGGCAGAGCTGGAAAAGGCCGAGGCTGCGTTGAAAGCGGCCGAAGCCAAACCCATGGCACGGGTGATAGACCCGACAGCGCCGAGCACGGTCATTGCACTGAAGACCACGGATATCGCGGCCATGCGCCGACAGCTCGATGAAATTGCCAAAGACGTGGTGAATTACCAGTGTGAAGTGGTGTTCCAGGTGCCACGCACCGAGGATGCACCGTGGTTGAAAAACCTGCTGGCGAAGCGCGTTCACAAGCTCGACAGCAGCTTCGAGCTGAAGCAGAAGCATGAAATTCAACGCAAATTGCCGGCCCAGGTAGTATTGGTCCCGCATCAGCATTGAGTGCTTCGCAGGCAAGCCCTCTCCCACAGGCACCCCACAGCCCTTGAAAACTGTGGAGCATTCGTGGGAGCCGGCTTGCCGGCAATGGGCTGCAACGCAGCCCTTTACGCAGGCACACCCTCCGCAGCCGCCTCCCTTTCCCAAACCCGGTGCCCCGCGACCGCTTTGACAAAAGCATCCACGGTCTTCTGGTCATCCCCCAGCACCAGGCCCTTGTCTTCCTTGAGCCCCAGCGCCCCGAGCAGGCCCTTGCCTTCACTGGCCAAGGTAATCGCCTTGAGGTGCTTGTAGCCCTCCAACAAGAAGTGCTTGGCCAGGCCGCTGGCGGCCAGGGCATCCAGTGACGCCTTGCCGGCCGGCACGACGATCCCGTCGAACATGATCGAAGGCATGCCCTCCATCGACGCATCCACTGGCAGCGCTTTGCCATCGGCCGTCTTCACTGGCGCCGAAGTCGGCCCCAGCAACAGGATGCGCGTGCTATGGGCTTCAAGCGCTTTCACCAGGCGATCGACACTGGCGCCGTCTACGCCATCGGCCACCAGCAGGGCGATCTTGCGCCCCTTCACGCCAACCGTGCCAGGATGGTTCATCTGGCTCAGGGCAGGCGATTGCGCCAGCTTGCTGCCTTTGACTTTCACCGTGCCGGCTTTTGGCGCTGGCAGGCCAAGGTTGGCCGCCACCGCAGCTGCCAGCTTCAAGTCGATGTTGGCAAGGATTTCATTCACCTCACGGGCGCGAATAGACTCACGCTCGACCTTGCCGAGCTCAAAGCTGTAGGCCTTGATAACGTGCTGCTGCTCGTTTGCACTCAAGCTCTGGAAGAACAAGCGCGCCTGCGAGAAGTGATCGCCGAACGACTCGCTGCGCTGGCGGATCTTGTAAGCGTCGATACGCTCGTGATAGCTCTCGAAACCGCCGTCCTGCGGGCCGGCAGGAGTTTCCTTGGGCCAACCGCCGTCGATCGAGTTCGGCTCGTAGGACGCGCGCCCCTTGTGGATGGTTTGCCGGTGCAATGCATCGCGCTGGTTATTGTGGTTGGGCGCCACCGGCCGGTTGATCGGGATCTCGTGGAAATTCGGCCCGCCCAGGCGGCTTAGTTGAGTATCGGTATAGGAGAACAGTCGGCCTTGCAGCAGCGGGTCATTACTGAAGTCGATGCCCGGCACGATATGCCCTGGGCAGAAGGCAACCTGCTCGACCTCGGCGAAGAAGTTGTCGGGGTTGCGGTTGAGTACCATCTTGCCCAGCGGGGTCACCGGCACCGTTTCTTCAGGGATGATCTTGGTCGGGTCGAGCAGGTCGAAGTCGAATTTATGCTCATCGGCCTCCGGTACGATCTGCACGCCCAGCTCCCATTCCGGGTAATCGCCGGTTTCGATGGCCTCCCACAGGTCCCGACGGTGGAAGTCGGCGTCCTTGCCGGCCAGTTTCTGCGCTTCGTCCCACAGCACCGAGTGCACACCCTGGGCCGGCTTCCAGTGGAATTTGACGAAACTGGATACACCTTCGGCGTTGATGAGGCGGAAGGTGTGCACGCCAAACCCTTCCATCATGCGCAGGCTGCGCGGTATGGCGCGGTCGGACATCGCCCACATGACCATGTGCGCGGACTCCGGCACCAGCGAGACGAAGTCCCAGAAGGTGTCATGGGCGGAACCGCCGGTAGGGGTCTCGTTGTGCGGTTCAGGCTTCACGGCGTGGACGAAGTCTGGAAACTTGATCGCATCCTGAATGAAGAACACCGGCATGTTGTTGCCAACGAGGTCGAAATTTCCCTCATCCGTGTAGAACTTCACTGCAAAACCACGAACGTCGCGCACAGTGTCGCCCGAACCCCGTGGGCCCTGTACGGTGGAAAAGCGAACGAATACCGGGGTGATCTTTTCCGGGTCCTGAAGAAAACCGGCTTTGGTCAGCTGCGCATGGTTGCCATAGCTCTGGAAGAAGCCATGCGCGCCGGTGCCACGGGCATGAACGATGCGCTCAGGAATGCGCTCGTGGTCGAAGTGGGTGATTTTCTCACGCATGATGAAGTCTTCGAGCAGCGACGGCCCGCGGTCACCTGCCTTCAGCGTGTTCTGGTTATCAGCAATGCGCACGCCCTGGTTGGTGCGCAGCGCCTCGCCCGTGGCGTCGCTGCGCACATCCTCAAGGCTTTGCACCTTGGCATTGGTATTGGCGCGGTCAGGTGTGTCAGTACCCGCGAGCTGGCTTTGCTTGGACGTGTCCGTCTTCTTGCTAGGCATCTTGGCCTCCTCATCAGTCATCAGGTTGCCCTTGGGGCATTGTTCTAGTAGTGACTGGAGCGCCTTTGGCTACGTTCAATAAGCTTTACCAGTTGTCGCGTTATGCCGGCTGGGTTGGTCCATTACGAAATAAATGCTAAGAACAGCTATTGGAAAAGGCTAAAATGCGCCACCCCAGCAAACCGCTGACCCCAAATTCCATGCGCCCCACAAGGTTCGCTACGTGATCGAGTTCCAACATGTACACAAGACCTACCGCGTCGCCGGTAGGGAAATCCCCGCTCTGAATCCGACCAGCCTGACCATCGAAGACGGCCAGGTATTCGGCCTGATCGGCCATTCCGGCGCAGGCAAAAGCACCATGCTGCGCCTGATCAACCGCCTGGAAGAGCCTTCCGGCGGCAAGATCATCGTCGATGGTGAAGACGTGACCGCGTTCAACGCCACCCAGCTGCGCGGCTTCCGCCAACAGGTCGGGATGATCTTCCAGCACTTCAACCTGCTGGCCTCCAAGACCGTTGCAGACAACGTCGCCCTGCCGCTGACCCTGGCCGGCGAGCTTTCGCGCAGCGAGATCGACAAGCGCGTCACCGAGCTGCTGGCCCGCGTCGGCCTGCAAGACCACGCCAGGAAGTACCCGGCGCAGCTGTCGGGTGGCCAGAAGCAGCGCGTCGGCATCGCCCGCGCCCTGTCCACCAACCCGAAAATCCTGCTGTGCGACGAGGCCACCAGCGCCCTCGACCCGCAGACCACGGCTTCGGTGCTGCAACTACTGGCCGAGATCAACCGTGAGCTGAAGCTGACCATCGTGCTGATCACCCACGAAATGGACGTGATCCGCCGGGTCTGCGACCGCGTGGCGGTGATGGATGCCGGGCAGATCGTCGAGCAAGGCTCGGTGGCCGAGGTGTTCCTGCACCCACAGCACCCGACCACCAAGCGCTTCGTCCAGGAAGACGAGCAGGTCGACGAAGGCGAGCAACGTGACGACTTCGCCCACGTACCGGGCCGCATCGTGCGCCTGACCTTCCAGGGCGACGCCACCTATGCGCCGCTGCTGGGCACCGTGGCCCGCGAAACCGGTGTGGACTACAGCATCCTTGCCGGCCGCATCGACCGCATCAAGGACGTCCCCTATGGGCAGTTGACCCTGGCCGTCACCGGCGGCGACATGGAAGCGGCCTTCGACCGCTTCACCGCAGCTGACGTACATATGGAGGTACTGCGTTGATGGACGCCCTGAATTTCTTCGCCAACGTCGACTGGGCCGAAATCTGGCTGGCCACCATCGACACCATGATCATGCTGTTCGGCTCGCTGTTCTTCACCGTGCTGCTGGGCCTGCCGCTGGGCGTGCTGCTGTTCCTCTGCGGCCCGCGGCAGATGTTCGAGCAGAAGGGCGTGTATGCGCTGCTGTCGTTGATCGTCAACATCCTGCGCTCGTTGCCGTTCATCATCCTGTTGATCGTGATGATCCCGTTCACCGTGCTGATCACCGGCACCTCGCTGGGCGTCGCCGGCGCCATCCCGCCGCTGGTGGTGGGTGCCACGCCGTTCTTCGCGCGCCTGGTGGAAACCGCCCTGCGTGAAGTGGACCGCGGCATCATCGAGGCCACCCAGTCGATGGGCGCCACTACGCGCCAGATCATCACCAATGCGCTGCTGCCAGAAGCCCGCCCGGGCATCTTCGCAGCCATTACCGTCACCGCCATCACCCTGGTGTCGTACACCGCCATGGCAGGTGTGGTCGGCGCCGGCGGCCTGGGCGACCTGGCGATCCGCTTCGGTTACCAGCGTTTCCAGACCGACGTGATGGTCGTCACCGTGGTCATGCTGCTGGTACTGGTTCAAGTGCTGCAGAGCCTGGGCGACAAACTGGTCGTGCATTTTTCCCGTAAGTAACCCCAATGGGGTCGGCCTGGCCGACCCGTTCGGGGGCCGTCGCGGCCCTCACAAGGAGTGATTCATGAAGAAGCTGCTTGCTGTCGCTGCCGCCATTGCGGCCTTCTCGGCCCACGCCGGTGACCTGACTGTCGCCGCCACCCCGGTGCCCCACGCCGAGATTCTCAACTTCGTCAAACCGCAGTTGGCGAAAGAAGGTGTGAACCTCAAGGTGAAAGAGTTCACCGACTACATCCAGCCAAACGTGCAGGTGGCCGAAAAGCGCCTGGACGCCAACTTCTTCCAGCACCAGCCGTACCTGGATGAATTCAACAAGGCCAAGGGCACCCAACTGGTCAGCGTTGCCGGCGTGCACATCGAGCCGCTGGGCGTGTACTCGAACAAGTACAAGAAGCTCGACGAGCTGCCGTCCGGCGCCACCGTGGTCATCCCCAACGACGCCACCAACGGCGGCCGTGCCCTGCTGCTGCTGGACAAGGCAGGCGTGATCAAGCTCAAGGACAGCAGCAACATCCTGTCGACCGTGAAAGATGTTGCCGAGAACCCGAAGAACATCAAGTTCCGTGAGCTGGAAGCGGCCACCATCCCGCGTGTGCTTACCCAGGTCGATGCCGCCCTGATCAACACCAACTACGCGCTGGAAGCCAAGCTGAACCCTGAGAAGGACGCGCTGGCCATCGAAGGCAGCGACTCGCCTTACGTGAACATCCTGGTTGCCCGCCCGGACAACAAGGACTCGGATGACATGAAGAAGCTGGCAGCTGCGCTGCACTCGGCTGAGGTGAAGCAGTTCATCACCGAGAAGTACAAAGGTGCTGTCGTACCGGCGTTCTAAGCCGTAGGCTGCACTCAATCGCCGGCAAGCCGGCGATTGAGGCGCCGCTGCAATTAAGCCCCTGCGCCTGACACATCCGATGGCGCCGCCTCGAACTCCTCCAGCGCCTGCCGCGCGGCCCCTGCCTCCAGGTAGCGCTCGACCAACTCGGCCAGCTCCCCTGCCTTCAGGCCTTTCCCCTCCATACTCCAGCGGCCGAGCGCCAGGCTGACCCAACGGGTTTTGGCGTCGAACCGAGCATCCGGCTCCCAGAAGCGTCGCTTGTGAAACACCGGCAAGGGTGCGTCGTCTGCCAACTTCAACATCACCGAAAGCTGCGGCGTCACTTTGACCCCATATTGATCGAACTGATGCAAGGCGATCGGTTCAGGGGTATTGGCAAACTGGACGCTATGCGGTGTCAGGACCATCGCTGGTGTAGCCGCGCGGCGGACCATGCGCCAGCCCATTACGCCCACCCACACGCCCACGGCAGCGATGGCGAGTGCCGAGTAGTTCAGGAAGGAAACCAGCCCAGGCTTGGCACTTTGCACATGCAGCCCGAAACGCACCCACAGCGCCGCACCCAGGCAGGCAATGCACACGACTACCAGCAAGCGGCCGCGCCACTGCGCGCCTTCCTGCAGCACGCAAGTCCCCGTTACAGCCTCGGCGCGGGCCCTGAGGTACTCATGCACCTCGTTGCGCTGCTCCAGCAAGCGGCTGCCGATCGCCGCGCTCAGTTCCAGCGACAATGCCTTCAGATCCGGGAGCAGCTCGGCAAGGCAAGCCAGTGCTTGCGCCGCAACGACGGGGCGCAAGGCCTCACTGCCGCGTACGTCCTGCACAGACAAGCCCAACGCCTCGATGCGCTCGCGAGTAGGTGGGTGGCTGTCGGTGGGATGGCCCAGCCCGTCGGCCAGCTCGTCGTCTGGCAGGCAGATATCTTGTGTAGCGAGGTAATCAAGCGTGGCGACGAGCAAGTCCTCGGGCCACGCCTCGGGCACCCTGCATAGCTCGGTCTGGTGCTGGTCGATCAGCACCTCCAGCGCGCTGATGCGCACCAGTGAGTCCACCACGGCCTGAGGCCCGGCGATCCGCGCACCTGCAGCATCGGCCAGCAGCTCGCGTCGACGGCTCCAGTGGCTGACAGCACCGTCGAAACGTTGCATGAAATGCACCGCCAGTGCATACGCCGGCAGTGTCAGCAGGCCCTGCAGAACACCCGACTCCATGTGTTCGCCGACAACGCCGATATTGCGCCCGGCACCCTGGTAGATGGGCATGAAGCGCATGCTGTACTCGGTGTCCTCGCCCGAGAAGTGCGCCAGTTCGTGGGCGATCACTGCATCGCTTTCATTGCGGCTGATCACGGCAAGCAGAGGCAATGGAAGGTACAGGGTACGCCCCTCTAGCCTACGATTGCCGGGGTGCAACAGCACATCGCTGGATGTCACATAGAAACCGTCCAGGAAGCCGACCACGATGTTGTCCGGCTCCAGTGCTTCCATTTGCTTGGCCAGGCCGCGCACCCGTGCCCATAGCGCGGGAGCTTGCTGCTCGGTGAGCTCGCCCCCGTAGATATCGAGGGGCTCATTCTTGAACAGCTGCAACATGTTTTTCAGCTGGCCCGGCAGGCGATACAGGGGCCAGAGCATCGCCAGCATCAAGAAGCCCACCAGCAACTGCAATTTGATGACCCCTGCGGACGTTTGCTGCAAAGCAAACACCCACAGCGCCTCATAGCCGATCTCCAGCACGACGGTTAGCGTGAGCAACAGAATACAGGCGACCAATACCACCGGCAGCACCTGGCTGACGGTGAAGAAAAGGCGAACCAGGCGGTCCCTTGATACCAGCGCGGCCTTGCCCGCCCAGTGAAAAGCCAGCAACGACGCAACGCCCAGCAGCGTCAGCAGGAGGGAGAAGCGTAGGGAGAAATGCGCCAACCAGGTGCCGACCTTGGCAAAGCCCAATTCACGGTCAACGTAATAGAGCCGATTGTAGGCCAGGCTGTGGGCCACGTAGGGCTCGTAGGCCTTGCCGTTGAATTGGACGTGACGGCTGTCGTTTACCGCTTCCATGTGTGCCATTTCGGCGATGAAACGCTGCAGTTGCGCCTTGTCTTCCAGCAGCAGGGTACGGTGCGCGTCGGCACGCTGTACTTGCCAAACCGCCATCGCTATCAGCAACAGTGGCAGCAAGACCAGGCGCCAGGCCAGAATACGCTTGTCACGCGACGTCATTTGAGGCTCTCCATGCCAGGTGTACGGGCGGCTATCCTAACCGACCCGCAAATTTCAGTCCCGCTTGACCAGCCCAGGCAGCTGCGCCACCAGCTTCTGGTTGTTGAACGGCGCCCGAATGAACCCACGCTGACGCCCATCCGGCCCGACGATGGCCAGGTTGCCGCTGTGATCCACGGTATACCCCGGCTTGCTGGTATCAGCCGGAATGAACGGGATGCTCAAGGCATTGGCGAGCTTCTGGGTATCCGCGATGGACCCCGCCACCCCAACGAAATCCTTGTCGAAATAGCCCAGGTACTGCTTGAGCTGGTTCGGCGTGTCGCGGTTCGGGTCCACGCTCACCAACACCACCTGCAGGCGGTCCACCGCCTCTTTGGGCAGCTCGCTCTTCACCTGGCGCAACTGGGCCAGGGTGGTCGGGCAGATGTCCGGGCAGTAGGTGTAACCAAAGAACAGCAGCGACCACTTGCCTTTGAGGTCATCCAGCGCCACCGGCTGGCCGTCCTGGTTGGTCATGGTCACATCGGCCACCGCACGGCTTTGTGGCAGAAGAATGATGCCGGCATCGATCAGCTCGGTCGGGTTGGGCTGATCGCGGCCGTTAAGCACCTTGTTGACGGTCAGGCCCATGATCAACGCGACCAGGGCAACGAGAATGAAGACGGTTTTCTGGGTTCGGGTCATAGGTTCAGCAACAGGTAGTGGTCAACGAGCAACGCGATGAACAGCGCGAACAGGTACCCGATAGAGTACTTGAAGGTGCCGATCGCCGCGTGCGGCCGGCTGCCACGGTACAACACCCAGGCCCATTGCAGGAAGCGCAGGCCCAATGCCAGGGCGCAGGCCAGGTACAGCGGGCCGCTCATGTGAATGGCGTAGGGCAGCAGCGTGACCGCCAGCAATATCAAGGTGTAGAGCAGAATGTGCAGTTTGGTGTAGCGCTCCCCGTGGGTCACCGGCAGCATCGGGATATCGGCCTTGGCGTACTCCTCCTTGCGGTGGATGGCCAGCGCCCAGAAGTGCGGCGGGGTCCAGGTGAAGATAATCAGCACCAGCAGCAGCGGCTCGGCACTGACATGGCCACTTACCGCCACCCAGCCCAGCAGCGGCGGGGCCGCCCCGGCCAGGCCACCGATGACGATGTTCTGCGGCGTGGCACGCTTGAGAAAGCCGGTGTAGAGCACCGCATAGCCAAGCAGCGAAGCCAGCGTCAGCCAGGCGGTGAGGGCGTTGGTGAATACCAGCAGCAGGGCCATGCCCAGCAACGCCAAGGCGAGGGCGAACAGCAGCGCCGGCAGCGGCTCGACCCGCCCCTCGGCCAGTGGCCGTTTGTGGGTGCGCGCCATCAGCGCATCGATCCGCCGGTCCACCACGTGGTTGACCACCGCCGCGCCGCCCGCACACAAGCCGATGCCCAGGTTACCGAACAGCAGCACGCTCCAAGGCACACCGGCACGGGTCGCCAGGAACATGCCCACCAGCGACGTGATCAACATCAGCACCACCACCTTGGGCTTGGTCAGCTCCAGGTAGTCGCGCCAACCGGCACGCCGGATATTCAGAAGCGTCGCCACGCGTCATTCCTCATGTGATGGGACACACCCAGCCCGGTTACCGGTGTCAGGCGCCAGCCATGGCCGACGCGCACCTTGTCGACCACGCGGATGCGGTAGTTCACCAGGACCATGCTCAGCAGCAGCATCGCGCCCCCGGCGTTATGGGCCACGGCCACGGCCAGCGGTAGATGGAACACCACGTTGCTGATGCCCAGGCCGATCTGCAGCGCCAGCGCCAGCAGCACCAGCCGCGCTAGCCCAGGCAAGCCGCAGCGGCGCAGCTTCCAGCTGAGCATCAGCAGCACGCAGGTGACCAGCAACGCCCCAAGGCGATGACTGATATGAATGGCGGTACGCGCGTCGCTGTCCAGCTGCCCACCCAGGTAATTGGGGCCAACGTGCTGAGTGAGGTGGAAACCGTTGCTGAAGTCGGCTGCCGGCCACCACTGGCCATGGCAGGTGGGCAGGTCGATGCAGGCGACCGCCGCATAGTTGGCGCTGACCCAGCCGCCCAGCGCGATCTGGCCGACCACCACCAGCAGCGCCAAGGCCGCGATACGCCGCAGGCTCAGCGGCAACTTGGGCGGTGGCGCAAAGGCCCGTGATAGACGCAGGGATAACAGAAACAAGAGGCTCAAGGTGGTGAAGCCACCCAGCAAGTGTGCGGTGACCACCTGCGGCCACAGCTTGAGGGTAACCGTCCACATGCCGAACGCTGCCTGGGCCAGCACCACGCCCAGCAACACTACCGGCAGGCGGTACGGCTGGCCGTCGCGGGCATGGCGCCGCACGGCCTGAACAGCGAGCAGGGCAATCACCAGGGCGAGCGTGCCAGCAAAGTAGCGGTGGACCATCTCGGCCCAGCCCTTGGCTTCTTCCACTGGATGCTCGGGAAAATGCATCTCGGCATGGGCCAGCTGCGCGTCGGTTTTAGGCACGCTGATGAAGCCATAGCAACCCGGCCAGTCAGGGCACCCCAGGCCGGCATGGGTCAGGCGGGTATAGGCACCGAGCAGAACGACCAGCAGTGCCAGCAAGGTAGCGAACACAGCGAGGCGGAATCCGGGTCTGGCCATGGCAGGCTCCTAGCCGATGTTGGACAGCTTGAGCAGGTGGCGCAGGTCGTCCAGCACATGCTTGCCGTTGACCTTGCCGTCGTAGCGCAGTACCAGGTTGCCGTGGGGGTCGACGATCCACAGCTGCGGCGCCAGTTCGCCAACCTTCTGGACGTAGCGCTGGGCATCCAGCGGGTAACGTTGCAATTGCGGGTACTCGCGGCCCAGCAAGGCCTGATAGTCACCGCTCAGGGCCTGGGAAGTGGCCAGGGCATGGCTGGCGCGGCTGGCATCCCGGCCCAGGCCGATCTGAATCTGCCGGGCCAGGTAGACCAACTGCTGGCACTCTTCGGCACACGCCTCGGGGGCGCTGACCAGCAACTGCCAACGTGCGTCTTCGCCGGCAATGCCGATATCGCTGCGGCTCTCGCCGTTGCCAATCATCGCGCCGTGGTAGTTGCGACCTTCCGGCACCCAGAATTTCAGTTTGTACATGCTGGTGGCCAGGATCATCGGGCCGAGCACCACCAGCAGAATCAGGATCAGCTGCAAACGCCCGCGGGCTCTGGGTTTGCGACGTTCAGGCACTTCCAGTGGAGTGGTGGCGGCGGCCATGAGGGTTCTCCTTTTTGTTGTGCCAGCCGAAATAGAGGTAAAGCAGTACCAGGGCAACGGCCAGGGCAAACCATTGCACCGCGTAGCCCAGGTGTTTTTCCGGGCCCATGGCAACCACCGGCCAATCCAGGCGGTAGGCCGCAGGGCATGGCTGCAGGCGCAGCTCATGGCCGAAGCCTTCGCGGTCAAGCTGTTGCCATAATTGAGCGGGGTTAACGGCGGTGAGCAGATGCGGCCATTGGCCGCCAACCGGGTCGGGGTGCAGCTGGAAGGTGCTACCCGGTGCCACATACACGGAAGCATCCATGGCCATTGCCTGCACCGGTGTGTCGAAGGTTACCGGTACACGCCGGTCCGGCCACGGCAGCCAACCGCGATTGACCAACAGCCACAGGCCGCTGGGCTGGTCATGGAAAGGCTGCAGCAGCTCGACGCCGGCCTGGCCATCGCGCATGCGGTTGTCCAGCAGCAGGCTGTGCTCGGCATCGAAACGGCCATACAGGTGCACGCGACGGAAGGCGGCATCGTCGCTTTGCTGCAACTGGGCAGTGGAGAGCGGCGCATCAACGCTGCGCTCGGCATAAGTCGCCAGCAGGGCGCGCTTCTCATCGGCCCGGCTCAATTGCCAGCAACCAAGCGCAATCAGCACTGGCAGTAGCGCAAGCACCACCAGGGTCGGTACCCAGCCCGGCCGAAACGGCCTCACTGGCGCCTCGCTATACTTATCCTCATTACCGCATCCCCCTGGAGAAGCGCCATGCTCAAGGCCGCGATTGTCCTGATGCTGTTGGCCACCATCGCCAGCCTGTTCAGTGGCCTTGTGTTTCTGGTCAAGGACGATGAAAACTCGACCCGCTTGCTGAAGGCGCTGACCGTGCGTGTCACCCTGGCAGCCTTGACCGTCGGCCTGGTGGCTTACGGCTTGATCAGTGGTCAGCTGGTGTCTCACGCGCCGTTCTGATGCTTCAGCGGATCCACTGGCCCTGTCGCCGGCAAGCCGGCTCCCACAGGGTTTGTGTGGGAGTCGGCTTGCCGGCGACAGGGCCCTAAAGCACGTACACAAAGATGAACAGCCCGACCCACACCACATCGACGAAGTGCCAGTACCAGCTGGCCGCCTCGAAACCGAAGTGCTTTTCGGGGTTGAAGTGCCCGCGCAGGATGCGCACGAACATGACGATGAGGATGATCGTGCCCAGCGTCACGTGGGCACCATGGAAGCCCGTGAGCATGAAGAACGTCGCGCCGTAGATCCCCGACCCCAGCGTCAGCCCCAGCTTGGTGTAGGCCTCGTGGTACTCGTACGCCTGCAAGGCAATGAAGCTGATACCCAGCAGAATGGTCAATGCCATCCACAGTTTCAGCGGGCCACGATGGCCACGGCGCAGGGCGTGGTGGGCGATGGTGATGGTCACGCTGGAGCTGACCAGCAAGATGGTATTGATCAGCGGCAGGTGCCAGGGGTCAATGACGTCCTTGGGCGGCGGGAACAGTTTGGGGTCCGGGGTGTGCAGCAGCGGCCAGGTGAATTCGAAGCTTGGCCACAACATGTGCGCCACACCCTTGGCACCCTCGCCACCCAGCCACGGCCCGGCCCACACGCGCACATAGAACAGCGCGCCGAAGAACGCCATGAAAAACATCACTTCAGAGAAAATGAACCAGCTCATGCCCCACCGGAACGAGCGGTCCAGCTGCGGGCTGTACAGCCCGGCGCGGCTTTCTTTCACCACCGCCCCGAACCAGCCGAACAACATGTAGGCGAGGAACAACGCACCGACAAAGAAAATCAGCGGCCCATGGGAATCAGGGTGGCCGGCCTTGAGGTCGTTGAACCAGGTGCCCAGGCCGAACACGGTGATGAACATGCCGATAGTGGCGATGATCGGCCATTTGCTCTGCGCCGGGACGTAGTAGTGATCGTGACTTGCCATTGCTGTTCTCCTTCCCTTAACGGGCGCCCTGAACGTCCTGGGCCACGATGTGCGCGACCGGCGGGTGGCGAGCGGTGATGTCGAACAAGGTGTAGGCCAGTGTCAGGTGCTTCACGCTGGCCGGCAGGTCACGGTCGACGATGAAGCGCACCGGCATCTCGATGCGTTCGCCGGGCTGCAGCACCTGCTGGGTAAAGCAGAAGCACTCGGTCTTGTGGAAATACGCCGCGGCTTCAGCCGGCGTAATGCTCGGTATGGCCTGGGCGCTCATCGGCCGGTCGGTCGGGTTGTGGGCGACGAAGATCATCTGGTTGACGGCCCCCGGGTTGACCTCGAGCTGGTCGGCGGTGGAGTAGAAATCCCAGACCATGTCGCTGGCATTGGTCGACATGAACTGCACCCGCACCGACCGCGTGGGGTCGCTGACCTGGCTGCCTTCGTACTGCCCGCCGGTCTTGCCATTGATGCCGAAGGCTCTGCACATCACGTCGTAGATCGGCACCAAGGCAAAGCCGAACGCGAACATCACCACCGTCAGCATCAGCAGGCGCAGTACCAGGCGTTTGAGCGGTTGGCCGGTCATGGGCGGCGTCCTATTTCACTTCCGGCGGTGTCTGGAAGGTGTGATAGGGCGCCGGCGACGGAACCGACCACTCCAGCCCTTCGGCGCCATCCCAGGGTTTGGCCGGGGCCGGCGCGCCACCGCGGATGCACTTGATGACGATGAACAGGAAGAAGATCTGTGTGGCGCCGAACATGAAGGCACCGATCGACGACACCATGTTGAAGTCGGCGAATTGCAGGTTGTAATCGGGAATCCGCCGCGGCATGCCGGCCAGGCCTACGAAGTGCATGGGGAAGAAGGCCATGTTCATGCCGATGAACGACAGCCAGAAGTGCAGCTTGCCAAGGGTTTCGTCGTACATGTGGCCGGTCCATTTCGGTAGCCAGTAGTACGCCGAGGCGAAGATGCCGAAGATTGCCCCGGGCACCAGCACGTAGTGGAAGTGCGCCACCACGAAGTAGGTGTCGTGGTACTGGAAGTCCGCCGGTGCAATCGCCAGCATCAGGCCGGAGAACCCGCCGATGGTGAACAGGATGACGAAGGCGATGGCGAACAGCATCGGCGTCTCGAAGGTCAGCGAACCTTCCCACATGGTGCTCACCCAGTTGAACACCTTCACCCCGGTGGGCACGGCGATCAGCATGGTGGCATACATGAAGAACAGCTCGCCCACCACCGGAATGCCGACCACGAACATGTGGTGCGCCCAGACGATGAACGATAGAAAGGCGATCGCACCGGTGGCGTAGACCATCGAGGTGTAGCCGAACAGTGGCTTGCGCGAGAACGCCGGGATGATCGAGCTGACCGCGCCGAACGCCGGCAGGATCATGATGTACACCTCGGGGTGGCCGAAGAACCAGAACACATGCTGGAACAACACCGGGTCACCGCCACCGGCCGCGCTGAAGAAGCTGGTGCCGAAGTGGATGTCCATCAGCATCATCGTCACCACCCCCGCCAGCACCGGCATTACCGCGATCAGCAGGAAGGCGGTAATCAGCCAGGTCCAGACGAACAGCGGCATTTTCATCAGGGTCATGCCGGGCGCACGCAGGTTGAGGATGGTGGCGATGACGTTGATCGCGCCCATGATCGAGCTGATGCCCATCAGGTGGATGGCAAAGATGAAGAAGGTCACGCTGGCCGGGGCGTAGGTGGTCGACAGCGGCGCGTAGAAGGTCCAGCCGAAGTTGGGCCCGCCGCCTGGGCTGAACAGCGTCGACACCAGCAGCAGAAAGGCAGCCGGCAGTAACCAGAAGCTGAAGTTGTTCATCCGCGGCAGGGCCATGTCCGGCGCGCCGATCATCAGCGGGATCATCCAGTTGGCCAGCCCGACGAAGGCCGGCATCACCGCACCGAACACCATGATCAGGCCGTGCATGGTGGTCATCTGGTTGAAGAACGCCGGCTCGACGATCTGCAGCCCGGGCTGGAACAGTTCGGCGCGGATCACCATGGCGAACGAGCCGCCGAGCAGGAACATCATGAAGCTGAACCACAGGTACATCGTGCCGATGTCCTTGTGGTTGGTGGTCAGCACCCAGCGCATCAGGCCCTTCGCTGGGCCGTGCGCGTGCTCATGGCCGTGGGCGTGGTCGTCGATCACTGCACTCATGTCCTGTCTCCTGCAATCTGCTGACTGCCGCGAGTAACCCGGTTCATTGCGCTTCTGCCTGCTTGAGCGCCAGCACGTCCTTCGGCGTGACCATGTCACCCTTGTTGTTGCCCCAGGCGTTGCGCTCGTAGGTGACCACCGCGGCGATATCGACTTCCGAGAGCTGCTTGACGAACGCGGCCATGGCGGTGCCGGGCTTGCCGTGGAAGACGATGCCCAGGTGGCCTTCCTTCGGCCCGGTGGCGATCTTCGAGCCCTTGAGGGCCGGGAACATCGGCGGCAACCCCTGGCCCTCGGCCTGGTGACAGGCCACGCAGGTGGTGTGGTAGACCTTGTCGCCGCGCTCCACCAGCTCTTCGAGGGTCCATTCCTTGCTGGTCAGCTCCTTGAGCTTGGCCGCTTCGGCTTTGCGCTCGCCCAGCCAGGTGTCGTAGTCGGCCTTGGACTTGACCTCCACCACCACCGGCATGAACCCGTGGTCCTTGCCGCACAGCTCGGTGCACTGGCCGCGGTAGATGCCGGGCTTCTCGATACGCGTCCAGGCTTCGTTGACGAAGCCCGGGATGGCGTCACGCTTGACCGCGAACGCGGGTACCCACCAGGAATGGATCACGTCGGCAGCGGTGACCAGGAAGCGCACCTTGGCGCCCACCGGCAACACCAGCGGCTGGTCGACTTCGAGCAGGTAGTGCTCGTCCTTGGGCGCCTTGTTGTGAATCTGGTCGGCAGGGGTGGCCAGGTTGCTGAAGAACTCCACGTCCTGGCCCAGGTATTTGTAATGCCACTTCCACTGGTATCCGGTGACCTGGATATCGATGTCCGACTCGCTGGCGTCGTAGATGTCGATCAGGGTCTTGGTGGCCGGTATGGCCATGGCCACCAGAATGAGGAAGGGGACCACGGTCCACATGATCTCCACCCAGGTGTGCTCGTGGAAATGCGCAGCCTGCTGGCCGGTGGAGCGCCGGTGGACGACCATGGACCAGAACATCGCACCGAACACCACGATGCCGATGATCACGCAGATCCAGAAAATGGTCATGTGCAGGTCGAACACAGCGTTGGAGACTTCCGTCGCCCCCGGTGCCATGTTCACGGTCCAGGCGGCGTTGGCCTGACCGAAAACTGTCCACAACAGGAGGCCCATCCAGACATGTGGATGTCGCATCATTGCGGGTTCCCCTTCTAATTCTTGTTGTCCCGGAGGCGTGGCCTGCGGCAAGAGGGAACGGCGGTCAAGACTGCCTGGCTTCGACGACCGAGCCCCTGCGAAATGCAGTCGGGCCTCATCAACGAATCACGTTCAACCCGAGTATAGACAGCGACCAATGGCACGCAACGGCGAGCATGAAATGAACTTCACGAAATACCCAAATACCCCGCAAGGCCCATTCTAGATAGGGCATGGCATAATAGTGGCGCCAACATATAGCCAAGAGCGCACACGTTTGCGGGATTTATAACAAATGCGTCTTAGGTATTCTGTATACCGAGCTAATTTAGTGTCTTCCGTTTGAAACGTCTTGTCCCTGGAGTTGTCATGAACATCGCTGCTGTACGCGAGCAAATCAGCCAAGCCCACGATCACGAACGCCGTACTGGCCAACTGAAAGAGCGTCTCGAGGCCCAACTGCCACACCTGCACCCCTCGATCCAACTGCCTGAGCAGGACGCCCAGGGTACTTTGGCGCGCTTCGTCAGCGCCTACATCGACCAGGTTCCGGAATTGCTGGAGGCTGCCCACGCGGTGGCACTCGAAGCCGGTATCGAATCGCAGATCAAACCTGTACTGAAGATTGCCGAAGCCTACTTCCTGCAGCCGCCCCATGTGATGGATGGGCATGTCGGCGTGGACTGCCTGCTGGATGAGGCCTACCTCGCGCATCGCCTGGTGGAGGAAGTGAACGACCTGTATATCCGTCATTTCCAGCAACCGCTGATACCCTTCGATACCACCATGGCCAACCTGATCGCCCATCAGCTGATCGGCGAGGACTTCGCCAACCAGCTGGACGAGGTGGTGCACCACTCGGTGGATGAAATGCTCAATGACGAAAGCTTCGCTGCTGAATCGGTAGAGGCCTATCGCGACACCTTGAGCAGCCCCGAAACCGGCGCAGCATGGAAGCGCTGGCCTTGCCTGTCGCGGCAACTGGGCGTCGAGTTGGGCCAGCCGGCCTGATGTCCGCCAGTAGCCCCATGGGAATCGGCTCCCGCTGATCGGCTGAAGCGTGCACGGATAGACTCTTCCCGCCTGCCTTTGGGTAGGCATTTCCCTTATCAGGCGAGGAAGAATCAATGAGCATCAAATGGAACAGGCTCTATACCGACCTGTTACGCGGCAGCCGCTCGACCCTCTGGGGCAACTGGGCGCTCAATCCGGTCATCAAGCCGGGCGCAGTCGGCATCATCGACCCGTCCTCCGGCGATTTCACCCTTGTCAGCGAAGCGCTGCCGAATGTGGACATTACCAACATTCAGCAAGGGCGCCGCTGGGCTATCAGCTCAAAGGACGTTTCCCGCAAGGAAACCAAAGCCAATGTGGCTGGTACAGTGTTGGACCCAGCCACCGGCATCCAGGTAAAGCCAGAGCTGACCCTCGAGTGGAACTTCTGCAAAGAAGAGTCGATTGCTTCAGAGTTTGCACTCAATGGTGAACAGCGATTGAGCGACATGGCCGTGATTCATGATCAATACGACTGGCTGTACGCCCAGGCCCAGAAGGTCGGCATGGCGAGCGATGGCAGGATTGCCGAAGGGTTCGGCGTGGTGACCAGTGTCATCCTTGCCGACAGCGGCGTGAATGCGGGAGCGAAGAGCAAAAATGCCAGGTTTTCCCTTTCAGGCTCGGCCAGTGGCCTTAATAGCTTGTTGGGTGAAAACGGCACTACCGGCCAAGGTGGGGCAACATTCATCTCCACTCGCGATACCACTTCGGTCGAGACACACACACTGCCCGCGCAAGACGGCCAGGTAGCAACCACGCCACTGCCTGTGGCCTACAGTTTTGCATCCTTCGGCCCTGACAAACTGATCATTCCGATCTGGGTGCGAAAAATCGGCAGCCTGCGGCTGGCCGTGGACAGCAAAGCCACCTCCGCCACCACCTATATCACCAAGGTGTCTATTGCCTACGACCTGCCTGGCCAGCCTCGCAAAACCGAAGGTCCGCTCGCAATCTCCGGCGGTCTTTCCAATAGCTTCGACATTCCACTGGGTGCCAGAAACCTCGAGTTCAAGGCCGAGTTCGTCAACCTCGGCAATAACCAGGTGATCACCAAGCATTGGGCTACGCCTCTGAGCCAGTGGCTGGGCGGCAGCCGGACCATCAACCTGTACGGTACCTGGCCCGGCTCGCCCTCCATCAGCGTCGTCGAAGAAGACCAGCCTTAGCACTCTGCAGCAGTACGCACACGCCCCTCGATGCGACGCTTGAAGCCGCGCTGCTCGATGATCAGGCGCGAGCCGGCACTGCGTTGGGCGCGCCCCCAGTCCTCAAGCATCTCCAGTACCGAATGGTCGATATAGTGCAGGTTGGCCAGCGGCACGTGCAGCTGCGTGCCCGCAGGCACCTTGTCCAGCACCTGGGTCAGTGCAGGCACCTTGAGGAAGGTCGCCGCGCCACTGAGCCGCAACTCCATGTGCCGCGGCTTGTCCAGGCTGACCAGGTTGATCTTCAAGCGCGCCGCCTGGAGTGCCAACTTCAGCAAAGTGAGCGCGAAGCCCAGCAATACACCGGTCAGCAGGTCGGTGAAAATGATCGCCAGCGCGGTGGCCGCGTAGGTGAACATCGGCATCCGGCCGTACCGGCCCAGGCCGCGAAACGCCTTGAAGTCCACCAGCTTGATGCCGGTGTACACCAGCACGCCGGCCAGGCTCGCGACAGGGATCTGCTGCAGCACGCTGCTCAACACCACGACGAACGCCAGCAGCCACAAACCATGCAGAATGGCCGAGGCACGGGTCTGCGCGCCTGCCTGAACGTTGGCCGAGCTGCGCACGATCACCCCGGTCATCGGCAAGGCGCCGAGTACGCCGCACAGCATGTTGCCGATGCCCTGAGCCGACAGCTCGCGGTCGAAGTCCGAACGCTGGCCGCTGTGCATGCGGTCGACGGCGGCGGCAGACAGCAAGGTTTCGGCACTGGCGATGAAGGCCAGGGCGAAGGCGGCGACCAGTAGGGTAGGGTCCGCGAGCTTCATCAGGTCATCCGGGCGGATCCAGTCAATGGCCTGGGAAAGGTCCGCTGGGACCTCCACACGGTTCACCGGCAGCGCAAGCCACATGCTGATCAGCGTCATTGTCGCCACGCCAAGCAAGGCTCCAGGAATAAAGCGCAGCTTTTGCGGCCGCAAGCGCTCCCAGGCCCACATGATGGCGATGGTCCCCAAGCCTAGGGCACCGGCTTGCCAGCCGGAACCTGCGCTTTCCAGCGGCAGGGCAGAGGCCAGGGTCGCCGGAAACTCCAGCAGGTTCTGCATGCCCGAAGGCTGCGGTGCTGTGTCGAACATCACGTGCACCTGCGACAACACAATCAGCACACCAATACCGGCCAGCATCCCATACACCACGGCCGGAGCCGTCACGCGGAACCAGCACCCCAGGCGCAGGCGCCCGGCCAGCAACTGCAACAGGCCCGCCAACAACAGGATCGGCCCGAGCATGGCCACGCCGTGCTGGCGCACCAGCTCGAACACCAGCACCGCCAAACCTGCCGCAGGGCCACTGACCTGAAGTGGCGAGCCCGCCAGGAAGCCCACCACCACACCACCGATGATCCCAGTGATCAGGCCTTTGGCCGGTGGCATACCCGAAGCGATCGCGATGCCCATGCACAAGGGCAGGGCCACCAGGAACACCACCACCGATGCCAACAACTCTCGCGGCAGCGCCGCTTTCAACTGTGTAATGTTCACCGTGTTTCTCCTTTCTCTGTCACACGGCCATTCCTCTGGTCGTGGGCACGTTGGCCCCTGACGAACGCGCAGGCGCGGGCCGCCAGCGAGCATGCCGGCAGGGCAGTCAGGGAATTCAGGGCAGCCGAAAGCCGCGCCACACCCCGCTGGGTGCAGCCGGCTATCAAGGTTCTAGCTGTGGATGGGTCGCTTAGTAGCGGCCTCTCGGAGTGGCGCAGGGGACCGGTTCACCCGCGGCCAGGGGCATGAAGCTGTCGCTGGCGGCGTCGTAAGCTTCGATCTTGCTGGTCTCGATGTCGTAGACCCAACCGTGGATATACAGCTCGCCGGCCGCCAAACGCGAGGCCACCGACGGGTGGGTACGCAAGTGGTGCAACTGGGCGATGACGTTTTCACGTGTCAGCACCTGCATGGTTTCGTGCTCGCTGCCGCAAGAGCAGTTGTTCTCGACCACGGTGCGCGCCACTTCAGCGTGCCGCAACCAGGCGGAAACAGTCGGCATCTTGGCCAGTGATTGCGGGTTGAGCACCGCACGCATGGCGCCGCAGTCGGAGTGGCCACAAATAATGATGTGGTGCACGCCCAACGCCGACACGGCGTACTCGATGGCGCTGGAAACGCCGCCGTTCATCTGGCCATACGGCGGCACCACGTTGCCGACGTTACGGGTCACGAACAGGTCGCCAGGCGAGCTCTGGGTGATCAGCTCGGGGACGATCCGCGAGTCGGCGCAGGTGATGAACATGGCGCGCGGCGTTTGCGCGGTGGCGAGCTTCTTGAACAGCTCTTGCTGCTCGGGGAAGACGTCATGGTGGAAACGCAGGAAGCCGTCGACGATGTGCTTAAGGGCGGCATCGGCGCTCTCCGCGGGGGCCTGCGGAACGACCTTGGATGGGTCCTTGACGGGCATGATTCATCCTCTTGACGGTGTGTAGGTAAATCCATTTTACCGGTGAAAGATTCTGGCTATGCGAGGAATTAGATGACACGCACAGGCCATAGATCACAGTCTTCGTGGACTGGTTTCCTACGCTAGCGGGGAAAACTTAACTGAAACTTAATTCGGAGGCTCTAGAACGGGTGTTCCAGATACAAAAGGCGGGAATAAGATAATAGCAAAAAACCATCAAATGCCAAGAGCCTGTAATAGGGTTATGTGCTTGGATTAGTTGTACTGGGGATCAAAACAACGCCATCTGCCCGCCCGGGGGGCAGAATGCCGAGCAATCCAGTGCCTGGGCTTCGCGCCCCTCAAAGCCCAAACGCCGCATCGCCCTCGCGAAGCGTTGCGCCAACAGCTCGGCAAACACGCCCTCGCCACGCATCCGCGCACCGAAGCGGCTGTCATAAAGCTCCCCGCCTCGGCTTTGCCGGATCAGGCTCAGCACATGGCTGGCCCGCTGCGGGTAATGGTCCTGCAGCCACTGCTCGAACAGCGGTGCCACTTCCAGCGGCAGGCGTAACATCATGTAAGCCGCACTCTGCGCACCGGCCTCCTTGGCGGCCTCCAGCAACTGCTCCAGCTCACAGTCGTTGATCATCGGGATCATCGGCGAACACAGCACCCCCACCGGTACGCCTGCCTCGCGCAGCACCCGGATGGCGCGCAGCCGAGCCTTGGGCGACGCCGCACGGGGTTCGAGCACCCGCTTGAGGTCATCGTCCAGCGTGGTCAGGCTGATCATCACCCGCGCCAGCCGCTGGCTGGCCATCTCCGCCAGCAAGTCCAGGTCACGCAGTACCAGCGAGCCTTTGGTGACGATGGTCACGGGGTGGCGAAAACGAAGCAGCACCTCGAGCAATTGCCGGGTCAACCGCTGCTCGCGCTCGATCGGTTGATAAGGGTCGGTGTTGGCCCCCAGGTTGATCGGGGCGCAAACGTAACCCGGCTTGCTCAATTGTTGCGCAAGCACCTCGGCTGCATTGGTCTTGGCGATCAGCTTGGTCTCGAAATCCAGGCCAGGGGATAGGTCCCAATAGGCGTGCGAAGGCCGGGCATAGCAGTAGATGCAGCCATGTTCACAGCCACGGTAGGGGTTGATGGAGCGGTCGAACGGCAAGTCAGGCGATGTGTTCCGGCTGATGACCGTCTTGGCGATCTCGACCCGCACCTCTGTACCTTGGGTGGGTGGAACCTCTTGGTACCAGCCGTCATCTTGCGCAACTGAATGGTTTGCAGCGAAGCGATTATGCGGGTTGTGCGCCGTACCACGGCCTTTTTGCGGTGCTGAAGGATTCATGGCTAACCCCGATACTGTATTCATATACAGTATCGGGGTACTGCACATCTTGCCAGCACCTCCGGTCAGGCCAGCCCATGCCAACGCAGGTAGGCTGCCTGGCTGGGCCTGCGCCCGAGGAACGCTTCGATGCCCTCACGCAGTGGCCGTGAGGCCCCAGGCTCGAATAACACCTCCTGTAGTGCCCGACCCGTTTCGCGGTCGAGCAGGCCCTGTGCATCGAAGCGGGTGAACACGTCGAACGCGTGAACATCCGCCCACAGGTAAGCGTAGTAGCCGGCATCGTACCCATCGACCAGATGGTCGAACGCTTGCACAGGGCGCTCGAAGCCCGCCAATGGCCAGTAGCCGCAACGCTCACGCGCATTTTCCAGGCGCTGCATGATCGTTCTGCCATCCCCGGGTGTGCCGTGCAGGTCCAGGTCGAAAAGCGCAAGGCTAAGGTCGCGGCCAATTTCCTCGATGCCCTCCTGACGGAGCTGGCTCAAATAGCTTTCAGCCTGAGCCTGGTCCAGCACGCTGCCTTCCGTGTTCGGCACGGCAATACCCGCCAGATAGCCAGCATCCCACACCCAGCGCTCCAGCAGCTTGCCGAACAGCTCTACGCCGTCGGTACCCAACTCCGGGACATTCGACATGACGTGGTTGCCGGTGCGCACCAGCAGATGGTGCAGGGCATGGCCGAACTCGTGATAGAGCTTGCGCAGTGACAAATGGTCCAGCAGCGGCTCGCCACCGGCCAGCGCTGCAGGGATATCGCTGTTAACCACCACGACCGCCAGCTGGTAGATACCTTCGGCATCCACCCGCCGGTTGCGCACATAGGTGGTAAATACGGCATCGGCCTGTTTGCCAGAGTGTTGCACGGCATCCAGGTAGAGGAGGCCGATGCGTGCATGGTCCTGCCACACCTCGAACGCCTGCACGCTGTTGTCCCAACTCGCCAGTTGCCCGGGCCGCAACTCGAGGGCAAACAGCCGTTGCGCCAGGTCGGTCAGCGCCGTGACCACTGTGCTCAACGGGAAATGTTCGCGAAATGCCTCGGGCGGTTGCGCGTCATCCGCGCCACCTTGCAGGTAGAGGATGTCCCAAGGTTCCACACGCTCCAGGCCCTGCGCCAGCGCCCTCTGCTCCAGGCCCGATCGCCATTGAAGCATGCCGGGGTTTACCGCCATTGCCAGGCCCTGGAGAAACTCGAGTACATCGCTGAACGTGCCTGCACTCTTGGCCTTCAGGCTCCGTTCGGGGTGGCTGGCAAAACCAAGCAGGCGTGCTTCTTCATCCAGCAATTCGGCCAGGCGCTGCAGGCGCGTGCCATTATCATCCAGCGGATCGCTACTGGCCCCGCGGGTGTGGTAGGCGCGGTAGAGTTTTTCGCGCAACGGGCGATGCTCGGCTTGCCGTAGCACGGCTTCGGTGGGCGCACTTTCGCAGGCGATCAGCCAGCCATCCGCGCCGGCCTCACTGGCCCGCGCAGCCAACTCGTCGCGCAGCCTCTGGCAAAGGCCTCGCAGTTCACTGGCGTCTTCGACCAGAAGCCCAGGCCGGTTGATGCTATGGCGGAACGCCCCACGCAGGGCAGTGATCTGCGCCCGTAATTCAGCCAGGCGAGCTTTGTCGCTTGCGTCGAGTAAAGCGCCACTGGCGGCAAACTTGTCCAGGTGCCAGCGCAAAGTGGTGCGTTGCTCTGTGTCCAGATTCAAGCCGATAGCGCTGGTCGCCAGGCGCTGGTACAACGCCAGCAACCTACCATTGGTGAACTTCTGGTCGAAACGCGCAAGCGTCCGGACGTAGAAACCGTCAATTGCCTCAGCCCAGGTCGGATGCTTGCCCACCAGTGGGACAACCGCATAAAGCACGCCCAGCAACTGCGCATCCAGCCCATCCACCGCCAGCACCAGGTCATCCCAGGTGGGGAGTGCCTGCTGCTGTTCGATGATGCGCGCGATACCTTGCGCGTGGGCCTGCAGCACATGGTCGAACGCAACGGCCATGTTTTCCAGGGTAATTGATGGGTAATCGATGGGGGTACTGCTGTTTTGCAGAAGGGGATTGTCCATGGGCAGCGCCTGGCTCGAGTTGAAGAGCTGGCGAGCATGCACGGCGAGCGAGCAGGGGACGGCCTGACTATCTACCACCCCGGGGACAGGCAGCGACATGCCTGCCCGGGCATTGCGCCCGGGCTGCACGATGGCCTTACTCGGCCGGTTTCTTCAGCTTCGGATTGGGGAAGAACTGCACGGTCTGCACCTTGGCCGGCGCCGCCTTGGGCGCCAGGTGGTTGACCCGGGTGCCGAGCTCCTTGGGTACCGACAAGCCCTGTTCATTGAGGGTGTCAGTGAATCCGCAGGCCACGCACTCACGGTGCGGCACGTCGTCTTCGCTCCACATCATCAGCTTGTCCGGCTCGCTGCACGCCGGGCAGACCGCCCCGGCGATGAAGCGCTTCTTGGTCTTGTTCACAGCTACCTCGCTCATGCCGCTGCGCCTTCGCTCAGCCCGCAGTGGCGCAGCAATGCATCGATGGATGGCTCACGGCCACGGAAGTCGACGAACAGCACCATCGGCTCACGCGAGCCGCCCCGGGCCAGGATCGCCTCGCGGAAGGCGCGGCCAGTGTCGGCATTCAGCACGCCTTCTTCCTCGAACCGCGAGAAAGCGTCGGCCGACAGCACTTCGGCCCACTTATAGCTGTAGTAGCCCGCCGCATAACCGCCAGCGAAGATGTGCGCGAAGCTGTTCGGGAAGCGGTTGTACGCCGGAGGGCGCATCACCGACACCTCGTCGCGCACGCCCTCGAGCACCTGCAGCACGCTGCGGCCATCGCCGTGGCTTGCGTGCAGTTCGAAGTCGAACAGCGAGAACTCCAGCTGGCGCACCATCATCATGCCGGACTGGAAATTCTTCGCAGCGAGCATCTTGTCCAGCAGGTCCTGGGGCAGGGCAGCACCGGTTTCGTAATGGCCGGAGATCAGCGCCAGGCCTTCCGGCTCCCAGCACCAGTTCTCCATGAACTGGCTCGGCAGCTCGACCGCATCCCAGGCCACGCCATTGATCCCCGACACGCCGGCATGCTCGATGCGGGTCAGCAGGTGGTGCAGGCCGTGGCCGAACTCGTGGAACAGGGTGGTGACTTCATCGTGGGTCAGCAGCGCAGGCTTGCCGGGCGCAGCCGGGGTGAAGTTGCACACCAGGTTGGCCACCGGGCTCTGCAACTCGCCGACTGCGGTACGGCGACGGTCACGGGCGCCGTCCATCCAGGCACCGCCACGCTTGTTGGCGCGGGCGTAGAGGTCGAAGAAGAAACGGCCCACGTGCTGGCCGTGCTCCTTGATCTCGAACAGGCGGACATCCGGGTGCCAGCTGTCGAAGCCCTTGAGTTCGGCGATTTCGATGCCGTACAGGCGCTGAACGATGCTGAACAGGCCAGACAGCACCTTGTCGATCGGGAAGTAGGCGCGCAGGGTTTCCTGCGACACGCTGTAGCGCTGTTCGCGCAGCTTCTCGCCGAAGTAACCGGCGTCCCAGCTGGCCAGCTCGGCGCAGCCCTGCTCGGCGGCATAAGCCTTGAGCTGTTCCAGGTCCTGGGCGGCGAATGGCTTGGAGCGCTTGGCCAGGTCGCGCAGGAAGCTCAGCACCTGGTCGCTGGACTCGGCCATCTTGGTCGCCAGGCTGAGTTCTGCGTAGTTCGGGTAGCCCAGCAGGGTCGCCAGCTCCTGGCGCAGGTCGAGGATCTCGCGCATCACCGGGCCATTGTCGAACTGGCCGGCATTCGGGCCCTGGTCCGAGGCACGGGTGCAGTAGGCGGCATACAGCTCTTCACGCAGGGCGCGGTCGCTGGCGTAAGTCATCACCGCATAGTAGCTGGGGAATTCCAGGGTGATCAGCCAGCCTTCGAGGCCTTTGGCCTGGGCGGCTGCGGCCATCTGAGCCTTGGCCGAATCGGTGAGGCCGGCCAGCGCGGCCTCGTCGGTGACATGCTTGGTCCAGGCCTGGGTGGCGTCGAGCAGCTGGTTGGAGAAGCGGCTGCCCAGCTCGCTGAGCTTGCTCTGCACTTCGGCATAGCGCTGCTGCTGTTCGGCAGGCAGGTCGATACCCGACAGGCGGAAGTCACGCAGAGCGTGCTCGAGGATGGTCTTCTGCGCCACGTCGAAGCCGGCGGCTTCCGGGCTGTTGATCAGTGCCTCGTAGGCTTCGAACAGCGCACGGTTCTGGCCCAGTTCGGTAGAGTAGGCACTCAACGCCGGCAGGCACGACTCATAGGCCTCGCGCAGCTCTTTGCTGTTGCACACCGCATTAAGGTGGCTGACCGGGCTCCAGGCCGCGCCCAGGCGGTCATTGAGTTCGTCCATGGCCAGCACCAGGCCAGCCCAGGTGGGGTTCTTGCCTTGCTTTTCGAGGATCTCGGCGATGGCTTTACGGTTGTCGGCGAGGATCTCTTCGATCGCCGGCAGCACGTGTTCGGCACGGATCGCCGAGAAGGGCGGCAGATCATAGGACTGCAGAAGTGGGTTGTTCGCACTCACGGTTTGGCTACCTTGGCAGAAGAAACACTTCCCCATCTTAATTACAATCGACGCCGACCGCAGCAGGCAGCCTGCCTATCGGCACAGATGAGAGACCCTATCATGGCCATCCGAAGCTTCCAGCAACACACTCCGAAAGTTGGACTGCGGGCCTTCGTCGACCGTTCGGCGGTGGTTCTGGGCGACGTGGAGATCGGCGAAGACAGCTCGGTCTGGCCGTTGACGGTGATCCGCGGCGACATGCACCGCATCCGCATCGGCGCCCGCACCAGCGTGCAGGACGCCAGTGTGCTGCACATCACCCACGCCGGCCCTTTCAACCCTGACGGCTTCCCGCTGATCATCGGCGATGAGGTGACCATCGGTCACAAAGTCATGCTGCATGGCTGTACCCTGGGCAACCGCATCCTGGTCGGCATGGGCAGCACGATCATGGACGGTGCCATCGTCGAAGACGAAGTGATCATCGGCGCTGGCAGCCTGGTGCCACCCGGCAAGCGCCTGGAGAGTGGTTACCTGTACGTCGGCAGCCCGGTGAAACAGGCCCGGCCACTGACCGACAAGGAGCGCGCTTTCTTCCCCTACAGCGCCGGCAACTACGTGAAGCTCAAGGACCAGCACCTGGCCGAAGGCTACGACCGCCCGGAATGAACCTGACTACCGAGACGACCATGCACCAGCAGAACATCCTTTTCGACCTCGACGGCACCCTGACCGACCCGCGCCTGGGCATCACCCGCTCGATCCAGTACGCCTTGGCCAAGCTGGGCATCGACGAACCGGACCTGGCGCGCCTCGAGCACTTCATCGGCCCACCCCTGCTGCAGGCATTCATGCAGTTCTACAGCTTCGATGAAGCCAAGGCGTGGGACGCGGTGAACTACTACCGCGAGCGCTTCCGCGTCACCGGTCTGTATGAAAACCTGGTTTTCGAAGGCGTGCCGGAGCTGCTCGAGGCCTTGAACGGCCAGGGCCGCACCTTGTACATCGCGACCTCCAAACCTTGGGAGTTCGCCCGCGAAATCGCCCGGCATTTCGCCTTCGATCATCACTTCAAGGTGATCTACGGCAGCGAGCTGGATGGCACCCGCACCAACAAGGTCGAGCTGATCCGTCACCTGCTGGATGAAGAAGGGCTGGACCCGGCACAGACGCTGATGATTGGCGACCGCAAGCACGACCTGATCGGTGCGCGCAGTAACGGGTTGCAGGCGGTGGCGGTGGGGTACGGGTTTGGTAGCGATGAAGAGTTGAAGGCGCACACCCCGGAATTCCACTTCGCCACCTTGGCCGAGCTGCATCAGGCGTTCATTCAAAACTGAAGTTTGCGCAGTTCCTGTAGGAGCTGGCTTGCCGGCGATGGGCCGCAAAGCGGCCCCAAATGCTCACTGCCCCACAGCCAACCGCGCCAACGCCGCCTTTCGCTGTTCAGCCGGCAACCGCCCCAACGCTTCTACCTCCTGGTAAAACCGCGCCCAGTCACCCCGGGCTTCCCGAAACACTGCAGCAAACGCCGGCACCCACTGGTCGTACAGCCCGAACGGCAACAACTTGGCATTGCTCATCGGCGCATACATCCAGGCGTCATAGCGCTTGTCACCTGCCCACTGGGTGTCACGAACCTGGCGATACTCACGCTGCAACCGCTCGAACTCCGCCTGTTTGGCCGCACGTTTTTGGGCATCATTCATAGGCCCGGCATAGATCGCCTGCAGCCGCTCGCGGCTGGCCAACACCAATCGGATGAACTGCTCACGCTGCAGGCCCTGATCACCCTGATTTGCTGCAAGCCCACGCGCCACGCGCCATTGCCGCGTTCCCTCCTGCTCGACGAAGGTGGCAAAGGACTCGTTGAATTCGGTGTCGTCCTGCACATAGACGCGCTGGTGCGCCAGCTCATGGAAGATCAGTGTCGCCAGGCGCTCATCGCCCCAGCCGACCATCGAGGACAGAATGGGGTCATCGAACCAGCCCAGCGTGGAGTAGGCCTCCACACCTCCCACATAGACATCCATGCCCTCCTGGCGCATCAGCGCTGCAGCGCCACGCGCGGCGCCCTGGCGGTAATAGCCGCGGTAGGCAACGCAGCCGGCGATGGGGAAGCAGTGCGTCACGGGCTGCAGCGACAGCTCGGGCGTTGCGAACACATTCCACACCACATAGGGCCGCCCCAGGTCGGCGTACACCCGATAACTGCGATTGTCCGGCAGCTTAAGCTGCTCGCTGGCAAACACCCGTGCCTGCTCTGCGTGCTGCAACCGGGCCCGTAACTGCGGTGTGCTGGCGGGGTCGGCAAGCACCTGCTGCACCGGCTGGCGCGCGCGCAGCAACTGCCACTGCCCCTCGGCCAGCTGGCCGTAATAGCCCAGGCTGCTGCAACCGTTCAGCAGAAAGGCGCCCAGCACGGGAACCAAACCTCTGAAAACGCGGTCGAGTGGCCCAGGGCCTGAGCGCTTCAAAAGAAAAAACCACACCATCTTGGGCAATCCAACTCGCTCACGGCCGATGCGCTCCAAGACTATCTCGCCAAGGGGGAGTTTCGCCATGCGTGCACTGTTCGTCGCCGGCTCACTGTTACTCGTATCCGCCTGTTCGACCTTGCCCGACCCGGACCCGAACCAAGCCTGGGTCGAATTGACTCCCCACGACGACACCTCGCTGCACGCGGTGCAGGTGGACGAACGCGACTGGGCCGACACCCGCTACTTCGAGGTTCAGCCCGGTAGCCACGAACTGACGGTGCGCTATCAATTCCCCGTTACGCCCAGCAATATCGGCCCGGTCGACGAGCCGCTGTGGCGCGATTGCCAGCTCAACCTGACCTTCAAGGACTTCAATGCCGGCCAGCGTTACCAGTTGCAGGCGGGCAGCATTGGCTTTCGGCCGTGGATCAAACTTTATGACCACCAGCAGAAGCTGGTCGGGCAGGGCCTGCCAGCGGGCTGCCAACGCACCTGAAGCGCACAAACGGCGCTATGCTTGTAACTTGTGAATCGCAAGTGGGAGTTTTGCCATGCGCCAGCCCATGATGCTGATCGCCCTCAGTGCACTGGGGGCTTGCGCCAGCCCCTTGCCGCCCGTCGACCCCAAGCAGGCCTGGGTCGACCTCTACACCATCACCCCCGGCCGCGTGATCATGGCCGACAAGCTCGATGGCCAGCGCCTTGAAGATGGCCGTTATTTCCAGGTGACGCCTGGCAAGCACGAACTGGTGGTGCGTTTCGATTACGAAATCTATTCCGGGGGCATGATGAGCCAACCCAGGGACCGAACCTGTTACCTGACCGTGCGCTTCGATAATTTCAAAGCGGGCGAGCGCTATCGCCTGGAGGCCCGGGCGCCGGTGATGGAGCCGCAGGTGCTGCTGTACGACGCCAGCCGCAAGGTGCTGGTCAACGAGCCCAGTAACGTGTTCTGCATTCCTTGAAACCTGAGGGCTGCAGTGCAGCCCTCAGGTGCTAGCGATCATTCTTCTGGTAAATGATCTTTTTGGTCCCGCCATCACAGCTGCCAACGACCATGTTCTGATCCTTGACGTCGCTGTTGGGCACGATCTCCAGGGTGTAGGACTGCACCCCCTGGGCCTGGATCTTGGCTTCGATCTCGGCCTTCAGTTCCTCGCACGGTTTGACCGCCGCCAGTGCAGAAGTGGCCAGCAGGGAAGCCAGCACGGCGATTGCTACGCGGATCATGGAACGGCTCCTGAAAGGGCAGCAGCGCTGCCGACGCTGTTTAGACTACAGCAAAGCGCCCCTGTTGCGCCGCTTAGCCCACCAGCGTGGCATCCAGGCTGATGGTCGCGTTCAGCACCTTGGACACCGGGCAGCCGGCCTTGGCCTTGTTGGCGATTTCGAGGAACTGCGCTTCGCTGGCCCCCGGTACCTTGGCCTTGAGGATCAGGTGCACGGCAGTGATGGCGAAGCCGTCGGGCTGCTTGTCCAGGGTCACTTCGGCAATGGTATCGATACGGTCAGCGGTCAGCCCCGCCTCGCCGAGCATCATCGACAGCGCCATCGAGAAACAACCGGCATGTGCCGCACCGATCAGTTCCTCTGGGTTGGTCCCGGGTGAGCCCTCGAAACGGGTGTTGAAGCCATAAGGGTTCTGCTTGAGCGCACCACTTTCGGTCGAGAGGAGGCCCTTGCCATCCTTCAAGCCACCTTGCCAGATCGCCGATGCTGTCTTTTTCATATTGCCTCCTGGTCACTCGGTTACATACCTATGGCTTCAGAGGTCACCCGCCTGCGGCAAGTTCAGAGCAATCGCACAGCAAACATTGAATACTCCGAATGTGCCCATACAGAGATGAAAAGGCCTTCGGCCAAACATTCTTGCGGAGGCTCCAAATGACGCAGCTGCGTGACCTGAAAATTTCCACCCTCGACCTGGTGCCCGTGCGCGCTGACGCCGGCCCAGCGCAATCGCTGCGCAACTCACTGGACCTGGCCCAGCACGTCGAGCGTTTTGGCTACAACCGCTTCTGGGTCGCCGAACACCACAACATGGATGGCATCGCCAGCTCTGCGACCTCGGTACTGATCGGCTACCTGGCCGGCGGCACCTCGACCATCCGCGTCGGGTCGGGCGGCGTCATGCTGCCCAACCACGCGCCGCTGGTAATCGCCGAGCAGTTCGGCACCCTGGCCAGCTTGTATCCGGGCCGCATCGACCTGGGCCTGGGCCGTGCGCCCGGCTCCGACCAGATGACCGCCTACGCCCTGCGGCGCGAGCGTTCGGGCAGCGCTGACGACTTCCCGGACGATGTCGAGGAACTGTCGCGCTACCTGGGCCCCCGCACCGATGATCAAAAAGTGATCGCCGTGCCGGGCCATGACACCGAAGTGCCGATGTGGCTACTCGGCTCCAGCCTGTTCAGCGCCCAGCTGGCCGGCATGCGCGGCATGCCTTACGCCTTCGCCTCACACTTCGCCCCGCACTATATGCATGAGGCGATCCGCGTCTATCGCAACCACTTCAAGCCGTCCACCACGCTGGATAAGCCCTATGTGATGCTCGGGGTTCCAATGGTGGTGGCCGAAACCGATGAAAAAGCCGAGTACCTGGCCACGTCGGTCTACCAGCGGATTCTGGCACTGATACGCGGGCAGAGCCTGATGCAGCGGCCACCCGTGGCCAGCATGGATGGCCTGTGGCTACCCCATGAACGGGATTCGGTGGCCAATTTCCTGGGCCTGGCGATGATCGGCAGCCCGCAGAAGGTACGGGCCAAGGTGGAAGTGCTGCTGGAACAGACCGGGGCGGACGAGCTGATCTTTACCTGCGACCTGTATGAGCATGCAGACAGGATCAAGTCCTATGAGTTGATGGCGCAAGCCTTGAAATCCGAGTGAAATGCTTCGCGGGTGAACCCGCTCCCACAGGGGCTGTGGATACCTGTAGGGGCGGGCTTGCCCGCGAAGTGGCCACCGCCTAACCACGCCGGTAGACAATTTCCTTGCTGCCGCCCTCACAGCTACCGACCACCTTGCCAGCCGGGTCGCCCTTCTTGACGACCTCCAGCGTGTAGCCCTTCACACCTTTGGCATCCAGCTTCGCCGCGATCTCAGCCTTCAGTTCTTCGCAAGGCTTGCCCGCCGCCAGCGCGCCTCCCGCCAGCGTCATCAGGCCCACCGCCAGAATCAGTTTCTTCATCACTCGCGTTCCTTGTGCAGATGAAAATGGAAAAGGGCGCCGGCAAAGGCGCCCTTGTCTGTATAACGCCATCACGCCGGGCGTAGCCAGCCCGACAATGTTTCAGCTGTTGGCGATGCGGAAGCCCACCTTGAGCGTGACCTGAAAGTGTGCGGCCTTGTTGCCTTCAATATGGCCGCGGGTAGAGACCACTTCAAACCATTCCAGATGCTTGATGCTCTTGGCCGCTTCGGCCAAGGCATTGTTGATCGCTTCTTCGATGCTGGTGGCTGAAGAACCTACCAGTTCGATCTTCTTGTAGGTGTGATGATCAGTCATGAGCGCTCTCCTTGGATGACGGTGACAATGAGCCTAGCAGCGCAGGCCTGGTTTACCTGCGAGCCATCATCCCTTGGGAAAGTTCGATCGCACTTTCCCCGCAGCGCGTAGTCGCAATCCTTAGAGCCCATACTGCAAAGGAGAGTCAACATGCACCGCAATACGCTGCGTAAAACATCCCTGGAAAGCATGGAAGCGGAGATCGAGAGCCTGCTGAAAAGCTTGGAGAGCCTCAAACATGATGCCTCGGAGGAATCCCAGAAATCGGTGAAGGCCATTCGCAGCAACGCCGAAAGCGCGCTTAAACACTCGCGCAGCCTGCTCAGCGATGCCTATGAGGAAGTGAAGACACGCACCCGCCAGACCGGCATCGCTACCCGTGACTATGCCCAGGAACACCCGGTAACCACCGCAGGTGTGGCGATTGGCGCCCTCGGCCTGCTGGCCGCTTACCTGCTGTACCGCCGCAACTAACCCGTCTGCCGTTCCAGCTCACGGCGCAGCCACTGCGCCAACTGCTCGGCGCGCCCATCCGCGGCGCGCCGGGGCACCCACAACGCCAGCGCTGCCGGGGTAGGGGAAAAGCCCCACGGTGCGCTGAGGCGTCCAGCTCGCAAGTCGTCAGCCACCAGCGGCTGAGGCGCGATGGCCACGCCAAGGCCCGCAACCGCTGCCTCCAGCAAGTAATACAAATGCTCAAAGGCCTGCCCGTGCTTCAACGCGGCGGGGTCCAACCCCTGTTCGTCAACCCAGGTCGGCCAGGCTTGCGGCCGCGACGTGGTGTGCAGCACTGCTTCGTCCAGCAGGGCGCTCGCGGGGGCATCGCGCAGCCGCTTAAAGCCCGCGTAATGCGGGCTGAGCACCGGCCCGATCCGCTCCTCGGCCAACACGTGCACCTGCATGTCCGCAGGCCAAGGGGGTTGCGCGTACACCAGCAGCGCATCCAGCCCTGGCCGACGCGGGTCGAGGTCACCTTCGCCTGCCGAAAGGTGCAGGCGCAACTCCGGCAGGTCGGCCTTCAGGCGCCCCAGCCTGGGGATGAACCACCGCGCCAGCAGGCTCCCTGAACAGCCCAGGACGAAAGGCGCCTCGCTGACATCGCGGCTCAACTCGCTGCACACGCTGCGCAACCTGTCGAAGGCTTCGCCACTGGCATCTCGCAACCGGGTGCCGGCATCTGTGAGTTTGATGCCACGCCCGTCCTTGACGAACAGCGCCACGCCCAAGTGTTCCTCAAGTACCTTGATCTGCCGGCTGACGGCCCCATGCGTGACATGCAAGGCTTCCGCAGCCTGGCTGACACTGTTGAGCCGGGCAGTCGCCTCGAAGGCGCGCAGGGCGTTTAGGGGTGGGAGATCCTGGGCCATATGACTTGTGAGTTTTCCTGACAGGTTTGCGCAATCTTATCGGTTTTCAGCCGGGCTTGCCGTGGGTAGAGTAAAGCCCATCACTCATTCAATACGCCCTGGAGCGACCCATGACCCAGTCCCAATACCGCGCCGGCCCCGATGCCAACGGCCTGTTCGGCTCGTTCGGCGGCCGCTACGTGGCCGAAACCCTGATGCCACTGGTGCTGGACCTGGCCCGCGAGTACGAAGCGGCCAAGGCCGACCCCAAGTTCCTCGAAGAACTGGCCTACTTCCAGCGCGACTACATCGGCCGCCCGAACCCGCTGTATTTCGCCGAGCGCCTGACCGAACATTGCGGTGGTGCGAAGATTTTCTTCAAGCGTGAAGAGCTGAACCACACCGGTGCCCACAAGGTGAACAACTGCATCGGCCAGGTGCTGCTGGCCAAGCGCATGGGCAAGAAACGCCTGATCGCCGAAACCGGCGCTGGCATGCACGGCGTGGCCACCGCCACCGTCGCCGCGCGCTTTGGCCTGCCTTGTGTGATCTACATGGGCGCCACCGACATCGAGCGCCAGCAGGCCAACGTGTTCCGCATGAAGCTGCTGGGCGCCGAAATCGTCCCGGTCACCGCTGGCACCGGCACGCTGAAGGACGCCATGAACGAAGCCCTGCGCGACTGGGTCACCAACGTCGACGACACCTTCTACCTGATCGGCACCGTCGCCGGCCCGCACCCGTACCCGGCGATGGTCCGCGACTTCCAGTCGATCATCGGCAAGGAAACGCGCGCCCAGTTGCAAGAGAAAGAAGGGCGCCTGCCCGACAGCCTGATCGCCTGCGTCGGCGGCGGCTCCAATGCCATGGGCCTGTTCCACGACTTCCTCGAAGACCAAAGCGTGCAGATCATCGGTGTCGAAGCCGGGGGCCACGGCGTGCACACCGACAAGCATGCCGCCAGCCTCAACGGCGGCGTACCGGGCGTGCTGCATGGCAACCGCACCTACCTGCTGCAGGACGACGACGGCCAGATCACCGACGCCCACTCGATTTCCGCCGGCCTCGACTACCCGGGCATCGGCCCGGAGCATGCCTACCTGCACGAAGTGAAGCGTGTGGAGTACGTCAGCATCACCGACGACGAAGCCCTGGACGCGTTCCACGCCACCTGCCGGCTGGAAGGCATCATTCCGGCACTGGAAAGCTCGCACGCGCTGGCCGAAGCGATCAAACGCGCGCCGAACCTGCCCAAGGACCACCTGATGGTGATCTGCCTGTCCGGCCGTGGCGACAAAGACATGCAAACCGTGATGAACCACATGGCAGCCCAGGAGAAACAGGCATGAGCCGTCTTGAACAACGCTTCGCCGAGCTGAAAGCCGAAGGCCGCTCCGCCCTGGTCACCTTCGTCACCGCCGGCGACCCTGGCTACGACGCCTCGCTGCAGATCCTCAAGGGCCTGCCAGCGGCCGGCGCCGATGTGATCGAACTGGGCATGCCGTTCACCGACCCCATGGCCGATGGCGTTGCCATCCAGCTCGCCACCCTGCGCGCGCTGGAGGCTGGCCAGACCCTGGCCAAGACCTTGCAGATGGTTCGCGAATTCCGCGTTGGCAACCAGGCCACGCCGATCGTGCTGATGGGCTACTACAACCCGATCCACCGCTTTGGCGTGGCGAAGTTTGTCGCGCAAGCCAAAGAAGCGGGTGTCGATGGCCTGATCATCGTCGACCTGCCGCCAGAGCACGACGCCGAACTCGCCACCCCGGCCCAGGCCGCGGGTATCGACTTCATCCGCCTGACCACCCCGACCACCGACGATGCGCGCCTGCCGCGCGTGCTGGAGCGCAGCTCCGGGTTCGTCTACTACGTGTCGGTGGCGGGTGTGACCGGTGCTGGCTCGGCGACCACCGAACATGTGACCGAAGCCATTGCCCGCCTGCGCCGGCATACCCAGTTGCCGATCAGCGTTGGCTTCGGCATTCGCACCCCGGAGCAGGCTGCCGCAATCGCGCGCCTGGCTGATGGTGTGGTGGTGGGCTCGGCGTTGGTCGACAAGATCGCCCAGGCCAAGGATGCCGACCAGGCTGTGGCCGATGTATTGGGCCTGTGCTCAGCACTGGCTGAAGGGGTGCGCGGCGCTCGTCGCTGAACCTGTGGGAGCGGGCTTGCCCCGCGAATGGGCCGCCAAGCGGCCCACCCACTATCCCCCGAACAACGTTAACTTCAAAGGGCGCACCGCCCCCATCCAGATCGCATGGTCCCGGTGATCGGCCAACTCATCCCCAGTGAGGGGGTGCAAGAACACCACCAGCCCCTTGCGATACAACGCCAACCACGGCAACACCACCCCCACCACCTCTGGCTCGAATGCCAGCTGGCAGCTCCAGTCCGGGTGCGGCCCGACGGGTTTCTGGTGCATGCGCCCCATGGTCACGGGGAACAGCCTTGCAGCCTCCTCGCACAGCTCACGCGCTTGTTCGATGGTGCTCGCGTCGTAGTAAACGTGGGCGTGATAACCCTTGATCCTCTGCACGATATCTCCTGATAGCGGTCCAACCATCACCCACCTGCAAAGGGAGTGATGCGGTGAAAAATGCCGAAACCCCAGTGTTCAAACTGGTGCTGTTCGGGGCTGAAAGCAGCCTGGGCAGTGCCCTGATGGTCGAGTTGCTGTCACGCCAGCACGAGGTCACGGCCGTGGTGGACGACCTGAACCGCCATGCGCCGCGCCCCGGCCTGCATGTCAAGATAGGCGGGTTGGGCGATGCCGACCAGGCGGAGCAAGGCGCGGCGGGTGGTTCGGCGGTGATTGCGCTGTTGTCCGCGCTGGCGCCGGGTGACCTGGCAGCGCAAGGGCGCATGAGCGAAGCACTGGTGGCCGGGCTTTCCCGCACGACTATACGCCGGGTGTTGCTGGTGGGCGATTTCGATGTGCTGGATGCACCGGGTAAATACACCGACGAGGAGCGCGGATGCGTGGACCGCGTTGTCAATTCGCTGCAGCGCAGTGCATTGCACTGGACCTTGATCAATGCGCCGCAGGCATTGGCAGACCTGGATAGAGTGGCGGCGGGGATGGCCGATATGCTCGACCTGAATTTGCACCGGGGCGAGCACCTTAACTTCGTAATTTAGGATGCCGGGGCCGCTTTGCGGCCCATCGCCGGCAAGCCAGCTCCTACAGGGATTGCGCCAGGCCCGCGACTGCGCTGAACCTGTAGGAGCCGGCTTGCCGGCGATCGGCTGCACAGCAGCCGCAATCACTGACTACGCTCATCCTCCAGCCAATCCACGAACCGCTCGATCAACGCCCCGCGCCGCTTGCGCGGCGGCAGCACCACGTAATACCCACGCGCCGAGCGCAAACTGCCCTCCAGCGGCCGGCACAACAACCCTTGCTCGACCAGCCCATCGACCAGATGCCCCCAGCCGATCGCCACCCCTTGCCCGGCAATCGCCGCCTGTATCAGCAAGGTGTAGTTATCAAAACGCAACTGACCAGGCGGCGGCGGGGTGGCGACGCCAAAACCACGAAACACACCCGCCCAGTCGAACCATCCGCTGGCCTGTTCGCCGCGCAAATGAAGCAGGGGCAATCGTTGCAAAGCCACGGCTGACAAGGGTTTGCCATGAATCAGCCGAGGGCTGCAAACCGGGAAAACCTCTTCATCGAACAACCAGCGGCTTTCCCCCTGATGAAACCGCCCATCGCCAAACAGCACCGCCACATCGATATCCGGCCGCAGCATTGCCTGGCTGCGCTCACCTGTCACCAGGCTCACGTCCACCTGTGGATAAGCCTCGTGAAAACGCTGCAGCCGTGGCATCAGCCAGAACGCTGCAAAGGCAAAGTCGGTAGCCACCTGCAGCACCTCGCGCTGCCCGCGCCCGCTGGCTTGGGCGATGCCATCATCCATGGCCTGCAGGCCCTGATGGACCTGCGCGAACAACAGCTGGCCAGCATCGGTCAGCGCGATACCGCGATAGATGCGATCGAACAGCCGCGTGCCCAGCTGGGCTTCCAGCCGTTTGACCTGTTGGCTCACCGCCGGCTGGGTGGTGCCCAGCTCCAGCGCTGCGGCAGTGAAGCCGCGCAAGCGCGCAGCGGCCTCGAACACACGCAGGGCATCGAGCGACAACTCGGCGAGGTGGTCAAACATAAGCTCAGCTAATCCCAGTCATTGCCCGCCATGGGCTTTACCCATGTTACTCACAGTCGCATCTTGGTAGGCAAGCAGTTCGCATAACCTTGAACGATGGAAGCCGATCATGACGCGCCCGAATATCCTGTTCATCATGGCCGACCAGATGGCCGCACCCTTGCTGCCGATCTACGGCCCTTCGCCAATCCAGATGCCGCACCTGAGCCGCCTGGCCGAACAGGCGGTGGTTTTCGATTCGGCCTACTGCAACAGCCCCCTGTGCGCACCGTCGCGCTTCACCCTGGTCAGCGGCCAGCTACCCAGCCGCATCGGCGCCTTTGACAACGCCGCCGACTTGCCTGCCGACGTGCCGACCTACGCCCACTACCTGCGCCGGCTCGGCTACCGCACGGCCTTGTCGGGCAAGATGCATTTCTGCGGCCCGGACCAGTTGCACGGTTATGAAGAACGCCTGACCAGCGATATCTACCCCGCCGATTACGGCTGGGCGGTGAACTGGGATGCCCCCGACGAGCGCCCGAGCTGGTACCACAACATGTCGTCCGTCCTGCAGGCAGGCCCCTGTGTGCGTACCAACCAGCTGGATTTCGACGACGAAGTGGTGTTCAAGGCCCGCCAGTACCTCTATGACCATGTGCGCGAGAACGATGGCCGGCCGTTTTGCCTGACCGTCTCGATGACCCACCCCCATGACCCGTACACCATTGCGAAACGCTACTGGGATCGCTACGAGGGTGTGGATATCCCCATGCCACGTGCCGAGTTCAGCCAGCATGAGCTGGACCCACATTCGCAGCGCCTGCTCAAGGTCTACGACCTGTGGGACAAGCCCTTGCCTGTGGAAAAGATTCGCGACGCCCGCCGCGCCTACTTCGGTGCCTGCAGCTATATCGACGACAACATCGGCCAGCTGCTGCAAACCCTCGAAGAATGCAACCTGGCCGAGGACACCGTGATCGTGTTTTCTGGCGACCACGGCGACATGCTTGGCGAGCGCGGGCTCTGGTACAAGATGCACTGGTTCGAAATGTCGGCGCGGGTGCCGCTGCTGGTTCACGCGCCCCAGCGCTTTAGCGCCGGGCGGGTCTGCGCCTCGGTATCGACCTGCGACTTGCTGCCGACCTTGGTGGACGTGGCCGGCGGAGCTGTGGATAAAAGCCTGGCCCTGGATGGCAGATCGCTGCTCGGCCACTTGCAAGGGCAGGGCGGCCACGACGAAGTCATTGGCGAATACATGGCCGAAGGCACGGTCGGCCCGTTGATGATGATCCGCCGTGGCGCGTACAAGTTCGTGTACAGCGAGGACGACCCCTGTTTACTCTATGACTTGAGCCGCGACCCGCACGAGCGGGAGAACCTCACCAGCAGCCCGGACCATCAGGCGCTGCTGCAGGCATTTGTCGATGAAGCACGCCAGCGTTGGGATATCCCCAGCCTGCGGCAACAGGTACTGGCCAGCCAACGGCGCCGCCGCCTGGTGGCCGAGGCACTGGCCATCGGCAAGCTGAAAAGCTGGGACCACCAACCGTTAGTGGACGCCAGCCAACAGTACATGCGTAACCACATCGATCTCGACGACCTCGAGCGCAAGGCACGTTATCCACAGCCCGCCCCCATGGATTGAGACAGAGAGGCCGCCATGCAGAAGTTCTCCACCGCCGTGTTCGCAGTAGCCCTGAGCCTGGGCGCCGCCACAGCCCAAGCCGACGACGCGCAATGCAGCACCGTGAAAATGGCCGACCCCGGCTGGAGCGACATCGCAACTACCAACGCCATCGCCCGCCTGCTTCTGGAAAGCCTGGGCTACCAGGTGAAGATCGACAGCCTGGCGGTGCCGATCATCTATGGCGGCCTCAAGGACGGCAAAGTCGATGCTTTCCTCGGCAACTGGATGCCCGCGCAGCAGGGCTTTCATGACAAGTTCATCGCCAATGGCGACGTGCAGCAGCTGGCGCGCAACCTGGAAGGCACCGAGTTCACCCTGGCGGTCCCCGATTATGTGTGGAATGCCGGCGTGAAGGACTTCGCCGACCTGCAAAAGCACGCCGACCAGTTCGACAAGAAACTGTACGGGATTGGCTCTGGAGCACCCGCCAACCTGTCGCTGAAAGAGATCATCGACAAGAACGAATTCGACCTCGGCCAGTGGAAGCTGGTCGAATCGAGTGAGCAGGCAATGCTGGCGCAGGTGGACCGGGCGGTGAAGAAGAACCAGTTCATCACCTTCCTCGGCTGGACGCCGCACCCGATGAACGTGAAGTTGAAGATGCACTACCTGACGGGCGGGGAGAAGTGGTTTGGCAGCAAAGGTGATGTCTATACGCTGACCCGCAAAGGATATCCACAGGCTTGCCCGAATGCAGCGAAACTGCTGAGCAACTTGAAGTTCTCGCTCGATATGGAGAACAGCATCATGGCCGAGGTTGTGGATAAGAAGACCACCTTCGATCAAGCTGCCAAGGCTTGGGTCAAGACGCATCCGGAGCTGTTGGAAGGTTGGTTGGCAGGCGTCACCAGCAAAGACGGTGGCGATGCCAAAGAGGCCGTCAAAGCGAAACTTTAATCGGAGTTCAAAACAGCCCATGCACCGCCTGAGCCACCTGCTGCCCTTCCTCGCCTGGCTGCCCCATCAATCGGGCCGCAGCCTGCGTCAGGACCTGCTGGTAGGCCTGAGCGGTGCAATCCTGGCCTTGCCGCAATCCATCGCCTACGCCCTGATTGCCGGCCTGCCCGCAGAATACGGCCTGTTCGCCGCCATTGTTCCGGTGCTTATCGCCTGCCTGTGGGGCTCGTCCTGGCACCTGATCTGCGGCCCGACTGCGGCCATCTCCATTGTCCTGTACGCCAGCGTCAGCCCCCTGGCGGTGCCCGGCAGCGCCGACTACGTCACCCTGGTCCTGCTGCTGACGTTCATTGCCGGCATCTTTCAGCTGGTGCTCGGGCTGCTGCGGTTCGGTGCGCTGGTCAATTTTGTTTCCCACTCGGTGGTGCTCGGCTTCACCCTGGGCGCCGCCATCGTCATCGCCCTCGGGCAGTTGCCCAACCTGCTGGGCATGGACCTGCCGAGCCAGGCCACGGCCTTGAAAACCGTCCAGGACCTGGCCAGCCACGCCGGTGAGGTCGACGTGCCCTCGCTGATGCTGGGCCTGGCCACAGTGCTGGTCGGCGTGGCCTTGAAGCTCTGGCGGCCGCGCTGGCCGAGCCTGTTGATCAGCCTGATCCTGGTCAGCCTGCTGGCCTGGTTGCTGCCAGGGTTGTTTGGCCACGTGCCGAGGGTGCCGGCCTTCACCGGCCAGTTGCCGCCCCTGAGTCCCCTGCCGTTGCTGGACCTTGAGCTGATGTTGTGGCTGCTGCCGACGGCGGTAGCCGTGGGCATGCTCGGCCTGGTGACCAGCCTGTCGATCGCCAGGTCGCTGTCTTCGCGCTCCGAACAGCTGATCGACGCCGACCAGGAGATCCGCGCCCAGGGCCTGTCGAACATCGTCGGCGCATGGTTCTCCGGTTACCTGTCATCCGGCTCATTCACCCGCTCGGGCCTGAGCTACGACGCAGGCGCCCGCTCCCCTATGGCGGGGGTGTTCTCGGCGCTGTGGGTCGCGCTGTTTGCGGTCGCAGGCGCGGGCTTGATCGCCCACTTGCCGATCCCGGCCATGGCGGGCAGCATTTTGCTGATCTGTTGGGGGTTGGTGGACCACCGGGCCGTACGGGCCCTGTTCCGGGTCAGCCGCTCGGAATTTCTGGTCATGGCCCTGACCGCCGCCGCAACCTTGCTGCTGGAACTGCAGACCGCGATTTACGCCGGCGTGCTGGCTTCGTTGTTCTTTTACCTAAAGCGCACTTCACGACCACGGGTGCAGCACAGCCGCGAAGGGCAGGCCGATGTACTGCGGGTGGGTGGGTCGATCTTCTTCGGCGCAGCGCATTACCTGCAGGTGCGCCTGCAACGCTGCCAGGGGCCGGATGTGGTGATTGACGCGCGGCAAGTGAACTTCATCGATTATTCGGGTGTGGATATGTTGCACCGCGAAGCGCGGCGGTTGCGGCGGGCGGGCGGGAGTTTGACCTTGCTGCGCGCCAGGCCGCAGGTGGTCGAAGAATTGCAGAAGCTGGAAGGGGTGGAGCTTTGCCCAATTCAATTTGCGGAATGAGCATTGGGGCTGCTTTGCAGCCCATCGCCGGCAAGCCGGCTCCCACAGAGGTATCACAAGGCCTGAGGCCGGCGCTGTAGGTGTAGGAGCTGGCTTGCCGGCGATGGGCCGCAAAGCGGCCCCAGCAATCTCAGCCCCGCGCCAGCTGCCGGCGCAACTCTGCCAACACCGGCGCCGTATCCGGCCGCACCCCACGCCAGATGAAGAACGCTTCAGCCGCCTGCTCAGCCAGCATGCCCAGCCCATCCAGCACCTTTGCTGCGCCCAGCTTGCTGGCCCACTGGCAGAACGGCGTGGGCTCCTTGCCATACATCATGTCGTAGCACACGGTCCGACCAGCCTCGACCAGGCTGTTGGCAATCGGCGGCAGCTCGCCGGACAGGCTGGCCGACGTGGCGTTGATGATCACATCCACCGGCTCCTGCAGCCAGGCAAAACCGCTGGCAACGACAGGCCCCATCTCATCGAACTCACGTGCCAGCTGCTCGGCCTTTTCCAGGGTGCGGTTGGCAATCACCAGTGACTGCGGGTCGTGTGCCAGGATCGGCTCCAGCACGCCACGCACCGCGCCACCGGCGCCCAGGATGAGAATGCGCTTGCCGGCCAGCACCACCCCGGCATTCACCGTCAGGTCACGCACCAAGCCAGCACCATCGGTGTTATCACCCCGCAACGTGCCGTCGGCCAGCTTGCTCAAGGTGTTCACCGCACCCGCGCGCTGGGCCCGTGGGGTGAGGCTGTCGCACAGGCGGTAGGCCTCTTCCTTGAATGGCACGGTCACGTTGGCGCCGCTACCTTGCTTGAAGAAGCCGCGGGCGCAGTCGCTGAATTCGTCCAGCGGCGCCAGCAGGGTGCTGTATTCCAGATCCTGTCCGGTCTGTTCGGCGAACAGCCGGTGGATCAACGGCGACTTGCTGTGGCCGATGGGGTTACCAAACACGACGTACTGGTCCATGGGGGCTCCTCGGTTATCCACAGGCTTACTGGCCGAGCCAGTCGCGGTCCTGCAAGTAGTACTCGGTCAGGCGGGCTTCTTCGCTGCCGGGCACGGCCTTCCAATCGTAACCCCAGCGCACTTGCGGTGGCAGCGACATCAGGATGGACTCGGTGCGGCCGCCGGACTGCAGCCCGAACAGGGTGCCCCGGTCGTAGACCAGGTTGAACTCCACGTAGCGGCCGCGGCGGAACTCCTGGAATTCGCGCTGCTCGGCGGTGTAAGGCATGCCCTTGCGACGCTGGACGATCGGCAGGTAGGCGTTGACGAAAGCATCGCCGATGGCGCGAATGAACGCGAAGCAGGTATCGAAATCCCACTCGTTCAAGTCATCGAAGAACAGCCCGCCGATGCCTCGTGGCTCGCCACGGTGCTTGATATGGAAATAGCGATCGCACCAGGCTTTGTAGCGGGGGTATACGTCTGCGCCAAAGGGCGCACAGGCCTGCTCGGCCACGCGGTGCCAGTGAATGCAGTCTTCTTCATTGCCGTAGTACGGGGTCAGGTCGAAACCGCCGCCGAACCACCACACCGCCTCTTCGCCTTCTTTCTCGGCAATGAAGAAGCGCACGTTGGCGTGGGACGTCGGCACGTGCGGGTTGTGCGGGTGAATCACCAGCGAAACGCCCAATGCCTCGAACCCTCGGCCCGCCAGCTCGGGCCGGTGTGCACTGGCCGACGGTGGCAGGCCAGAGCCGAACACATGGGAGAAGTTGACCCCGCCTTTTTCGATCACCTTGCCGTCGCCAATCACTCGCGTGCGGCCCCCGCCACCGGCTTCGCGCACCCAGGCATCCTCGACGAAGCGGGCGCCGCCATCCTCGGTTTCGAGGGCAGAACAGATGCGGTCTTGCAGGTCGAGCAGGTAGGCTTTCACGGCCTCGGTGCGGCTAGTCATCGGGTCACCAGGAACGGGCAGGGAAGAATTCGCCGCGTAGCATACCACCGCAAACCTGCGCGCCGCAGTTGACGGCGATCAAGCAAAGGCGTCCGATAGAAGGCCTTTTCCGATCCCGACAACAGGAGTGCGAGATGGCCAAGCGTATCCAGTTCAGCCAGCATGGCGGCCCCGAAGTGCTGCAGCTTGTAGAGTTCGACCCGGCACCGCCGGGGCCGCAGCAAGTGCGCGTACGTAATCATGCGATCGGCTTGAACTTCATCGACACCTATTTCCGCAGCGGGCTGTATGCCCCGCCTGCGCTGCCGTCGGGCCTGGGCACCGAGGGCGCCGGCGTGGTCGATGCGGTGGGTGAGGGCGTCACCCGCCTGAAAGTGGGCGACCGCGTGGCCTATGGCGGCGGCCCGCTGGGTGCCTACAGCGAGCTGCACACGTTGCCGGAGGCCAACCTGGTCAAGCTGCCCGACAACATCAGCTTCGAGCAGGCGGCTGCGGTGATGCTCAAGGGTTTGACCGTTCAGTACCTGCTGAAGCAGACCTATGAGGTGAAGGCGGGCGATGTGATTCTGTTCCATGCTGCAGCCGGCGGTGTGGGCTCGCTGGCCTGCCAGTGGGCCAAGGCTCTGGGCGCCAAGCTGATCGGCACCGTGAGTTCTGCCGAGAAGGCCGAACGGGCCAAGGCGCTGGGCGCATGGGAAACCATCGACTACAGCCACGAAGACGTGGCCAAGCGTGTACTGGAGCTGACCGATGGCAAGAAATGCCCGGTGGTGTATGACGGGGTAGGCGCCGATACCTGGCTGACCTCGCTGGACTGCCTGCAGCCACGCGGGTTGATGGTGAGCTTTGGCAATGCCTCGGGCGCGGTGAGCGGGGTGAACCTGGGGATCCTGGCGCAGAAGGGCTCGCTGTACGTCACCCGGCCAACCTTGGCGACCTATGCGAATAATGCCGAGAACACCCAGGCCATGGCCGATGACCTGTTTGCGATGATTGCGAGTGGCAAGCTGGTTGTGGATATCCAGCAGCGGTATCCGTTGAGTGAGGCGGCCAAGGCACAGGCGGAGCTGTCGGCGCGGCGTACTGTAGGGTCGACTGTACTCACTCCGTGAGCCACACACGTTCCGTGTTGGCGCGGGTTTACCCGTGAAGAAGCCACCTCGGTGGATGGCACCGGCTCTGCCGGTGTTCGCGGGCAAGCCCGCTCCTACAGGTATTGCGTCGGCTTCGGGTGGCAGCTGCACGCGGGGTGGTAAACCGGACGAATCCCAAACCCGGCAGGCCCGAAAGCCTCCCGCGCACAGCCGCCATGGCTGCCATTCAGAATTCGCACATCCGGGTTACCACACCCGATCGCCAAGTTATTCGGCGACGGTTTAAGCCTGAGGGCAGAGGTTCCCACTGAGAAGGT